>Ga0335072_10002491_pt1 | contig 28550 bp, 29 predicted proteins | sample Lox_Sample_21_FD_206725 | JGI IMG/M metagenome (GOLD analysis project Ga0335072, IMG submission 206725) | Soil microbial communities from Loxahatchee National Wildlife Refuge, Florida, United States - Lox_Sample_2.1 | ecosystem: Environmental > Terrestrial > Soil > Wetlands | place: USA... | reverse complement strand
CTTTTGGTGAATATAAATTTGCTCGCTACCTTGCCGCTGCCACTCAGTCCTTTTCAAGGTCCTTGCATGTGTTGTCGACCGTTCCTGCCTGTCCATAGGCTTGCCATTGATTTGGTATTGTGGCTTTGCAACTATGCTCGCTGCCGGCTCTCGTGCTCAAATCTCCCCAACTCGTTCCCGCCATCCAGCCACGCTGTTGCTCTTCAAATGTCAACAAAGCCGTCCGTACCGAAGCCTTCTACTGTCCAGATCACCGAAAGTTCTCATCCATCGTGTGCAGCCACTCCCAAATAGCCCGTCTCCTCCCTCGCCATCAGAAACCCGCAGTACTGGCGGCAAAAAAAACATCAACAGTCTCATTAACGGGCTGCATTCCATACTTCAGCACTCCTAAAGACCCTCTTTCACAACCATCAAATTCATACGCTACCCAAAAGCCGGCCTCGCTCTCTCTCCCTATAACGCCCACATCAACTCTCTCCAGTCGCACAAAACACAGAGGTTGCACGTGGTTCTCACGTTCTTCACCCTTCACGTCGTCGTTCCATAACCTTCTCTTCATCTATATTGACTGCGTTTGTACAGTACATTCCACCTCATAAATGCGATCAGAGAGGCGCAACTAGCATCGTCGCTTGGCCTTTGCATCCTGACACCGCAACTTGCCGGTTCTACGATCCACCTCAGAAGATTCTCGAAACCCTTCAAGACCACATAAATTCCTCCAACCCACAAAAGCATGCCCTCCATCCTAATAGCTCTCCAAACGTCGCGACGGACCAACCAGGGTTGCCAGGCCTCCCACAATCACGGTCGAAAACATTGCAACCATGATCCATAATATATGGGCTGCTGGAGACCTTTTTCGCGACCATTTGTGCAGTCTATGTGCTTGAGAGGTCAAGATCGGACATGGCATAGAGCCGGTAGAAATGCGAGAAACGTGGACTTTGACGGTGTAACATCGAGGCCGCAATGCTGCATCCTATGTTCATCAAATATTAGCCACAAAACAAACAGACCACGCACCATGAAACGCCAACTCACCCATCACGTTATGAATGGTAGTTTTCATGATGCTACATAAACTGCAAAGACTCAGGTCGACCTCTCTCCACAGCCGTCATCAACTGCGCATTCTTTTCCTGTCGATACCCCTCGTCAAGACAACCTCGTCCCAGCAGCGACTGAATAAACCCACAACCCAGACTCAACTTACCCAATATCCTACCTGCGCCCTGCTCCAAGATATCCAAGTCCTCTCATTTTCAAGTCATACTGGCAAAATACCTCTGATTTAAGCATAGTGCAATCGGACAAACTATTGTTCCGTAATTACGTGCCCCAGGCAGAGTAAGGGAGGTATCTTTCAGACGACCAAGATGCGCAAAAATGGGGTGATGAGACAGTGATGTAAGAGATGAAGACTTTCAGTACCGCATGCCTTGGATGCAACGGCAGTTCCAACAGGAAGGAAGCTTCATCATTACTAATTCAGGGAGCTGCGAAAGCGCACGGCGAGTAGTTGCTCTCGGCCGCTTATCGAGGCAGTCATGAGAATGGCAGATCTTACAAGCACAGATCGTGGCATGGATACTCACATTATTCACTCCTCAAACTGCCCAGTATATCGACCCATCCCTCCTCGCGTTTCGGTCTTCTGATACCTTCACCTTCGAACAAGCCCTCGCCCTCGCGTCCCCAAGCCAGTAACTGCTCTTCGCTTCCCCATTCGCCCATAGCCTGTGTCTTGTCAGCAAGAAGTTCCTAATGTATCACCTTTCCTCGCAATTACGTACCATAATCCCTACCGGCACATCTCCCTCCGCAAATCCCATCGGACAGGTAATCGCCGGACAACCCGTCCAGTTCGCCACAAACACATACTCCATACTCATCAGACTCATGTCCCCATCACTGACTCCCCGTCCCCCTCTCACCACATCCCCTGGATCACCCACTTTCCATCCCGCACAGGGTGTTGTAGGCGTCACAACAAGCATACCCGGATACTTCTTCCAGAGGGACGCCAAGTGAGTCATCAGCAGCTCACGCAGTCTCTGAGACGCGAGGAAGTCCTGGCACGTGGCGTGAGAGCCGGCAACGTTGAGTAGGAGCTGGTTCGCGTAGGTGAGTTTGGCGATCTGGGTGGGCGTAACGGAAGAGCGAACTTCAGAGAGGATAGTGAGGGCGTGGGCTTTTTGTCCTTGGGGCAGGTATGGGAGGGTGATGTCGACCACTTCGTAATGATGGGAGGACCTATAGTAGGAGAGTGCTTTTTCAAAAAGAGATAGAACGGCAGGCTTGGAGCGTGAGATCCAGGATTGGCAGATCCCTATGTATTTCTTACTTGCGGGCTTCTCTAGGGATAGGTCAGCCTTCACAAACGGGTTTGGAAACATTGCGCTTTTCTGATCGAGGGTGTCTGGCTGCGCCATGATTCTGTAGGCAAGCGCGAGGTCGTCAATGCTCGCTGCGATTGGGCCGTGAACGCCAACGCTTCCGAGGGTATGTGTGGGACGGCCGGAGACACGGCCATGGCTGGGTTTGAGGCCGTACACGCCGCAGAAGGACGAGGGGAGGCGGATTGAGCCGCCTCCGTCCGCGCCGTGAGCGATGGGGACGAGGCCGGCAGCGACCGCATAGGCTGAACCGCCGGACGAGCCGCCGGTATAGTAGGATTGGTTGTGGGGGTTGAGGGGCGTGCCATAGTTGGGGTTATTGTTCGTGGTGTCTAGATGAGAAGGGTTGTTAGCACGAGGACTCTAATCGACCCCCTTCGACGTTGTTGATGTAGTTGATAATGGGATAGGAGGCCAGGGGCAGCGTAGGACCAGTACCATCTCTACGCTGTCCGAAAATCTCTGCATGAGTTGTATATGAGTGACCCACCTAATCCCATCTCATGCATGTTTGTCTTCCCAACCACGATCGCCCCGGCCTCCTCCAGCATCTTGATGCACCAGGCGGTCTCGTTCGCCGGATTCGTGAAGTCCACTGTGCTGCCCAGCATCCGTTTGTAGCCTGCGATCTCCACCTCATCCTTGACTGCGACAGGAACCCCATCGAGACAACTCAGCGGCTTGCCTGAAGCATAGCGTGCGGTGGACGCGTCGGCCGCTCGTCTGACGAGGTCGACTTTCGAGTCGAGAAATGCGACCGAGTGAGGCCCGGCGGGAGAGGTATCGCGGCGGATGAGGGGCAGTATTGCATTGGCTACGTCGGTCGGCGTGAACCGACCGGACTTATAAAGGGCGTGGTAGTCGGCGGAAGTATAGTAGCCATTGCTGCTGGGTCTCGGTCTGGGTGTAGGGAGCTCCGTGAGAGGGATATTTTCAATTGCGGAGGACTTCGCAAGTGGAACCACAGTAGGGTCATGTCTTACTTCGTAGTCGTCTAGGCCGGGTAGCTCTTTCAGCTTGTCGAACTTGTTGAGTTTCCACAAGAGGCCTTGCACGAAGGTCGACGAGGAGATGCTGTTGGGCGTCAGCACTAGGGCATTGAGGTATGATCTGGGGTCTTGCCTACATCCTCGTTGCTATCGCTAGAGGTAGCCCTCGCAGAACTGGGTTTGAACCAGCATCGTTCTGGTATTCGATGTCCGGACCCTGCTTCGGAATGGGATAGTTCAAGAACTCGGCTTTTGGTTGGTCACCAGCTGCCATTGCTATAGATTATGAGGGAATGGGTCATGGGCATCGCAAGGCCAATTTCACATGTGAAGTTCTTACGGGTGTATGTTTATTCCGCCGCTCCTCTTCATCTATTCACAGTAAGCAGCACGGACATCAGCTGCAATCAAGCTCTCGACCCCAGCACAATCATGTTAACTCCATGTCATGCTCGACGCAACATGAAAAATGCCCCATGCCCTCTGAAATAACAGTTTGGCTCTAACGCTCAAAATGCTGATAATACACGATCTCATCTCGGGTTACTCCCCATCAGTGTCCGTTTCCGTATCGGTCTCACTCGTGTCCTCCCCAGCGCTGCCTTCGGTATCGCTTTCGTCGTCACTTGGCTCTTCCTTCTTGACTGGTTTCTTAGTCTTCTTCTTAGGTTGAGCGCCAGTCTTAAGAGCCTGCATTTGTCCGGCGAGAGTATCTGAAACAATTAGCAAAATTCTAGTAATGTATGGACACCAGGGCTTTCTCTTACCTTCGTCGGGCTCGCTGATCTCGTCATCACTCTCAACCTGCACAGCTTCGCTGACATCCTTCACATCTAACACCACGTCTATCTTCGTATCGAACCCGATATAGCTATCGCAAATAAGGTGCATTGCAAAAGGATATTGGCCCACCCCTGGTGGCGCCTGGAACTGACATTTAAGAGTTTGCATGTTGTAAGTCGGTTTGCCCTTGGAGTCGACTATCGGCTTGTCGAAGCTGGAGAATGTAAATGGAGGTACTGCAATGCGTCCTTGTCGAGCATCAGCGAGGAATATATGCCATCGGGGAGAGTGGTCTCGAGCGTAGTATGGGGCAGATGCCAGTGAGGGCTGGACTGGTTTAGAGTCTGCCTCGATGATCTGACCATCAATGGTCTTTCGTCTTTTGTTCTTTGGAGGTTTGCGACCCGTAAGACCCTCCAAATCGTCTTCATCAGGATCGATATCCTCTAGATCGAGCTCATTTATCTCAGGTACTTCCTTTGTTCCCGGCGGAATAAATCGTGCCTTGACAACTAGCTGTACCAAAGATGACGGTGTGACGACCCGTTCACCCATGACTTTGAAAAATGCCTTGGCGACGGTCAGATGTGGTATCTGAGAAGCCACTTGCATTGCTGCCGCGTATTGTGAGTCTGTCAAGTCTGATGCCAGAGTTCGTCGTATCTGCGCTGGAAGCGACATGAACTTCTGGATGGATAAGCGGTGCTTGCTGTGGATGCCTTGTATTGATTCCACGATCTTCGGTGTGAAGTGAGGCAATTGCAGCATAGGGGACGAATTCGGCGGAACAGCTTGAATGAGGTTTTGTGTTGTATGGTAGGAGGCTAGGAGGGGCGCAACAAGTCCGAAGCCAAGCGTGATCGATGTCATGGAGCTGTTGAGACGGATTGCTGCAGGGGCAACTTCTATCTTCTCCTTCCTGAGAGCAATATCATCTATGTCTATCCGATAGAGGTATGCCCACAACAGGGACAATGCTTTTCGCCTCACGGGATCCTCAATCTCCTTTAATGCAACTCGATCTGCATCTGAAAGTGTAGGGATAGCCGCGACTTTCTTCTCGATTTTTGCGGCACCTGCATCTTCTCGGGAGCCGCTGAGCAGCTCTTGGAACTCCTGGCCGGTGGTAAGAGCGGCGATAATGCCACCTTCTGAGATATCTTCTTTGAATTCTTTGAACAGATTGTTTGCGCTCGCAACGAGGACTTTGTCCTTCGTAAGAGCTTGGGTCCCATACCACCATTTGCCTACTGTGTATGGCAGCAACACTCCAAGGAGGATACCGTAGAACAGCAGCACGTATTTGCCACTACCCTTTTGGACAATGAATTTTGGGAGGGCAATTCCCATACTGAAGCTTTGTTTCCCGTCCGGGTGACCATACTGCAGGAAGTTGTTTCTGACTTCCTCATCCGTGAGAGCCTTGTACGCCTTTGTCATCTCCACCCAGCGGTTATTGATGGTCTCAACTGTCTCGTTCAAGGTCGCATCTGGAACGGCTTTGTCAGGGTGGTATTTCAAGGAGAGCTTGTTGTAGAACTTCTTGAGGGCTCTTTCGTCGGCGCTCTGTTACCAGAGTTAGCTTGTAGGGCAGATATGCACATCGCAATAGTTTCCAATGGGCCGAAGAATGAGAAGTGAATGGGACCGACTAACCCTCGATACTCCTAGGATCTCGTAAGGATCGTATATCCTCGGCGTAATTCTTGCAGTGATGATGATCAGGTAGACCATTCCAACCATGACCAAATAACCGAGGGCCGCAGCAATCATACGCTTGACCTTTCGCTCCCTCCTCTTCGCTTTCCTCTTCGACTCCTGTATGAGGTCTTCATCTTCCGTTTTGTACGTGTACTCCGCAGGGGCAGCAGCAGCTTCTACATTGGTGTCGGCCTTGAAGATATTGTAGGTAAGAGGGAATGTGATGAGACCGGCGATTGTGAGAATAAAGAAGGGGTAGAATTGTCCCTCTGCATCGTAGTTGTAGTCGGAGGACATCTTGCTCTCTGTTCGACAAGATTCCGGGGTACTGTCAAGGGTGAGAATTAATTCGCTGGCGGTCGCAATATCATGGCGCGTCTGCGAACGAGGCGAGGATCGCAAACTTCAAAAATGCAAGTAGAAATATTTTGAACATATGTGCTTAGGTGTTGAAGGGCACTCCGCATTACAAGGTGGCCTCAGCATGCGAAATTCTGAAAACGGCTTGGCTTGGGCTGTTGGTTGATTCAGGGACAAACGCTAACCGTAGAATGTGGAAAACGTAATTTTAGCGGGCACCCTGTCCTGGTCTCCCACGGTCATATAATACAAAACATATATCGAAATGATCGCCTGGTTCAGTAGTATCTAACGGTAGTAAAAACATCTGCCGGTCATGAGTATACATTAATTGATGACCGGTTTTTGACAAGCAATACTCGGGCGCGTCAAGAAGTCCGTAAATCATCGACGAGCACCCGCTGTGTCTAGATTTTGTCTCATGACGCTTAAGCTGATGTTGTGATACCTGTGCGCCAGCCAACTTTCATTAGCGTTTCACACTGTTGTTCCGTGCTATTCCTCACGAGATCCTCGTCAATTGTGTGTTCGCCTGGTGGATAAACGACAATGACGGTCTGCATGCATTAGCAATGTGAAGAGCGCAAGTGCGACTGGATATTTGGCATACCGAACCGCCATATTTGAACCCTCCTAGACATTGCCCGCGTCGGACTTGCGCCCCTTGCTCGTCCACTCCTGCTACATAGAAGATGGACCCGACGAGCATTGCCCCCACAGCGATAACGGCGACTTTAGCACCTGTGCCCTGTCGGCGAATTGTCATGACAGATCTCTTGTTCTCACAAAAGACGTTCAGAACACCAGGCTCATTGATTGCTTGTGGGTTGACGGTGTAATAGGCACCTGGGATATCAATGATGCTTTCGACTGTGCCAGAAATGGGCGAGTGCCAGCGGTGGTAGTCCTACGAAAACCTGTCAGGGTGTTTCCTGGCAAATTGGCATCATCTGCAAACCTGTGGAGCCAGCCTTGCAATTATCATCGACCCGCCGTCAAATTCCCGTGCTAGGTCCTCTCCACCGAGAAGCCTGGATAAAGTGAATCCGTGGCCCTTCACCCAGTACTTTGTAGCAAGATCAATTGTTGGGAAGGCAGTCAGCCGGCAATCCGCTGGACTGCTCGTAACCGATTCATTCTCTGGCTCTGCTATAGGCCGAGCTGACTCTTTGATCTCTCGCGCAAAGAATTCGTTGAACGTCTCATAGTCATCTGGATTCGGCTTGACCATCTCTGCCATTGACTCTTCCAGTTGGAAGGCTTGTATGAAGGGGATAATATGCGCCTTACTGGCCGGACTATCATATTGTTGCCCCATCTTTTCGCTCTGATTCTTCAGCAACTCCAATGTTCGCTTCCAGTGCAGCGCTTTTTCCTGCTCGGTACCATAGTATAGGAGGTGCATGCCCACTCTCACGTATATGCTCATGGATTCGAAGGATTTCTCCCCAGTGTTCCGATCGATGACATAATTGCCCATGTGATATTTGGCTTCGTACGAGTCGATCACCTGCGGCGGAAAGAGCTTCTTGATCAGCGAGTGCGTGGATTCGTGAGCGGCGGGGGCATGGATATGGGAGAGCGGAGACGTGCCATGCTCCTGTGAAGCTGTGGTGAGGCTGTCTAGGGCCGCGGCGCTGGCTTGGAAGGCAGGCTCGCTTGGGTTACCGTCAGTGTGAGACATTGTTCTTGAGCTTCTCGCTGTGTCAGTAGAACGATGATATGCAGCGGTTAAGGATGGGGGAAAGGGTGCTGCGGCTGATTTAAGTGTGACGGGGAGCAGGTCAGGAAAGCCAAGGCATTCAGCTACAGGGTTGAGCTGTGCGGGACTGGAGGGGTCAAAGATCTAAGTGTACGTCATAATACGCGCTACTTTGTTCGGCTTTCGTCTGATTCTTTTGCTACCAGCTTTCCAATGGATGGCCGGATGTCTACCAATATACCCATCAGTGGGAGGACTTAGAGACCGGACACGGAGCATTGTCTACAGCCATGAGAAGAGTCGGGTACCTGAGAGAACTCCAAAGTAGGGCATGCTTTGTCTGGTTGGCGCCTTGGCTGTCCCATACTTGTGTGCAGTAAAATTCCCCTCCACACGCTTTTTTGTATTGGCCCAATGTAGCAAGGCACTCTCTTTGATATGGAACGCTCAAAAGCGGCTGGACGGACCGAAGCAGTAAGTGGAAGCGTAGGGAAAGAATTTAAACGAATTCAACGCCACTTCATTTTTGCACCTAAGGTGGGTGTGGCGACGATTTGATCTCGTGCCAAGTTGTTTGGTCTCAAAGAAGCAAAGAATAGGACACGTGCAACGGCCAGCCACTATCAAGGTTCCCCCAATTGTTCGAGCAATTTTGATGGCTAGATTCGGCATTTCGCTTTGTGGATCGGATAATTTGAGGCCATGGTATAACTCTTTCTTTGCGTCATTATCTGTCTACATGGATCTTGATCTTCTCCCCTCCATACACTGTTCATTTTTCTCATTTCTGAGCGCTCTTCGCCCTGCCAAGGACTGCAATTCCACCTCAAGAACAAGACCCTGAGCTCATTGAAAAATGCCTTCGATTCTGAGCAGCAAAAGTCAGAGTGACACTGATTCGCCCTACATGGAGCCTATCAGAGGGACTGGTTTATTAGGCAAAGGTAAGACAAAACGCCAGCTCTTCCCGGACCAACCAATCATCCGCAGTTTGACCTGATCTATGAAGATGCTTGAGCCTTTCTATTTCTAGTGAATAAAGGTCTATTGCTCTGTGGTAACATGGATGTCGCCAGGTCAAATCTGGGATGTAGACTACAGATCCTTCAGGGATTGGGTACCAAGACAAAAGATTTCTGAACCCGCTAATTGTCCTTGGTAGCGGTAACTATACAGGAGGAGCCGGTAGAGATCGGCTCGCCAACGCTTCGAGGCACCATCGTCCCCGGCTCTCCAACTCTGCTTGGCTCCCATAGTTCAAGGATGCATCGGGCGAGCATTTCCGGCAAGAAATTGAGTGGACGACCATCCCTCAGCAAAGACGCTTCAACCGCTTCCCTCAGTCACCAACTATCTACGTTCAGTCTCGATAGCGTCGATGGTGATCGAGATGGCCCTGAAAATAGGAGCGAGGATCCTAGTGCGGTTTTATCCCAAGTTGTCATGTGGTTGCATGAAGAAAAGGCGAAGCGAGGTCTACATAGGCCGAAATCTACGGATCAGGTTGCAGAAGGGGATTCTGAACGACCCACAGCCCCAGGACAACCAGGTCCAGGAAGCGAAACCCAACTTCCAGACGATGCCTTAGCTCTTGATCAGCTCGAGCGGATCCTAGCAGGGTTCAATGTCGCAAGTCATGGCCCCCGGGGATCTGCCAGCGGCAGAAGGAAAGGGTCGATAGCAAAAAAGCTAAAACGCGGGTTGACGGCAGCATCGTCCGATACCGAATACCAAGATGGAGACCTGCTTGTGCCAAACGTCGAAGCAGTTCTCGACAACTCCAAGATCATGAACAATCCTGCCGCACAAACCGATAACGATATCACCACAGTCAAATCCAAGGACAAAGACCAGTGGATTGCGTTCAAGTGCGAAGTTGTGCGGCTTACTCACACGCTAAGGCTCAAGGGCTGGCGGCGCATACCAATGGAGCGAGGTGCAGACGTCGACGTTCAGCGTCTGAGTGGGGCACTGACCAACGCGGTTTATGTCGTATCACCGCCGAAGAATTTGCCCGAACCTCCCGCCACAAGTGATAGCGCCACTACCTCAACAGCACCTACAGTGAAGAGGAGAGCCCCGGCAAAGCTTCTACTTCGCATCTACGGGCCACAGGTAGAGCATCTCATCGACCGTGAGGGTGAGTTGGCAATTCTTCGTCGTCTTGCTCGAAAGCGAATTGGCCCACGACTGCTTGGCACCTTCAGCAATGGTCGTTTCGAAGAGTTCTTCCACGCTCGGACTCTCACCCCCGAGGATTTGCGCGTTCCGGAAACCTCTAAGCAGATTGCGAAACGAATGCGCGAGCTGCATGACGGTATTGATCTCCTTGAAGAAGAACGAGACGCCGGTCCGTTCGTATGGCGCAATTGGGACAAATGGGTGAATCGATGCGAGCAGGTCATCACTTGGCTTGACAAACAGATCCTCCAACAACAAAAGGAAGGTATACAACCGAAAACAACCAAACGTTGGATGAAACGTGGCTTTGTCTGTGGCGTGGAATGGCCAGTGTTCAGACGAGCAGTTGAGAAATATCGGAAGCAGATCGAGAAGACCCATGGTGGCAAGTCGGGAGTGAGGCAACAGCTTGTCTTCGCGCACAACGATGTAAGTTCGTTCGAGGCTGCTTCCTGAGACCGATACTTACATTCCTTCAGACCCAATATGGCAATCTTCTGCGACTCGAGCCATCTGGGGAATCACCACTGCTTCACCCTGCAAATGAACATCGACAGTTGATCGTGATTGATTTCGAGTACGCCAACGCCAATACGCCGGGCCTGGAGTTTGCGAACCATTTCACGGAATGGTGCTACAACTATCACCATCCAGAGTCAAGCTACGCGTGCAATACCAAGGCTTACCCGACGCCCGAAGAGCAGCACCGCTTCATCAGGAGTTATGTGATGCATCGACCACAATTCAATCCTGCAGCTTCTGCGACACCAAAGATTACACCGAAAGAGGCGAGTGTTTCTAGCTTCATGCTAGATGCCCGGACGCCAGGAGGAGACAATAAAGTTGACTACGTTGCAGAAGAAAAGGCACGGGAAGAAGCGATGGAAAGGCAAATCGAGGCACTGTTACGTGAGACAAAGGTCTGGCGGATTGCCAATTCGGCACAATGGGTAGCTTGGGGGATAGTGCAGGCCAAAGTGCCGGAGCTTGACGACATGCCCAAGCTCTCCAAGACGGCTGCCATCCTTGACAAGATCAGGCAGCGGGCTCATGCACCATCGGCCCCATTGGATGCGGCAGTTAAAGCACTGCAGGCGGACGCGAAGGCTGATAGGCCTGAGGGTAGATTGCAAGAAGAATCGCACCATGAAGGCAGCGACGAGGACGAGGACGAGGATGGTGAGGAGGAGTTTGATTACCTGACATATGCACAAGACAGGGCCTTGTTCTTCTGGGGGGACTGCCTCCAGTTCGGGTTGGTCAAGGAGGAGGAACTTCCCGCGAGCCTGCGGGGCCAGTTGAAAATCGTCACATATTAAAGACCAAGACTCGACTATCACCCGACTATCTGGCGAAGTTTAGGAGCGTTGATTATGATTTTGGGACTACTGTGCAGCGTCAGGAGTCGCGGAAAGCTACGTACAAGCACAGAGTGTCAGGATAGTTGAGGGTCTTTTGGAGCTGTCCTTTTGACTTGGGGAACGGCAAGCCACAAACCCGAGATTTTCTTCAATGGTTCCCACAATCGTGCCGCAGCCCGTCGAGTCTGGGCCGGCCCATTTTACTCAGTAGTGCTGGGAATCGTTAACGTGCAAGCCCTCTCCTGCCCTGCCGAGATGGAGTTTCCCCTGATATGGCCCGTGACACGAAGGCTCGGTGATAGTTTCCCGGACCCAATTTCCGACCCAACCTAGTCTGCAATGTGAGTGGGCGTCCTATGAGTCCCATCTTTCTCTGTGTGCAAGAAAGCCCCTGCTATCCCTCCCAGCTCTACTCTGACATGGTGTTCTGAGCCTTGGAACAAACCCCTACCTACAGGACAAAGGTGGGACCGCAGATGACGGGCCTTCTGTGTAGGGCTTGTTGGAATCTAGCTTGCCCATTCAGTGGAGGGCGGAACTACAAAGATGTTTTTTGCATATGTAGAAGAACCATGCAAGCGCTCTACTATGTATGGGATGGGGGGCCTTTCGAGCACGGCAGATTGTCCGGGAATACGTCCGGCTACTGGCGGGTGCGGATCTCCTAAGTTACCATTGCCACGAGCCTTTCTGCCGAAAGCAAATAGTGGTTGCGAGTTAGGCAAAGTACAGGGCTTGGGCGGGTGGCGATCTAGATTTGGGACCCTGGGACCCTCAACATCGATCGCGACCCCGTGGCCCCCGGGGTGGCGCCGGCGAGCGCCAGCGGCGTGCGGCCTGCAGCAAATAATTGCCTAGCGCCTCGCCTTTGGCTGGTTCCTACTGTGGGATTCGGAGCGACTCCGGGTGCAACACCGTTTCCGCCCCACACGCCATTGAGAACGAACGCCTTGCATCGACCTTCTCTGTTCGACCAAAATGAACGTTGCTTTTCTTGCGCCGTGAGAGCCGTGGGAATCATGCAATCATTGACTGTTCCGCCTCTCGGTTTTTGGAGAGATTGTGCCTTGGCTCTTGATACCTGTCCCCACACATTAACCTTCCCGACCTTTGGTGGAACCCATGGTGGCAAGACCCAACTTATAGTCTCCTTGACCTGCACACCTACACTCCCAAAATCACACGTAAGAGCTTCCCCGGCTTTTGCACGTCATCCGCTTTACATACTTAGCTAAATACACATACACTGTACCCCGACTTTAACAAACAGCATCTGCTGATTTATCATCATGTTCAACGAGAACTTCTCCTTCCTCTCATCCACCAGCACCACCAACTCCCCCACCTACGGTGATAGCATCTCATCCGATGTCTCACCGTTCACCTCTCGCAGCTCCTCTCCGAGGCCCTACCTCCGCAACTCCTCAGTCTCTGCCCGCTCAACGCCGGGGTTCCCTCGCCGCGACTCACGCTTCGACTCCATCACGTCTATACCCTCCAACGTCTCTATCTCTGCATTGACCGCCCAACTGGAAACCCATGTTCTGTCCTCCGAGGCTGGAAGACATCCTGCGTCCCCGACAGCCACAACATCGGCTTATTCTGACTTCTCCGATGAAGGCTTCGTTGACGGTCCCACCCTTTCCGATCACGACTCGGACTACGACCCAAGCCTGTGGGACCTGTCCACATCAGACCTCAACCTTACTTCCTCGCCTCGAGACTCCCTTGGAGTGAATAACATCCCTTCATTTGCCCTGCGCCGCCGACAGCGCCAGGCTCTCGTCCGTCTCCAATGCTTAGCGCAGCGGGCTCCCAATTTGATGATGCTGATAGAAGAATGTCACCCTAGCTCTATGCCTTTACCGGAGGAGTCTGTGTGGGTAGCGGGGGCAAAGAGAACACACAGTGCCTCGACGTTAAGCCTGTCGAATGGAGGTCGTGCTGGGACACGGGTGGAGAAAGAGCGGTCCTTGTCTACGACCGTCAAGCGATCACCGAGAATGAGGAAGAGGAATACGTGATTAGACCTTAATTATGACAATGAACGTTGAATTCGGCGACGCCTACCAACAACGTTATTTTCCAGGGAATTCACGATGGTAGCGAAATGTTACACTACAACGTGAATACCAAACGAACGGCTTCCGCAACGCACACAGTCTACCGTTAAAGCGATTCGGACGAACGCGAGCAAGACCGAAATACTGCCTCACCAAATACGACTTGATGTCGTCACGAAACAAGATTGGTGACAGGAACATTCCTGCAGCAAAGCCACTCTTGGCCGAACGATCATGACTTGGCTCACCGTCCAAGTACCCGGACGTTAGATTCGGGACTTGGGGCGGGGAAATACAAATGGTAGAGGGACATGAGCAAAAACGGAGACTTGGATTATTGCACGCTGTTGCATAGAAGCCGTTACTGGCCCTGGCCCCGGGTCCCACTACGAAGTAATTGGTTCATATTGAGGAGATGGCTGTTGACAAAGACATTTTACCAATAGTTTACGCAAAAAAGGAGCTAGGTAGAACCCTAAAGCATATATCTAGAAGTAATCTCGACCAAAAATGAAAGCAAAAGATCTTTGAGCATTTTCTTGGAATTGCCGTAGCGTTTGGGGGGGAATTGTGACCGTCACGTGGGTTTGGCAGGAAAGCTGGCATTGGGCATTGGATATGGATTTCGCGAAGCGAAAAGCAGAATGACACACTTTTTTTTATGCCACCACACTACACAGACGATCAGAGACGGGTTAATGAACGTCTATTCTCATGTTCGAATATCTTCTACAGAGTACCTTCTCGTGCAACCCTGCGTAGGACCTGGTTTCTTTTCCTTCAACAGGATCATTACATGCAGATCACACGCGTTTTTCTCTTTTCTTAACAGGATCAGATCTCAGGCCGTATATCAAGGTCTCCCACTTTGATCGTGTAATTGATTGTGAAATAGAAGGTAGCGTCTCGGCAGCAATCACGAACAGCGTATCCCAGCGCGCAGCTGTACTCTTGAACGCGACCTCGCTGAAGAGCGTCCTGGCCCCCTCCAAGCAGCCTGCTCGTAATGCGCGAGGCAAAGCCCAAGTTGCCCCGCCCCGGCCTTTTGTCCCACAAGAGGTGTTGACAGCTTTCACGTGGGCGTTAGTCCCGAGTCTACGGTTTCAGATGAAGCATTAATGGGACCTTGCGTGCAGGACCAGAGACTTAGGGAACGCCCCCCGTGACTGGGAAGCTTATCTAGCGTGTGCAATTTCAGCATGTTGCAGTTAAGGGCCACGTCTAGTCAAAAATGATAATCTTCAATGGGGCCCCCCTACCCCCGGAAGCTTGCCCTCTTTCGCTCTTTCTGTGTACCTAAACGGGGTGATCGAAAGATGACCTAGAAAAACCCACTCCGCCTGAGACTTCGATGTTTTTTTTGGGTGGAATTCTCACGAGTCTCGCGCAACGAGGAAGACAGGCGGCCTGTACGCCTTCCTACCCCAAGCGAACCAGTAACCCAAGCCAATAACTGAGATGCCAACGAACATGACCACATTCCAATTCATCGTCGTGACGGTGACAGGAATGGCAACGGGGAAAAAGCAGAACACCCACACCATCAATAGCCAGGCCACCGCACCAATGTTGATGAATATCCCCATCTTGCCCAAGCTCCATCGGTGGGGTGGAAGCGGGCCCCTGAGTCGACGCAGAATGAAGATGCTAATCGAGATCATGTATGTTCCGAGGATGGCGACGAGAGCCAAGGACCCGATGGCGTTGAAGGCAACGGTAGAACCAATGTTGATCAGCGAAAGGAGGCACGTAATGGTAAACGTAAGGAGAACTGCATTGAGCGGGATGTTCCAGCCAGGCATGACCTAGATATAGAAGTAAGTCGACTGCGTATATTTCTAGAAGCAAAGTTGGAAGAACTTACGTGAGCGATGAAGCCGGAGAACGGCAGACCATTGTCTCGGGCAAAGGACCACGTCTGTCTGGAGACAGTTGCGACGGTGCTAATACAGGCCGACGTGATGTTAACAATGATGACGGCCGTCATTATCGAGGCGCCCGCGTAACTGTTGGTGGCGTCGAAGAAGACCTGGATGAATGGATACCCAGTGGGAGATGCGAGAATGGTGGCGGGATTACCCAATGTAAAGCAGAAGGTGATGGTCATGATGAATCCGAGTGTCCCATTGATGGCAGCCGAAGTCACAATGGCCCGCGGAAGTACAATGGAAGCATCTTTGATTTCCTCAGCCATATGTACCGCGGAGTCGGCACCGAGCAAGGTGTAGACTGGAGTCAGGAGGCCGACCATGAAAGCAAGGCCGTTAGTTGGCCAGCCCCCCAAATTGGTAATGCCTGTGAAGACGCTCGAGGCAGAGCTTCGCGGAGCGAGGACCCACAGGGGAATAAGGATTGCGAAGAAACCGAGTACGTGGATGATCAACACTATGCTCTCCACGAAAGGGAGCTTTTTGGCGAGGAAAGAATTGAAGATGATGCAAAACGCAACGATTGCCATAACGAGGAGCGTTCCATGCCAGCGTTCGAAGTGGTAAGTGTCGAGATTGTCCAGAACGATCAGTCCTTGAATGACGGTTCCCACGATGAAACATAGCGATGCAAGGCCGACTTGCCAGCCCAAAACGGAGATCCAGCCTTGACATTGTCAGCATCTCATCAACGACACGCTTTTGACGTCTGTCATACCGACAAGCCAGCTCAAAAAGCGCTGATACGACTTCGGCGCGAATTCCGAGACCCAGTGGTATTGACCTCCGGATGTTGGGGAACTTAAAGGCCGTGGTGTTAGCTCTGCCTTGGAATTAATCAGTCCATTCTCTTACATCGACGCCATCTCAGCGATGGACGCGAAGACCATGCAGTATCCGACCCAACAAATCAAGTAACCCCAAACCAGGCCTGGTGTGCCGCCATTAATCAAGCCAAATAGTGTGGTCCTGAGATTTCGTCGTAAGCCCATGTGAAGGTCAATCGCCGACACGCCTCTGGGGAAGCTCACGTTAACTCGATCTCCCAAGTGCTCATCAAAGTACAGGCGAAGCCGAGGGTCGAGATGAAGCGAAAATTGCGCTGTCGCGTGTCAGTTGCTGAAATCTAGAAGAGAAGAGAGAGCGGTCATGCTCACATTCAGTTGTTGCGTCCTGCCCAGCATGCGCATGTCTTGCATGTCAGCTTCGGTACCCGACTCCTTCCCTCTGCTGCGCATCTCGAGGCCGTCATCTTCGACGTCCCTCCCGGTGACGAGGTCGGACTTGATTGACTGTTGAGACGGCATGATTGAGTGTGAAAAAGGAGGACACCAGCGCTGACCAGTGCACAAACGTGTGCAAAGGAGGGATCAGCACAACTCATACCACAGGTCCAGAAAAGGGCAGACCAGAGCAGTTGCAACAAGATACCTCAACCGCGCCGACAGGGGGAAAAAAGTCTCGATAGGGTGCAATGGCTGGGTGGGGTCGGGGGAGATAACATGGCGAGCCGGTCTGGAGCTAACTACTGCAAGAGGTGCCTTAGCTTTTCCTGTCTAGTGGGGAAAAAAAACGTTGCCGGGAAGAAATTGTTGACGGGTTTATGGGCCGGTGGCTCTATGGGATTGTTCACGCCCTTGAGTTAGAGCAAGGGTTTTGGGTTGGGGCCGTGATAGCTTAGCACGAACATGGGGGTCTTTTTTGAAACCACATGTGGAAATTACTAAATCTCGGTTTCGAGTCGCCGTAGTAGGGGCCCTTCGCCCAATCAAGATTTTGCTTGACTCGTGTTATAGCGATGGGCCGTCGACTCGAGCACGACCTCACTCATCTCTCTGATCGCTCATAGCTGCCAGCGGCGATGATACCAAGAGCCCTTCCGAGTATTGTTAGACGGGCGGGCGAGAGTTGTGTCAGTTATACTAAAGCCCCAGGCAAAAGGCGGTGTCGCGCACGTGTGGGCGTAGCGGCGGGTGTTCCGTCCATGGTGCTGAAGCCAAATGGACGGTTCGCATAGAACCCCCAATGATTATGCTATGCTTATCACATCCTTATCCCACTCAAGCGCTCGATACGTAAACACCGATCTCCTAGCGACCTCCTTTTTCCCTGTGGTAGGCCTGCCACAACTCGAGCTTTTTTGGCTAGCTCCAACATTTCCTAGCTTCGCATGAGATAGAATGATTCTTGACAGCTGCCATACTCACCACCCTTTCTTCTTCTCCGCAGAAAGCCAAAAAGAGAGTTGTCCTGCTCCAGCCCCCGTACAACCCCGCAGCACGTACATACACCGTACCACGTCCGATTGCAAGTGGGCATCAGCTAGGAACCAGCGAAACCTTAAGACAGCGAATCGCTCAACAGCGTTTTGCTCATTGACTTGTCTGATCAGTACCTGAATCGGCTAGTATGTGGCGATTAGAAAGTTGACGCTTGCAATCGGACATGACGGACAGTGTACAACTGTCCATCACGCCCGGTTGCAAGCGTTGCTTTGGCTACGGAACCAGTGAAAACCTTAATACAGCGATTGACTCGTCAGATCAGTACTTGAACCAGCTAGTATGTGGCGTTTATATAGTTGACGCTTGCAATCGGACGTGACGGACGTGACGGACAGTGTACATAATCCCCACCTCGTCGGATTGCTAGCTTAGGGACCCAGAGGCCGGATGAAAGTCTAATATGGCGAAACTCAACGACGATCGCTCGTGAGGTCCCACAATTAGTACCTGAATCAGCTAGTAGGTGGCGTTTAGGAAAGTTCGGCTAGCAATCGGACATATGGGGTTGGAAACTGTGGTACCTTGGGTCCAAATTTTTGGTTTTGCACTCAAGACAAGGGTTGTCCAGCCGGGGTGATTTCTTGTTCCCAGAGGTGTTCCCATACCTCCTCAGGTTAGCCTAAATTTCAAAAATTCAACTTGGCACCACAAATAAAGGCTCGCTAAGATTGAACTCACGAACAGGGAATAGGCCTGATCTTGTGAAACTGCTCGAACGGGTCCACTCGCCTGCAGTTCCCCGGCTCTTTTGGCATAGAACCGGACAGTATGACACCTGTCAAACGTCAACCTTAATCATGAGGCTTGCTACTATGGCTTGGACCCCTTTTCGCTTGTCGCGACGGCAGCAGTGAGCATCTAATGTTAAAGGTCTATCTGACCGATCGACCTCGTTCTTGTCCGCTGAGTCTTCTGCGGCTCAGCACTTGTACGAGCGCAAAATGGCTGCTGCAGCGGCTCCCTCACTTCTGCCTGGCCAGAGTCAGCCTCTGATGGTCATCTCGAGCACTGATCAGGGCGGCGTCATCCTCATCACCACAGCGCTCGGTCTCGCATTTGCGCTTGTCTCGCTGTTTATTCGGGCGTATGTGCGCTATGGGTTCAGCCCGGGGCGATTCGCATGGGACGATGGGTTCATCTTGGCAGCCGTGGTGAGTTCTTTCACGCCGTCTCCAATTCGCACCAGCTGAACTTGCGGCTAGTTCTTTTCGATTTTCCAGAATGCCGCCGTCTTTGTGGAAGTGAACAAAGGATTAGGCAAGACCATAGACGAAGTCTCTTCACAGCAATTGGTGGAGATCCAGAAGGTGCCTTCTATCCTGACCTGATGTTGCGAAACACACCGACTAACGACGTAGGCCGCTTACGCTGATGACATCCTGTACATTGTCGCCGTGTGGTTGTCCAAAGCCTCCACTGCGTTCCTTTTACTGCGCCTGTCTCCGAACCCGCGCCATGTACTGGCCTCAAAAATTGACGCCGCCATCATAGCTGTCACAGGAGTCGTATCCATCATGCTCGTGGCTCTGCGATGCAATCTTTCACACCCGTGGATCATTATCGATTCCCATCAAGCGCAATGTACAGGACTGGTAAGCATTTCTCCAGTGCTCAATAAGCCAGAGAGTCTGCTCTAACCAAATCTCGTCTGTAGTTCCAACACTGGCAAGTCGTGGCTGCCTTCGACATCCCCATCGAAATTTTACTTTTTGCGACCGCTGTTTACCTGCTCCATGCTCTCCAAATGCCGCTTTTCAAAAAGTCCGCCATCGTGTTTGCCTTCGCCCTGCGCCTGCCCGTAATTGCTCCGGCAGCCTTCCGCCTACATTATCTCTCGGAAGCCTTGAACAGTTCCAATTATACGTTGGATATAACCTATGAGGCGGTATGCAAGCAAGCCGAAATTTCCTACGCCATCATCGCAGCAACGCTGCCCTGTCTCAGACCATTCATGGTGGCAACAGCGACGAACTACGGAGCCCCAGCAGAAGGACACAAGACGAAGACGGGGAGCTATGGCAAAGCGTACGCCCGGTCCGGATCATCCAATAAATCTTCCCGGCGCAATCGAGACCAGGGTTCGGCAGGATTCAGCCTTACTAGCTTCTCGCGGAAATTGGGCCCAGGATTACATTCGGAGAAGAACAATGCCTCCACAGTGGATGGAGACAACAGTGCTCACATACGCAGGATGGACTCGCATGGCGAGCATACCGCGACTGTTGTGGCGTCACACATGCCGAGAGACACGCGGAGCATCGAGAGCAGTGAGAGCAAGCAGATGATAATAAGGAAGGATGTTGAATATGCAGTCGAGTACGATTCTAGGCCGGCAGACGGCGAGGCTGACATTAGAGGGATTGGTAAAGCTCACTAAAGCCCAATCGCATATGAAGAGAAGGGGCCACTTAAACAAGCATTGGGTGGGCACAGTGGGCTTACGATCTGTACAGTAGAGAACATGATAGATGGTCGGGGGTCAGGGGTGGGGGTCCGGGGTCGGGGGACCGAGTCTTATGCCGACTGAGGGAGGAATGTACCCGTTTGACACGTAGTTTACAAGAACGATTACGACTTTTGGCCACCTGTGTTCCATGATTTCCTTACAGCTCGAATCTCCCTCTGCTGCTAACATCCACTTTTTTTTCTCCAATCTCAATTTGGCCTTCGTGCGCCCGACCATTCGTCAAATATCCGAAGGGTGTCAATCATCCAATGTAGGAAGTAAGACTAAAGAAATGGAACCAAAGTGGCTGTTTTCAACCGGGCTCCTGAATGCGAAACACCTAATTCCAACTATCTGTAACCCGGTCTGTTACCGGTACTTGGAAGACAGGCCTCCAGCGATAGACGAGTTGACATCTCTGACTTGCTGTGAGCGTTCGAGGATGTCATCTTAGCTGGTACGGGATGGGCGTCAGCCCAGAGCGCACGACCTGTCTCTGGTCGCCGGGGATGACGCAAAGCGGCGGTCAGGTTGGGAGAGACGTTAAGTCGTTTGTCGTGGCAGAGAATAGGACGGCACTCTAGTGGAGCTCTCCAGCAATGAGAAATAGCTTCGTACACTAGCTTCTCATCTAACGAGACTTCCTGTAGCCCGCACCTAACCAGGGCGGAAAAGTCTAAGTCAGGAAGCCGTCGTAGAACGTGGGTGATGTGGCGCTTAGCGGAATAAGTTGGAAGCGGGACATATTCATGTTTGTCCCTGAAATCTGCATTATTGATGAAAAAAAAGGAGAGACTGGCATTTTGGAGATCTAGCCAATCATCACCGTCAAGCCTGGAGCGAGGCGTTCAACGGCGCCGAGCCATTTTTCTTGCGCTTGAGGGCGAAGAGTCTTCGGGCGAACATCACAACATGGCTGAAACGCGCCCTAGACCCTCATAAGGAGCCCTATCTAGCATTGAGACTAGTAGAGCTAATAACCTTAGATCCACGCAGCCGATTGACATTGTTCACAGAGTCCCCCATCCCCTATCTTCCCATTCAAGAAATGCAAGATAAGTGGGGCCTTGTTGAGTGCGGGGAGTGCAGTGGCATTTGCCGGGTCTGCAGCCGGACACCCTCAAGCCCCCTCCCCCCCTCAAACAGCGGCATTGTCAACAGCAGTTCCCAATGCTATACAATAATGACCTTCTGGTGCAATTGATAACCTCTGTTGGAAGATAGACGCCACCTAGAACAGTGGGTGGAGAGAAAGCCATTCGTATTCCGTAGTATTGCACTTGATCTTGCAGAAAGCAGAAAAAAATGATTGTACAGGCCTTGGTCGTCGACAAGCCAGGAGATCCGTTCGTGTATCAGGATATCCAGCTAGAAGATGCCATGCGCGATGACGAGGTGCTTGTTGAGATGAAGGCTACTGGCGTTTGTCATACGGATCTGAATTTCAGCAAGGAGACCCAAATGCCTGACATGTTTCCTGTCGTTCTCGGTCATGAGGGTATCGAGTCCTTTCTCGTAACTCTCGCGCGTCTTACGCTCACGCAATCACCTGTTGTGTGCTGGAAGCTGACAATCCTCAGGTGCAGGCGTTGTCATGAAGACCGGATCAAAGGCTACAAATGTTGCTGAAGGGGACCATGTCATCATCACATACAATTGCTGTGGAAAATGCAGGTACTGCGCCAATCACGAGACATCTGTTTGCGATGACTGGTTTCGAGATAACTTCGGTATTGGGCGTGGGGACGGCTCCAAGGCGTACTCTTCTTCTCAGACTGGAAAGCCAATAACTTCGCATTTCTTCGGACAGAGTTCATTTTCGAATCGTGCTCTGGTAGGAGCCAATTGTCTGGTGAAAGTCAGTAAAGAATTGCCCTTAGACACGCTGGCACCTCTTGGTTGTGGCATCATGACCGGCGCTGGAGGTATGTCTTCCCATGGAAATCCTTGTCCGTGCGGTACAACGCACTAAACAATGATATTACAGCAATGCTCAACGTGGCTCACGCCGAAAAGAGAGACTCTGTTGTAGTTGCGGGATCTGGTGCCGTTGGCCTTGCGGCTCTGATGAGCTTGAAGATACTTCCGAAACCGCCGAAGACAGTCATTGCAGTGGATATTGTTTCATCCAGACTTGAGTATGCAAAGAGTCTTGGAGCCACCCATACAATCAACTCGAAAGAGACACCCGATCTCAGGGGGGAGTTAATGAAGATCACCAACGGAGCTGGCGTGGAGGCTGGTATTGATACCACAGGGCGTCCTGACGTTGTTGAGACTCTGCTGAAATCTCTGGCCAAGAAAGGAGTGGTGGTCACAGTGGGCGTTGGCAAGGTATGTAGGAATCCTGGGCTTCGGTTTCTGGACCTCGATTGTGGCTGACGTCGACCACCCTGCGAGCATCAGATTACGGCCGAGGTTTCAATGAACATTTTTGAGACCGTGAATAACGCGCGAACGTACACCGGATGTGTCATGGGCAACTGCTATCCGCAGGAGTTTATTCCAATGCTTATAGAAGCGTGGAAAGGAGGGAAATTTCCCTTCGACGAGGTGATCAAAAGATACGCTGCGACGGACATGCAAACGGCAGTGAGGGATACAATGAGCGGCGAAGTTATCAAGGCTGTCTTGAAGTGGAGCTGAGGCGCAGTATGTATGCATTTCCTCGCGGAATCTAGTCGGACAAGAAGGATTACCGCGATCGAGGCCTAAGTCGGCTCATAATTCCAAAATGCAATTTGGCCATGCACCCGCAAGCTCTATGGCCTGTAACCGATGTCAGATCGACTGAGATGTCGCGCTGCCAGCATCCGGTAAAAAGGCGATTTATCGCAATAGATGATATGCAGGCCGATGAGCCTATAGGGGAGGCGAGCAAGGCGCAAGCTTGGACAGTCCAGGGGTTACCGGAAAGTACTCAGAGCCTTTTTCACTGGAGTTCTTGCCAATGACGTACCCGTATTTAATGCCCAATCATCTGTCTGACGGCTTCACTGTTTTGCATACTTAGGAAAGGTTGACTTGGCATGCGTTGGGCCCCCCAATTCCGCCCAGCAGGTTCCCCCAAAACCACGTTCCGTCTTAACCGAGAAAATCCAAAACGACTCCATCTGTGACAACAAATAACGCAGAACCGTTTGCTCGAAAGCCCATCGAGTGAAACTAAGCAGCGACCGATATCGCTTCCCTTTCCTGACGCCCACTCACACTTCCTAGCGCAGTGGGGTTTATTTCACTAGACCATGCAAGTGTACATTGGAAAGGCGCAGTCATTGAGAATGGCGGCAGATACTTTTTCAACCACTTTGCAAGCAGTCTCGTCTCCTGCCATGTCTAGGAGTACTGCTTGTGAAGAAATATCATGGCTGAGGTGGAGAAGAATGCCCCGGTTGCACCCGGCCAAAACGGCGCACTGCTAACCAAAGAAGAACCAGAAGGTATCTGTTGCGTTTGATTTCTGTCATCAAACCCCTTTGCTCATGTGTACAGGTGATCCTCACATGACTCTCGAACTTCACGCCTCACATTCGGGCGGCACATTAGACACCGGTTCACAAGATGATAGAGACCGTGGCCTACACCATTTGCAAATCACAAGGACTCCATCCAAGACCATAATATCTTTCAGGCCATCAGACCCTGAGCACCCAAACAACTGGTCTACAGTAAGAACCCCGGCTCTCTATACTACCCCCAAGCTTAGCTTTTCTGCAGAAATGGAAATCCATCGTCGTTCTGGGGTGTATCATGTCGGTCATTAACAGTACGCTTGCATCGTCTTTACCCAGTGGTGGAATCGGCGAAATCTCAACGTACTTCAAGGTCACAAATCATCTACAACTCGTCCTTCCTATCTCGACCTTCCTAATTGGATACTTCGGCGGAATCCTCTGCGGTCCACTGAGTGAACATTTTGGAAGAAAGCCAGTCATGATCGTATCATTTTCGTTATATACAGCGTTCACTCTCGGCTGCGCACTAGCACCCAATTGGCCCGCATTGCTCGTGTTTCGGTGGTTATGCGGCGTTATGGCGTCCGCGCCTATCGCTGTCGTTGGAGGAATCTACGCAGATATCTTCAGCGAACCAAGAAAAAGAGGGATTGCAATGGCTGTTTTCATGGGTGCAACAACCTTCGGGCCTGCGTTAGGTCCACTCGCATCTGGCTTCATAGCTACGGTCAGCTGGCGGTGGTGCTTTTGGCTTGGTCTGATATTGGCTGGAGCGACCCTACCATTCCTCTTCATTATGCCTGAAACATATGTGCCGGTACTCATCGCCAAGAAAGCTGCAAAGATACGAAAAGAGACCGGGAACTCGAACATAACGGCAAGCTCGGAATTGGAGAAGAAGTCGGTACGCCATATACTTACCGTCGTGATGACGAGGCCATTCCGGATGATCCTACACGAATCCATTGTGCTTTTTACTTGCATGTATCTCAGTTTGGCATACGGTATCTTCTACTTATATTTCGAGGCATACCCGATCATTTTCCAGGGACCGAACTCCATTTATCATTTCACTCCAGGGATTGCTGGGCTCGCATTCCTGCCTATCGGTATTGGCGCGTCAATATGCACTTTCATCTTCATCTGGTACGACTCCTTCCTCGTCAAGGCTCAGAAGCGGAACGCCCCTTGGGCAGCAGTTGAAGAGTATCGTCGTTTACCGCTTGCTTGCGTGGGTGGACCTCTCTATGTCGTTGGACTTCTCTGGCTCGCCTGGTCAGCTAAGCCAGGCGTGCATTGGATCGTGCCCATTCTTAGCGGCATTCCATTTGGGATGGGCTTCCTCTTGATTTTCATGGCTATGCTGAACTACCTTACCGATGCATACAAGACGTTCGCCGCTAGTGCTCAAGGGATCGCAAGCACAACCCGAGCCATTGCTGGCGCATTACTGCCCTTCGCTGCGAAACCGATGTTTGCGAAGCTGGGAGTCGATTGGGCATGTAGTTTGCTTGCATTCTTGAGTCTGGGTATGGCTCTTATACCCTGGATGTTCATAAAATTTGGCGATCGGATCAGAGCAAACAGTCGGTTCTGTCAGCATTTAAAAAAGTTGGACGAGGAAGAGGCTGAGCGGGAGGAGAAGAGGCAGCTGAGCGAACGACCACCGAGCTCAGAGAAGGTCGATGAGAAGGTATGAGTATAATCTAGAACGCGAAAAGTCTTCAAATTTGTAGATGAAACAAGTCAATTTTAAATCAATGCATTGGATCTTCACTGGTTAAGGAGAGCTCCATGCGGCGGAAGCTTTTCCGTTCCTGACAAATCCATGCTACTACTCTTCTTCAGCAGCCTTTCTGCTTCAGACTCGAATGGCAGAACCACAGCTCGATATTTGTCAGGCTTCTATGCTTACATGATCACAAGCAGAATGCTAAGTATGTCGTGAGACTTATGGAAGACGCAGACACCCCTCTTTTCTTTCGGGTCAGATCTGCTACCGTTCCACCTCTCCTTTCTCTTGCTCCATCTAGTTGGTTCCATATCAATCCTAACCCTGGTTTTCCCCCCACCCACTTCAAAAACCCAACAACCCGACCGTGGGCTCTAAGCATGCAGCAACAATATATCCAAGAAATGTCTCCCTTCTACCCTCCACGCACCCGCACTCAACATCTCACGACTTTCACTCGCCCCCTTCCCGCAGCAGTGACGTACGATCTTTCTGTGCCCGACCAGGTCACAATCAGTGTCCCTGCATGCTCGACGTGGACTTCGGAACCTCACTGGCATGAGACCCATACAGAGTACCTCCAGATCCTGCAAGGTAGGGCATCTATCATGCTTGCCGGGAAGACCAAGGTCTATGGGCCGGACGATGGCGTTGTGGTTGTGGAGAGGTTTGCTGTGCATGAGTGGTGGAGGGCGGATGATAAGGAGGGAGAGCTGGTGGTGCGGGAATGGACGGAGCCGGGCGATGGGCAGAAGGAGGTTTTCTTTCGGATGTTGAATTCCTTCCTGATGGAGCCGAGGCCGGAGAAGATATATCGACAGTCGGGGTTTCCGCTATCGCTGGGAGAGCCATGGATTGAAAAGTGGGTCGTCCTGGTGCAGCTTTTCGTCATCTTTCGCGAGCTGGATAATTGGCCCGTCTTGGCTGGTACTATGAGGCAAGTGGACTGGCTGAACTGGACCATTACGCATGCGGTGCTGTGGTTTGTGTCGTGGGTTGGGAGGTTTCTAGGGTTGGAGGCGAGGTATGTGGAATATTTGGGTGAGAGCACGATTGAAAGGGGTGACCAGAAGCCCCAGGGAGAGCGGAAGGATAAATGAAACGAGCTCCAGGGAGGAATTGTCCTGTCTATGGAGGGGTAGGAAGGGCAGTATTACAGATTGCGGACAGTGACGCGGATGCTATTACGATTACCTTTGGTCCTTTCTATGAAAAGCAGAGGCTGGCTATTAACAGGGTCGAGGCTGCCATAAGCTAGCCACCTGCAGAGGTTATGAAGACAAGCGGAGAGGCAAGCGGTTTGCTGAGAAAGCTAGAAAAGAGCGGCAAGAGCAAGACGTACAAGCGAAGTCTTCGCATATGATTCTAATCTGGCTACAAACATTGCAGTGCAAGGGCTTGTATGTACCGCCCTAGAGGCACCACTAGTGAACTGATGAGAAGACAGACTGACGGAGTCTCAAGACCATTTATATTAGGCTTGGGATATGGGTGGGAAGGGTGGAGGACGAAGCCGCTGCCTAGAGGCTTTTACGTATCAAGTCTTGCGAGGAAGCGCAGTGGAAAAGTCTATCCGAGTCCCTGGGTAGCTGGTACAGGGTGGTCTCAATTTGCCCTTCTACCGGTGACAGTGATTGCCATGGCAGTCTAATATTCGGCAGGGCGATCGCTCGGTCCTACCAGGACGTCTGTGATGTCCGTTTCCCTCATATTTTGTTAGATTCTCTGTGAAGGTGTAACCGTATAGACAGCGATCTTACCAACTGACATATAGGTGCTCAGTCAAACAGGGATAAGGAAGACAAGGTAGACACCCAAAGATCAGTAACAGCCAAGGACAATTCTTAGAGTGTCTCCGAGAACAGGTCCAATGACGACACAGAACCTTCACTGCTGTCAATGTTCCTGACCTCTTGTCCATGCCACGTGCGTCGTCTGAAGGACAAACACCCATGGAGCTCACTTCAAAGTCAACACCGCCAGCAGCGCAAGCTTTAACATGCCATCTCCTCGTCACCGCCGCCGAGATTTCCGTTTCATTATTCGACCTCTATCTTCGTCATTCTAGGCGCACATCGTCCAATATCTGAAGCTCGGCACGCATCGCAACATCAACAGGGATAGCGGACGCCCTTCACACCATGTCGAAACCGGTCGCTACCAAGGGCTTGATGCTGCCTGAGGTGAGTTTCCGGCACGCGAAGCGAATCTGATCTCACTCACCAAAAATTCACCAGAGCGACCCTGACTACACAGATGAGGAAGTCCCACTGCTTGAATGCAACAAATCTGATGGATACGAACCTACAGCGCGCCATCTCCGCAAGAAACCGCCAACATCTCTTGGCCATGTTCGCTCCGCAGCTATCGACTTCAGTAAGAATTTCGCCAGGGAAGTCGACCATGCCATCAAGAAAGAGCAAGTAGGTCGTTCTATCGATCTTCACCCTATGTCGTGTCGCGCCGTTTGGGCTTACACATTGCTCAGCTGCGTATCGCTCGACATGGCACGTTTGGAACACCACACCCGATCATTCGCCAGACAGCCAAAGCGGAAGCACCCAAAGCCAGTCCAAAGGATGCGGACTCCGACTGGGACATCGTCAAAATGGACGAACTGAGCGTAACCAAGGATGAAATTCGCGGTATGTACACACTTTGGGGCCACTAAGTCAAGCACACGGCTGACCCAGCAGGGACGCCAGATGGCAAACCCGTTGACAAAGAACCGAATGACGATTACGTGATTGTTCCAACTAGCAGGAAACGGAATATAACAAGGTTTGCAGGCTCTGAACTCGAAGTTCATGCAAAGCTGGCCGCTCCTCCCGCGCCTCGTGTTGAGAAAGTTACCGTCAATGCTTCAAAGCCATTGGGCGTTGGGAAGACACCAACCGAGCAGTTGGAGGAGATGTTGGACATGTCAGCCTTTTCAGGCAGGAAGGTCGCTGGCAAATGAAACCTCGTGGCGCTTGCAATGCAATGGTCGACTCCTCTTGGGTCATTGACGCAGTCTAAGAGTTGGCTCGGGTGGCGTCTATCATAAAGCAAAGGTTGGGGCTCTGGTACGATTGGGGCGGCCCGGGAGAAAGTGCGGGAGGTGTTTGCCCCCACACATGCACGCTTAAATAGGTCACATCGGCAAATAGGCTGGAAATCGAA
>Ga0335072_10002490_pt1 | contig 28559 bp, 27 predicted proteins | sample Lox_Sample_21_FD_206725 | JGI IMG/M metagenome (GOLD analysis project Ga0335072, IMG submission 206725) | Soil microbial communities from Loxahatchee National Wildlife Refuge, Florida, United States - Lox_Sample_2.1 | ecosystem: Environmental > Terrestrial > Soil > Wetlands | place: USA... | reverse complement strand
GCGTCCGTCCGGGACGCCGCGGAACCTGCTCGGGTTCAAGGACGGCACTGCGAACCCCACCGGAACGCTGGCGAGCGACCTGGTCTGGGTCGACGATCCTGCCGAACCGGCCTGGGCACAGGGCGGCTCATACCAGGTCGTGAGGCTGATCCGCATGCTCGTCGAGTTCTGGGACCGGGTGTCCATCAACGAGCAGCAGAACATGTTCGGCCGGCGCCGCGACAACGGCGCGCCGCTGGACGGCAACAGCGAGTTCGATACTCCCGACTACGCCGCCGACCCGCACGGATACGTAATCCCGCTGGACGCCCACATCCGGCTCGCCAACCCTCGCACCAAGCCAACCGCCAACCAGCGGATCGTGCGCCGCTCGTACAACTACGACCTCGGCGTCGACGAGAACGGGAACCTGCAAGCGGGACACATTTTCATGGCGTTTCAGCAAGACCTTCAGCGGCAGTTCGAGACGGTCCAGAAACGGCTGATCAATGAGCCGCTCGTCGACTACGTGCAGCCGTTCGGCGGCGGGTATTTCTTCGCCCTGCCGGGCGTGCGGGATTCGACCGACTGGTACGGGCAGGCCCTGCTCACCTAACGGGAACGTCCCCCTTCGCCATCCGCTGTCCCTCGCGCCAGCGGTCAGCACAGGCTGAATGTGTCCGGCGGCGGATACTCAGGAGCGCTCCCGCCCGGTGGTGTGGTTGACTGCCCGAATCAGCCGGGAAACCGAGCGGGAGGGTAGCTATGCGCCAGGCATCCATGTCCATCGTGATGGCCGTTAAGACCTCGCCGAAGGGTATGGGCGCGTGCCGCGGACGATACTCAACCTGGGAATCCTGGCGCATGTAGACGCCGGCAAGACGACACTCACCGAGCGGCTCCTGTACGCCGCCGGTGTCATCCAAAGCCTCGGCAGCGTCGACGCCGGGACTACGCAGACCGACTCACTCGCGCTGGAACGGCAGCGAGGCATCACGATCAAGTCGGCTGTTGCCTCGTTCGGCATCGGCGATGTCGCCGTCAACCTGATCGACACGCCTGGCCACCCGGACTTCATCGCCGAGGTAGAGCGCGTGCTGAGCGTCCTGGACGGCGCTGTCCTGGTGATCTCGGCTGTCGAAGGCGTGCAGCCGCAGACTCGCATCCTGATGCGCACGCTGCAGCGGCTGCGGATCCCGGCGCTGCTGTTCGTGAACAAGGTCGACAGGGCGGGCGCTGACCCGCAGCGGGTCCTGCAGGACATCCGTGGCCGGCTCGGGCTGGCGGCGGTCGCGATGGGCTCAGTACACGCTGCCGGGACACGCGAGGTGAGCGTCACACCGTCCCGGCTGGACGACCACGATTTTCGGCTCCGGCTGACCGAACTGCTGGCCGAGAGTGACGAGGTGCTGCTGGCCGACTATGTGGCGGGCGATCAAGCAGTCGGGTACCAGCGGCTGCGCGCGGAGCTCGCCGCCCAGACCGGACGCGCGCTGGTGCACCCGGTGTTCTTCGGTTCAGCGATCACCGGCGCGGGCGTTGCCGCGCTCACCGCCGGCATCGCCGAGTTGCTGCCGACTGCCGGCGGCCCCGCGGACGGCCCGGTGAGCGGCCGGATTTTCAAGATCGAGCGTGGCGCGAACTCGGAAAAAGTGGCATACATCCGGATGTTCTCCGGTACGGTGCGCGTCCGGGACCGGCTTCGGTTCGGTGCTCAGCGCGAGGGCAGTGCTGACCGGGAGAGCCGTGCTCTGCGGGAGGGAAGAGTCACTGCACTCGCGGTCATCGACCGCGGGCCGGCTGCTGCCCGGCCGTCGGTCACGGCGGGCGAGATCGCCAAGGTCTGGGGTCTTGCCGGGATACAGATCGGCGACCGGATCGGCGAGCCAGAGGCGGGCGAACTCGCGCAGCAGTTCCCGCCGCCGACCCTCGAGTCGGTCGTCGTCCCTTGCGATCCCGCCGACCGGGGCCGCATGCGCGTCGCGCTGGAGCAGGTCGCCGAGCAGGACCCGCTCATTAACCTGCGCCAGGACGATGAGCGGCAGGAGATCTCCGTCTCGCTGTACGGGGAGGTCCAGAAGGAGGTCATCCAGGCGACGCTTGCTGACGACTACGGCGTCCGGGTGATCTTCAGGGAGACGACCACCATCTACGTCGAGCGGCCGGCGAGGGCTGGCAGCGCCGTCGAAGTGCTTCAGTCCGACGATCATCCGTACTCGGCCACGATCGGGCTGACCATCGAGCCCGCCGCTCCCGGCTCCGGCAGTCACTTCCGCCTGGCAGTGGATCCGCGTACCCTGCCGCTGTTCATCTACAAGACCGCAGGCAGCTTCGCCGAGGCGATGACCTCCTATGTCCGCGATACGCTCCGCGCCGGCCGTTACGGCTGGGAGGTGACCGACTGCCAGGTCACGATGACCCGGTGCGGCTACTACGTCGGTGACGGACCGGCTAAGCAGGTCCTCAGCACGCCGAGGACGACGGCGGCCGACTTCCGCAAACTCACGCCAGTGGTCCTGACCCTGGCTCTCGACCGCGCCGGGACCGTGGTCTGCGAGCCGATGGCCAGCACACGGCTGGAGGTTCCCGCCGCACGGCTCGGGGCTGTCCTGGCCGCGCTGGCCCGGCTCGGTGCAGCGGTAAACGCGCCGCAGCCGCGGGGCGAGCTTTCGGTGCTCGAAGCGGTACTCCCGGCCGCGTCGGTGCATCAGATCCAGCAGCAGCTACCCGGCCTGACCGGCGGCGAAGGTTTCCTCGAGTCCTCGTTCGCCGGCTACCAGCCGGTGCGTGCCGGCCCGCCCCTCCGCCAGCGGCCGCCTGCAGGGTAGCCGCCTGCGGGGACGGCCCTCGCTGGGGATATCAGCCAGGCTTATAGGGCTCAGCGCTAAGTGCGGGAGCCGAATCGCAATACCGGTCCGTGGGTCACAGTTGCAGCGACCGGCCGGGCAAGGTGCCGGCCATCTGCCACGGACTGCTGTCCGTCGGCAAGATCAACCGCTCGATCGGCCTAGCGAACCGGTCGTCAACGCAAAGGACGCATCTCGTGACTGCAACACTCCACGGCTCTTCTGCTCTGGTGACTGGCGGCAACAGCGGCATCGGCCGAGCCACGGCCGTCGACCTGGCGGCGCGCGGAGCGCACGTCATCGTCGCCGGCCGCGACACTGCCCGCGGCGAAGAGGTCGTCGACAAGATCCGGGCGAACGGCGGCAAGGCTGACTTCGTCGCTGCCTCGCTCGGAGACGAAGCGAGCGCCCGTGACCTGGCGCGCCAGGCCGTCGGCCTGGGCGGCGGGCACGTGGACATTCTCGTCAACAACGCCGGAATCTTCCCGTTCGGCCCGACTGCGGCGGCGACCGAGACCGACTTCGACTCGGTCTTTGCCGTCAACGTCAAGGTCCCGTTCTTCCTCGTAGCTGAGCTCGCGCCGGCCATGGCCGCGCGCGGCAAGGGCGCGATCGTTAACGTCACCACGATGGTCGCCCAGTTCGGCCAGGAGGGCATGGCACTCTACGGCTCGAGCAAGGCCGCCCTCGTCCTGCTGACGAAGGCCTGGGCAGCCGAGTACGGCCCGTCGGGTGTCCGGGTCAACGCCGTCAGCCCCGGACCAACGCGTACCGAGGGCACCGCGGCGATGGGCGAGGCTCTGGACCAGCTCGCCGCGACCACCCCGCATGGGCGGCCAGGCACGCCGGAGGATATCGCTGCCGCGATCACGTATCTCGCCAGCGACGACGCCGGTTACGTGCATGGCGCGATCCTGCCGGTCGATGGCGGGCGCATCGCGGTCTGACCTCGGGCACGCTACCGGAGGTTCTCTCAGCCGGCAGCATCCAGCGCGGCAACAAGAGCGGCAAGATCGCGCCGCCGCGAGTCGGCGTGCCAGACAGCCCAGGTTCGGCGGACGATGGGGTCGCCGAGAAGCGGATGCCAGCGGATGCCGTCAGGCAGAGGCTGCGCCCAGGTCGGCGAGGCAAGCGCGAATGCCCGTCCGGTCCCGACGGCGGCGAGCTTGACTTCGGCGGTAACGAGGCCGTCGTCATCGGAACTCGGAGTGTCGATGCCGTGCCCGCGAAGGATCGCGGTGACCTGGTCGTGCCAGGCCGGCGCGTCGGAGCGGGGGAACCCGATCCAGGTCAGGCTCGAGAGCTTGTGCAGCTGGACGCCGCCTGCCTCGGCTATCTCCGCAGAGCGAGCTGCGGCGATGATCACGCCCATAGCTTCGGTGACGGCAAGGACGGCATCCAGGGCAAGGTCCGCCGGGTGGTACCGGACGAGCACGAGGTCAAGCTCGCGCTCCCGGAGTGCGGTGAGCTGCGCCGCGCTGGAGGAGTGGCGGACCTCGACTCGCGTGCTCGGATAAGCAGTTGCCAGTTCCGCCAGCGCCGCGGGCAGCACGTCCGGCGGGAACTCCAGCGGCACGCCAATCCGCAGGTTCTCCGCGGCGGCCGCCGCGGCGGAGATGGCGGCCAGCGCGCGGTCATGATGGTCGAGCAGCGCTCGGGCCTCCTCCAGCAGCGCCTTCCCGGTGTCGGTCGGCCGTGCCCCCGCGTAGTCCCGGACCAGCAACTGGACGCCGACCTGCCGTTCAAGCGACTGGATTGTCTGCGACAGCGCTGACTGGCTGACGTGCAGGCGACGAGCCGCCGCGGACATCCCGCCCTCTTCGGCGACGGCCACGAACGCGCGAAGCTCCCGGATCTCCATACGGTTTATAGCATCACGCCCGGCCGGCCGGCGTCTGCCGGGCGCGATGCCAGTCGCCCGGCAATCCGCAGGCTCAGGGAAAGCTGATCATGATGTCCAGGCCGCCTGCGGACCGGGGATTCGCTGCCAGGGTTGCACCGTGGACGCTGACGATGGCGCTGACGATCGCCAGGCCAAGTCCGTGTCCGCCCGGCCGGCCGAGCCGCTGGGTCCCGAGCCGCTGGGTCCCGAGCCGCTGGAACGGCTGGAACAGCCGGTCGACCTCGTCGGCGGGTACCACCGGCCCGGTGTTGCTGACAGTTATCACGGCCAGCCCATCGGTGATGCCGGTGGTGATCTCTACGAGGCCCCCGTCCAGGTTGTGCTGAATGGCGTTGCCGACCAGGTTCGTAATGAGACTCTCGGCCAGAGCCGGGTCACCAGTGACGGGCGCCGAGGCCAGCGTCGCGTCGATGCGGATGCCCCGGCGCTTCGCCTCCTTTTGACAGCTCAGGATGGCCTTAGCGGCGCTGTCAGCGAGATCCACGGGCTCCCAGCGGTCAATCTCGCGCTCGCTGCTGGCCAGCGTGAGCAGCGAGTCAATGAGGCGTTCCTGCTGGTCGTTCCACTGCAGGGCCCTCTCGCAAGCGGACCGCAGCGTGGCAGTGGTGGCTTCCGGGTCGGCGAGCGCGACCTGGAGCACGGCCTTCTCCGCAGTGAGCGGCGTGCGCAGCTCGTGGGAGGCATTGGCCACGAAATGCCGCTGCGTCTGGAACGACGCCTCGAGCCGTCCGAAGAGACTGTCAAGCGTGTCCCCCAGCTGCCTGAACTCGTCGTCGGGGCCGGCAACGGCAAGTCGCTGGCTCAGGTTCGTCGCAGAGATGTCTCGGGCGGCTGCTGTTATGGTGCGCAGCGGCCGCAGGACCCGGCCGGCGATCAGCCAGCCGACGCCCAGGGCAAGGACGGCCACAACCGCGACCATGACGATACCCGCAACGTTCTGGCTCGCATCGTGCGCGACAGTACCGGCAAAGGACAAGCCCGCCGAAGGCCCGCACGAGGCCGGATGGCTCGGGGTATGCCCGGCTGCAGCTGCCTCGCAGCCGGTCTTGACCAGGAAGTTGGGCTTGAAGATAACGGCGACCGCAGCAACGGCAAGGCAAGAGAGGCCGAACACGGCGGCGTACAGCAGGGCGAGCTGTGCCCGCAGAGTACGCCGGGGCAGGCGGAGGGCTGACGTGGCAGCGTCGACAAAGCGCATCAGAACTCTCCGATCTGGTAGCCGCCCTCACGGACGGTGCTAATGAGCGGCGGGTCGCCGAGCTTGAGCCGGAGCCTGCGCATCGTCTGCTTGACCGCGGTGGTGAAGGGGTCGGCCGCCTCGTCCCAGACTCGTTCCAGCAGTTCTTCGGCGGAGACCACCCGGCCACCCGCAGCGAGCAGGTACTCGAGCAGCGCGAATTCCTTGGCGCTCAGGTCAAGGCGGCGGCCGGCCCGGACCGCGACCCGGCGGCTGGGATCAAGGGTTAGCTCGCCGTGCTCGAGCACTGGCGGCAGCGAGGCCGTCGGCCGGCGGCCGATGGCACGGATGCGCGCCACCAGCTCGGCGAAGTCGAAGGGCTTAGGCAGGTAGTCGTCAGCGCCGAGCCCAAGACCCTCCACCCTGTCCCTGACCGTGCTGGCCGCCGTCAGCATCAGCACCCGGCTGCCCGACCGCTGCGCCGCAAGTTTCCGGCAAACCTCGTCCCCGTGCACGCCTGGCAGGTCCCGGTCCAGGACCACCACGTCATAGGGCGTGACGCCGAGGTGCTCGAGGGCGGCGGCGCCATCCAGCACGACATCGACTGCCATGCCCTCACGGCGCAGCCCGGTCGCGATCGCCGTGGCCAGGTCCTCGACGTCTTCTGCTACCAGAACCCTCATGAGCTGCCCTCGTCCTTCTCTTCAGCCCGATCCCGGGCCGGGCTCAGGTGACATGCAACGACAATGCCAGGCCGCCGGTCTCAGCCGGGTATCAGCTGCTGACACCGCGCTGAGACCGGCCCGCGCGTAGAACCGCCTTCGAGCGAAAACACCACTGAGCCAGAAGGCGGCTAGATGAGCACAGCAACCATTGAAGTGAGCGGGCTGCGCAAGCGGTTCGGGTCGACGCTGGCCCTGGACGGCATGACGTTCTGCGTCTCACCCGGCGAGGTCACCGGATTCGTCGGGCCCAACGGAGCCGGGAAATCCACCACGATGCGGGTGATCCTGGGGCTGGACGCACCGGAGGCGGGCCACGCGCTGATCGGCGGCCAGCCGTACCGGAGCCTGCGGCGCCCGCTCACGCAGGTGGGCGCGCTACTCGACGCTGCAGCGCTGCAGCCGAGCCGGACCGCCCGCAACCACCTCCTGTGGCTGGCCCACTCGCAGGGGCTGGGCGCCCGCCGTGTCGACGAAGTCATCGTGCGTTCAGGCCTGGAGAAGGCTGCGCGGCGAAAGGCGGGCGGCTACTCCCTGGGCATGCGACAGCGACTTGGCATCGCCGCGGCACTGCTTGGCGATCCGCCGGTGCTGATGCTCGACGAGCCGTTCAACGGCATGGATCCCGAGGGCATCGTCTGGATGCGGGGCTTCCTGACGGCGCTGGCCGTCGAGGGCCGGACGGTGCTGGTGTCCAGCCATCTCATGAGCGAACTCCAGGAGACAGCCAGGCGCCTGGTGATCGTCGGGCGCGGCAAGGTCATCGCCGACACCACCGTCGCCGAACTGCTGGCCGTAGCGTCCGGTGACCGGGTCACGCTGCGCACCGCCTCGCCAGCGGGCGCCTCGGCGGTGCTGGAGCGTGCCGGAGCGGCGGTGACTGACGCCGGGGGCGGCATCCTCACCGTCTCCGGGCTAACGGCAGAGCGAATCATCACGTCGCTCGCTGAGAGCAAGGTGCCGTTCTCCGAAGTGACGGCCCACCGCCCGACGCTGGAGGACGCCTACCTGGAATTGACCGGGAACGCGGTCGAGTACCGCGCCGAGCCAGCAGGGGACGCGGCGCGATGACCGACTCAACGACGACGCTGTCCAGGCCGGGCGCTATCGCCGTACGCGACAGCTTCACATACCTGCTGCGCGCCGAGTGGACCAAGTTCCGAACTATCCGCGGCTGGGCCATTGCCACCATCGTCGCGATGCTCGTGACCATTCTGCTCGGCGTCTACGGCGGAGCCCACAGCCAGAACGAATGCCCGAGCGGGCCGTGTCACTTCATCCTGCCCACCGGACCCGGCGGCGAGGCGGTGACCGACACGTTCTACTTCGTGCACCGGCCGCTGACAGCGGACGGCAGCATCACCGTGGAAGTGACATCGCTCAGCGGCGTGCTCGAGACGGCCCTGACCCCGCAAGGACCGGCCAGGACACAGCCGGCCCTAATGCCATGGTCGAAGGCCGGACTGATCGTCACGGCGGATCCCCGCCAGGGGTCCGCGTACGCAGCCGTCATGGCGACCGGTGCCCACGGGGTACGGATGCAGTGGAACTACACCGGCGACGCCGCCGGGCTGGCAGGCCGTGCGTCCGCGGCGTCGCCCCGCTGGCTCCGCCTGATCCGCGCCGGCGACGTGATCACCGGTTACGACTCTTCGGACGGCACCCGGTGGACCAAGATCGGTGCTGTCGACCTGCCCGCGCTGGCGCCGACGGTGCAAGCCGGGCTGTTCGTCGCCTCCCCTGCCTACTCGGCTCCGGTGAGCTCAGGAATCAGCGGAGGGTCCGCTAGCGGCGGCCCGACCGACGCCACCGCCACCTTCGGCCGTGTCAGCCTGCGTGGCGGCTGGTCCGGCAGCCCCTGGAGCGGAACCACCGTCGGCGGCGGCAGCAACTCCCCGTACGCAACGGGTTCCGAGGCGGGGTACCACCGGGCTGACGGCGCATTCATTGTCACCGGCTCCGGTGACATCGCGCCGGATGTCAGCGACGGCACGCCGATCGACGGCTCGCTCGCAGGCATGTTCATCGGACTGATCGCGGTGGTCGTGGTCGGCGCGCTGTTTATCACTGCCGAGTACCGGCGGGGGCTGATCCGCCTCACGCTCGCCGCCAGCCCGCGCCGCGGCCGGGTCCTGGCCGCCAAGGCGATCGTTCTCGGCGGAGTCACTTTCCTCGCGGGACTGGTTGGCGTCGCGGGCGCCATCTGGATCGCGGACCCGATCCTGCGCGCTAACGGCAACACCATCTATCCGGTGGCGACGCTTACCGAGGTCCGCGTCATCGGCGGAACCGCAGCGCTGGTCGCCGTCGCCGCGCTGTTCGCCCTCGGTGTCGGCGCCATCCTGCGAAGCGGCGCCGGAGCGGTCGCCGTGGTCATCACCGCCATCATCCTGCCGTACCTGCTGGGTGCCGCCTTCCCGGTGCTTCCGGTCGGTACCGCGGACTGGCTGCTGCGAGTTACCCCGGCCGCGGGCTTCGCCATCAAGCAGACCATCCCGCAGTATCCGCAGTTGGCTGCCAGCTACTCGCCGTTCCAGGGCTACTTCCCGCTAGCGCCCTGGGCAGGCTTCGCGGTGCTCTGCGGATATGCGGCACTCGCGCTGGCCCTGGCAGCCGTCCTGCTCCGCAGGAGGGATGCATGAGGCACGCACTGAACGCGGAATGGACGAAGCTGCGCACGCTCCCTGGCACCTCCTGGCTGTTGCTCGCCGCGGCGGCGCTCACCGTGGCCGTCAGCGCCAGCGCCGCAGCGGCCACTAGCTGCCCTGCCGGGCATTGCGCCGAAGATCCGGCCAAGATCAGCCTCACCGGGATCTACCTCGGCCAGGCGGTCGTCGCGGTCGTGGCCGTCACGGTCATCAGCGGCGAGTACGGCACCGGCATGATGCGGCTGACGCTGGCAGCGATGCCCGGCCGGATTAGCGTGCTGGCAGCGAAGGCAGCCGTCCTCACGGGCCTGGTCCTGGTCACCGGGACCGTCGCCGTTGCCGCAGCGCTCCTTGCCGGACGGCTGATCCTGCCCGGCCACGGCATCGGCCCGGCGGAAGGCTACTCAGCGCTTTCCGTCACTGACGGGCCGGTGCTCCGTGCCGCTGCCGGGTCCGTGCTCTACCTGGCGCTGATCGCTCTGCTCAGCCTGGGCGCCGCGGCGGCCGTGCGAGAATCCGCCGCGGCGATCGGGGTCGTGCTCGGACTGCTCTACCTGTTCCCGATCATCGCCGCCGTCGCCGGCAGCCCGGACCTGGCACGACATCTCCAGCAGATCGGGCCGATGACGGCCGGGCTGGCTATTCAGGCGACGACAAGCCTGAGCAGCCTGCCGATCAGCCCGTGGGCAGGTCTTGGCGTGCTGGCAGCCTGGGCCGCGGGTGCGCTGCTGGTTGGCGGACTTTTGTTCCGCCTCCGGGACGCGTGAAGGTGCGAACAGCAGTCAGGCCTTACCCGGCGTTCCCGCTCTTACCGGGCAAAGCCGCGCCTACCGGCGTCGCGGGCCGGGCTTTTCGTTCGCGCGGCGCCGGGAATGAGGACGTGCGGGGCGGGACGGGCACTGGCCGCGGAGATCAATCGGTAGAGGAGCTGACATCGTGGACATGGATCTTGAGGTAGTGGTGCTGCCCGTCGCCGATGTGGACAGGGCCAAGAACTTCTACAAGACGACGCTGGGCTGGCGAGAAGATGCCGACATCGCCCGCGGGGAGGATTACCGGGAGGTGCAGATGACACCACCCGGGTCGGCCTGCTCGGTCATCTTCGGCACCGGGGTCACCACGGCTGAGCCCGGCTCGGTGCAGGGCCTGCATTTGGTAGTGAACGACATCGAAGCCGCACGCTCCGAGCTGACAGGTCGCGGCGCCGAACTGAGCGAGGTGTTCCACGACGCTACGGGGGTTTTTCACCACACCGGGACCAAGGACCGGGTGGCTGGCCTCGCGCCAAACCGGGACACCTACGGCTCATTCGCCTCGTTCAGCGATCCGGACGGCAACGGCTGGTTCCTCCAGGAGATCACTAAGCGCCTGCCTGGCCGGTGAGCACGATGTGATCGGCACTCGCAGCCGTGTGCTCGCGCACCTTAGCCGCGGCGTTGTTGATGAGCGAGTGAATCTCGCCGTCCCAGCCGGCCGCGAACGCGCGGACGGAGTCCAGGCTGGCCAGATCGAGTTCGCGGACTTCGGTATTGCCGGGCACTGCGGCCGCTGCCGCTTTGCCTTTCTCTACGTTGCGCACCGCGAACACGACTCGCGCGCCAGCGGCCGCGAGCACGCGGGCAGTCGCGAGTCCGATGCCGCTGTTCGCGCCGGTCACGATCGCGGTCCGGCCGGCCATGCCGGGGATGTCTGCGACATTGAAAGTAGCCATGGACAACAATGTAGACGGGGACTACTAAGCTGTCAATGACTACATGGAGTGCTATGGTGCGGGCATGGCCGATCGTCCGTACCACCACGGCAACCTCCGCGCTGCCCTGCTGGCCGAGGCTGAGCGCACGCTCCGGGAGGAGGGCGTCGACCGGCTCTCGCTCCGCGACCTGGCCCGGCAGGCGGGAGTCAGCCACGCCGCGCCGCGCCGCCACTTCGCCGACCGCCAGGCGCTACTGGATGCCCTCGCCGCAGCCGGATTCCTGCGGCTGAGCGACGAGCTGCGCGCGGCAATCGAGGACGCCGGCGACGACTACGAAGCGCAACTGCGTGCGGCAGCGATCGCCTACATACGCTTCGCGACGCGGGATGCGGCCCTCCTGGAGTTGATGTTCACCGCTAAGCGAGGCGAGCAGTCCGCCGCGCTGCGGGACGCGTTCGGACGCGTCTACGCCGCGGTCGACGGCATGGTCCGGCAGGGGCAGCAGGCCGGGACACTGCGGCATGGTGATCCCGACCGCACGCGGCTGCTGCTGTTCGCCACCATGCAGGGCATTGCCGCACTCGTCACGACTGGCGCTGTCGACGCCGGGCAGATCGACGGACTCATCGCGGACGCAGTGGCACTCTTCACGAGCAGCTCGAGGTGACTGCCCCGGGGCGGCTCTCCTCATCCTCCGGCGATGCGGGTATTGTCAGGCACTCGCGGCGCGCCTGAACAAGACCGTGGCAACGGCAAAGGCGGCCACGACGATGCCGCCAAACTCGGTAAGCGTAAGCCAGAGATGGCTCCCGGGCGGCTGGTTCTCTAGCAGCGCGCGGAGAGTGTCGACGGCCTGGGTGACGGGCTGGTTGCCGGTGAATACGCGGAGCCAGGATGGCATCGTGGCAGCCGGGACGAGAGCGCTGCTGAAGAAGACCGGGATGACGAGGATCGCGCCGAGCTGCTGCGCTCCCTCCACACTCCGGCCAGCCAGGCCGAGCAGCACTGCCAGCCAGGACAGGGCAAAGGTGACCAGCAGAATCACTGCCACCGCCAGCGCCCAGCCGCCGGGCCCGGCGGCGGGGCGGAACCCGGTAGCGTAGCCCGCCGCGATGGTGACCGCGAGGCCGACGAGGCAGCGGGCCAGGTCGGCGATGACGTGGCCGGTGATGACCGACGACCTGGCGATGGGCAGGGTGCGGAACCGGTCGATGACGCCCTCGTGCATGTCTGCCGCGACACTGACGGTGCTGGTGACCGCTGCGAAGGCCGCTGCCGCGATGAACACGCCCGGCATGGCGAAATTGATATAGCTGCCGTGCGTGCCGGTGCTGATGGCGCCGCCGAACAGGTACTTCATGAGCACGACGAGCAGGACGGGCGTCACCGTGACGTTCCCGAGCTGCTCGGGATCGTTTCGGATGTGCCGGAGGCTGCGCTTGGCCATCTCCCAGTAGTCGCTTGCCAGCCACGCCACCGAGGTAGGGCGGGCTGGCCACGACCCGGCGGTCACGCCGCGTCCACGGGTACTGCGGCAGCACGAGCACGACCGGTGAGGTGCACGTACACGTCGTCAAGGTCTGGCTCGCGCAACGCGAACCGTTCGATGCCGACGCCCGCTTGCACGGCTGCGGCGGTGATGGCGTTCAGCTCCGCGATGCCCGCCAGGCCGCTGCCCTGAACGGTTACCCGCACGACCCGGCGCCCTTCGTCGGTCGCGACGGCGAGGGCGAGGGCGCTGAGGGTGCCGGCGGCACCGAGAGCGCTGGTCAGCCGCGCGACGTCGGCTTCAGTAGCGGCGATCAAGTCGAACTGCGCCTGCCCCGCGCGGGCCTTGAGCTCTGCTGGTGTTCCGGTGGCCACGACGCTGCCGGTGTCGATGAAAACGACGGAGTCGGCCAGCGCGTCTGCTTCGTCGAGGTACTGGGTTGTCAGCAGCACGGTGGTCCCGCGTCCGACGAGACCCCGGATGACGTCCCACAGCGCGCGACGGCTGGCGAGATCCAGGCCGGTGGTGGGCTCGTCGAGGAACAGGATCCGGGGCTCGGCCATCAGGCTTACCGCGAGATCGAGCTTACGGCGCATTCCGCCCGAGTACGTCTTCACCGCTCTCTTCCCGGCATCAGCGAGGTCGAAGAGGTCAAGCAGCCACGCTGAGCGCTGGCGCACGACCGGCCAGGCGAGCCGGTGCAGCCGGCCGAACATCGCCAGGTTCTCCGGGCCGGACAGCTTGCCATCGACGGAGAGTGACTGGCCAGTCAACCCGATGACCGCCCGGACGCCCGCCTGGTCACGAGCGACGTCGTAGCCGCCGACCAGCGCGGTGCCGGAGTCCGCCCGCAGCAGTGTGGACAGGATGCGGACCACGGTGGACTTGCCTGCACCGTTTGGCCCGAGCAGCGCGGTCACTGTCCCGGTCCTGGCCTCGAAGCTGACGCCGCGCAACGCCACGGTCTTTCCGTAGCGCTTCGTCAGGCCGGCCGCGGTGATCGCGGTTCCGGTTCCGGCAGTCACCGTTGCGACTGCCGGAAGCGCTGGCCAAGCCATGCCTGCCAGCCAGCGAGCACGCGCGGCGGCCGCCCATGGCGGCTGACCGGGGAATGCAGCGGCCGGTTACGCAGCGGCCGGTTACGCAGGGCGCGCTGATGCTGGTGCGCGTTCAGCTGACTGTTCTGATGGTGATCCGGCATCCCTGGCAGACGGTGCATGGCGTCATGTGCCGCCGCGCCGAGAGTATTGCTGAGGCCCATCGAAGTCCTTCCTTATCGCCTGAAGCATTATTCGTACGTGATACGAACAGACTCTACTCGTACGCTATACGAATGGCAACCGAGCAGCACGACAGCCGGACCATCTGGGCCCTCCCGGCGCCGGCTGGCCGCAAGCCGCGCTACACACGTGAGCAGATCGCCGACGCCGCGCTGCAGATCGCGGACCAGGAGGGGTTCGAGGCGGTCACGATGAAGCGGATCGCTGCCGAGCTCGGCGCGGGAACCATGACGCTCTACTACTACGTGCGGAACAAGACCGACGTCGTCGCGCTCATGCATGACGCGATGCTCGCCGATGCGCTGGTGCCCGACGACGACCTGCGCGGCGACTGGCGGACCGCCATCACAGCCGTCGCCCGGCGAAGCAGGCAAGTGCTCATGGCCCACCCATGGTCGCTGGCGTCCCTGACCGAAGCGCAGTTCGGGCCTAACGCGATGCGGCACTTCGAGCAATCACTGGCCGCGGTGGCCGGCGCCGGGCTCCCGGCTGCGGCCAGGTTCGAGCTCATCGCGACCATCGACGACTACGTGTCCGGCAACGCCATGCACGCGGTCGAGGCCCTGACCAGGGCCAAGGCAGCCGAAGCCGACCCGGCCATGGTCGAGGCCGCGGTCTCCTACGGCATCGCCCTGATCCAGTCCGGGGACTTCCCTCACCTGAGCGCCATCTACGCCGAAAGCGCGCAGAGCGAAGAGCCTGCCGGACCGGCTATGACAGAAGGCGCCCTGACCAGCCAGTTCGAACGTGGCCTGCAAGCCATGCTCGACGGCCTCGCCGCACGGCTGAACATCTCGCCGACTTAGCATCGATTCGTGCTGTCACGAACCGGGAATACCACCCGATAAGGTCACACGAAAACACTCGAACCGATGCTAAGTCAGCGGGCGGCTGCCGCGTGCGCCGCTCCGTCAGGCTGCGTCGTCTCCGAGCGCCGCGCTTCCGGGCTCATGCGCGCTTCCGGGCTCATCGCCGCCCCCGGGCTGAGTCGGCGACGGCTGGCCCGCCTCACGTGCGGTGCCCGGCGATCCAGCGGCTTGCGGCGGCAGCGTCACGCGTTGCCGGATGGCCTCGAGGCTGTCGTGGAGCGATTGCCAGATAACAGCCATGCTGCTACTGATCGGCAGGTCGCCCCGGACGGTGCCCGGCGGGTCGGCCTTGTCGCCAAGCGCATCGACAGTGGCGCGGCCAAGCTTGACGATTGCCGGGTCCCGCGCCTCGATTGTGAGCTGGTCGTCCGTCACCCTGATCACCATCTGACGCCGGCCCGCCTCTTCCGGCTGCTCGTCGCTAGTTCCAGTGACGTCAGCGGTTCGCAGCGCTTCCCGCACATGCTCCAGGTCGACGCCGAGCGCGGCTAGCGCACGTGCGGCCGCAGCATCGGGATCACCCAGAGCCGCGAGCAGCAGATGATGCGAGCCGACGGGTTGTGAACCGGCAAGGCGGGCAGCTTCGGTCAGGCTTGTGTCGGCGGCCGGCGTGGTGCGCATTTCGGCTGGCCCGCCGACCTCGCCGGCCTGCGCCGACCCACCGAGCTGCACGGGCTCGCCGAGATCGGCTCCCGAGCGGCGCCGGAGCCATCGGGGTCCCCTCGCGCGGCTCATCTCGGTCGGCATCGCGGGCACCAGGTCTAGGACGGCCGCGCGGATCGGCATGAGGTCGGCTGAGTGCTGCCGAAGGAGTTGCGCAGCGACGCCATCGCCTTCCCGGATCAGACCGAGCAGGATGTGCTCGGTTCCGATGTAGTCGTGGTGCAGTTGCAATGCCTCACGGAGCGCGAGCTCGAGCGTCTTCTTGGCACGCGGGGTGAACGGGATATGCCCGGCCATCGCCGGATTCTGGCCGAGACCGATCATGGCCCTAACCTCTTCGCGCGCGCCGTCGAGCGTGATTCCGAAGCCCTGCAGGGCACGGAAGGCCACGCCGCCGGTCTCGCCGAGCAGCCCGAGCAGCACGTGCTCGGTACCGATGTAGTTGTGCTGCAGCTGCCGGGCTTCCTCCTGGGCAAGCACGACAACATGCCGGGCGCGGTTGGTGAATCGCTCAAACATGGGACCATGCTGGACGACTTTAGAAACCCCGTCAATACCATGCTATTAATAGGGTTGGCCGTCGCGTGCAGCAGTTCCGACAGCTAGAATCAGCGTCGTGGACTGGGACGACCGGCTCGACGAGTGGGAACTCGAGCTCGACCTGGCTGCCCAGCTCGCCGGGTCGGACTGGGTCACGCTGGAGCGTGCGGCGGCTGAGACCGGCGCATCCCGCGCCGCGCTGCGCAACTGGTACCGCACCGGTCAGGTCCCGTCCCGCCTGGTCGACGGGCCGCACGGACCGCAGCGACTGGTGCCGCTCGCGGTTGTCGCAGCACGCGCGGAGGCGTCGCCCAGGCTTCGCCGGACAGCTGAACGGCGCCTCGCCGACGAGGCTCAGCTGGAGATCCTCCGGCACCGGGTCGACCAGCTAGAGCTTCGGCTCGCCGCCCTCGAACGGCGGCAGTCACAGCAAACCCAGGCAAATTACACGAGCGAGGGAACGGGCACGTAGCCCGCCCGGTCGTCTACCCGCGACCGTTATTCTCGGCACGGAGCCGGCCGAGCAGCTTCGCGCAGGCGTACACGGCCTGAATATGCGGCACGTCGACAGTCAGGCGCCCGGCTAGCTCGATGACCGCTCCTGCCATGCACTCCAGCTCGAGCGGCTTGCCTGCCTCCAGATCCTGCAGCATCGAGGTCTTATGATCGCCGACCGCCAGCCCGGCCTCGAGCCGCCGGTCCAGCGAGACCGGGAACGTGATACCGAGCCGGCCGGCTACCTCGGCGCATTCAGCGAACACCGCGCGCAGCAACTCGCGCATCTCGGGCAGCTCGCCTAGCTGGCCCAGCGTTGCCCCAGTCAGCGCCGTAACCGGGTTGAAGGCCACGTTGCCCACAAGCTTCAGCCAGATCTGGTCGCGCAGCCTGGCCTCCACCGGCGCGCGAAGGCCGCCTGCCGCAAACGCCGCCGAGATCAGCTTGCAGCGCTCCGAATCTGATCCGTCCGGCTCACCGAGGGTGAACCGCGTTCCCTCGACGTGCCGGATGACTCCCGGCTCGATGATCTCGGTCGAGCAGTACACGACGCAGCCGACGTTGTGCTCCGGGGCAATCGACGTCGCAATGACCCCGCCGGGATCCACGGTCTGCAACCCCGTGAGTCCGGCAGGGCCGGGCAGCGACTGAAAGTACCACCAGGGCAGCCCGTTCTGTGCCCAGATCACTGCCGCACCGGGGGCCAGCGCAGCACCGAGGCGCGGCGCTACCTCGGTCAGGCTGTAGGCCTTGAGCGCCACGAATATCACGTCGGCGTCCCGGACGGCGTCGATGTCACCGCTCACCTGAGGACGCGCGGTGAAGTCGCCGCGCGGCGACAGCACACGAACGCCGTGGTCGGCCATCGCCTGCAGGTGCGCTCCCCTGGCGATCAGCGTCACGTCAGCGCCGCCACGAGACAGCGCGGCGCCGGCGTAAGCGCCGATTGCGCCGGCTCCGAGCACCGCGAACTTCATGCGCCAGCCCGGCGCTGCGCGACGACCTCGGCCACCCGCCGGCGCTGCACCTTTCCGGTGGGCGTGCGAGGGATCGCCGGCAGCACGTCGATCCTGACGGGCACCTTGAACGCGGCCAGTTGCTGCCGGCAGTGGTCGATCAGATCGGCGACCTCGGCATCCGCTTCGAGCGTTACCGCTGCGCCGACAAGCTCGCCGTACTTGTCGTCCGGCACGCCGAAGCAGACAGCGTCGCGCACCGCCGGATGCGTCACGAGGACTTGCTCGATCTCCGCCGGCGCGATGTTCTCGCCACCCCGGATGATCATCTCCTTGAGCCGCCCGGAGAGGAACAGGTAACCGTCCCGCAGCACTCCCTGGTCGCCAGTACGGAACCAGTCGCCGAAGAACGCCTCAGCCGTAGCAGCGGGATTGTTCACGTAACCGGACATGACTCCCGGACCACGGATCACGACCTCGCCTGGGCTGCCGTCGGGCAGCAGGGTTCCGGCGCCGTCGGCAATGGCAATCTCAGTCCCGGTCGCTATCCCGACCGACCCCGGCAGTCTCGCCGCCGGAGGCAGCGGGTTCGAGCTCATCTGATGACTGGCCTCAGTCATGCCGTAGGCCTCGAGCATCGGTGCCCGGTAATCGCGCTCGGCCCGAGCGGCGAGCGCCGCCGGGAGCGCCGAACTGCACGATCGCACGAACCGCAGCGTCTCCGGCGGGCCACCATCGTCAGCCTTGTCGAGAATCATCTGGTGCAGCGTCGGCCCGGCCGACAGCCAGGTAGCGCCGTGCTCGCGAGCCTGCGGCCAGAACCGGCTTGGAGTGAACCGGCGCGGCGTGATGACCGCACCGCCCGCGCCGAGCGCCGCGAAGGTCGACGCCACCAGGCCGTGAATATGGAACAGGGGCATCACGCAGAACGACACATCGGCAGGCCCCAGCCGGTAGTGCGCGGCGATCGTGTGTGCGGAGGCCGTCAGGTTGCGCTGGCTCAGCGGGACCTGCTTCGGCCGGCTGGTAGTGCCGCTGGTATGCAGCACGACGGCTACATCGTCCGGGCTCGCGTCCTCGAACGACCGCTCAAGCCGGCCAGGCTGGCCGTCGGCGAGCAAGTCGGGCGGACCGTCAGCGCTCTCGGTGACAGCGATCAGCGGTGTGGCGGTCGCGGCGGCCGCGGCGCTGGCCGCGGCAACTCCGCTGGCAGGCATCAGCATCAGCCTGGGCGCGATGTCGGTCAGGAAGAACCCGAACTCGGCTTCGGTATACGCGGGGTTAAGCGGCGCCGCGGCGGCTCCGAGCGCGGTGATGGCAAGCAAGAGCAGTACCAGGTCCGGGCCGTTGGGCAAGGCGAACGCGACGCGATCACCGCGCCGGACGCCGAGGGCGGCCAGCCGCCGCGCCAGCGTGTGCGTCCGCGTGGCGGTCTGTGCGTAGGTCAAAACCAGACCCGCGTCGGGAACGACGAGCGCCGGGCTGGCAGCATTCCCGCGACCGAGCAGCGCAGTGAGCGTCTCGCCGGCCGGAGTTACGCTGGTGCCAGTGTCGGTATTTTCGGCAGTCGGGTCACCCCCGGCAGGGTCACCAGTGCCCGGGTTCGCAGCGCTCATCCGCAGCTTGACAGTTCAGACATGAGTAGTTGAACCATGGTAGCCCGGCACGGCCGATCGTCGGAGAGCCGGTCGTCACCTTCCGCTAACGCGGCGAGGTTCTTGGCTTAGGCTGCTCAGGTGCGTGACAGTCAGACCGGGCCGGCCGGTGCGGCCGCAGCGGAGTGCCTGGACATCCTGAACCAGCAGGCAACCGCCTACGCCGAGGTGGCGATCGCCAACATCGGCAGGGAGTTCCCCTCGCTCCTGTTCCACCTGATGAAAGAACCTGGCGACTTCCCTGCCCGCCCCGCCGAGCGGACGCCGGTGTTCTACGGCAGCCTGGACTGGCACTCCTGCGTCGAGATGCACTGGCTGCTCGTCCGCCTATTGCGGCTGGCTAAGGACTCGGTGCCGGCCACCAAGATCAGGGAACTGCTGGACGCCCAGTTCACAGCGGACAAGCTCGCCGCAGAGGCGAGTTTCGTGGCCGGCGCCGGCCGGCGCGAGTGGCCGTACGGCTGGGCCTGGGCGCTGGCCCTGGTGCACGAGATCGCGAGTCTGGATGATGTTCAGGCGCATCGCTGGCTGACTGCGATCGCCCCGCTCGCCGACGCGCTCACGAAGGGCTTTCTGGACTGGCTGCCCAAGGACACCTATCCGATCCGTTATGGCATGCACTCCAACAGCGCGTTTAGCCTGTCGGTCGCGCTGCCGTTCGCGGCCAGGCAGGCGCAGGCGGGCCGGCCGGAGCTGGCGGCGGCAATCGAGGCCAAGGCGCTCGGCTGGTTCGCAGGCGATACGGACTATCCAGGCGGGTACGAGCCGTCCGGGCACGACTTCCTGTCACCGGCGCTGACCGAGGCAGAGCTCATGAGCAGGCTGCTCGCACAGCCGGAGTTCGCCGACTGGCTGGCCGCGTTCCTGCCGGGGATCGCCGACGGCGAGCCCGCCGCGCTGTTCACCCCTGCGGTGGTCGCTGACGCCAGCGACGGGCTGATCGCGCACCTGCATGGCCTGAACGCCAGCCGCGCCTATTGCTGGCGGCGAATCGCGGAGAGCCTCCCGGACGGCGACGCGCGGATCGCGCCAGCCCTCGCAGCGGCGCGCACCCACCTGGACGTCGCGCTGCCGCACGTCGTCGGCGACGACTACATGGTCGAGCACTGGCTGGCTGCTTACGCGGTGCTGGCCCTGACCTAGGCGAGAAAGCCGGTCAGGCTGTGCCCACCTGGTATTCGTCAGGCTTGGCGCCAGACCCGCGCGGATCGTAGGGTCGTGGGGTGGCGCAGCGCGACTGGGCGGACTGGCATCGCGAGTACGACGACCCAGGCTCCCTGCTCTCGCGGCGGTTGGAACTCGTGCAGGGGCACTTGCGCGCCGAGTTCGACCGTGCACCGGCCGGGGACATCGCTCTGATTAGCCTCTGCGCCGGGCAGGGCCGGGACGTGATCGGCGTGCTTGCCGGCCATCCGCGCCGGGACGACGTACTCGCCCGGCTCGTAGAGCTGGACGAGCGCAACGTCGCGGTCGCGCGGCAGGCGGCGCGGTCAGCCGGGCTGGACGGCGTCGAGGTGCTGCAGGCCGACGCCGGGATCACCGATGCCTGCATCGGCGCGGTACCCGCCCAGATAGTGGTGGCATGCGGCGTCTTCGGCAACAGTGCCGTCAGGGACATCCAGGCCACGGTGGCGGCGCTGCCCAGCCTGTGCGCACCCGATGCGCTGGTCCTGTGGACCAGGCACCGCAGTCCGCCCGACCTGACCCCCGCGATCCGGTCCTGGTTCGCGGCGGCGGGCTTCCGCGAGGAGGCGTTTGACACTAGCCGCGACGGCTTCATGTCGGTGGGAGCGCACCGGCTGACCGTCGAGCCCGCTGTGCTTGTGCTCGGTCAGCGGCTGTTCACCTTCGCAGGCACGGGGATCTGACCGTCCGGCTCGAGCAGCGGTGCGGTCGCTTCCAGAGTCTCGGGGTACTTGATCCCGGCACCGGTATTCAGCGCGACGACAACCTCGCCTTCACCGATCTCGTCACGCTCGCGAAGGATCCGGATCGCAGCGACGGTCGCCGCGCCCTCTGGGCAGATGAGCGTCCCCTCAGTGCTGGCGATCTCGCGCTGCGCCGCCAGCAGTTCGGCATCGGTGACAGCGAGCGCGCACCCGTTGGTGCTGTAGATGGCCTCGAGGATGAGAAAGTCGCCGAGGGCCTTGGGCACGTTGATCCCGAAGGCGACGGTATGCGGATCCGGCCACGGCGAACTCTCCCGTGCGCCGGCCTGGAACGCCGAGACGATCGGGGCGCAGCCGCTGGCCTGGACCGCGACCAGCCGTGGCAGCGGACCGGTCATCCAGCCAAGCTCGACTAGCTCATTGAGTGCCTTGTGGATGCCGATGATGCCGACGCCGCCGCCGGTCGGGTACACAATCACGTCCGGCATGGTCCAGCCGAGCTGCTCGACGATCTCGAAGCCCATCGTCTTCTTGCCCTCTAGCCGGTATGGCTCCTTCAGCGTGGAAACTTCCTGATAGCCCTCGCGGCGCGAAACAGCCGCGTTGATGATCCGGCCGCAGTCGCCGATGTGCCCGCGGACGAGGTAGAGCTCGGCCCCTGCCGCGGCTACCTCCCCTCTGCAGATGGCGGGTGCTTTCTCCGGCATGGCAATCAGCGCGCGGAGCCCGGCACGAGCCGCGTAGAGCGCCCATGCCGCGCCGGCGTTGCCGTTCGTCGGCATGGCAATGCCGCGCACCCCGAGTTCAGCTGCCCTCGAGACGCCGACGGCGGCGCCTCGCGCCTTGAACGAGCCGGTGGGGATGGTCCCTTCGTCCTTCATCATCAGTGCAGGCACGCCGAGCAGCTCGCCTAGGCGCGGCAGCGCGAGCAGCGGTGTCATGCCCTCACCGAGGCTCACGATGTTCTCTTCGCGCGACACCGGCAACAGCTCGTGATAGCGCCACAGCGAAGCCGTGCGCCGTTCGAACGCTGCGCGCGATGACTCGGCAGCCAGCCGGGCGAGGTCATACTGCGCCAGCAGCGGCGAACCGCAGCTGCACACGCCCTGGACGACATCAGCCGGATAGCGGGCGCTACAGCGGGAACAGCTCAGCTCGGTCAGGTACGAGAACACTCAGCAGCGCCTTTCGATCGGCCAACCGGGTCCGCTACCAGGCGTAGTGCTCCGGCGCTGGCCGGTAGCCGGGGAAGATGGCATCGAGGCGCCCCAGCACTTTCTCATCGAGGCTGAGCGTGACCGCGCGCTGCGCGTCGTCGAGCTGCCCGATCGTGCGCGGGCCGATGATAGGCCCGGTGACGCCGTCCTGGTGCAGCAGCCAGGCAAGCGCGACGCTGCCAGGCTGCTCGCCGAGCTCATCGCACAGGTCTTCGTACGCCTGGATCTGCTCGCGGTTGCGCTCAAGCGTCTCCTGCGCCCGGCCCGCCAGGCGGCGGCGCCCTTCCCGCTCTTTCTTAAGCACGCCGCCGAGCAGCCCGCCGTGCAGCGGGGACCACGGGATCACGCCGATGCCGAAAGCGATCGACGCGGGCAGGACCTCAAGCTCGATGTGGCGGGTCATCAGGTTGTAAATGGACTGCTCGCTGACCAGACCAAAGAAGCCGCGCGCTGCCGCAGTGCCATTGGCCCGTGCCAGATCCCAGCCGGCGAAGTTGGAGGAGCCGACATAGAGGATCTTGCCCTGAGCGACCAGAACCTCCATCGCCTGCCAGATTTCCTCCCACGGCGTTCCCCTGTCGACGTGGTGCATCTGGTACAGATCGATGTAGTCGGTCCTCATGCGGCGCAGCGATGCGTCGCACGCGCGCCGGATGTTCAGTGCGGAGAGCTTGTTCTCATTGGGCCACTCGCCCATCGCGCCGTACAGCTTGGTGGCCAGCACGGTACGCTCGCGGCGGCCGCCACCGGAGGCGAACCAGTCGCCGATAATCTCCTCGGTCCAGCCCGCGTGCGACTCGTCGTTGTCCGCCACCTGGCCGGGCGGGCTGAACGCCCCGCCGTACCGGTTGGCGGTGTCAAAGAAGTTGATGCCAAGCTCGTGCGCTCGGTCCATGATCGCGTGAGCGTCCGCAGGCGCGGTCAGCGGCCCGAAGTTCATCGTGCCAAGACACAAGCGGCTGACGCGGAGGCCGGAACGGCCGAGGTGGATGTAGTCCATACCTCAAGCCTTTCACATGCACGCGCAAGGAACTCCAGGCGCCGTCCAGGGTCTCCCGGCGCAGTCAGAACGCGGTAGCGGGAAGCAACTGGCCGGTTATGCGTGCACCTGCGGACGCCGGCCCGCCCAGGGGGCTGCCTGCTCAAGCTGTGCCGCGATCCTGATCAGCAGATCTTCCCGGCCGAACGCCGCGACGAGCTGCACGCCGACCGGCAGGCCATCCGGCGTCCAGTGCAGCGGGAGGCTGACGGCGGGCTGGCCGGTCATGTTGAACTGCGCTGTGTACGGGATGAAACTGACGACCCGCTGACCCTCCGACTCTGCTCCGTCGGCGGTAAACCAGCCGAGTTCTGGCGGCGGCGCGCCGACGGTGGGCGTGACGAGCAGGTCGTGGTCGGTCCACCAGTCCGCCATCTGCCTGGCCCAGGTGCCAAGCCAGGCCCGGCTCTGCAGATAGGTAACGACCTCCAGCGTCCGGCCTATCGCCCGGTAGACAGCGTTGCGCGGCTCGATCTCGTCGTCGTCGATCGGCCGGCCGAGTGCGGTCTCGTACGCGCGCATTGATGTCTCGGTGTCCGCGGCGATGATGAACGTGAAGTGGTGAATGAATTCCGGGTCGAACATGCCGGCCGGCCCCGAAACTTCAACGTCATGGCCGAGCGACTCCAGCAGCCGTCCGGCGCCCGCTACCGCAGCGCGGCACTCCGGGTGGTCGAGGAAGCTTTCGCCGACAGGCCGGTCGACCAGCCCGATGCGCAGCCGGCCGGGGTCGGCTCCGACCTCCGCGGCGAGCGGGCCAGGCCACGGCGGGGCGTAGTAGGGCTCGCCGGGAAGCCGGGCACTGATCGCATCCAGTACGGCGGCCGCGTCCCTGACGGTCCGGGTCACCGCGCCATCGATCGTTGCCCCTGCCCAGCCCTCGGCTACCTGCGGCCCCTGACTCACCCTGCCCCTGGTTGGCTTGAGGCCGACGAGCCCGCATTCGCTCGCCGGTATCCGGATAGATCCGCCGCCATCGTTGGCATGTGCGACCGGCACCAGCCCGCTGGCTACCGCCGCCGCCGAGCCGCCGGACGACCCGCCGGTTGAGTGGCCGGTGTGCCAGGGGTTGCGGGCGGGCGGGAAGCTGCGCGGCTCGGTCGTCACCGTAGTGCCGAGCTCGGGAACGTTAGTCCGGCCGAGACGAACGAAGCCAGCCGCCCGGAATTGCTCGGCAAGGTACGACGTCACCGGCCAGGCCAGGTCGCGCAGCGGCCCGAGCCCGAACGCCGTCGGCTCGCCTGCCACTGTGCAGCCAAGATCCTTGAGCAGCATCGGCACGCCGCGGAAGGGGCCATCGGGCAGCTCGTCGGCTGCCTCCGTGCGCGCCTGGTCGAATCGGGTACGCAGCACCGCGTCGAGTTGCGGATTCACCGCCTCGATCCGGGCGATGGCCGCCTCGACCAGGTCCTTCGGGGTCAGCTCGCCGCGGCGGACAAGGTCCGCCTGGGCGGTTGCATCCAGCCACGTCGTATCGATGACATCGGTCATGTTCGGGACGCTACCGCGCCAGCGTTAGCCGCCGCCTTCAAACGCGATCACCGTCACGATGATGCCGTTGCCTGCACCGGCGATAACGGCATCGAAGTTGTGCTGCGTGATGGGGTTCCACCTGGTGAGATCGGTGTTCGTCCACCACCGGCTGCCCGGCCCGATCAGGCTGGCCAGTTCGGCGAAGATGTCCGCGGGATCGTCGGCGTAGCGGCGCCGCAGCCGCCCCCGGCGCGGGACGTTTTGCGAGGCGCTGCCGGCCAGGCTGGTCAGAAGCTCCGTTGCAAACGGCTCCTCGATTTCCCACAGCCGGCTCATGAGCGCTTCCGCGTCCGCCGGCATGCTGACAGGATGGCGAGGATCGCCGTCTCCCAGCAGGCCAGCGTCCCTGACCACGCCAAACACCTCGTCCGGTACGGCGGCGAGATCCCCCGTGCCAGCCCAGCCGAGCAGGTCCCCGTTAACCAGCGCCCCGCCCAGTCCGGCAAGCAGGTCGCGGAGGCGGTCCAGCTTGCTGCTGTCTGGCACGTCTGCGGGCTCCATCAGGGCAGTATGTCAGCCGATGGCGCACTGATCTGGGTGTCCAGATAGGGTCCGGGTGTGACCTCGCCTGGATCAGAACATCTTGACAGCCGTCATCGGGACACGCTGCGTCAGATCTTCGAGCATCCCACCAGCCACAACATCGAATGGCGGGCGGTGATGTCGCTGCTGGAAGCTATCGGCACGGTGACCGTACGTCATGACGGCAAGGTCGCTGTCAAGCTCGGAACCGAGCTGGAATTCCTCGATCCGCCAGGCGGCAAGGATGTTGACGATCAGATGGTCGTGGACCTGCGCCGGATGCTGACCGGCGCCGGCTACCGCCCCGCATAAGTTCTCCGGGCCGGGAACCACCGGAAGCAGCAGGTAAGCGGGGCAGGGCCCGCCGGACAGCAGCGTCGTGACACCGCCGAAGACGGCCGGCGGCCGGTCAGCCGTCTCGGAGTGAACGAAAACGCCATGGCCGCGCATCGTGACCCCAAAGGCGCTTGGCCACGGCCCGTCACCTGGCATCTCGAAATCGCGCCCCTGGACGCTGACGCCCAGCCGGTAGCCGGCCGGAATCAGCACAGACGTCGGCCAGATCTCTACCTCGACTTCGACCGGCTGGCCGGGGGCGAGCGGCTGACTTTCGTCGTGGGTATGCCACGGCCGGTAAGGCAAGCTGCGACTGGCATCTGTCTTACGATGTGACGAGCGCAGCCAGCCGAAGCCGACGCAGCCCTGCGGGTCCTGGCCGCTGACAAAAGTGACGTCGCGCCCGGACGGATCGGCCACCCGCAGGGTCAGGAAGAGATCAGCATCCGTGGTCGACGACGCGACGGTAAGGCGGGCCGCGGCCGGGCCAGTAATTTCCAGGTCGCGCTCCAGGGGCGGGGTCCAGAACTCCAGCCCCTGACCTAGCGCGTCAAAGGACACGGAGCGCTGCTCGCTGTCGGGGCGCGGGGCGAGCTGCTGATGAGCGATATCAAGGTGGAACTTGGTCCATTGCGTGCGCGCCAGCGGCCAGCTGGCTTCGGCGCGCTCGGCAAAGCTGCCGTCGACGTTGCGCACCTGCAGCAGTACCGGCGGCTGCTGGTCCCAGCCGGTGTCGTCACCGCGGAGGAAGTGCCCGAAGAAGCGCTTCTGCAGGTGCACGCCGTAGTCGGTGTAGAACTCCACCCAGTGCTGCAGTCCGTGAACTTCCAGCCACTTCCGGGGGCTCGCCACCCGCGAGTAGCCCTCGAAGTTACCCCTGGTGTGCAGGTGGTGCGCCCAGTTCGCGGCCGAGAGCACCGGTACCGTGATCTTCTCCAGTTCCGGGCTCCGGTCACGGTAGAAATCGTCGAGTAGCGGGTGCGCAAGCAGAGCCGCTGGAGTGTCCTCTCGACTGGCCCGCAACTCGGAGTCGGTCAGCGTCTCCGGACCGGCGACCAGGCCGCCCGTCGCGCGGTGGCGCACCCCGCGCTCGCCGATTCCATGCTGAACGCCGGCTACCTGCGGCGGATACCACTGCCGGACGAAGATATTGAGTATGCCGCCGTGCCGGCAGAAATCACGATAGAAATCGCTGCCGCCCTCCCACGGGCAGATCGCCGCGAGGTGCGGCGGCTGGAGTGCTGCTACTTGCCACTGGTTAATCGCATAGTAAGAGACGCCGAGGAGCCCCACCTTCCCGCTGCTCCACGGCTGCTCGGCTGCCCACTCGATACACAGGTAATAGTCGCGCGTCTCGCGTGGCGAGAAGATGTCCAGGTAACCCGGCGACCGCCCGGCGCCGCGGGAGTCGACCCGGATCACTACGTAGCCGTCCGGGACCCATTTCTCCGGATCGACGGTCTCCCAGTTCATCTGCAGCCCGGACGAGCCGGCCAGCGCATCCGGGTGCTCGGCGTCAAGATTGGCCCACTGCCGCGCGAAGCCATCCTGGAACGCCAGCCACTTCCCGTACGGGCCGTGAGTCATGATGACCGGGTAACGCCCGCTGGCGTCCGGGCGGAATATGTCAGCGCGCAGCACAATGCCGTCATCCATGCGAATCGGTACGTCCCAGTCGATGTGCATGGTTCGTATGGTGGCCGATACCGTCATCCATCCGGACGCGTTACTCGCGGATGGTGATTCGTAATCAGGAAAGCAATGGGTCAGGCGAGCGAATTCAGGATCGCCCGGCTGCCTGCAACGCCTGGTCCAGCCACGACCGCAACTGCGGGGCTGGCGCCGCTCCGACCTGGCGCGCGGCGACCTTGCCGTCCCGCAGCAGCAGCAACGTCGGGATCGACTGCACATCGAACCGCTGTTGCAGCCGAGGTGAGTTGTCCACGTTGACCTTGACTAGCTTGAGCTGCCCGGCCTGTTCGGTGGCGAGCTGCGCAAGCGCCGGGCTCACCATGCGGCACGGCCCGCACCACGGTGCCCAGAGATCTACCAGCACTGGAATCGAGGACGCCTCGGCTATCGCGGCAAAGTTGTCGTCGCCGGCGTCCACTATCCACGGCAGCGGACGGTGACAGTTGCCGCAGTGCGGCGTCCCCTTCGCTACCGCCGGGACCCGGTTACGTCGCCCGCAGTGCGGGCATTTGATCAGTTCATCTGACATTAAGTCGGCCCTGGCTAGTCAGGTGGCGTCAGTGTAACTGACGACAAGGTCCGGCTCGACGTAGTCGATCCGGACGATTGCGCCGTCGCGGACGGCGCCGGCGATCATCGCGCGCGCGATTCGCGTCTCGACTTCCCTGGCAATGTACCGGCGCAGCGGCCTGGCCCCGTAGACCGGATCGAAGCCCTGCGTGGCAATGTGACGACGGGCCGGTGCCGTAACTTCCAGCGTCATCTGCCGCTCAGATAGGCGCGCCCGCAGGTCGGCAAGCATCAGCTCCACGATCTGCTCGATCTCCGCCTCGGTCAGCGGCTTGAACAGCACAATGTCGTCGAGGCGGTTGAGGAACTCGGGCCGGAAGCGGACCCGCATCTCCGCAAGCACGCGCTCTCGTGCGTCAGGCTGGATCTCCCCGAGTGAGGTCACGCCTTCCAGCAGGTACTCCGAGCCGATATTGGACGTCATGATGATGACGGTGTTGCGGAAGTCCACTGTGTGGCCCTGCCCGTCGGTCAGCCGGCCATCGTCGAGTACCTGCAGCAAGATGTTGAACACGTCCGGGTGCGCCTTCTCGACCTCGTCGAGCAGCACCACCGCGTACGGCCGCCGCCGGACAGCCTCGGTGAGCTGGCCGCCTTCCTCGTAGCCAACGTACCCGGGCGGTGCCCCGACCAGCCGGCTTACCGTGTGTCTCTCCTGATACTCGCTCATGTCGATGCGCACCATGCTGTCCTCGGTGTCGAACAGGGCAACTGCGAGTGACTTGGCGAGCTCGGTCTTCCCTACCCCGGTGGGGCCGAGGAAGATGAACGAGCCGATCGGCCTGCGCGGATCGTGGATCCCGGCGCGTGCCCGGATGATGGCGTCGGTGACGAGCTGCACAGCCT
>Ga0335072_10002489_pt1 | contig 28583 bp, 25 predicted proteins | sample Lox_Sample_21_FD_206725 | JGI IMG/M metagenome (GOLD analysis project Ga0335072, IMG submission 206725) | Soil microbial communities from Loxahatchee National Wildlife Refuge, Florida, United States - Lox_Sample_2.1 | ecosystem: Environmental > Terrestrial > Soil > Wetlands | place: USA... | reverse complement strand
CTCCAAACTCGTCAACATTTTTCTTGACGTCGTCCTCATCCTCGGGCACAACAAAGAACATATGTTTCATCTCATACGGGAGTAAAAGTCCTTCTTTCCCAACATCCGCTTCGTTTTGCGCCAGCACGTCTAGGATCCATGCCGGCCTGACAATATTGGTTCGACCGCTTTTTATCAGGGATGCCACTTTCACAACCTTCTTGTCTGCAATGCAGATAATATTATCGGCAGCAGTCGGGCTCTGAAAGATTTTGCCACCATTGGCCTTCACTAGTTGCTCTAGTTCTGCTTTAGATTTCTTCTGTGGCTTCAGCGCTTCGCTAAGGATACAGAAGCTCAGCCCTTTGAAAACATCGGTCTTAGGACCAGCATATGGAGTCTTTAGGACTCGATCATTGCCAGCGATAACAATCTCCTTCTTCAGCTTTTTGGCGGTTCTCCGACGGGTATCAAGGTTAAAAGCCTTTTGTTCGGTCTCTTCCTCTACGCGTGCTTTTATTTCCATGAATTCTTGAATGCTGAGCGCACTATCCCAGCTTTTGTCCATACGCAGCCTTTTGAAGCGCGGAAAGCGGAGGGTGATGCCCATCCTGAATTGGTCGGAAATAGTGATTGAAGCCCCCTTGACAGAGACAACCACTGAGTCGTTGGGTTTGATCCAGACATCAGGCTTTTCGTATTGATACTCAACACCGCCACCGAGCTCGATGAATTCTGTGGGAGGATGTTTCGGATCGTAGTCTATCCATTTGCCCTCCGTGTGATGGCGGATATTGGCATAGTCTTCAGCTTTGAAGCCGCCACCGACTTTGAATAAGGAGTAGCATTTCATCGGGTTCGCACCTGAAGGGTTGATTAGTCCTCCTCTGCGGACAGCTCGAACTTGCTGGGAACAGGTGCCTCAAGGAATTGATAAACAGCAGTAAGTTAGAGATTTTTTACCTTTTTGAATCTGGTTCTGGTCAACTCTCAATCCGCATAAAAAGCTGGAAAGCCTACCCCCACGATGACCAGATCCGTAATAACCACCAATAACCACGCAATCCAGCGATTCACCGAACTCAGTCATATATTCAGGCTTTACCTTCATCCAGTCGTCATTGCGGCTATTTAGACGATATATGGATCGAGGATTCTTTAACACGAGCCCTTCAGAAGATTCTGCCACAACCTTCCGCAAGAGGGGCTCAATGGCTTCTGCAGTATGAGCTTTCTCATACTTGTGAATCTCCAAACGTCGATGGACATCGACTACACATCTTTCAAGAGCTTTCCGTCTATCGCGCAGGGTGTATTTTGTCAATGGCTCATCATTCAGATAAAGAATGTCGAAAACCCGAAAAAGGGGCCTTTGACCAGTACCCTGAAAAGGGTTACGCTGCTCGGAAAGGGCGGCCGACTTTAATGTACCAAATGGCATTATCATATCAGACTCGGGATCCCAGGTGATCATTTCGCCGTCCAGTATCATATTTCGCACCAGAGGATCAAATGAATGTTTGATATGCTGAGTTAACGCAGAGTTCTCATCCTGAAAACCTTCTCCGTAAAGGTAGGTATAGTCCTTGGCTTTACGGGACCAGAAACAGAAGCGCTTGCCTCCTGGAATTGTGTCATCTTCGACCATATGCATCTGCATTCTCTCACCGTCCAGTTTCTCCTCGATCCAAAATTCAGTGTCGTCTTCAGTAGGCCGCATGTTGTCTACCATCTTTTGGAAGGAATGCATCTGGAACTGGGCCAACTGTGGCTGGAAGCATTGCATGAGAGTAATTCCAGTTTCGTCACTGTCAAGTCGCATGTTAGGATCCGTCAATTCCCAACACACTCGGCGCAGACTGGAAGAAACGTTGAAAAGTGCTTCTCCATCAGGATGCCAGAGCTTTCATAGAAATCAGTAGCGTTCAAGGAAACTGGAATAGACAAAGAATTTGACCGCTTACGTTCAAGAAAGTCTTTTCTGTTGCCCCGACCTTCATTTCCCGCAGAATAATTCGGATCAGCCATAGCAGTTCATCTGCATTCATGCGTTTGTAGAAAATTTCAAATATCGGAAGTTGATTCTCCTCTTTCTGGGCAGCTGAAAGCTTATCCAGTAGCTCATTGACTTCAGCAATACGCATGTCGCCAACTGTCGTCCTCATTGGTCGTTTGGATAACACCTCAAAACACCTCCCAGCAAAATCACCAGCCATTCTGCTAGCGATTGTTTGCCCTGGAAGCTTCCAGTTCAGCAAATTGTAGCCGTCCTCGGAGTTCTTATCAATTTTCATGAGCTTGACCAATAATTTCCCAATGGCTTTCTCTTTAAGACCATACATTGCTCGGTCTCGATCTTTTTCAGGAATAATGAGACGTAAAGCTGGATAAAAATCATTTCCGACTTCGCTGCGCCACCTTGAAATGAATCTTTCAATGATGTTGCGTCTGACCTCATGGGGGGACATGTTGGCGGGACCATGAGGACCCTGCTTTGCACGAGCAACCGGAGGGCCCGTAGGTTTTTTCTTGTTATCATTGAGAGGATTAAATAATGTAATGAAAAGATCATGAAACGGTAGAGTCTTTGAGTGATTATGAGGTCGATTTGGGTATCTGGAATGCTTAGCACAGTCGGCTTGAGCACATCAGGCTTGCACACGGGGCTTGATACACACTTTTGATCAAGCTCTTCTTTGCTGAGTGGGCCATGCCCATATTGACGCTCATCATCCTCTAGAGCTTCAGCATCAGGTAATTTTATGTCCCTTTGACTTGATGGCATGATTTCCAGAAATTTTTATTCGATAACATAAGAGCTAGGTGTGGGTCAAGAAAATAGAGCTCCGAGACGAAGAAGGTGAAGGAAATCCCCAAATATCATCTTTGGGTTGGAGAGGCAAATAAGAAAAGTTGTAACTCTAAACCCACAATATTGACGAGTTGACAAGGTAAGCCCGTTTCCGTCAGCTGTCCGCTCGCTTAGGCAGCATTCAAACAAATATCGCGGACTAAACGCGAAATCAGGTGATAAACGAAGTAGTATTAAACATCACTTGGGGGTGCTAACTTATGGTAAAGATTCTGAGTGTCCAACCGGAGAAATGGATTAGGCGTAACTGGTTAAGTGGTCTCAAGCAGTAAGGAGATCGGGTTGTACAGGGCTGCGAATCAGTCACGAGTATTTACGACTGCTGACAAATGCCTTTTTCGGGCACGATTCCATCTCTTGGTAGACATTTCGATAAGAGGTCGCCCGAAACATCGAGGTGCATGGCCGTGTGCGTGCAACGGTTTGGCGATCCGATCCTATGTGTGGGATGTGGAGTATTCAGGCGGGGCTTTCCAAGATTCGCCACGATGGCGGGGCAGAAGCTGATATACTCGGGCACACCCTTACACATCTACGCTTCCACACTATTGGGCCCCGAATGGTAGTGTGGAGAGATTCCAGTCGCCACCTTACGGTATTTACAGTAACGATTTTGTGGGGAATCCTGTCCAGTCTCAACGCCGTATGTACCTGCTTCAAGAGCAAATCCCAAATCCCCCACACTACAAGAGAGAAGCTCCACCCAAACTGAAAAAGGAAAATGTTTACTCGCTGTATGCGGTTGGTTGAAGGGCTCTTTGATATTTTCGCTATTGTCTTCGGAGAAGTTCGGAGTACTTGCGTCGGTCTCGCCATGCCTTGCAAGGTATGCGTTTGCTCTCTCAGTTCATTAGCAATACGAGGTAAGGCGTCAGAAAGAATCCTACGGCGAGGTAGGAGATGAATTGCTATTACCTGATAAGTCATCACTTTGTGTCTAATAAACGGGGCTAGTTCGTATGTGGTATGTCTATTCCTTAACTCCACACAATCCCGGGGATGGGGTATGACCTGCCTTACGGTACCTTAGCTCAATGCCTTTACGCCGATCGCGTATCTTAGAGCGGCACATGGCTCGTTATGACATCAGCAATGGTACTTTGAAACCCAGCATATTGCTCGTTGTTGCAGTTTGTGTTGATAGGTGCTTGGACATTTTTGCTGGATAAGGAGAGCAACGGTCCGATGCGATGGCGAGCCCCTAAAGAAGAAGGGCAAAAAATAAGACAAAAGTGCAACGAAAGCAGCAAAAGGTCTTGTGCTTTTTTTTGGTGGGAAAACCGGCCAACCGCGGCCACACCCACTTGACTCTTTTCCATGTTGAGCCAATAGGCTTATCAAAGTACTTAATACGGCTACTGGCCGAGAACACCCTCTGGGTTTAGCAATGCCATGAAGCATGCAACCCACGATTTAGTGTAGCAAACGCACACCAAGGTTAATCAGTGAAAATGCTTGTTCCCGATGCAGAAAGATTCGTGGGAGAAAAGGAAAGGTAGGCATGAGGAGAAAACTCTTTACCGCCTTGCAGCCTGATGAGCTTTTGTAACGACACCGCCAATCAAAATTTTCACAGAAAAACAAATACAACTGTCCTTGTGCTCCGCAGAAGCCTGTCGAGGCCCCCACACCCGGATCTCTCGATCAATTTTTGAGACACTGCATCATGGGTACGCAAAATATGTCAGCCAGGAACAATACTTGGCTGGATGCAACAAGCCCGCCTCCCAGGAAAGGGGGCTTGAATAGGGAACGGACATTTCTGTCCGGCCACATATGCCTGTCGCATGTGTGTTTGCATATCTAACACATGAATGCACAGGCTTAACCACCATCCATTTTGCCCGGCTGCGGTTGTCTCGGCTGAGCATTCGTAAAATTACACGACGGCTAGTCCGTCTGTACAGTAAGCCGTGACTGAAGCATACATAGTATACTATTACTATTAGGCATTGAGATTATTGTGAGGCAGCCGAGAAGGCTTATCAGTACGATGCTGAGTCCTCGTCCGCCCACCCGTCCTCCCACGTCACCCCTGGTTCAGCTAAGCCTCGCGGCCACTTCATATCTCGGACTTGCACCCCATTTTGCTTCTTAATTTCCCACACTACGTCTTCACGTCGGTACGCCTTTCGCCTATGTGCTTCTCAAAGTGTTTCCGTCCGCTCTAATATACCTGGGATGCCTCACCAATCTCACCAGACCGACCTCCTGGACGAACTGCTGGTTATTGGCCGAGTGACCTTCCGATAAGGCTCCTTCCGCCCTTTCACACACTCTCATTGCCACGAAATATCAGAAGAACATCAGAAGAGCAAGAGACGGACACGTATTCCTTATCAAAAGGGCAGGAAAGGCACACGTGCATGGTTGGAGTCCCATACGGTGGTGGTAAGGGAAGGGACGGTCGGCGCCGACTCCCATAACTCTAAGCTACTGAGTCCCTGGCGCATAGAATCACGGTTACCATGCTCTCGCCGCGTGCCTTCCTCTTCACCCGCCCCTCAAGTTCAGCATCGCCGAAGTCGCATGAAACCTACAGCGAGGATTCGAAGAACAGCAGGCAGAGAAATGAAGGCGGTCCACGAAATGCGCGACGGGAAAAGTCGCCCACATCTACAGTTACTACCTCGAAGACAACAACTTCCGATCCCATGATAATTCCCGTCCGGAGTCAACGTGCTTCTTCGAGGGACCTTCAAAAGCCGAAGGATCGTAAGGAACGTCGACACCATGGAAGGAGACAATTGGAGCCTTCCGCGCAGCGGGCGCGAGATATCCATTCACCGGACTCGATTCCTCCCTCAGTCGCTGCCCTCCTTGCTGTCACCTCCATCCATCCACAGAAATCGAAGACGACCTCTGCACCTCGTCGCAATAATTCATCACACCAACTTTTAACAGTCGATGCTGTCTTGAAACATACGAGCGTTTCAGAAAAGGAGCTCGGGATACCTTATAGGAAATCCCCAATGGATATTCTACTAAGTCCCCCGGAAGAACTGGAGGAAGACGATGTTACTGAGAGTGATGCCGGCGTGGAGTCTTCTTACATGTCGTCTAGGACAATTTCAACAGAGTCTGTACCCTCACTAGATGATGGATCAATTGGCGAGAATTCATTTTCTTACGGATCCCTCGCAACACCTGGCTCGCGAGGGAAAAGGTCAACACCAAGACGGAGGCTGCAAGTCCTCTCGTCACCTCCAGGAGAGATCACATCAGACCATCCACTATCCGGCCCAGAAATAGATACGGATGAGCTTAATTCAATGGTATTCGGAAATCCGATAAGTACAGACGTCCAGGAACTCAGCACAGAGCCGTCAATGCCTCCGCGCAAGTTTACATTCAAGTCTAACTTGACTGCATCTCTAAAAGCTCTAAGATACGCTGCAAGATCAATTTCCAATATCACGGCGCCACTGGTCATACCTGACGATTTTCTCACAATATCCATCATGTCTATTGATCCCCAGGTACCATTTACAGACGAGCGCATGCCGCCAAGATTGGAAGACATCCCAACTCCAGCCTTACGTCGCTATCTTAACCCTACGACCAATGCACCCATTGGAGCTCACATCCCATCATCGCTGGCCCAAACAACTAGCACCAGTTGCACAGCTTCTATCCAGATGCGGACATATCGTGTATCCAAAAGCCCAACGGCCAACTCACCGAATGTTATTAGTCGGCGGACCAAAACATGTACTCCAGAAGAAGTCTTTGCTGAAGTGGCTGCAGGACCTCTGGCACGCCAACGTGATATGAGAGAAAACAGCGATTTCATAAGAATCGCGGTCATGGAGATGATGATGCGTAAGAATGGCAAGCTAGATGACAAGGTGCCCGGAAGGGCCAGATGGGCGTTACCACCACGGAAGCCATCTAACAAGGTCTACGAAATCGGTCAAGGCGGCGTACCAGTGCGATGGATTCCAATAAACGTCGATTAAATGAGGCGGGGAACATTACGGAAGCGATTCTATTTTGCGTGATCATTTGTGCAAGAAACTCGTTCCCGGAAATGTCAAGATTATTTAGGCGCGACTGTTGCACTCTGTCAACCTTCTCAAAAACAACAATAGACCCACTTGGTCATATTTGTGGATGAGCTCTTAAGATGGAGATCTCAGTCAGTGGTATGGGTTACTTACGAAATTTTTCGCTCAATTTGTATAGACTTAAGGTTTGGCGTCAATATCCGAGTTTACCGTGTGAACACGGGCAGACACGCGTCTCCCAGAACTGGAGATTGGTAGATCCTATAAATTCTCGTTTTTCTTTTTGCAGTGTTATAGGAAGGGGACATGCAGCCGACACCGGAAGATCTGCAAGGTACTGCAATGATGGCTGTGGGGTGTATGCAGGGTTGACCGCCATCGGGTGGGAAAGATCTTATATTTGTGAGCTTTGGAGCTCTGTGTTTATGACAAGTGATGGAGAGAGTTGACAGAACGCGAAGGGTTTCTGCACATGTAGCATTACCGGGGCTGGCCTCATTGGGCGTTAAAAGAAGGCACTATGGGTTGGAGTTCCAGAAATGGCGTGATACCCTGGAGACTCACGAAGTGTTACGATAGATTGGATAGACTTATGATCACAATATACCCCTTCTTCTTACTAAATGAGGTCTTACGATAAAATACAAGCAGTGGCAAAGGCACGCGATCAAGTCAGCCTTGTCTCTCGTTAGATACGATAGCCTCGCGCTAGCGAGCCAGTAATACAAGGGCTGTTGTCGAGCAAGTTAAAAGGCCCTTGTCTTGCGTGGTATTCGCAAATCACATCAACAAATACGCCTCATAACCACCACGTTCAAACCATGTAATCTTCTCCGTCTATATGCTCCCACTCGCTTTCCCTCCAGATTGCATGTCGTCCACGGTCTCATAGCCCGATGAGCACACAAACCAATCCCTATGCCAAGACCGACGCCAAAGCCTCGAATGCGTCAATCAACCAGAGTGTCGCTCTACAAGGAGCCGCCTTAGCTTTTGCCAAACCACCTGTGAAACCGAAACCGAACAATTACAGTGGGAATAATGGAGCTCTTGCTGCGGCAACTAGAGCTGGAGGCAACATGAATGCTGCTCGAAGCTTGCCTATGACTTCTCCGGGTCTCAATGGAAAAGACGAACGCCTGATGTCACAGTACAGTGGTGCGCGCAATACTTCTGAATTGGCTGGGCCAGGACCAGAGGGCGCCGTACAACGCCTGAAAACGAATATTCTCGTTAAAGGCGATATGGCAGACCATCTGTTGATGCCAAGCGCAGTCTCTAGTCGCTCGATATCACCCTCCCAAATTGCAGCATCCCTTGCGGCATCGAGGTCAGCACCAATAACACCGAATCACACCGGTCAACAACCTTCACGGCCGCATGTAATACAGCGGAAAACTAGCAGCTCGGGACGGTCACCTGGACGAAGCATCAGTCGCTCGAGGGGGATTCCTGAGGATGCGTTAGACACTACCTCTATCCCGCCAACGAATTCCCTCATTGGGATGTTTGAACGTTCAGCAGGGGCTACATATATTGGGGAGAGGCCGAAATCCAATATTGCAATTACAAAGTCTACTGCACCTCTTGTGGTATCACCGAAACCGGTACGAGCACAGCCGATCCGTGTGGAGCACAACCTTACCAATTCCCCGAAACCAAACTTACCATCTCCGCAGAATGTTGGTGGGGGAAGGACATCAAGAGCATCATCTAGAGGGCCTAAGCCGCCTGCTGAGAAAATGGATATAGATAGTGCTTCCTCAGATGACTCATTTGTCTCTGCGTCGGACCAAAGACCTCAGTCAGCTCTAGCCCAAAAGCGACGTCCGACCTCTGTCCCTGCATCTGCTGATGCGCGTAAAATCGACGCACTTGCAAACGCCATTGTAGCCTCTTCTCTTGCATCCTCTCGGGCCGCCTCCCCGGCAAAATCTTCACGGAGCCTAGCACCGCCCGTTCCCTCTCCCCGTCGTGGCAACAATGGCTTCCTTTCCCAACAAAACACCTTCGATGCGCGGACCCCAAGTCCAGCGAAAGGCTTCCGGCAGACTATGAGAAAGCCACCCAAAGATGAAGACGAAGAAGATCCAAATATGCTTAGGAGAGGGAGGAAGAATATTATGAAGAAACATCCTAACAAACATCATGAAGGCGATCGTAAGCGATGGCGGGATTCTATCACGGAGAGAGAGCGCAAGCGTTATGAAGCTGTATGGGCCTCGAATAAGGGGCTTCATGTGTACAATGATACCACCTCATTCCCGCCTCCGCCTGGTTCCGAAACCCAAGCTAATGCCCAAACTACCCTCAATCCCAGTAATTCCGTATCCAACATTGTGGTCCGAGACATATGGTCTCGAAGCCGCCTTGGCGCTGATGTCCTATCCGAAGTTTGGGAACTAGTAGATCGCACGGGCACTGGGATGTTGTCGAGGGAAGAATTCGTGGTGGGACTATGGCTGATCGATCAGCGTCTGAAAGGCAGGAAATTGCCGGTTAGGGTTGGAGACAGCGTGTGGTCCAGTATAGCGAGTCTAGGCGGGGTTACGGTCAAGGGAAATGGGCGAAAATGGTAATTCATGGAGTGGGTTGTTTGACTGAGAAATTCCATGATGTAGAGATTGGATACGGTTCCTGAGAAGCTCAAGCAATCCCAAGGACAGAGTTGACATGATATTGGGCGTTTCTTGGGTCCGATATCCCTCTGTTATATCATCCAGAGCCTCGCCTCATTAGGTGTCCGCGCCAAGCAGTCGTGCACGTGACTCCTTACCTATTTGCTCACCCTGGCCTCTGCTCGACCTCACTCGTCTTGATCACGCTGCAGTTAAACTGTCAACTCCTGATGGTGAGGGTCGAAGGGGGCCAGGGCGGGCTCCAGGTGCCAGAGTGGGGTCCCAACCCAGCCCTCTGGTGTTCTGCTTTCAATGCTATCGCGGAGGCGGTTGCTGAAACCTGAACTTGCGATACCTTGCTGTCAATGCCTTGATGCTACTGTACCCCCCTTCTCTCTTAATTTCTTTTCCTCATCAGTTTCTGGTTTCTTCCTCTCGCTCCCTCTTCTGATTTTCCTTCAACAAGCCAGCAGATGGGACAGTGAAAGATAAGGAGATACAAGCTGGTGGACTAGGCGAGGAGTCGGTGGTTAGGTCATACGGCGTACCATAGGGTACGACGAAAGAGAAGCCGATGGCTCCGCCTACTGGGAGGCTGAGGGGCAGGCCGAGAGGAAGCAGGAATGAGAAGCCGGTGGATCTGCCAACTAGGAGGCCGAGAGGGAAGACGGATAAGAAGCCGGCGGATCCGTCAACTGGAAGGCCAGGGGTAGACCAAGGAAGAGTTATCCACAATTAGTGCATCAAGATCTGTTCAAGCATCGCATTTCGCTTTATGTGTAGATTTATCTAGAGCATTAATAAATATAGACTTCTAATCTGATTAGGCAATTGTAATGCTGAAACACTCTGAAACTATCTACACTTTTCCACTACTACAACGACTACTATAACTCCTTATATAGGCTCTTTTTGCTGCGTTAGCTTGCTCTATACCTTTTAATGCTTGCTTTATGGCTTTGCGTGTGCGTCTTGCTCTTCTTACTGTCGTAATAACTTTGTAAAAGAGCTTCCCTATTGGCTTATCGTTGTCCATTTGCTTATATCTCCAGCAGTTGTTAGTATCTCTTAGGCGACTAATTTGTGGATATTACTGCTTATTTCGTTACTGATTTGCTGCCTTACGAATAGATTGGTCTGTATAAGCAGTATAGTATACTAATGTATGTTTCTCTTTTGACAAGCTATCTTTGTAGCTGTTGTCCCGCACTAACCTTGGGTAAGTCCTCAAAAGCAAGAGGCTTGTCACTATTTTCATATCTTTTCCTCAAGAGGTTCCAATTATCAGTTGTCAAACCCTCGATTTTAGCATTGAATTGTAGAAGCAAGCTAGCTGAGCCCAAATCATCCTTCCGGACTGCAAGCTGACAGGAACCAATTATTCCGTTCATGATGTTTCCACATCACAGGCTGGTCGGCGTTCGAGCCTAGGTCTAGAAGTGTTCCTAATATTCGTAAGTCGTCTCGAGATATCTTGCCTCTCCTATTGAATTCATGACACACAACATCTGCACCGAGCTAAACAAGAAGCCTGAGCATTCTAGGCGATCTCAAAAATGGGTCTGCGCTACTTTTATCGTTATTCGCCGGGATAATCTCTTGTTCTCTGGGCGATTGTCTCGAGGGAAACCTCTACGGCACTTTGCGGGACCCCTTGACTTCATGAGTCAGCGAATCGAGAATTCCTGAAAATTAATTCCGCCATTCTTTCCTTGTTCCATCAATTCTCCATCAGTCACACCATGAAAGTAACACTCTCCAATAAGTTCATAGAAATCTTCTTGCTTCCGGAGTACAATTGGAAGACTACAACCTAGCAAAATGCAGACATAGTCTGCAACTTCACATCGAGAAGGCACCAAACCCATGTACCCGGTATCAGTGATGGCGAATCTTCTTCCATAGCAAACCTGAATACAGGACCGGAAGCCTCCTTCGGTCATGCTTAATATTTCTGGGGGGAAGAAGCGGTTCACTTCGTTATTTTGCACGAGCAGAGGAATATTTTTGCCAATAGAGGGCGGCCTCACCATTTTGTTGTTGCGATTTGCGACCAAGGTTCGAGAGAACGACTCAATAAGGTTATTTCGCGTGGAATACCTTGAAAGTGCATAACAGGAAGTTTGCACAATGTCTAGCCACTGATTAAATAGTGCCGACGCACTCGAACCTCTTCCTTCATGATCAAGAGAGCCGAAAGTGTTGATTTCCTCAAAAGTCAAGCCTTCAGTATCAACATTTCCAAGGCTGACGAGCTGACCCAGAATGAACCCTTTCACGATGAGAACATCCATGTCGTATAAGAAAGATGCATCGGCTCGGAATTCCCTGGCCGTTTGGTATTTCTCAAAATGTCTAGACGGACATCCGGGGAAGGTGTCGCCCCCACAGTAGCGCTCGTTGACACATAAAACACTCACCTGACGGGGCACGCTCCAGTCAGGCACCCAAGACGGTAGGCCTTCCAGTTTCCTTGGTTGTTGGCAAGCGCAGAGAACGTCCAGTGAACCGGTCCCAATTATCACAGACCTAACGAAATCTTTGAAGATGCACTGTGGCGATAGCGAGTAATCTATAAGAACGCCCAACTCTTGTGAGTCTCCTGCTAGACCCCAAAGACCGTAGAGATGATCTCTTGGATCCGATGCTTCGCAGTCCCGATGTTGATGCATTAGGTCCAGGAGCTTGAATGAAGGGTAGATTGCTCTCTCTTTACGACATTGAGCTAACCTGATACCATTTCCAAATCCTTCGTAAGCTTCTTTCGGATAACGCCGTTCGATTTTTTTGCAGATCAAAAACCAGCAGTGATCGACCGCATATGCGGCGGTCAATACATTAGTCCAATCTACTGTACGTCGACCCCAGCTGACGCGAACCTTTTCTTGTGTCGGGACAGATACCTCTTGGACAACCCAGACTCGCTTCCACCATGAACAACAGAATAGATCATCAAGCCCTTTCAACACATTAACTCCCTGTCTCTCAAATATTGCCGTGAATTGGTCCGTATACTCATTGTGTAAGCCGTGCGAGAGCCACTCATCGACTCGTTCTGGCACCCTGCCTAGCTCCTCAACTAGCGACATAACTAAATGGCTTTGAGGTGTTCCTGGCCCCAGCCAGACTTCTACATTTTCAGCCTTTCGATAGATATCACGCATACGAAGGACTTGTTGGTTGCGTTCCGCGAGATCACTTTGGTTGATACATACGGCGTCAATCCAAAATGTCCTCTCCTGAGTTTTCTCTCGTAAGTGCAGCAGTGCTGACTTCAAATTGGTGGTGACATCAACGCAATAGCCGTCGAGGCTAATTGGACGTGTGATATCCGGATTACCCCAGGCATATGATAATGCCGTGTATTTTGGATTGTCATCCAAAGAGACATGACGAAGGATACAGCTGAGACGATCGTAAGACCCACCAGGTTTCAAAAGCAATAGTCGGATTTCATTCCGAACAACAGAGAGTGGACGATAGCTATAACTGCGGTTTTGCCGTGGAGGTGACATTGAGGAAAAGATAAGGACGTTGTTAGGTACCGCAGAAACTGGTATACTAGCGTAGCATCACGTGAGGTCTCAGGGGCTGAGAAGTGGACATCCAACAAATATACATAGCGCTGAGAGAGAATCGTTTCGCAGAGCGAACATTCTTTAGCCACGTTGAGTTTGCGTGCGGAAGCGGTTGAGATCGTTAAACATCAGATATCGTACCCTGTAGTCTCACCCGTTGACGGCGTTCTCCGTAGCCTTGCGTTAATTAAGGTGATGAGAGGTAAATGTCGTGGATTGTCTTTCATTTTAGGCTCTGGTCTCTTTAGACTTTCAATAAAGCAATCCATCTATACTCTTGTTTCGCGATTCTAGAACTCTCGTGTTCCAGTGGAGCGTCCACTTCAGAAAAGAGTGCCTACAGCACCAGCTCGGTCCCGTTTGGCCCGAACCTCTTCAACAAAGCTGCACTACCGTCCAAAGACATTCGAATTAGCTAATCTGATTGTACAATCCAGGAACCTTGGTGGCTTTAATAGTGTATCAACTACGAAACTTAACTTTGAGTAATGGGTAAATCAGGCAAGCTCTCGGCTTTCTTGGACAAGAGACTTGGCAGGGGCAAGAAACGATCTCTCATCGACAAGAGGACCTCTGTCACTAATGATTACCACATCATTGGGGAAAGGTGTGCTACCCAGAGTTATCTCTTACTAAAAGAAGGTCATTGCTGACGATGACTCTAGTGCCGCACAACAGACTATCATTGAACAACCTTCCAGCGAAGCAGTTCAGACCCAAGGCCGAAACGCTTTACAAGTCCTGAACCAAAATGGTTTCGATACAACGGCGTCCAGGCTTAATTGGAGAAAAGCTCTTTTCTGGGCTGTGGCAAACGACCAAGAAGATGTCACTCGATGGATCATAACCAGAGGAACATGTGTTCAAGAGTCGCAATACATATTGAACACCGCATTACATGCAGGAGCTAAATATAACCGTCTAGCTATAGCACAGATGTTGTTAGATGAAGGAGCAAATGTTAATGGGAAAAACTCGTCTATGGAGACAGCGTTACATATAGCAGTTATGGGTGGGCACAGTGAGATGATCCGATTGCTACTAAAGGCAGGGGCGGATAGTGGGGCAAAAAATACTTTTGGGAAGACACCTCGTCATCTTGCAGGCGATCACGGGCGTGCAGGGGCTCTCCTGAAGCTATTTACGGACGATAATCCTGTCACTGACGGTAACGCCGTCGTTGCCAATAATGCCGACACTGATTGTGACCCTACCACTGACAATAACCTTGACATTAACGATAACATATACATTAGCGATAACCCAGACATTGGCGTTAGTGATAACTTCATCAATTACGGCAACTTTGTCACTTGCAATAACCCTACTTCCAGCAGTGACCCCAACATTAGCAATAAGCTTGCCACTGCTAATAACGCTGGCCATAGCGATAGCCCTATTGTTAACAATATCTATTTTACTGAACAAATGTATGTTATTATGAATAATACTCTATTAGAAGATGGCCATTACTGACAATAACCTTAGTACTACGCAAGGGGAAATCACTAAACAGCATGGAGAGAAGCCCCTCCTTAGCAAAGCAATCAACGTTGAAAGATTAAAGGTCTTACAGATCTTGAAGGAAAATGGTTTCGACACAACAGCGCCCGATTTTGACTTGACAAAGGCTTATTCTTGGGCTGTAGCAAATGACCAGGAAGCTGTCATTCAGTGGGTTACGGACAGAAGGAAAAGTCTTCAAGATATGGAGTATATGCTGAATACTAAGTTACATACAGCAGCTACATATGGACGTTTGGCTGAAGTACAGATGTTGTTGGATCAAGGAGCAAATGCCAATTACAAAAACTCATTTGGGGAGACAGCATTGCATCTAGCGGCTAAAGCTGGGCACAAAGAGGTGGTTCGATTATTGCTTGAGGCAGGGTCAGATGGTATGGCAAAAAATAATGACGGAAAGACGCCTCGACATTTGGCAGGTGACAACGGGCATACAGGAGCTTTCCTAGTGCTACATAAATGGTTGGATCCAGGGAAACCATATCGCGTTGAGCGAGGTAAGCAGCATTTTAGTCAATGGTTGATACAAGTATAAGTAATAACTGCATAATCGTTACTAGACGAGCCCGCATGGCACCACACCTTGACCAACGATCCTGAGTGCAGGTTGGGTGCGTACGAGTATCCTATGCCCGGAGGGCCTAACGACGCAAGGCCCAGAGAGCGGAACCCTGTTTTGTACCATCGTGGATTCTGAACTGTCCCCTTTTCTGACAGCGTACTAGCAAAGGTTAAAGGAAGGTGGTCCCGTTCGTTGCCGTGTCGTTCTACTTAAAGTATTAATGCGGCCTTGTCTTTAGCCTTATCTATATTGGCAAAAATGGCAGGCTATACTCCATAGTTGAAAGACGTTTTGGATCATGATGTTGACTCTGCTTCTAAGACCAGTGAAGAGTATTGACGAAAATTGTTGTTTGCTAGTTAAAATCAGTGGTGCAAAAGAGGCTATTTGAGCTAATGTTGAATCCACACCCCTTTTCGGTACCAGAAGCCGCTAATTCCTTGGTCAGGCTCGACTACCTCCTCAATGGAGCACCAGTCTCGAGAATATGGGCTATTCTAATCTCTGTCACTTTTGTTCTGTCTGGGATTGCTGAAGAGACGAGGCTTCCTAAGTCTCAGGGCCTCCTGACCCTATAGCTGAGCCATCATCCTCAATTCGCCCTCAGAACATCCTTCTGATGTCTCAGCATGGAGCTACGATCTCCACTGTAGAGTGACGCTTCAATAATGAGACCAGTAACACCAGAAACTTTTGAGTTTATATAAATAGGCACTGGCAAGCATTTGATAAGGTCGTCAAATATGCAATATTTTCGAAAGAGCTAGGCAACCAGATATATCAGTCATGGAAACCGCAATTGAATTCACTATATCTACAGACAGATTTATAAAGTATGGACTTCCTTGAAACCCCGAGTCATTACTGTAGGCTTCGATGGCCTCGCAATACTCAGCTGCCCAAATTATCCAACGCCCGCACCTTCATGCGACGAGTTAACCCTACGGTACATTACATGTAATGGCGTGTCGTAGTTGTATGCGATGTATAGCCACCCATTGTGGAGGTTGTAGTGGTGTATCTGTATCTTCAGTTAAAGAGAAGTAGGTAATGACTTTAGCGATATTACTTACGTGGTACTAGCCTGATGAGATGAACTGCAACAACCGCAGGTTACGCAATTAAGGACGCCCTTGGCTGGTTAGTTGAACTTCAAATTGGAGCATTCCTAGAATCTTACCAAGATTGCACCCGTCACGCATACCAAAGGTACCAATACACAACAAGCTAGAGATCCCAAGCACCCATCCCCATGGGTACGACAAAGGCAAGCACCGAGTTCGACACCAGTATGGCCGACAAAATTTCCGCAACAATTACCGCCGGCAGAACCACCGGCGGACATTTCTTTTGTCGCTTTCTTCGTGAGCGCTACCTCCGCTGACATCGGCACAACTTGGGCTGGTTGCGAAGACTCTACTACAGCGCCACCTTGGGTAGTAGATGCTTGCTGAGTCAACATCAGGGACGTCATTGTGGGCGCAGAGAACGCGTCGTTGCTCGTCCTGAGCTTGTACCTTACTCCTGCAGGATTCAGGAGTATATCGCAAAGGAGGTGAGTAAACTTAATGCTGAGTTCAAAGAGCAGCAAAATTCATTTTGCTGTTCCAGTTATACGTGTAGTGCGACTCACAGGGGGCAGGCGGAAGATTGATTAGTAGAATAGAATTTGTATTAATCTACCTCCTGAGCATGCAGAAGGAATAGAAAGAGGTAGAGAACTAATCTTCCATAGCAGGGCTTTTAATTGCTTTTATCTTCGTTGGAGTGAATCATTTCATCCGGCTTACGATTCCTTGTCAGGAGTGCTTACGTAATCTGGCGATAGTATGGGGTAATTATCTAATAATTGAGGTGGCTGGGATACCTCTACATATAGGGGAGCATCCGGAGCATTTTGGATGCTTAATCACTCAATCAATTAATATACAATTAATGAAGTGTCAGGCATAACCGCCTGAAGATAAGCCATCCGCTGCCAATATTATATGTACGTGACTTATCTAATCGCGTCTAATTCTGACATTCCTGCCTAAGGTTGTTTGACACGTGATCAGAGCAGCTCGTAGCTTTAGGTAATCTGCAAGTGTGCGTTAGCTATAGCCTGGAGCCTTCGAACCCTTGCCTGCTACCTCGACTCCAATCCGCTCCTAGGTCCGCAATATCATCGTCTCCTGCGACGACATCCTCGTCTTGATCGTGAAGGGCCTTGCGGTTATCCTGCTAAGTTACCCGAGTTCTCGCATTATATACCTCTAAACGCCAGTCGTTTCTCCTCAAGCCCAATCTGAACCAGCATTAGCAGAAAGCGTATTGTAGGAAGAATGGGAATAGCGCAGAGTACACATAGCAAAAGCCAGCGACTTTGCAAAAAATGCCAAGATACTGTGTCCGTCTTTCGCTCAAGACGCCCTCAAGATGAAGATTTCAAAATCACGCATTTTGGTCCCTTAATAGATTTACTACCGGAATGCCCTCTCTGTCAATTTATCCGTCAAGTGGTGGAACCGGAGGTGGAACAGAGTCCACCAGAGCCTTCGCTGGAGGATACACGTTCAGAACCCGTAAAGAGATACGCGGTCTATCCCGACATAAGACATCCGTGGAAAGTTTTCTGTGTTGAATATGCTGGCTTTATAAGGGGGTGTATTGGACTATTGGGCCCAGACAACTATGCCCTTATTATACGACAGTCGCATGAATTGGCAGGGTTACCTTGCTCTCCCAAGGTTCCCCTCGAGCCGCTGCAGCATCTGATTAGTTCCTCAGATCAGCGGGTTTCTATTAGTTTGATACGCAAATGGCTGCTTGAGTGTGAGAAGAATCACGGGAGAGCTTGCAACAGCCGCGAAACATGGTATCCCACGCGAACAGGAAGTATGTATGCCGATCAATTGAAGGAAACTTTACTCATCGATGTCGTCGAAAACCGGCTTGTGTCTGCTAGTCTTAGTCAAAGGTATATTGCTCTCTCGTACGTCTGGGGTAAAGCCAACGTCTTCCAGACGAAAAAGGCAAACCGCAGCTACTTAGGCCGACAAGGCGCATTAAGTACCGAGCAATCGCAGCTATCGCAAACTATTAGGGATGCGATGGAACTGGTTAAAGCACTAGGCGAGCGATATCTTTGGGTCGATGCACTATGTATCGTACAAGATGATGCGTCGCAGAAGCATGATTTGATCGAGCGAATGCATGAGATATATGACGCCGCTATGGCAACAATCGTTGCCCTTTCTGGCCGGGATGCAGATTCTGGCCTTCCAGGCTTACGGGCTCGGTCAAGACAAGCTCAGCGCTCTATTGAAAGAGCAAATTTACAATTTATCGCATTCCCTCCGCCTCTGTTAGAAGAGATAAAGGCATCGTACTGGGAGTCACGCGCTTGGACGCTACAGGAACGGATGCTGTCACGGAAACTAATATACTTCTCTGCTTCGCAGGTGCATTTCCAATGTCAGAAATGTGTGAAGAGCGAAGTCGCCGTTTCATCAATGCGAACAGATGAATCCCGTACAACGAATACCATAAGTATGGAGTTATCGCCGGATACGGACCTCTCCCCACTTACCGATCAATGGGTACGATGTCGGAATATCGGAGAAACTCGACCTTTATTCTTCCCAGTCTACAGCCGCCTTGTCCAGCAATACACTATGAGGAACCTTTCACACGAGGCAGATATTCTCAATGCCTTTTCCGGAATCATGATGCACCTCCAAAACTGCTATGGTGGGAAGTTCTTTTCCGGCTTACCCGAAGCTTCTTTTGACCTAGCCTTACTTTGGGTTTCGGGTAAAGGCCAACGCCGCAAAACGGATTTTCCAACCTGGTCATGGACAAGCTGGGTAGGCGGTGTTAGTTATATCCACGGATGGCCCATCATGACAAGGAAATTGGAGTTTTATTATCCAGTGGTGTCAGTTGGAAAATTTGTCCTAGAAAGTGAAGATGGGAGTACTGAACTAGAGCCAAAAGTTAGTTGGGAGAAGAGATTGGGGTTTCTAGGAAGGGGCCAAGTCACACCTGGTATGGATGTAGGGCAGTGCTTCTCAAAGCGCCGAATACTTCTTACATTCGAGGCATGGGTAAAGGTAGCCCGGGAATTCACTATTGATGAGAAGGTTATTTATGTCAGAGGTGCGTCATCCGTGGCTCATCCTATTATTGATCCGCAAGGCAGACACTGCGGTATGATTTTTTCCGCTGAGGGAGAGCCAATACCAGTTTTGAAGGACGGCCACTTTGCCTTTGCCTTGATCTCCGTTAACGACAGGTGCGAGCCACTGTTACATGAACCGAGTGGCAACATCATCAAAATATATGATGAAAATCACTTCAGCCCGCATTATGGTACGGCAAACACACTCTTGATAAAATTTTCCGGAGTGGTTGCGAAGCGAGTGACTGTTGCTCAGATTCAGCATTCTTGCTGGTTGAGTAATAACCCACAGCTCATGATGGTACAGCTTGAGTAGAATAGCTAGGGAAAACTTCTGGTCTAAGACTGATCTCATAGACTCGCTACGTGATTCTTAAAATGCATTACACTCTTGAGAACTAACCCTTCGGCCTTGCACACAGGATGGTGGCAAATCATCATCTGATCTACTAGCAGCTTGCTTAAGTGAGAATTTTCAACATGGTCCATTATGTGTGAAACGCGGCGAAAAGCACACATCTGTTGCTTATAAGGAAGCTGCTCGTTCCCAAAACACATTACGCACTGGGTCTTCTCATAGACGAGGGGGAATTCATAAGGCTGTAGGAAGAGGTTGGGAGCTGGGCACTCTTTTTTAATAAGAACTTGAGGGGCTGGAGCCAACTGCGGCCTGTGTGTTTGAAACTCTTATTGAGAGGCGAGCGCTGTTATAAGGTTGATGGCAGAGACCTTATAAGAGACGATGTCTTAAGGGCTTAGGTCCTTTAAGAAATCGTAGAGAATCTTTGGTAATTGCGTCTATTTTTCTAGTTGATGTTCAACAACTGGCTCGACCTCCTCTTCCATCACAGATTTGTTTAGCTGTCTCTTCATCGTCTCATTATGAATATAGAAGTAATCGCTCCTATAAGCTTTTCCGGTTTCGTCTTTTAGGTTTTTCTTTGCATTCTTAAGTTGTGTTAGGGCCTTGGCACGGGCCTGGCACTGGCCACTGCATGTGACCGCTTCCTGTATGTAAGAGCCTTCGGCTCTCATCTTCTCATCTCTCTTCTTTAGCTTTAGATTCTTTGTATTAGAACTGCTAATTGAACGGGCTTTCGCTTCCTCTTTGATGCGTTACCGTTCCTATATTGACTGAGTTCGCTACACTAAACATATTCTTCTCCCTTTCTTTTAATATTCGATTGGCGTTGATACGTCATTTAAGAACATTCTGAAGGCTGTTGATTGTGTCTTGTAATAGAGGTTGAATTATAAGGGCTATAATTGCAATAGAGGCTCAAAGAGAGTGGAAGGGAGACGGTTGACTATCTTTGAAGTTGAAAGGTATGTTAAAGGTTACAAGGAGGCAGTCAACTGAAAGGACTTTTGCTTGTGTATGCTCGCGTATGTGCGTGAGTGCGTACAAGAAAGAGAGGAGAGAAGGAGAGACAGATAAGAGAAAGAGAGCGGAGAGAGAGAGGAATGCAACAATGTAAATGGAGCGTTCAAAAATAGATTGAATATTAGTAGAGGATAAGAGGAGAGTACGAGTACTTGTACATTGCAGACAGCTCCCTTCTATCAACTTTGCATAATTGCTTACGATCACGTGCTTTGCGATTCAGGCACAAGAGCCGATTCTGTTTTGATCTATCAATAGCAGCAAAATCGTGTTTTATCTCAGCACTAGGCTTCTATCAAGCCGTGGCGCTTAAAAGTACTTCGCTGATAGACGCGCTCTTCCCCCCTACAATCTTGAAAGAAGGTACCAATGGAAATTTGTGGCTGAAACAACCCATCAACAGTTCCTATCATTTGGCTATTTGAGACGTCTGGCAATATCAAGCAAGTTTCAGAACTCTATACGCCTTTCCAACTGGTGAGAAGTCATCAAGCTGGCTCTGTGTGACATCTCTCATACCCAAAGAGATATTTGGATTAGTCGTCGTCCAGTATGGATGCGAGTATCGTTCTTGTGACCGACTTCGGTGTTGATGCCAGTATCGTTCTGGCGACCAACTTCGGGAACGTGACCGCTTTCGTTCTCGTTCCATTTCTGGAATTATCCTCGCTTCGTCAAAATCGTTCTGAAGTATTTTCTCTTTCAGTTTCCGGTAATTGTGCCCGATTCGAAGTTCCTCTTTGGTTTTTCTTCCCCCATGATCAAACTCCTTAATATTTCCTTTCTGCTTCTGCATTTTGGCTTTCATTTCCTGAATGTAGCGCTGTCCATCCCTGATTGCCAGTTCTTCGGTCATTTCCATCTCTTCCTTTTCCAAATCATGAAGCTCATGCTTTATCGACGCTTCCTTCTGCAGGTTTACCTCAAACAATTGGTCATCCTCGATGTCGTCATCCCTTAACTGCATTCGCCGTTCCAGAATCAGATACTGCAGAAGCGTATGCAAATCGTAAGACTTTGTATCTCCACTTGCTGAAGCCGAGTGAAGCCAACTCTTGCAAGCCTCCTGAATTTCTTGGATCAAACGAATGCTTCGTTGCACATGGACACCTTTTTTTACCAAAGTTATCGGTTCCATACTATTGAAGCTAGCATCAAGCTGCGTTTGGAGCTCGGCCATTGAGCCTCGAGCCATTGCAACCATTGCGCAAGCATTTTCAGTCATTTTTCTAGCGCTCAACTCTTCAAACTTTCTCATATCTGATAGTAAATCCGGAATACTATCAATCTTAGTGTCAGTCATAGGTGTCGCTTTTATCGTATTCATCTTCCAGAACCGAAAGATGTCGTGTACATCAGCTTGAAATTCATCCACTTCAATCATGAAGCTTTTATTTGAGTGTATAGCAGCCATAATTGTTACTGTTTGTGGAACGCCACTTTTGCTGCCTAGTTCCTCGTATATTCTCCAGCAAGCACGGCACGGTGACTCAACAACGCCTTGAATCAGCCTAGCTCCTTTAAACCGGGTGGTCTCCCCTTTAGAGCTCTCCACATTCACATTCATCCCTCCCATGCCACCGTTAGCTGTGCCGCCGAAGGAGATTTTGCCGCCACTCGATACTTCCCTTTCCGAAAACTCTAGGAGCAATGCATTTGGCTTAACATACCATAGTTCCGGCGAGGATTCCTTGCAATGGCCATTATTAAAATCACCTGAAGTGAGTTTGATTGAAAATTGGGCCCCGCGAATTCTTCGTTGAGATGAAAACGGATTCATGAAAGTCAGTTCCATGGTGATAAGATGGAGGTCCTCTTTGCCATAATTCACCACCTCGACCTTTGTCAGTGAAGCGACCAGAACTACACCGCGATGATTGTATTTCGCTAAGACCTTCTTCCATTTTCTAGCAATCTTCCAGGAATCTTCTAAAGAAGCATCTTTCGCGCTGTTCTCTGCAGGAAAAGGTGGAGTTGCTTCTGAGGTATGATGACGCAGAGCTACTTCGACACCGCCGGACTGGTGAGTTTTCGATAGATCCTCTCCATATTTCGGATTTGTAGCAGTTAAAGGCACGTGTTTGGTACTTTTCTCTCCGGTAGGGACGTTGCGTTGATTCTCCATAGTAATTGAAGCGGATTCTCTAGGGACAAGTTCGACTTAACAAAATATCAAGGAGGTAATGGGAATTATAGAAAATTCAGCAGTGTTTGTTATAGAGTACTGGAAATAAATGGAAAAACTATGTACAGTTTAATATGACGGAAGCTTTCACTGCAGAATCCTAGCAAAGAGGAGATTCGATATATATCATTGTACGCGACTACTGCAAGCCATATCATGAGACATCATACCATACATATCTGTATCATTCGACAATCTTATGATCTGACATGTGTACACATCATGAGATAATATAACTCTACTGGAATGGTTCATTTTAGAATATATCCACATTTACATTGAGATACATCACTTTTGAATTATGAATGCCCTGGGCCTTAAAGTATGAACAGAGGAAGCTATAACAAACATGGGTTCGTTAATGTTAGACCGAGGGTATCCGAGGGCTTCGTGGCCTAGTGCCCAGGCTGGACAGCTCTACACTAGGGACTTGGCTTCAGCTGGCACTGTCATGAATAACCAGAGCTTTCAGCTCTGGATATTCGTGTGACTATAGGAACCGAGGCTGCTTGTGATCGGTGACCTGGTTCAGGGGACCGGGAATTGTGTATTTATATCTGTCGTTACCCACCTTTCATATACTAAGGAATTTTGAGTACATTCAATGCTACCACCGTATACATACCTGTCCGCTGCCATGGCTAACAGTTAAATTCATGTGATGAAGATCGCGACGGCTTGGCGCGATCTAATTCAGGCATGGCTTGGCAATCTAGACCGTGCAGAGAATGTTGCGGAGTGTGCTGGAGTGAAACCGGTTTTGCAACGAACTGTACCAACTCGTGGGTTGCTTCGTTGTTACAGTAACATCCTACGGTTTGATTCGAAATTTGATGGCCATCTATCTCCAGGTGCCTACACAGAGTATGTAGGAAGGAGTCAGCATGCACTTATATGCCATCAAAATAAGCCTGGCCGTCAAGAAAGTGCCTGTTGCATGTGCTCATGAAACGGCATCGGGTGTCTAGAAAGTAACAGCCAAGTGAGGCATTCCCAATGCAGCCCAATAAAAATGCCTGACCGGAGGTACCTTGTCCAAAAGGTACCTTTTGGCGTGGAGGTACCTCCTCAGAACAAAGTGACCGTTCGGCTGCTCGCCCTTAGTGGCCATGACGGTTCATCCCCAGCGACTGTTCGCCCGCACCGGTTTCTCCCCAGTGAATCCTCACCCTCAGTGACCCTTCGCCTTCAGTGACTGTTCACCCGCACACTCGACCTCCGTCATCCCCTTGTTCCTGCACTGTGTAGCGCCAGTTCTTAGGAATAACTTTGATCAAGAACGGCCTTATTGTGAGCTTGAATCTCGAGCTGTTCACTGACGAGGCTGTTAAATCTGTCATAAATTGAGGAGCTTGAAGAGATTGCAACTAGGCCGGCAATTTTGAGACTATCAGGAAAGTCAAGGGCAACTACCATGACAAGATCAGGGTGATTAGAATTGCTACTCACGATCGTGGCTATTTTTTGCTGGAAAACTATTATCCATCTCTTTAGATCGTCAGACTGTTGTAAATTTCTTACGAGAGTACTGATCACGTAATGCTAAGATCTGTATTGAACACTCGGCGGATACTTCTTGGTTTAGGTCATGCCCCTTACTTTTGGCTGCTTTATCTGGAGTAGAGGAATTAACTTCATCAAGACTCAAAAGTGGGGGGCGAATATCGTGCTATAGCGTTGAAGATTTGATGGTTCATGTCTAAGGTAGACGTATTGGTTGAGATAGTTCTTGAGTGCGCGGCCTTGCTTTCCTCACACAGAGTGCTCAGCGGTTTTCCGTTATAGGTGATGTCGGTATCATCGATGGGATGAGGTAGTATCTATTCTAAGGCACAGAGTTCGACCTCGTTCTCGGTCTTGGTAATAAAGCCAGAGTCGAGTACCAGTTGTCTTTCTCTTGATCCAGTCCATGGTGTTTACTATTGAGTGGCAATACGATTGGGAACTGAAATGGCTTACTGATTAAATAATCAGCGTATTCGTCTTCGGCATTATCATGATTATATATGAAAGGACTATGGCCTTAAAGCCTGTGGCGATACGAGGTAAACGGCCAATTTACTTGAGTGGGCTAACAAATCGAATCATTATCACACTACTGTCGTTCAAATATCAAGAACAGAATGTAGGCAAAACAAAACTCATGAAAAGTTATCTTTGCAATTTCGGGTCTGCAATTCATTGGCTTGGACCAAGAAATGTCAGACCATCTCTGTCTTCATGGCAACTTTTTCATCAGGCTATTTTCCCATTATGGCTCTCTGTTAAGGCCCAACTAAATAGGGTCTGCTACAACTAATAGGGTTTAGGTTGATCAGTGTCAGGCGCTAGAGCGTAGTTCAGGCTGCTGCCCATGTCAGAACGCTACGGAGCGTGGTTTCTCCGGCTGACGCTTGAATATTACAGTCATTCTGGAGACCTGTCTTTGCACCCCGTGACCGCCCACGTGACATCAGTGTATCGTATCATATTTTGTGTTGATTCCCTACTGGAGACCCTATGAGACCGGCAGTCTTACATTAAGGCAGTAGTTTACAGAATAATCATTTGTTTTATGTGTAAAATGCACTGTAATTTATGGGTCTTATGAAACATGCCACCTTTAGCGACGAAAAGTCCAAAAAGGACTGGTCTTATAGTGTAGGGCGGGGCTTTATATACCAGTTTCTTCGGTAGGACACACTCCGTAGCGTTCTGAACTATACGCTGTACGCTCTGGCGCCTGACACTCCTATTGCCTTTCAATTCAACCTTCAATTAAGTACCTAGTTGCTTGCGTTCTTCATTTGTGATTTCATTCTTCCATCCACTTATCATTTGCGATTATTATTCGAAGAAGTAAGGCATAGCTGTTCAGAGGCCTGCAAACTCCCTAGATCACTGCGGAGCAAATACTGCAAAACTTTCGCAAAGCCCTTGTTACCAAAGGCATAGTGCAGCAGGAAATGCATTCTATTTCTACTACGTGGCCTGTTCCCTACGTTTGAAGCATAGAAGTCGGCATACCGATTCGTACGACGGTTCCTTTGGTTGGGCTTTTCCAGCTTAAGCCCCCGCTTGCCTTGCTCTCGACTATCGTGCATTTCAACGGTACAACCACTTTCATCCTTTGCAATTTCAGATAATAAGATACCTATACTTTATTTAATCGAATTCTATATGTCCCAATTTCTAGTGAACTAAGCTTATTCTGCGCTAGCTTCCAGGGCTTTGCGCTTCTGGGTTTCACGTCTGCCAATAACCTCCAGCACATGCTGATTCTTCGATGCTTCGCGCCTGGTATCTCGTTCGATTGCCGGCCAGGTTATATAGAAGAGCTCGACGCTCAAGGATCACGATAATGCTCATCCTTTTGAGTGTCATGTGTATGTTGATCACGCCTTTGTACTTGGTATACAAACCCCCCAATTTTCTGATATGCTATTTCCAACGTCGGTGGCCAGATGTCCTCTGGCACGTTTCGACATCTTCGAAGATAATAGCGCTCACAATTGATGATGGCCCATCCGAGTACACTGATGAGATAATGAAGACCCTCAAAATGAACGGTGCAACCGCAACGTTCTTCATTATCGGCTCGCAAATCGTAGGGCACAAAGAGACGCTGCAACATCTTATACGCAACGGAAATGAGCTGGGAAATCATGCGATGCGCGATGAGCCTTCGCGATCTTTACGGGATGCAGCTCTAGTCGACCAGATTCAGTCTGTGGAAGAGACGATTCACGAGGCATATGCTGCTGTTGACGCAGAGCCTCCTCCTAAATACTTCCGACCGGGCTCGGGCTTCTTCAGCGGAAGGATGCGCGAGATGTTGAGCAGATTAGGTTACCGGCTGGTCCTTGGCAGCATTTATCCGCACGACCCGCAGATTCCCTTTTGGCGTATCAATGCGAGCCACATACTAAGCATGTTGCGGCCTGGAGGGATCATCATCTGCCATGATAGAAGAAGCTGGACGGTTCCCATGCTCCAAAAGGTGCTCCCCGAGATTCGGCGTAAAGGTTATCGCATAGTTACCGTTACAGAGCTGTTGAGGGAAGTAACGACTTGAAATTGCTGAAGGTGTTCTTTTATTCTGCTTAGGATAATGGGAGGATACGTGGTCGATGCTGCAGGCTATCATCGTGTTTACGCGCTCTATAGTTACTTAGCTCGCGCCGCCCTACATCTTCAACCCGCTCCAAACAGACAGTACAAGAGGTCCAAGCCCCGTGAGCAGCAAACAGGAAAGTTTCCAAAGGACTTGATCCGCTACATTCTTCCCGAGGATGCCGGACTGCCATGCCAGCATGTATAAACCGCCATAGCACAGGCTAGTGACAAGTAACATAAACAAAGACTTTATGAGCTCGTCGGCTATTCCTGGTCCGTCTTCACTGTCTAACCCGCGTTGCCAGGCAAAGCTGGACTGCCTATCTCGAAACCAGACTGTATAGTTTCTCATAAACTCTTCATGTTGGAATATTCCGCTCCATCGTTCAACTGCGATGTTATCTCTTCACTGATTCAAATTGAAGAGCAACTCGCATGGGCGTCCCAGGGGTGGGCTGCCTGGCCTCGAGTCGTGATGTATCCGTGTCGACTCTTCGAACGCGCAAGTTAAATCGATCTGTCTTCGGGAGATGTGGGAAATAACACCCACCTCTCCACATGGTCAAAGATATACCAATCCTCCCTGCTACCCCGGACTTAGCATTATTCCTTTGCGGCCACGGAAAGAGGTCATAGCAAGTTCGGACCCGCCATGCACAAACCATGAATGCCCAGTCCGTCGTGCCAATATCTGGTCCTTCGTAATATTTGCCTGCTGCTCCGGATGTCCACTGCGCGGCGCAAAGGTCTCTCAGCGCCTCCGATTCTTCCATGTAGCAAGACTGGCTCACCCTTGCTGATTTTGACTACCAGCAATGGCAATTAAAGCAGTTCCACTCATCTCTCTAAACGGAAGCGGATTTTGCAATGTGAGGATCTAGGTGTGATAATACGTTGCTATAGAGCCTAGTACAATACCCTAGCACGGCGGTGTCACAAAACTACTCCTCCAGAACAAAAAAGGCATATAATCTTACAATAAGCTTTTGTCATTGAAATTTGTAACTCTGAGGATCTGATCGCTCGATGACATTTCAAGAATTTCCCATTCCATCTCCCAACGACACTTATGTCCAACGCCATGAAAGCAATATCAGTATCCGACAAATTCCGCCTCGTACGCCAAAATAATACTAGAGAAGAGAATTTACGAGAGCAGCAAGGCATGTCAAAGGCACAAGTTGCCTAGCCTTGTGATTTTTTAGTCTCTCAATTCTATACAGAAAGAACCGTAGACCGACAACATGTCAGGAACACATACAAGAAATGAAAAAGACCGCACCCGTGCTGATGAACAAAGTATTGACTCAAAACATAGAGACTGATGAGATGAGATGAGTCGAGCCGTCTCCGTAAACTCTGTCTATTTGGTCATCATCTCATATTCATCAGTCATGTCGAAATCATACGCCGGTCCTTAGACAGGAGACTCGACGGTTTAAAAAGCATCTTCATCTGTCCAATTGGCGTCACTACCAGAAAATACCCTGTTGCCAGCTTCATCCACAATCATCTGACCAGCATGCGACTGTGGTGGTGGGAAACCTTTCTGTCTCTTCGTGGCACCACCTGGCTGAGGAGTATCATAGGGATGGTTGCGCTTGCCATGAGCAGCTC
>Ga0335072_10002488_pt1 | contig 28584 bp, 33 predicted proteins | sample Lox_Sample_21_FD_206725 | JGI IMG/M metagenome (GOLD analysis project Ga0335072, IMG submission 206725) | Soil microbial communities from Loxahatchee National Wildlife Refuge, Florida, United States - Lox_Sample_2.1 | ecosystem: Environmental > Terrestrial > Soil > Wetlands | place: USA... | reverse complement strand
ACCACGTCTTTTGGTGGTCTTGCCTTAGGTACTCCAGAGTTACCACCACCCACGTGTCACCCAGCACCTCCAACAGCAGGATCCCGCCCCTCCATAGCGCCCCACCCGAAGTACGAGAACCTATCCCGAAGACGATAAATGGAGGGAACTCACCACAAAACGGGACAACAATCTCCGATACTCCTCACCGACTCTTCCTCTTCGAGCTATATGCCGGCAGATGGCACCGTGAGACAACTTGGAAGGATGATTGCAGCCCACGATATGGAAACATAATCATGACTGGGCATAAATGTTTTGCAAATCGATCACTGTCCCCACCTCACGCATGAAATCTGCCCGCCTCTCACCCTTTGCAAACATCGAGTATCCTCGTCCATGGTCTTGTTACCAAGAATGATTGCAGCGATAGAGCGTCCCGAGTCTGGCGTAAATGACTCGCTGCAAACACTATTTCTATCGATTAAACGACTCCCTTTACGTCAATACGTTTCTTCTTAGTCCTCCGCTGATGGAAGTCCTCGAGACAATTCCGCACCGAAAATGGATACCTCCGAGCCTCAATGCGATCAGGCCTTTGCTATACTCAGAGCAAGCAAATCTTACTACTTGAGCTTGTGTAGGTGGTCATTCAGCCACAGAAGCCGAAGAATGCCAGGAACAGAGGTCACAAAGGAAATGACGGCCATTCTGCCGCGCCTTCAGTGAAGTTGGCCTCCCAAGACTCATCGGCGACTCATACCGGTGGCGCTATGGCATAGGAGCATGACGAGAAGCCGCGCACAAAGGTATGTCCACTTCTACTCCAGGCAGGTCACCGCAGACAGACCTACATCTACCGCCGCTGAAAGAGCCAAATATTCCTCCATAGTCGCTAACAGTTGGCGTCTAGCGGCGATGTTAGGAAGGCTTTGAGTCTCTCTCATTGAGTCACCCGACAACGGCTTCCAACCAACCCACCTCCCAGATAGGCATTTCTCAGAAGAAGGCTTGTACAGCATTTTCCAAAACGGCGATATGTGCTCCGTGGTAGCTCCGCCCGAACCTCGCAACATCGATCTTTGTCTTCAAAAGGACTGACTGGTAACCAGAGGTCGAAGAAGGGAAAAGCAGAGGGCCCGAGGAGAATAACCTTGGAACAAAGTCGCTGAGCCACACCCCCAGTGGTGCTAACGGTCAGGAGATGATCACCTAGTGCAGTATCTATACACAAGGCACGCCTAGTTCCGGCCCCGACAGCCGTGATACATTAGGACCAAGTTATTTGACCAAGACGCGCTCATAAATCCCTGCGCTCTAATTAGTCGAAATCGCCTTCCTGCCGATGCTAGCGAGTTGCCAGCCATTTGGCCCAGGGGCAGCGACCACAGGGGTTACTCTAGCAGGCCCTAGCAGCCCCAGCGCACGGGGGCACCCGTTCACTCACACGCCGGCCCCTTGTCCAACCATGTAGCCCATTGCCCAAACAGCGGAATGTCACGCATGATGAGCTGTAGGATAGCCCCATATCCAACGGGCCAACCGGTTGGACAACACGTCGATCCCCGTTTGCCAACAGGATTGTCGGTGCCCCGGTCGGAATGGCATCAATATATCGTCGTAAGGCGCGGAGTGAGCCAAGCGGCACGCCTGCTGGGCACATGCTGGTCAGCGATGGCAGGTTGGGTCACGTAGAGCAACGAAGGACACCCGCGCGAACAGTGAGACAGGGAGAGAGTTCTCATAGATTCTAATGCATCGGGCTTCAGGTCGTGCGGCCGAGTCCCATTGCTCATCCCTCGTCTTCCTAGTGTACAGCATCCTTTGCCTGACTGCTTACCTATGAGACAGGCTCTCGATGCGCGTCACGGGTATGCTCCTCACATTCCACCCTTCGACAATATCTCCGCTCATTTTGGCGGTCGACCTATAGCCACATCTCGAACAACACCTCGCTTGATACGCCGTGGCTCACACCTAGTTCACGTCTTTGCCGTGCTAACGAAAAAAGAAGGGAGGAAGAAAGAGAGAAAGAGAAGTAGTGCTGTTAACAAAAACCCTTCGTACAACTCCGGCCTTCTGTCAGCCACACGCACCATACCCTCGTCAGTATCGACATCCATTTCCCCTCCTCCAACGCACCGCCGTCCTCTTCTTCCTCCGATTCCTCGAAGCCGTGGTCGCGAATGCCAGCGTCGACAGGGTCCGGATCATGGTCAGAATCGGCCGGTGGTAGATCATTGATCCTTACGGTAGAAGGTTTCTCGCCAAACTTTTCCACCTCCACTTCCTCAACAAGCCCGAACGCTTTGTAGACACGATTCACCGCCACCTTACGCCATCTCTCGAGATATGAGTCCACATCTGCCTTGGCGCTGGTTAAGAGGAGTTTCTTTTTCAGACATGGCGGTGTACCTATCATGGCCACGGCGACAGACTAGCGCATCGGAGAGAGCGCTGAGGCTCTCCAATTCAATAGCGGCAGAGATTGCAAATGGAATAGCCCCATAACAGCTGGCGAGGCCGGAAGATGAGAGACGAGCAGCAACCATATCTTGATGGGTAACAGACAGATTGGATGACGTCGGTCTGCTCGCAACATTTCCATTACGCTAAGTACGCACACGAAGATTCTCACAGCACGCGAGCTATCAATGAGAGCGTTAGTTCATCGTATTCAAGACAGCATGTTTACTTCGGAGGACGAGAAGACTTCGGTGTCAAGTGAACGCCTCAGCCATATCAGACCAGGCAAGTACGCGTTACTCTTCCTCATCTGCCGCATGGGGCGTACGGGCCTGCTAAAGGAGCGCGTCGTACTATGCTTCCGTGGTTCTATGGTTTACAGAGAGATCTCGAAACGCTCGAAGTGGTCGAAAGCGGTCGTTTCGATTACTACTCGCCAAGTTCGTACAGGTTCAGCTGGGCAGGCCCTCGGTGGCAAGGTGAAGGTAGCGAGGAAGCGAGGAGGCAAGGAGGCAAGGAAGGCAGTGAAGCCGCAACACGGCGGAGATTCGCGTGGATGTGGCTTGCTATGAACTTCTGCGGTGGCAAGTCAATCATGGAACAAACTCGGGGCTGTCGCTTATATGGCACTTTTTCAACCACAATTATTGTTAGAGACTAATGGTGTCCAGAGATGTATTTGTCACAAGTCCTGTAAAAGTGCGTACAAGGGAAGTTAATCATCCTCCCCAGGCCTCAGTACCGTCGCCGACCAGATCAGTCTCTCCATTCTTCGCTTCCAAATTCAATTAGTATCTTGCAGCAGTGACTCCATCGAGTTTACCTTGGAGTATTCACCGCTGGAAGATACAACTCCACGCTGTGTGACTCACAAATGCGTGGCCGCCCAGTCATCGGGAAGTCTAAAGTTCGGCGGCAAGCGATACTGTCCGTAGCAACTACCGGGGCTTGTGCAGTGGTCAAGATTGCAACGCCCATACAAGCGGCAGTAGCACTCGTCGGCCCGCGGACATGCCAACGTATTAAGCCGTTCTAGGTCAACACCACTATGTGCACCAGGCGATGAATCCTGGGCGTTGGATTCACTTTGCTGTAGGAAAAGAATGTGCCACACATATGACAAGATTCGGCCTGCGACACGGTCATCGCTCGGTGCAACATTGCTATTCCGCAAGTGCTTATCAATACCGCTGTCGCTGCTCCCGTCGAGCAGCCACTGTCGTAAAGCGACGTACTCATCACGAGAATGCTGCCACACACGATCGCGGGCAACGACAAACTGCGCACAACACTGCGCGCGAACAGCATCAGTGCGACCTAAAAGGAATCCCCCACCGCCTCTAGTCGAGGTATACTCATCGCCACCAAACAGGGCCACGAGAGCGCGCGGCAGCGCCGTATCAGATGCCGCGCGATGGTTCCACGGCTCCAGCACAGCCCTCAGAGACGTCTCCAGGCTACCCTGCGGCGGCGCCGAAGAGGGCGAGCACGTGCTGGCGCTCCAGTCGCAACGCAGATTGTGGTATCCCCATGGCGCGAGCGCTGCAGATACGTTGAGCGCGGCAAGCAAGGCCGCGTTGTCGTAATCGGGCGCATCGTTGTGCCACGCCCAGCGCGCGCCGTGCACGAACACTACACCGGCCGCGGGAATGTGTGCATAGTTGTCAATCAGGAACGTTAGATACGCCATCGCCTCATGCCCGCGATTCGCGGGAACTTGTAGATGCACTGAGTTCCTGTCGGGTGACGCATCGGCCGTGTAAACGCATAGGTGGTACAAATTGGCCAACACATCGAGCCAGTTGGAATCGCCATCGACTGCAACTCGTGACACGACTAATGCCGGCTTTGAGCTGCCTGCCAGGCCAGGACAGATGCCACGAGTCTCGGGCAGCGTGTTGGAAGGAGTTTTGTAGCGAATTTTAGTCCATGCGAAGGTCTTGTTTGATTGGGGACGGTTGAGGAATATGATAAGAAGTAGTGCGCCACCGAAGAAGACAAAGTGTACGAGAGATCTCTGCGTCCTCCATCTCATTTTGAAGCTGTCATTTCATTCTGCTGCTGGTGAACGTTGTTGACGAGAACCGGAGTCTTCCGGCATTCCGTTTTGCGAAGCGCAGCCGAGGAGGTGGAAGCGGGGGGCGGGGTATACGGGCGTTTTGTCCAATTTGAAAATTCCACATTACTCATCTCACCGGCGTGCATCTCATGGGCTTGTCTCATGGGCATGCTCCTCATTAACGTGCATCTTATAGGCGCGTACTTCATGGACCTGCATCTCATGACGCGTACCTCATGGGCGTGCACCCCATTAACATGCACTTCATAGGCTTTATACCTCATAAGCGTGCGTCTTACGGGCGTGTGCCTCAGGCATGCACCTCGCTGGTATGTACCTCATAGGCGTTTACTTCATGAGCATACATCTCATGACGTGCCTGTAGTATCATCCTTGTTACTAGTATCCAGTACTTCCGAGCGGTATTGTGTCAGATAGGTTAGTACCAAGATCAAATGCCAGAAATATCATTCGACCAGGCCTACCTCCCAACACGATGACATTGTCTCGGACTTTATACTCTCCAGGTCGGCGGTCACGAGGGTTCAAAGTATATTGCTCATTGTTGGTGATATCCATTGCCGCATGGCATCAAGTGAAAATACGCTGACTGGACTGATGGAAGAACGTGTTTGAGAGATAGAACCCAGCATTAAACTCTTTACCGCCTATGATGAGACGCTTCTGCTCTATCTGCGAGTATGAGTATAAATCTTTCCAGTCGTTCTTTCCTTCCGAGGATCTCTCAGCCGCAGAACTAATTGAAGGGTTGATTCGTGCTGTATACCATAATTGGAAAGAGTACGGCCGTCCTCAAGCTCCTTCCCAGCAAATATAAGTCTTTGTTCGTCCGGTGGGAAGCCATCCTTATCCAGGATTATCGACTTGGCCTTATCCTGAATTACCGACTTGACCTTACCGACTGTGTCCGAGGGTAAACAGGATATCTTGAGCTTACGTCCCGAGGCCATTTTTACCAAAATCCAGAACCCATCCGGCTCCTCTCCATTTGACGCTTCTTTCCTATCCAAAGGGCCTCTGCAGTCGTAAGTTATGCTCACTGCATGACGAGAAACACAAAATTACCTTTGAGAAGCCTCTGGCTTGTTGCGGTTGTCGTGGAGTCTTTGCTTAAGCTCTCGTATGAGCTCGGAAGGCTCGAGCTCGGCGCTCCTATCGCTTTGATGGGGGTTGGGCTTGTCACCCGGAGGCACAACTCGGCCCCAGAACGCGTTTTCACGGTCTGTAGCTTGAGGCTATCCTGTGTGAGCGGAAGTTTGCTAATCTACGGCGTGAGGTCGCCTACCTTTCGCTCGAGCTCGCCAAGTTTTGCGTTGACATCATCAGTGTTTTCTTGTGGAATCTCCGCCATAATCGTAATACTTGGATCTACCCCGACGTGGAATTTCTCTTGGTATGCCGGTTTCAGGATACTTCCTTTGACTTTGTTGCTGCTGAAAAGAAAGAGACGGTGCATGCGCCCATATCGCCTCTTCAGCCTGACCTTTCTCACGGGTGAGCGAGTCCACAACGGGGATGATGCAGAAGGAAGTCTTGTCTTACTTGGATCCAAAAACTAAAGTCGAGGAGATGCTCCAACCACTCCTGTTCGGGGCTCTTCAGAATGGTGGGCCGTTGTTCCCATTCTCGTGACCCTTCCCTTGTTTTACCCAACGCTCCATTAGCTTCCAGCGATTGCGAGCGGTGGGCCGCTCTTGCATTTGCGAGAAAATAATCGACGGCGATGACGCGTTGCACGACAACATGTCGCTTGACGGTGTACTTCAGATCCGGGGTCAAGATCTCCGTCTCTTCTGGATTTCCCACCCAGTACCACTGAAAGCGTTCTTGCTCGCGCTCCTTCCGAAGTCTAGGATTGGGATAGTCCCTTTCTCCTTTCGACCCTGAATCTCTGTTTCTGTTGCGCGAGGATGCTAGGAGGGCAATTGTTAACGATCATCACGGTAACAAATCCAAGATCAGAGACACTGACCGTTGGCAACATGACGAGGCCTATCTAGTGGCTGAGAGTCACCTGGCGGATCCGTTCCCATCTTAGCCTTGAGGTACTCCCATTTGCCTTTCGGCCGTAACACCATGTCTCTGCCCGACCCTGAAAGCACAATAGTCAACAACAAGTACGATAATAAATCTGAAAATCACAAAGTCACTAACCGCTAGCAACCCGATGAGCGCTTACGCTCCACGTCTTCACCGCATATTGCACAGTCAACTGATTCGACCGCGATATGTCCAGCGAAATACTCGCGGACGGTATCTGAGCCGCAGTCAAACCGGCCGACCCCGAGATGGTTGTATTGGTACTCCTCGTCACCGCGAACGCAGCTGCTGGATCCGACACGGGTTTCATGACGAGGTCTTCGTCCTTGTACTCGCTCAGATAGCGGAGACAGATGTCTTGGAAGAACCATTCGTGATCGGTGCTGAAAGATAACGAATCAACCACAGCTCATGGAAATATGGTCTTTCGTGGAACACATACCCTTTCTGGGTATTGTAGCGTAGAATCGTCGTTTCAATGTTGAACCTGGCTGCGATGTGGAACTTTCCATGGTGTCGCTCGAGCGTTATGACGGGATCTAGGACACACACCGATGCATAGGCGCCTTGGCCTTTTCCGGGCCCTTTGAAGTATTGATTCTCGAGGTCATACAAACGAACTGGTTCCTTGCCGGGCTGTTTTGGATCCGTTGCTTTAGATGGATCGGGTATTGCTTTATTAGGTGACTCCGGCATTTCACCGAGCTTGGAGAGATTACCCGTCGGGTGCTATAGAGAGTCCATCGGATGGCTCAATTTATTCTTTGTGGCATGACATTCTTCCCAGCATGTCGCGGGCCTACCGAACAAGCTCTTCTGGCGTTAAGGGTTAAAAGTATCATCCCCGCCCTTCGATCTCTCTGCACGCCCTAATGGGGGGGTTGGCATGTCCCACAGCAAATCGGGGATGGAGTGCTTATCTGAGTAGGGTCTGGACGCTTACTTACGTAAAACTACTTTAGTTCGCACATAGAAATCGCCTCCCAACCCACCATACTGCGGCGGCAAGATCTCGACGACAATATAGTCGATGCACGATGCATTAGGCCGCCTCTGCCCGGGGGTGGCATCCACATCGCTAGAATGGAATGTCTTGGGGGGCGGCTTCACAAACGATTATCTGGGGATAACGGGGCAGCCAAGATTATACCCAAAGCACGGGCTTATAGTTGGTGGGGTGGCTACTAACGATAAGCCACTTGGCTGGCGGGGGTGTTGGGTGGCCCCGAATGGTGCCACCCTTATCCCCGCCAAATCGCAATTCTCAAAGACATTCAGCTACGAAGCCCAGAATTCGCGCCTAAATCAGCAGCTCTAATCCTCTCTTCCCTCCTATTCTCACGCGAAGGTGTCTTCTTCCCTTACCCTGCCAGAGTCAATGCTGAACCCAGAAGTCATTGATACACCTATAATCGTGTCGTGATCGCCATTATCAACCATGCCAACACCACCTAGGATTGTGAATAAAGAGAGGTGATATCGAACCAGGTGACAGGGAATCAAGTGGTTCATGTAGACGTGATATTGTCAGTCACAACATGCCTAAGTAGCAAAGGAAATTGTTCTGGTTGTCAAAGTGGGAAATTCCAGACGCTTTCGACCGTAGCATTCGCTTTTCAGTGCTTATACACCAGCGCGGTGCCTTTGACGACACGATCGGGCCCATGCCATCTGCTTTTCTAGGAGTTCCAAGTACTAGAGAGATCTTCCAGTCCATTGTCGCGTGCAAGGTTTGACTGTAAGGGTTGTCGCTGGGCCAGAGGTTTGGCATGGTAATCGATAAGTGGAATAAGAGTTCCTTCGCCGAGTTCTTATGTATTCATCACAGCACAGAGACTCGGAATCCGTTGCAGCGATGATCTGACTGCTTTAATCGCTGCTACACACTGGTCCAAAAGGCACAACACTCAAATACGATGATTGGGTCAATCTACTGTATGTGCTGTTGGGGACCGCGCCCCGTAACAGTGCCTTCATCTAAAGTGCCTCGTTTACTTTGTTCACCTCCCTTTCTTTCTTGCACTGTCATTCTTGTTTTCCTACTCTATTCACTGGTTTCAATCCCGTATGGAATGACCAGTTGTGTATCCCATCTAAGAAATCTCCCTCTGGTCGTGATCAGGTGCATCAAAAACTTCGTCCGCAATGTCATGATACGGTTCGACACGCGGAAGGTTCTCTGTCCAGCATTGACCCTGAGGGTCCGCCAGCAGCTTCATACACCGGTGATGGTTAGGTGAAGAGACCAACCTGGAGGACGAGCTTACCCCTCTCAAAACGCTTTTGGGGGGCCGCAAAATCTGCAGCAGCTGGGAATGCCTTGGGCGGTCGGTCTCACCAGCTCCGACGACGAAGTAAGCGCTTCGACATCCCTGAGAGTGATGGCGGCTGGAGATTAACCTACTCTGGCCTGCAGAACGGAATCTCCATCTACTCGACAGGCCATGCAACTAGCACACAACTCCTCCGATCGCGCTGGCGCTAGAGATGCCCCTTGAAATGGGAGCATCGCCAACCTCGGACCCTATGCCAAGCACTACCGCCACGCAGCCCACTCCGAAGGCGTCTCCCTTCACGAACATGTCGCCGTGGGCACTGCGACGAATCTTCTCTGGAAAGAGAGCCTGATCTCCTGCCCACCACCTTCACGAGCTCTGTCACTGAAGCAGGAGACCAGCCGGAAGAGGGAAAGGGGAGCGAGGAAGAGAAAGCGAGCGACGATAAAGAGCAATAAAATTGGTCCGGCGACAGACAGGGCGGTTACAGCGGCATAGATTAACCCTCTCGTCAGCGTTCCTATCATTTTGGGAGCAATATGTCGTCCTTTTCTAGCGGTTCCCTTGCGACAGCGTCGACTCCTTCAAACGCCGGCATCGACACGACCTTTCAAAGTGTTGGCCCAATCTCCTGGTTTGCTGCGGACGGCTGGGAGAGGCAGTATGTAACCTGGGATTCCTGAGAGCCCGACCTACGAGGCCGACCACGGCCAGGAATCGCACTCGCAGACTGCGCACTGACGAAACCCACACGCCAGACCTAGGATCAGGACAGGACAACCTCGGTATTGACATTCTGGGCCTCGCCTGCCCACGAAGTCCTCGCACGCAGAGACACGGAGGAGGGGCGTATCGAACACCGCATCACCTTCGCGGCATAGATCCCACAGTGCTGGCAACAACAGACGGCTGCAGGACCTCGTTGGGGTTTGAACGCCGAATGGCTCACGAGAAGCGTGTTTCTACTCTCCGAGACTGGAAGCGGAAGCATGCGGAGATTGGAGCCTGAGCAGGCTGAGCTACCTAGGTGCCTTTGATGTTGGCTGATGTGCCTGGCTCACACGTATCCTACACCCGACATCCATCAAACCCTTACCTGCACGGCCATGGACAGCTCACCGTCGCCTTCACTAACGCCTACCAAAAGGTGGTCGCTGCCTCCACGCCCTTCTATGCCATCCTCTTCCGATCTTGTACACACTGGAGGTGAAAGATGCTATTGCGGGGACTGCGAACCTATACCAGCATTGGAGCGAGCAAGGGCACTTGTCTGCTGTACAACAGATGGTGCGAACATGTTAGTATACCGGCGATGAGCGCTGAATGCGAGCGCGTCTTCAGCGACAAACTAAATTGACGATCTCACCTGGTCGCAACTGTCTGCGAGAAGACATAATTGAAGCTACGGAATATGTAGCACAGTAGAACCGAGCAGGCTATTGAGACCAGTAAGTAGCAGTCTGGAGTCGTAATTGTTTGCTAATTTACACTACCAGATGCGTCCCGGACAGCCTTCATCCCTCATCTTCTTCCTAACCCACGGTCTCGGCTGAGAATGGCAGTTGGTATGGTCGGTATAGCAGCAGATCGGTAGCTATAGGGCTCAGATGACAGTCAGTTTGGTTTTGGGGTCCTATTGAGAACGCCGGAGGTATACAGGAATGAAATCATGACGGAAATGGCACCGATGGAATGGTTCAAAGTCTTCAACAACCACGCTCAGACAAAGCAATAGAAAACCAGGATAGCAGGACTAAGAGGAAATTTGGTCTCGAATCAAACCCATTGTATCTCGTTCGAAACCACTAGACCGCGGGCAGCGTTGAATTATTAGGGGCAAGCATCTAGAGGCCTGAGGACCGTGCCTTCGTTACTGCAAGTTCAGGGGCTTAGAACGCGAAGTTGCTCCCTGACTTTGCCTGCTCGAGAGTGGGAGACAATCCTTCTGCCAGGCTTGAAATCATTGTCGGCATGCGCGTCATGGGCTGTTCGCCGAGGAGCTTAGGGCCTCGCGGGCCTCGTCTGGATTACCTTTCCGCTTTTGCCGTCCCTAGAGACATGCTGAAGCCAGTGAGCGTTGGACACGCAAACAGAAAAATGCGCCGATATCTAGCGACAGCTCAGCCATCATATCCACATGAACAATGCAGGAGATGGGGTCAGGGAAGGAGAAATTGAAACTCATGGCATCGAGACTACCCACTTGGAGCCTGCTTATGTATAGTCTTACCAAATCGCTGGCATCAACATCTCAGCAATAGGCCGAGGAACTTGTGCTTTCAGAACCTACTAGGTGAAAAAGAGTAGACATAGGAAGGATGGGCGGGCCTTAGACGCTTTGGAATCTAACTTGGTTAGCTGACACTTCCCTAGCCCTGGAAGTAACAATTGTCCATCTGATTTGTGAAGAATCTCACTCGTTCAAAGACATCAGGCGAGCGATCTCTTTTCTCTAGCCATCTGATTCACAACTGCGCTTAAGTAGGACACAAGTTTCTCCCCCCTAACTTCATTGCATTTTCGGGTAGCAGGCCGAGGCTAACCATGCCTTCAATTAACGCTCACGGCCACGTAGGCGCCGTATAAGCTTCTCTCCTGAGACTGGGTGTTTTCGTGGGATTCGAGACAAGCCGGCCTCCTCGTTCTTCTGCTGGTATGTCTGTGGAAGCTTCTGTGAGTGGAGGGCTAGTTCCTTCCGTGTGCTGCGGTGGAGACACTTCTTGTCCTTCTGTGGGTGTATCTGTCGAAGCTTCCGCGGGCACAAGGCTAGCTTCTCCAGTGTGCTGTGCCGCAAGAACTTCTTGTCCTTCTGGCGGCATGTCTGCAGAAGCTTCGGTAGGCTCAGGACTGACTTCTTCCATTTGCTTTGGGAAGCCCATCTCCTTATTTCCCCACCGGTATGTTTGCCGAAGCTACGGGCGAGTTTGGAAGTCGAATCTTTTGCCTGCTTCTTTGGCGGCTTTTCCAGTGGTCTGCGGCCAGGTCCCTCAGCTGTGAACCAGAGTAAATCCGTCGCGAGGTGGCTTTTCAATAGGCTGGCCAAGTATTCATCCTTAGTTGCGCTTTGGATGTGTTGGACGAGACCAGCTATCGCAACCAGCTTGTCCTTGGAGAAGGTCAACTGTACCTTTGTATATGACTCGACGATCTCGTACCAGCAGTGGCTAAAACTGGACATGCCAACTGCACCGTCTCAGAATTCACTGCTCTGCAGCTTGTCCAGTGCAGGCCGGAATCTAGAATTGCCTGAATCAGTTGCCCAAGGTTCAGTGGATGGTCTCCGAACTTCTTTCCAGAATCCTCGATTGTCCTGCCATAGTACGACTAGCTAGCGAGCCATCTGAACTGAAATCTGGGGAGGCAAGCGTCGGCGAACCAAGCCACTGCGATGCCATGGCTCGTCCTGAAGCAGTATGATATCACCGCCGAACTCTCTAGGGTAGCTCTTGTAGACATAGCCTGTTGGATTCAACTCTGAGACCGCCCGTTGACAACATTCCCAGTAGAGTATTTCCGCAAAAATACCCAAAAGGCGACGGCCAGCAACAACTGCAACCAGCGAGGAGGAAAATCGGGAGCCATGACGATCATCTTCACATGAGGGATCACCAATATGTAAGGGACACTTTCGTATGACATTGGAACTAGCGCAAAGGGCAACAGGAGAGCGTAGAGGATTCAGAAGATGGACGTCGTCATATCGACATGAACCGTATAGCTTTGAAACGTCGCTGCTATTATCGTGTTGAGGAAGAGTTTGAGGCTCATCTGATTCAGGTGGCATGGTGATACAGAACACTCAAAGGACAAAAAGAGTCTAGAGTAGAGCTGACCACATCTTGGAGACTGTACTGACACGAGGTCATCTCCTTCGCTAAGAGCGATAGTGGTGCAGTTGCACCACTGGGGAGAGACATAAGATGGTTGCTTTAAGAACGGGGCTTAGTTTGGGGGCGTTTTCGGCACCCCTTTCCACCAGAGCCCCAACCCGCACGCCTAGCCGCTTTAACCTTTTTCAGGCTTCTCGCGCGCGTCCAAGGCTTCTCCCCTCCAACTCAAAAACTGTTGCTCGCGTTTTCGATGTCCTTTCTCACTCCCACCTCCATTCCCTCTTTCTTTCGATGTCCTTTCTCACTCCCACCTCCATTCCCTCTTTCTTCCGATCGTCCTATTTGGCTCCTCGAGCTCTGTTCCTGAAATGGGCTTCTCTCGGCCTACCCTGCGAGTCATGGATCGCAGTATATATGGGACCCTGCCTCAACTAGTCTTCGCCCTTGTCTCCGTCGTCCTCCCTCTCTAATCTCAGGCTTCGACCCTCTTTTTCAGCTAGACCTGAGCTTCAAGCCATGAATGCATCGCCATCGCAATCCCTCTCAGTCTCCGCCCTTCACATTGGTCAGATCCTGTGTCCCACGAGGAGACATCGGCGAGATGGGACAAATATCGAAACGCTAGCTGGCAGCTACCAAACTACAAATCCAAGACGAAAAAGGTCGTCGCCTATGCTAAGAATGTCTAGACGAGGCACGCTACTCGTCACGGGTCCACCTTTATCTTCGTGCTGTCACGGTGCGAGCAGATCAATACCTATTAGAATGCGGCTCCAGCGAGTTCGAAGCCTGGATTGAATGGGTACACCGTGTGGCTAAGAAGAAGCTGCATGCAACTATCAGTCAATTGTGGAGATGGCTGTCACAGCGTCTGATAGTGTGATGGGATAAGATGTGCCAAAGGGCTGGCCACACAACTTGGGAGAGCAGCATAGCAAGGAGAACAAGGAAAGGCCTGAGAACGCATCACGTAGAGGAGATTCCTGTGGTGTAGAATATCTATCATTGTTTTCCCCATGTGTATTTCGCACACAGGAGGTGTCATGCCATGCAGCGGCGAGCATGCCAAGAGCGCCGAGGTCCAGCCATGTAGATAAGCCGAAAGGGAAAGCAAAGATCTCTCCTTCCTCAGCACCCAGTCTCTCTGTTGTAGAGCTGAAGTCATCATCACGTATACGCCTAGCACGCTGCTTCCAAGCGAGACGCTTGTCGTGGCTCAAGGCTCGACCATGGTGGGTAGTAATGTAGTATATTTTTCCCGAGCGATTGAGAACCTCTTTCCATGCACACTCTTCCACAAGGATCGCTGTCCACCATCGGCACTCTGCCGCATCCGCGTTGCCGATGGGTATAGCCAATCTCTCTCTTCTGTGAAGCCGTCAGTGATATGCCATGTAGCTCCGTTGTCGGTATAGAAAACCTTTGTCTCCCTCCGTCTTTTTGCGCAGTTCGACGAGGCGAAGCGGAGGGCCGCTCATCAATCCACCCAGTCAAAACATATATGGAGTGAGCGAAGGTATGCGACCGGGAGCAGGTACACAATTCGACAGGCAATGGTGATGAATATGACGCCAAGGTACTCATCGAGAGGGACTGGGATGGCACAGCTTATCCTCAGGGGAAATCGAGGGCCGCAACTTCGCGTGGTCGGGCTATTGTGGGTGAGCCGCGTTTCTGTTGCTACTCGCCGGTTCATACAGGTTTAGCTATACAGAGGTAGATGAAGGGGTCAGCTGGGCAGGCCCCAGGTAGCAAGGTGGCCATACTTCACCAGACTTCGACTGGCTTCACTGACCTCGATCACGGCCCAATCGAGACGCTTGCAAGTCTTGGGAATGCCTAATTTGGCACCTCAAAAGCACCTCTCTGTCTCTGAGCTCATCAATTAAGGTGCTCTCCGAACCTGGTTGAGGAATAGGGCTATCACTATTCCAATGGTATTGACCCTTCACATGCTCGATGGCCGGCATGGTAGAGCTGGTATAAAGGACCTTCTTCATACCTTGGTCCTAGCATCGATGGCACAGCTAATGTGCCTTTCTCGATATGGGACATTTCGCTTCCCAAAGCTAGGAGCCATGATTCCAGACCCACGATACTGGCCCGCGCTTATTGGCAATCTTTTGGTAGATTTGCCGGCTATGGGTGGCCGGTTTAAAGGCGTGGCCGATGAAGGCGGCATCGGTACTCTTGTGTGTGTTGGCGCAGCTGGCAGTGCCCAGGAAGAAGGCGAGGTCTGTGAGGACACTTTGCAGAGAAATGTAGTGCTAATTACTCCTTTTAGGAGTTCTGGAATCCTTCCCTATATACGACTTTCGACGCGTTAGGCAATCACCACAAAACTAGGTTCCTGCCATTGCTCTACAGAGCTTCCCTAGTCATCACTATCCTGCCAATCTCGGTACAGCTATCCATATCCTTCTGATCTCGCTTCGAAGCTCCCCGATCCTCCTCATTTCCACAAAAGAAGAGCCTTAGGCCGCAAGACTGCAGTCAGATTACCTACTACAAATGGCCTGGGGTCAAGACTACACTGATGGAATAGATGAACTGGCTAGGAAGACTTTTGGCTGCGACCTATGAAGGTGGCAATGAAGGACGAACGTGCATATACAGACACTCTCTCCCCTTCAGGTAGGTTAACAGATAAGACAATTTCTTCCAACCATTTTATGTACGCCTATCTGCTGCACGCAACATTGTGTTATGGCGTTATACCAGATATCAGGCTGCCGGGAGCGCCGGGCTAAACGGGGAAGCAGGTATCAGTCGACACGCTCAAGGTACAGGAAGAGAGATGAACCGAGGTATATACTGTGAAGGGTGAAAGGATGAAGGTATGCCAAAAGGCTCGCTGTACGCATAGGAGGAGACACAAGCAGACAGGCAAATGGGAGCGCGGAAGCGCATTCAGAGCGATTTCGAGCGTTGGGAAGGAGTTGCTGTCTCTGCGTGTGCCGCAGGCACACTCTATGTGCTAGTCTAGTGCGACTATCATACGGTTCTACTACAGCACCTCGAAGGGCCCCTTTTGCGTCAGGTCAATGATCCATTCATACCCGACATCAATGTGACGGATTCTGGCATGGTTGATAAAGCTCGTGACCGCCGGCTTCGCGTTTTGACTGTCAGTCATGAGAATAAGAGGTTTAGCAGGGGAGAATCTTGCTTCCTGAAGCATGTAGGAGATCCGAAGCAACGACATACCCGTCGGCGTCAAATTCATGAATTCAGCCTCGGTAGTGCTCGAGGAGATGATCGGCTATTTGCGAGACTTCCAATGAACTAGCCGTGCGCTCAGGAAAACGACGTTGGCCAGCAGTCGATGCTCTCGAGGGTAGGTTATCTGCAAATGAAGTATCGGAATAGGCTCGAGGTTCAACTACTTGGTATCAACCTTGCCACCAAGCATGATGCCCAAGTTCTTCGTTCCAACGAGGTATTGCCACAGATGCTTCACCAGAAGCTAATGCGTGCGACTCGGTCCCTGGTTCGCTGGGCTGAGCTCATTCACGGTTGCCGTGATATTTGGTCGTGTAGCAATTGATAGCCAATTCAAGCTGCCGGTCATCTTGATCTATTGAGGTCTCTTCTCCGGATTTGCCAGCTCTTTTTAGTTATGGGGTATCTGTGTGCCTAGGAGCCACGGAGTCTTCATATGGCAAGATCGCTGACGAATTTGGCGATTATTCGTTTGGTGTAGTCGGCCTGATGCACGCAAATCCGGCGAGTTGCTTGATCTCGAACAACTTACATGCCGATGAAGGTCTTCACATCACCTAGTTCCTTCAAGCCGAAGAACCGGTTCAGTTTTGAGGCAATATCCTTGATCTCAGCGGTCGTAGAAGCAGCAATTGCCCGCGCTGATGTTAAAGCTCTCTGAATGTCCTACACTCCAACCTAGACTTCTCACCTCGAGCCTTCTGTGTAGTCCTGGTTGTCCTAGGGCCTGTCTTTTTGAGCGCCTTCTGTCGTTCTTCCGCTGCTTTCTTGAAAGTATTGGAGAGACCATACTGAGCCCCATCGAACAGCCCCTTTGAATGCCCTGCAGTCCGCAAAGATTCCTTCTCCATCCTTGCAATTTGTGCAGTCCTCAGTAGCATCACACCAGCTTTGAAAGACCCATGCTGCAAGACAACGGGGCTCCTTTTGGTCCTCATTGGTGAAATCTGTGTTGGACTTCAAATGTACGACATAGTACCCTTCTTGTGGTATTTCCATCCGTGTTTCGGTCGTTGTCTCGTAGAACTTCGAGGATTCTCGCGTCCGTTGTCACATCTTCGATCCAAAAAATGTCAGTTTTTTTGCTTGTCCGTCAACCAAGCCAGCTCCAGGACCAGCTGCTCCGCACTCCCCCTTCAACCCCACGGATCGACAAGAACCAATTTCAAGCAGCTTCAAGCGAAGTGGGAGGGGCTGCCAGCCTCTACCCCCCGCGACTTGGGGTAGATCAGTGAGTTCACGAAGTGAATTCATGGCTGTCTGCTGTTATATCCAATACTGGACTGCCTATGGTTTGGTTTCGTTTAAGAACCGAACATTGTCCCAGGCACGAAAGGAAAAATTCCTTCCAACCTCCCAACGTCTAATTCTTCCATCCCAGTACTTCCTCTGGAATGCCAAATCATCCTCAAGCAACCGCCACGAGAGATACACAACTCCCAGTTGAAGCGCGACAAACGAGTACAGAACCCTCCGCGAGAGAAAGCCGTGCCTTTGGAGCGACATCCACCCGGTGAACGCTATCCCGACACAGACAAGAGATGTACCGACGCGTCCACGAAAGAACTCGGCCGCCGCATAGAGGTCGGGGAAGCGCCAGAACCGGGGCTTGGGGCCGAACTGCTGTTGGTATGGGATACCTAGGGAGTAGCACCATGGGATTGCGCTGCGCGTGTCTCCAGACTCGAACACATAGAGAAGCCAGCTGGCCAGAGAACCGTACCAATGCGAAGGAAGCAGACGGTGATACCATGGTGCCGGACTGAGCATGCTTCCCACGTCGAACATGTATGAAAGCGGGCCACCAAGAGAGTAATACCATCGCGAGGGAATCAAGTAGGAGTACCATGGTATCATACTCTGAGGCCTCCCGCAGAGAAACACCTGCTGATACGGCCCCGCGAGCGTGAAAACCCAGAAATATACCGGCCATGCCATGCAGAGCACCTTCAACAGTGGCATTCGCAGGATATCTTGGCACTCGCTCGACTGCCTCGACGCCTCACTGGCCGCCTCGCAGTACTGTCGCTCGGCGAGCCGGAGCTGGCACCGCGCATCGTCCGCAGCCTGTTTGGCGTAGACAACGGATGCGGTGCCGAAGGCGATGGCGACGAGGACGCCGAATGTCTTGAGTAGGTACGCGCTCCGGTGTCGAAGCCGGCGGAACGTGGAGCAAAGAGCTGCACTAGCTCGGCGCCATGCGGTTACAATGGTATGCAGGCATCTGATTGATAGCGAATGAATGCTTGAGAATTGCGACTGGAGGATGCTGGCGAGCGTTTCTGGATCGGTGGGGGCAGTTCGCTGGGAATCGGGCATTGTTTTCGTTCTCGAGCTTCTGAATGTCGATTCTGAAAGAATTCGTTCGAGCTAAAGGAAGTTTAGTGCTAGAACGAATCGAATGAATGCTCAGGAGGGGTTTCTCCCCAGAGGGGACAGTCACGGGAGCTTTCTGCAAACATCGTACCTTTCTTCTACTCCCGAAATCTGGAGCAAAGCTGAGATGGGCTGGAAGCCCAGACGGCCCGGTGATGGCTGAGTCCTTGGCAGCCTTAGCAGAAACTTACCCTCTGAAGCAGACCAGATCAGGTCGCTCAGAGAGGCTAACCCAAGGCCCCACCCCCAGGACGAAACCAGATCTGGCCGACGGAAAACTTGTGACTAATCTGGGCATACCCCATATAACACTATCGGGCGAGGAATTGTTAGGAGACCAGTCTAGAGCGAGTCAATAGAGGTGCCATTAAGCTAGGACAACAAATCTAGGGAGGGGATGAAGATGAAGAACGACCGTTGGGTGCAAAAGACAAGCCCTGTGTGCGCCGAGTGTCAAGGCCGCACCGCCAATTCCTATGCCAAGACGTACGTCGAGCCCACAAGGCCTGAATCCGTAACAGAAATATAGCCGTTTACCCGAATTGGCATCCCCGGCCGATAAGTTGTCCAATTGTGTCACCGGAAACATTCTGGACAATTTCGCGTAAGCTTCAGCCAAGGCTGCTGCCTGGACCAGCCATCTCCGATGATGTCTCAACTCTGGCGGAGATTAGAGAGGAGACTTCGGTATATATTCTTGTTTCGAAGTTGAACTTTGGCAGACTAAGTACGGAGGTCTTAGCAGCAATCCCACCCGGTATGAACGTGAATCCCATGAGCAACCTAACCAAATGAGCTCTGAATCAGCTGCGGCCCGATAAGGACATACATATGGGTATGAGAAGAGTAGGTTGACTCGATTTATCACCTCTTGCTACAGCGTGATTCCTAACCAGATACTTTGCACACAGCATCTACAAGAGTCATGGCCGCAAACGACACATTCAACATATATTCCGCCGAGGATGTCACTGACAGATACCTACCCTCCACGGAGAGAGTCTTTATATCTCATCGCAGTCTCGACAAACCCTTGGCCATCGAAATTGCGTCCGTATTTGAGAGTTTGGGTCTACATTACTGGCTTGACCGGGACGATAAGGATACCCAGAACGCCGCAAAGCTCGGCATGGTTGGCGACCAAGCACTGGTGCATGCCATTGATCGAGGTATCAGACACTCAAGCCGACTCCTCGGTATCTTGAGCAACAAAACCCGCGACTCATGGTGGGTACCTTATGAGATCGGTGCCTCTCGAGCCTTGGGTCGTTCACCCTGCTACCTGGTACTGGCAGAAGTTCAAGGGATGGATGCGTTACCCGAGTACGTACGTATTGCGGTAAATTACTGGTCTGTTGATGAGCTGGTTCGGTGGGCGTCGAGCCTACTCGGCCCAGTTACCTCTCGGACCGACCCCATAGCGGAGCAGTTGATCGAAAAGTTGATGCGATCTGGTGTACCAAGGGAACCACCAACTCTCACCGTACGCGAGCTGTCTTTGCGTGCATTGAATTCGATTGACCTATTGACGGAGCACAAGACACAGCAGGCTCTTCAGCTCACCTCTAACGTGAAGTTCGATTGGTTACCTACCAGAGGAGGAATAGTACGAGATCTCTCATACGATCTGCTCGCACCATTGGCCCTTTTTCGACTGAATGAATTTCAACAGACTGAGACCCAGCATCAACATACCGAAAACACACAACAGCTACCCGAAGACGAACGCCGAAGGGTCGAGTTGGAACAAAGTTCTCTCCTTCTGATTTTCAACTCCATTACGGAACACTATGCCTTTGCTCAAGAAGACCCAGTGTTGATTTATGATCCGGAATGTTATGGTTGGCGCCATAATCGCTATACAAATCCTGCAAGATATTGGCTTCAAGGCATGACAGCCAAGCAACTCAGGGAGAGGTTAGACCGTTTCTTCATAGTACGGACTCTCAGTGGCAAGAGACGGCTTGCTACCAAGGAGGAGTTCAAGGCCGAATTCGATCGAATCCTCTCTTTGTCTGACGAACATGAACGTCGTGCTCTTGGGGTGCTCGTCAATCCGCTTTTTGGATTTAACCCAGCCAGTCGTCCAGTGTATTGGCGTGTTCTATCTCGCCAACAGCTGGAACATCGAAGAATTGTGGGTTCTATATAGGGCAAACGTATGTGTCATATTTGGATCTCAAATACCTTTCTCTGTTGCTTTTATCTTCGATCCTTTCGGTCACGAAAAGCCGAACAATTCTGATCGACATTCAATCTCCCAGAATTCAACGTTACAATATTGACATCGGTCTTTGGCCCCAAACAATGTAGCTGCTCTCTAATATCAGCTTGACGAGGCTTACACAATTGATAGGACTTACTAGTCAAACAAAGCATGAATGTTTGGATTCCTGAGATCTTTCCGCACATCCATCAAGAGAATCTCTACCTCCTCTGGCGTCCAGCCTAGAAGCTTGGTGAATGGTCGAAGAGTGAATCCTTGTAGTCCTTCATAAAGCTGCGCTATATTGTATGCGCCTATCCTTTTCTCGGTCATGTCAGCCGATATGAGAAGACCATGAATATCTATGACGTACCAATTTGGGATCCTTTGGCCATGTTCCGATAGGCAAGATCTGCTTGACAGCTTGGACGTTGATGAATCCAGCTTCCTTCATCCAAGTCTCCAATCTCAATCCAGGTCGATTGGTTCGACCCGTCTTCGCTGATACCAAATCAAAGTAATCTAGCCAGCGTCGTAATGGAGAGTCTTTTGATAACGAGCCATCCTGAGAATAGTAGTCGATGTCAAAATCTCCAAATTCGACCCATCCTCCGGGTCTTACGTTCCTGAAAAGCTAGATAAGCGATGTATTGTGCGGTCGGGTCATAGAATGACTTACTCGAAACATTGATGCATTAATCTTGGCCAGTCACCTATCGAGACAGCCATGTATCTGCAATGGATGTAGTCGAATGGACGAGTGAAGGTCCAAGGTTCCTCCACATCCTCAACCTCGAAATGAACATTTGGCGGTACCCATGCAGGCAAATTAGCACTTAAGTCGACCCCTGTGATATCTGCCGTGGGAAACTTGTCTCCCATTTCGATACACCAGATTCCACTTCCCGCCCCGATATCAAGACAACGTCCTGGTGTCTCACCGATGGGAGCAAAATAGAGGTTACCATCATAGACTATGGACAACATTTCGTGCATCAGATCTAGACGATCGAGCTCTATCTATGTTGGCGCAGATTGTAAGTTGCTGACGACGGCGTTTGAATCTAGAGATACTTACATCATCGTTCGGCCTTGCATAGGCTACAGAATATCAGCAACCTCTTTCACCATCAATCGAAAGCATTGCGGCGTACTGCCATCTTTGTAAGCATGATACTGCCGTCCATGTTCTACTGGATAGTTCAAAAGACTTGATCTGAGAGATTGAGTGGTCGAACCGGAAGATCTTCACAATGATCAACTGACGTCAGCAACTAGACGTGAACTGAATGAAAGGGAAATCTGAATAGATTCTTCCAAGACGTAAGAGAAGCAGAGTTCCACTCACAGATCGGCCACTGCCTCATCAAGATCCTGATGACTGGGGTCGACTTCAGTGGTCATCTCGATTGCGTAAGGATGTGAGTTATTGCTCCCAATTCTGGCCGATGAACGGGCTTCAATCTTCTCGAGAATTCACATTGCGGGGTTTCATGAGTTGCTCATGCACATTAGAACCGAGAAACTTGTTGAAGGCTTCTGTATCCCTAGTCAAACAACTAACCTGCATTCAGCCCCTCTCCCCGCTCAAGTTTAGTCCACAACTAATGCAACTAGGCGCTAGGACTCTGCAGAGACGGCTCGTAGTTGGAAATGTGAAAGTTTATCAGCAGGGCTGAAGATAACGCGAGTAATGAACTTCCTTAAGTGTCGGTCATGCGTCTTGTGTGCATAGGGTGTTGTAAACGCATACGTAATGAAAAATCTCAAAATTTTACCGATTTGGACCTTGGCAGACTTGGCACAGCATCATGGAATTAATCGCCGATTCGAATTCTGAGAAATCTAAGCATAACAAAGTTAATCGCACGTGTTTGACGCATTCAACACCATGATTTCCAAAGGTTTGTCTTTTGCACTTCAATTCAGTGCTCGACCTCCAACAAAGTGGACACGGCCGTCGTCTCGTGTTCGGTTTTTGACTTTCATTTCCAAGAAAGCTGGTGGCGTAGTTGCGGGGAAAAGCCTAGCCCCCGGTTACTTCCTTGTTAGTACTGGAGGGGTGTGGCGATATGCCACCAGTAGCAGCGTTACGAAGAGTGGTCCCGAAATATTGTCGGAAGTTCCTCCTACCTTATCAGTTCCGCAGTATCATATTCAATGGCTATGAAGATCTTTCGGCAATGGCACCATACGACACCCGCTGTGCCCTCCTGGTGGTACTACCACTGTTCCAGCCCTTGCTAATTGTCGCAAATGGCCGCATTTCAGTTCCTACTCGCTGGTTCGCACAGGTCGGCTATACGGAGGTAGCTGAGGTTTCAGCTGGGCAGGTCCCAGGTGTCGAGGTGGCCTCAGATGGTCTTAGGCAGCAAGGTAGGCCCTGTGCGCATATATAGACATCCACTTCTTCTCAGGTAGACAGAAGACAAGTTCGTCCATCTCGATTTTCGGCCAGGTTCTAATCGCACGCCCGGCGAGCGATTGGTGGGCGCCGGAGGTTCTAATACCTTCACTACCGATGAGCGCTTTGGATATTTGCCCTTGAATCATGATTTCGCGGTATTTGCGATAGCCTGTGCTTCTTGAGGCAACGATGATGAGAACCTCGTCTCCTAGCGAAGCAGCCTCACTCCCCGTGACTCCCCTCCCGTAACAGCATCTTCTTGCCTTCTTGGATGTCGAACGTGCGGGTCCTACCAGACAACCGGACTCATCACTCAAGGTAGAAGTGAATGAAGACGAAGCCAACCCCAGAAGCTCATGGCTACACCCGTCAAGTGGAATCTCACAAGAATTCTTATCGGGGCTTTCCAATCCCCCCGGCGAAGAGAGAAGTGTTGGTGACGATGCTAGCGAAATGGATTTGAGTCTGCGTTCATAGTTGGCTTGAAAGGCGATATACGGAATATTCATGACTGATTCTGATGTTGCTTCACTGGCTTCTCGCGGGAATTTGAAGGGACGCGTTGCCGTGACGCAGAACTTCTTTGCCACGATTGAAACGATGACGCAAAAAGCGACTAAGCTTGTACTTCTACTTACACAACAATAACCCATCGAAAGCTACGCCCTTCCTGTCAGATTTTTTGGGTGATATCGGAGGACCATCTGTCCCTCCATCTACTAAGTAGCGAGCTGACACTTACAGGTACAAAAGCCGTCCATCGGCCAGATGTCCTCTAACTTGCGTAAGTGGTTCTGCCTGCGCAACGCCGCCACCACCACGTCACCTACTCGCCACAGTCTAGAAGTTTGGCACTTCCCTTCATCAAATGCGCAGACACCAAAGCAACCGCGAGATGAGGTAACCATCAGACGATCGAAGAGCAATGTGCAACAACTTATATGACTTTGATTCTTACGAACTTCCTCTACCTGCTTCGCGCCAAAATAAACAAGACAGCCTGTCTGCGATAATCATAGTTGATGCTGAGATGCTTCAGCTCACAAAATCGTGTCACTCATGCTAGTGGAGCTCTGTCTCAAGGCCGTGATGGGACGGCTGGGAAAGTAATCCATGAATCTCGCCGGTCGCTGTGAATCCGTCGTTGAGAACCTCTCAGAATGCCTCTTTCAAAGACGGCTTGAGCTTCGAACCTACGCCGCCAATGTCATTAACCGCGACACCAATGCAAACACTCAGAGAAGGCCCGTGTCAGACATCGAAATACGTGGCACCCGAAATAATGTGGTGCTAGCAGTTGGTCATTAACCCTTTACGGGGACGGGAACTGCCTTTTTGGCATCTATCAGAGATGGCGGGGACACATAGCATATGGACAACAAGCCAGCCTTCTACCCAACGTGTCTCCGGGCTCTGCCTCTCCATCGTTGGTACGCTTTCCCAATCATACAACAAGCCTATTTGCATACCTTTATCCCTTCCACAATAACCCAAGCTCCGCCGGTTAGCGATGAAGAAACCATCAATGGAGAGTGGCGAGTATTAAAGTATCCTGAAGAACGATATGCAAGCTTGCCGTTGGCTCTGGCGTCAAGGAATACGACCTTTTGGACGAATTGCCGAAACAAGGTCAACGCATGCTTCAGCGCAAGCTCAACTCCATCATTACCAAGAACCTCTCAATATTTGACCTGGAAATCCGGTACGCATAGGCAGAGACAGCTTGAGAAAGGCTATGGCAGGTTTACCATTACCAGTGTCGCTGATGACAATTTGTTGTGAGGGTAGAAGTCTTGAGCGCGGATCGTGAGAATCTTTTGGAGCAGGTAGAGAGAAGGCTGAGAAGTTGGATCAATGACGCTAAGAGATGCATGATCTGAAGAAACAGGTGGATAAGCTTCGAGTGGAGATGGGGATGAGAACTGAAAGAGCTGCGCGAAAGAGCTAACGACTTGATAAAGGTCAAGCCATTGGCTGATGAGCGACATGGAGAGATTGAACGGTTGTGGGAGAGAAGTGGCAGTATATTGATGGTTGCCGGACAGTGGTCTCAACAAGCCGCACAACCCAGGCCCAGGGGTATAGGCCTGGCCTGGTCCAGTGCTCGCAACCTCTGAGGTCATACCCTCGAGGGGCAGTCAGGGCCCTCAAGGGTGAGGGTAGGGGGCTGTCTCACCTCGAGGTCATCGCCGGTGGGGCGATTATGGCGCCAACTAGCCAGTAGGAGTATATATCAAGGCGCACAGCGCGTTAACGCGTATCTTTTCGCTCTCATCCTATCTCTCTGCTCTTCCTGTGACTGTAGACCTCGCTGTCTCCAATCATGGGCTCTTATTTTGACTCCGATTCAAGTCCACATCCTGCAAAGCCACCTCCTAATCGGAAAATCTACACTGCATCATGACCTCGAGGGCCCTCGTCTCATTGGGCCCTGAGGGTGAGGGGGAGTGGATGTCTCACCTCACCTCATAAGTTGCGAGCACTGGCTTGGTCGGGCCTGTACTGGTAGACTTCCAGGCTTCCCCGGCATTGCTTAGTAACCAAGCTCTCTGGTAGAGATGCCACGATTCTTATTCCTCGGTATACTGCATACATATTCTGAGTGTAGGTGTAACCGTACTGGATCAGCGTAAGCTATACAGGCCGTTACACCAGGCTCACCTCCCTCGGCCTGTGCGTAATGTACGCCCGGGCCGTGCAAAGTGTACGTCCTGTTGAGAGCACTGTTGCCGGACGGAGAACACAAAATCCCAGAAGTTGAAAGTGAAGGGGAATATTGCAAGGGAGAGCTGACAGCAATTTGTCAGGCTAAATTCAGCCCTATGCCCTGAGTGCCAGCATGTCGACACTGATGGTGATGTGGCACCATTCAGCTAGTATGATAGTAGCTGGAATAGGTCGCCAACTCGGATAGTGGCGACGGTGTGGTGCTTTAGCTGCCTAGTACACCTTAGTAAACCTTCATGTACTTAAAAAGCCCCATCCTCCATAGATTCAATTGACACACAAGTTCTTCCATTCTTCTCACAAAAAGTCTGACACAATTTGTCCTGGGTCCGAACAATTACTGAAGATCAAGCAGTCGTTGTAGCAGGACCCAGGGAAGGCGGAATCGAGGAATGAAAGGGTGGAGATATCAGAGAGTACCCTGAGATATCACGTTGTGGGATCTTGGACGAAACTGGAGGGTCGCGGGCTAATTTCAAGGTGTTGCAAGAGAGGCTGGACAGATCTTAGTCGACGGCCGAAAGGTTCACGAGTGAGAAGAAACCCGTGGGACATATCTGATAGCATCATGGGCGAAAGTGAGAGAGCTCCAGGTCGAATGCGAGGCATTATCAGACAGCATGGACGAATTTCGTGGCACCGTCGAGAGATTGCAGCTTAGTGAGACGAGTCTGCAGGAGAGAGGACGGTATTTGGAGATGGAGCTAGTAGCTTCGAAGAGAAAGGGAGAGGTGGAGCTTGCGGCTTTGAAGAGAAAGATAGAGGCGGAGCTGGTGACTCTGAAGAGAAATGGAAAGGCATCTGTTGCCCGCCCAGAACAGTTCCTCCATGACGGACTGTCAAGTCAGTACACCGCCCTGGACCTCATATAGTCTGGATCTTAGTACCGTTCTAAAGGATGCCGAGGAGATAGGTCCGGTTAGTTGTCAAGCCAACATTTGGCTTGCTGCCATTCCAAGATTGCCGCAAGTATCAGGATGGGGTTCGGCACAAGATAGGGCGCTCTGAGTGTTCATAAAATGCCATCAGCTTGGTACTGAAGTCTCGTCGGGCGACGTTCATGGTATTATGCAAAGGAATGGAGTATGAGGGTCGTTGAGCTTGGCTTTAGCGTTAGTATTGGGTTTTGTGAGGAAGGTACTTGAGCGTGCTATCGCAGCGCAAACCAGCTTCAGTATCGCGAGAGCATCGATTTGATGTGCTACCGTGGAGCTGGTGTACATCCACCTCAGTGGTGTCGGGGTATTGGCGACTATTGGGGAGATATCTGCGCGGATGAAACACTGCTCAAACCGACAGCTCAAGAGTCACGCCTCGTTACAGGCCTTGTTGAGTGGCTGCAGGTGTTGTTAGATGGAGAGGAGCCGTTGGCGAATTGGGGCCATTTGAAGCCCGGAGGAAAAGACACACGGTGAAGCGGAAGAAGCCGAAATACTGTGTCATGGTGATTGTTCTCGTCATTGTTAAGGGCTTCGAAGAGAGGAGGATGTCGATTGCTCTCGCCTAGCCGTTTAGTTTTCCAGTCGCCGCTGGACGAGGTATTGGCTTTATCGTTGGAGAGCAGGTGGAAGTCGTGGCCCTGTAGAGGTGTGGAGAGGCGGTGCGCCTATTTGGTGATGTGGTTAGTCGCGTGAGGCTCAGGTTGCTGACAGGTGACTCAAGGATTGGTTTCGTGGACATTTGGAAGGGTAGCTCATCTGCTGACTGAGGCTAGCTCCAGTGGAAATGACCCAACGCCGAGCAAAGAGCAGGAGAAGGAAGTTTTGGGAGCGCAAGCGGATGAAACGTGAGTGGTGATTTGCAGTGGTTCTTTGGGCTCAGCCCGAGAAGGGAATTGGCGAAATTCGTCAAAGCCCACAGGGTCTGTGCTCTCAAGGTCATATGAGCCAGGAAAAGTGAGAAGAATGAGAACGGACGGGTTTTGACGTTGCACTTGTTGAGGAGAAGAGAAGAGCAGTCGAATCACGGAATCAGTTGATGGAAAGTGGGTATCAGTGCTGTCGAGGAGTGGAGGTGCCGCAAGACTAAAGCCTTCATCAAGAAACTTCAGACAACTTACCGAATCAACTAAGCACCAGCCATTATGAAAATTTCACCCGCAGCACCTTCCGAAGAGAAAGCAATTCTACCAATAACGTTAAGCTTCCTCCAGTTCCATTACATTCTCGCTGGAGTCTCGCCACTCTCACAGCCTATACCTTCATTCAGCATCATGCAAGAACCGGAATCGAATGAGGGTCTGCCATCACCAGACACCGGAGAGCCAGGTCTTGACAACCACAGTCCCAGCGATCGCAAGACCTCCAGAAAACCGGAGAGACTCGATCAAGTTAGACAAAAGGTGAACTCTCAGATGGTGGCCAGAACATTGAGAGGTAATTGCCTCAACTCATCGGAGATTGGCACAAGCACACCCACCCGGGAGATCGGGGCTCTAAAGACGGTTCATGCGACTAAAGGACAGCTTCTAGTGGTCGAGCGAGCAACTCGCGGTGGTGGGAGAGCTGAAGGGGTTCCGGACGGGGGATTTTTTTCTCCCAGTAAGTCGTGTTGACAGCATCACATGGAAAGCACAGACTGACTCGTAAATCAGGCAGAGCAATATCACGTCTCCTACCTTCATAAACGGCTCCTACTCCTTTCCATCCATTCCGAACTCATTACACCGCCTTCCATAACCCCTGAAGATCAGCTAGAAAAGGTTCATGACTTCCTTCAAAAGCCAAGACCTTTGGACCAAGATTATGAGAACCTCGCTGAAGCTAAAATTGCCGCAAGGCAATTTAGCAATAGACTGGTAGCGACTCCAAGCGCCCGACATGACAAATTTCGGATGGTTAGCAGACAGCTCTTGCCCCCACTCTCGGGTCTGAAAGCCATAGATTTGAGTCGTTGAGTTTGGGTCGTGGCTTTCAATTGTTTGAGCTGCAGCCCAACAATCTGCACGTTGCATGGCAACCAATTGAACGCCACAG
>Ga0335072_10002487_pt1 | contig 28588 bp, 24 predicted proteins | sample Lox_Sample_21_FD_206725 | JGI IMG/M metagenome (GOLD analysis project Ga0335072, IMG submission 206725) | Soil microbial communities from Loxahatchee National Wildlife Refuge, Florida, United States - Lox_Sample_2.1 | ecosystem: Environmental > Terrestrial > Soil > Wetlands | place: USA... | reverse complement strand
GTCTCCCACGACGGCATCGCGAAGCTCCAGCGCTTCTCGGTCAGCGAGTGCCGCAAGCAGTTCCCCGTCGCCTCCGACGCCAGCGGCACGATCATGAAGGAATATGACGCCGTGCTCACCAAGTTCCCCCAGTACGCCAACCGTACTTCATACGTCATCGCGCCGGGCGGCAAGATCCTCTACTCGTACACCAACCTCAATCCCGCCGATCATGTCGCCAACACCATGGCCGCGGTGCGCCGTTGGGACCAGGCGCACAAAGGAGCCTGAGGCAAACCGTCCGGGGATGGCGACACGCGGCGGATACGCTCAGGTCGCCATCTTTCGCTCCGCAACCAGGAACAGGCGCGGAAAGGCCAGCAGTACGTTGCCATCGGCGAGCGGAGGATAAGCAGCCGCAATTCCGGCGGTATAGGCGGCGATGAACTCCTTGCGCTCCGCCTCCGAAAGCGGATCGAGGAAAGGCCGCAGCCCGGTGGAGCGGACGAACTCGACGATGGCGTCGGCGCCGTGAAGTACGTGATAGTACGTCGTGCGCCAGATATCGACCCGCGCCGCCATGGGTCGCAACACGTCGTAGTAGGCGCCCGCTGACGGTAGCGGATCGCGCGCCGCAGCGGCGAGGCGTCCGCTCCACGCGCCTGCCAGCGCCACCTCGCGCATCAGCCGGTGCGTCGGCTCCGTCAGGTTGTCGGGCATCTGCACGGCGAGAGTAGCTCCCGCCGGCAGAGCCGTCAGGACACGCGGCAGGTGCTCGAGATGACGCGGGACCCACTGATAGATGGCGTTGGCAAACACCAGCCCGACATCCGCGCCGGGCACCCAGACATCCGCGTTCGCAAACTCGAAGCGCACGTTCGGCAGGCGCCGACGCGCTTCCTCCAGCATCGCCGGCGAGTTGTCGACACCGATGACCTCCGCTCCGGGATAGCGGGCCGCCAACAGCTCCGTGGAATTACCGGGCCCGCAGCCGACATCGACGATCTTCCGCAGACCATCGGATCGCACCTGTGCGAGAAGATCCCGGGACGGACGGGTACGCTCGTCCTCGAACTTCAGATAGGTTGCCGGGGACCAGTCAGTGGGGCTCAATCTCGCTTCTCACGCTGCCGCTCCTGACGCTGTCGCTCGCGGTGCGCATGGCGTTCCGTGGTCATCCACACCACCACGTCCCACGCATTGTGGATACCGATGAAGAGAAGCAGTAACACCGCGGCGCTCACCACATAGAGGCAGGGTGTCACCTGGTATGGCAAAGCGAAGCCCGTAGCCGCGAGCGCCACATACGCGAGCACCGGGAGCACGACGTTCCAGATCCAATCGGAGCTGAACGGCTTGTAGGCAGCCGACGAGAACCCGAGCATTCGGGTGATCAGAGTCGCGCAGTAAATCAGTCCGGCCACGCCCGTGGCGGCAAGCAGGACCGCGAGCGTAAACGCCGTCTGCCCCGGAATGCACAGCAGCGCCGACGACCACAGTGCGGCACCGAAATGCACCGCCGTCGGGGTGATGAAGACGCGCGTACCCGTGAGGCGCGTCGACGCCGACCCCGTGTCTTCACCTCTCTCCGCCGAGATCGTGATGACGACGAATGTCAGTCCCGTGAGCGCACCTGCCGACGAGCCCACGAGCGTGTAGAAGGCCTGCCAGTCGGCCAGGGCGAGCGCGTGACTCAGGGAGGGGTCCGCCATGCACTCATTCTACCGTGGATGGGCCGGAATCAGATGACGCCGCGTCGCGGTTGCGCAATGATCCGATACGCGCTCGAGTAAGATCCGGTGGTGCCGATGAGCCAAAGCGGGGGGTTGTGGAAAGGTCCCGATGGGCTGCGCCGCGGCTGGTCGGTATTCCTGTACTTCGTCATCGCCGCGGCGATCACAGCCGCCCTCTTCGGGACCGTGTACCGACTGGGGCACTTCACGGCAGCAGACCTGGGCGCCCTGCGCACCCGTCTGGCACCGGACATTCGCGCGGCGCTGGTCCTCGCAGAGTGCTGCGGGCTGTTGGCCGCGACCGCGGTGATGGCCAGGATCGAGCGGCGCTCGTGGCTGGACTACGGCTTGCGCGGCCGGCGCGCCCTGGTGCTCTTCATGCAGGGCGCATTCTGGGGCGCTCTGCTGATGTCCGCGCTGGTGGGCGTCCTGGCGCTTGCCGGTGCGATGAAGATCGCGGCCCCAAGAAATGCCTCCGCGGCGGTGATCGCGTCCGGGCTGCTATGGGCCGCACTGTTCGTGCCCGCCGCGCTCGTCGAGGAGCTGATGTTCCGCGGCTACCCGTTTTTCCGCCTGGCCCGCGCCGGCAGCCCCGTCCGGGCGGCCGTCGTGATGTCCCTGGCCTTCGCAGCTGCTCATCTCGGCAACCGGGAGGAGACCGTCATCGGCCTCTTGCAGGTCGTCAGCGTTGGGTTGGTCTTCTGTCTGGCGGTCTGGCGCACCGGATCGCTGTGGTGGGCCCTCGGCGCGCATGCCGCGTGGAACTGGACCCAGACGTTCGTGTTCGGCTGCGCCAACAGCGGCCTCGCTGCCACGGGAAATTGGCTCACGAGCGCGCCGTCCGGACCTGCCTGGTTGAGCGGGGGTGTCACCGGCCCGGAGGGCAGCATCCTCTCCTTGCCGGCATTGGCGCTGCTCGCCTGGATCGCCGTCCGCACCCTGCCTCCCTCCCCAAAGCTGCCAGGCGTCACCGCTGTGCCTTGACGGTGATCTGGAGCATCAGGTGCTGCGGTGGCGGCACAACTGTGTAGGTTGTGTCATGCGCACCCGCCCGGATGCCGCCGATCCAGACGTATCCGGGGCTTCCGATGCGGATGTCATAGCGGAACGTCTCCCCGCCGCGGGTGACGGAGCCCGTGATCAGGGCCGGACGGTCGACATAGACCAGCATCAGCGACCTGCGGGATTGGGCGTCCAGCCAGTCCACGGCGCCCACGGGGTCGATGCCATCGCGCTGCAGGGCGATGGGCGTCAGCCGGGCGAGGCGCGCATCCCGGGGCGTGATCTTCATGAAGCGGAGCTCGAAGTCGGTAGGCTCGAGCTCGCTCTCCAGCGCCTCGTGCGTGCGATTGAGATCGAGCGTGAAGCCGGAGGATGTCCGCGTCACCGGCTTGACGAAAGCGCCGGTGTTGGGCGAGCCGTAGAAGTCGCCCACGATGTAGGGAAAGATCAGTCGGTAGCCGCCGGCCGGCGGCGAACCGACGAATTCGATCGAGGAATGGATCACCCACCCCGGATGATGGGATGCGCGGCTGCAGCCCGCCACCAGGACGAGCACCGTGCAAAAGCAAGTCAGTGAGCGGGCCAGGGCCGTTCCCTGGCCCGCGAGATCGAACGAGTCAGGGCCCCGCGCCAATCAAGGAGGATTGGAGGGGCTGGCCTGCGTGCCCGGCGGCAGCGGACTGGCTTGCGCGCCGGTGTTGCTCTGCGCCGGCGGTGCCGCGGTCGGGGCCGCAGGCTGGCTCATCTGCGGCGGCGTGGCGGTGATCGCGGCACGGAACTGCTGCAGCTTCTGCTTGATGATGCTGGCATTCTGCGGGCCCATGCGGATCAGCAGCTTTTGTCCTGCCGGCAGCGCCTCGAGCTTGGGATCCGAGAACTGGTAAAACACCTTCGGCCGCACGACGTAGATCGGGCCCGGCACATCCGGGGTGGCCAACATGCTGTCGATGGCGAGGACCATGCGGTCGTTGAAATATTTACCCGGATATCCCAGGTTCTCATACGCCTGTTGGAAGAGCGGGTACAGGCGGAAGTAGATGGCCGCCAAAGCCTTCGGATCCATCGCGCTCACGACCTGCATGATCGGCGCGTAGCGTGCGTAGTTCTGGTCGCTGAGAATCGACTGGCCGCCCTGGGTATCGACCGCCGTTTCACCCGCAGTGGGCTGCACGGGCCGAAGCTCCGCCGCCACCTTCTTGCGCGGCAGGTTGTCCACCGTCACCACGACGTCGCGGACGATCTCGTGCGGAACCAGGAATTTGACCACCGCCGGCTTGCCGAGGAGGCCGGTCAGCGCCTCGCGGACCACGGGGTCGCTCTGGTCGAGCGGCGGCAGCGGCGCCTGTTGCTGCTCAGCCTCGGGCGGGATCGGATGCTGTATGGCGGGCTGGGGCGGCGCCACGGGCGGCGGCGTGACAGCCGGATGTGGCGCTGGCGCAGCCGGCGCGGGAGAGTAATATCGGTAGTAGACGCCGATGGCGATGGCGGCGGCGATGACGATTCCGGCCGACCACCAGATGGCTTTGTCCCGGAAGGACTCCTCCGGGTCCGTCGCCTTGTTCCACATCCAGCGGCTCTCCGCACAGTGACGAATCCACATACTTTACTCTGATCGCGCTCGGACCGCACTTGAGCGTTGACGGCACCTGGTATCCATGCCCCAAATCTTTCGGCCGGCCTTTCACACCGCGGTCAACCGCTGGCTCGAGCGCGCCTTCGAGGCGCCAACGCCGGCCCAGGAGCTGGCTTGGCCCGCGATCCAGGCCGGCCGGCATACGCTGATCGCCGCGCCCACGGGCTCCGGCAAGACACTCGCAGCATTCCTGGCGGCGATCGACCTGCTGGTGCGCGAGGCCCTGGAGCGCGGCGGCCTGCGGGACGAGACGTACATCGTTTACGTCTCCCCCCTCAAGGCACTTTCCAACGACATCCGCCGCAATCTCGAGGCGCCGCTCGCCGGTATCCGCGACGAGCTGCGTGCGCTGGACCTGCCCGATGTCGAGATCCGGACCGCGGTGCGCTCCGGTGACACGCCGCAGCACGAGCGGCAGAGCATGCGCCGGCGTCCGCCGCACATCGTGGTCACCACTCCGGAGTCGCTCTACGTCCTCCTCGGCTCGGAGTCGGGACGCACCATGCTCGCGAGCGTGCACAGCGTCATCGTCGATGAGATCCACGCCATGGTCGGCAGCAAACGCGGCCTGCACCTGGCGCTGTCTCTCGAGCGTCTGGAGGCCCTGGCGGGGCGACGGTTGACGCGCATCGGGCTCTCCGCAACCCAACGTCCGATCGAGGAGGTGGCGCGATTTCTCGTCGGCACCCGACAACTGCGGGCCGATGGGGAAGCCGATTGCGCGATCGTCGATATCGGTCACATCCGCCGCCGCGACCTGCAGATCGAAGTGCCGGCGGCGCCGCTCGAAGCGGTCATGTCGGGCGATGTCTGGACACAGGTGTACGACCGCCTCGCGCAGCTCGCGGGCGAGCACCGCACGACGCTCATCTTCGTCAACACCCGCCGGCATGCGGAACGCGTTGCACGTCATCTATCGGAGCGTATGGGCGAGACTCAGGTCGCGGCCCACCACGGCAGCCTGGCGAAGGAGCTGCGCCTCGCGGCGGAGTCGCGCCTCAAGCGCGGCGAGCTCAAGGCTCTGGTCGCGACCGCATCGCTCGAGCTCGGCATCGACATCGGTGACGTGGACCTGGTGTGTCAGCTCGGCTCACCGCGCTCGATCGCGGCCCTGCTGCAGCGCGTCGGACGCTCCGGGCACAGCCTGGGCGGCACGCCCAAAGGCAGGCTCTTCCCGCTGTCGCGCGACGATCTCATCGAGTGCGCGGCGCTGCTCGACTGCGTTCGCCGCGGGGAGCTCGATCGCCTGCGCATTCCCGCCAAGCCGCTCGACGTGCTGGCGCAGCAGATCACGGCCGAAGTCGCCGCGCGCGAATGGGATATCGATGAGCTCTTCGCCCTGCTGCAGCGCGCCTATCCCTACCGCGACCTGCAGCGCGCGGAGCTCGACGACGTCGTGCGGATGCTCGCCGACGGCTTCACTACGCGACGCGGCCGACGCGGCGCGCTCCTCTTCTACGACGCCGTCAACCGTAAAGTGCGCGGCCGGCGCGGCGCACGTCTGACGGCGCTGACCTCCGGCGGCACGATACCCGACACAGCCGACTACACGGTGCTGCTCGAGCCGCAATCGCAGCCCGTCGGCACGATCAACGAAGACTTCGCCATCGAGAGCCTGCAGGGCGATGTCTTCCAGCTGGGCAACACCTCCTACCGCATCCTGCGCGTGGAGCAGAGCACGGTCCGTGTGGAGGACGCGCACGGCCAGCCGCCCTCGATTCCCTTCTGGCTCGGCGAGGCGCCCGGCCGATCCGATGAGCTGTCGGAGGGCGTCTCGCGCCTGCGCGCCGAGGTCGAGAGCCGGCTCGACGGCGGCCTCGAGGCGGTGATGCAGTGGCTGGAGAACGAGGTCGGCATCGCCGGACCGGCGGCGGCGCAGGCGGCGGGCCATCTCGCGGCCGCGCGCGCCGCGCTCGGCTCCCTGCCCACGCGGCAGAAGGTCGTTCTCGAGCGCTTCTTCGACGAGGCGGGAGGGATGCAACTCGTCGTCCACTCGCCGTTCGGCAGCCGCGTGAACCGCGCCTGGGGGCTGGCGCTGCGCAAGCGCTTCTGTCGCTCCTTCAACTTCGAGCTGCAGGCGGCGGCGACCGAGGATGCCATCGTGCTGTCGCTCACCACGGCGCACAGCTTCGAGCTGGCGGAGGTGGCGCGCTATCTTCATTCCAACACCGTGCGGCCGCTCCTGGTGCAGGCGCTGTGCGCTGCGCCCATGTTTCCGGCGCGCTGGCGCTGGAGCGCGAGTATCGCACTCGCGCTGCCGCGGTTTCGCGGCGGCCGCAAGGTCCCTGCGCCACTGGCGCGCATGGCGGCCGAGGACCTCCTCGCCTCGGTGTTCCCCGACCAGGTGGCGTGCGCCGAGAACCTCTCCGGCGAGCTCGAGATCCCCGATCACCCGCTCGTCCGCCAGGCGATCCGCGACTGTCTCGAAGAGGCGATGGACATCGACGGCTTCGAGGGGCTGCTGCGCGGACTGGAGAGCGGCGCCGTCACGGTGGTTGCGCGGGACCTCACCGAGCCCTCGCCTCTCGCCCTGGAGGTGTTGTCGGCGAGGCCCTATGCATTCCTGGATGATGCCCCGCTCGAGGAGCGGCGCACGCAGGCCGTGTTGAGTCGCCGCTGGCTCGACCCGGAAGCGGCCGGGGACCTCGGCGCCCTGGATCCTGCCGCCATCGCCCGCGCACGCGGGGAGGCGTGGCCGGATGCGGCCGATGCCGATGAGCTGCACGACGCTCTCTGTTGGCTGACCTTCATGACCGAGACCGAGACGGCCAAGCGTCCGGACTGGGCGGCGTGGGCCGCCAGCCTCGCCGCCGGCCGCCGGGCCGCCCGTCTGATCGCGGGCGGCGTGACACTCTGGGTCGCCGCCGAGCGTCTGCCGCTTTTGCAGGCAGTTCTCCCCGGCGCACGGCCGGAACCGCTCATCGAAGCGCCGGCGCAGTACTCGCGGGTCTGGGGCGAGGACGAGGCGCTCGTCGAGATTGCGCGCGGACGCCTGCAGGGCCTGGGCCCGGTCTCGGCCGCTGCCCTGGCGGCACCCCTCGGCGCCTCCGCCAGCCGGATGGCGCCGGCGCTCGCCGCGCTGCAGGCGGAAGGATCGGTGATGCACGGTCGTTTCACCGCCGAGGCGCCCGAGGCCGGGGAATGGTGCGAGCGTGGCCTGCTCGCGCGCATCCATCGCTACACCGTGAAGCGCCTGCGCGCCGAGATCGAGCCGGTCGAGCCGCGCGATCTGCAGCGGTTCCTGCTCGAGTGGCAACGGGCCGCGCCGCGTGCGCGCATGGAAGGGCCCGATGCGGTTGCCTCGGTGTTGGCACAGCTCGAAGGCTTCGAGGCGCCGGCGGCTGCCTGGGAGACGGAAATCCTGCCGGCGCGCATCAACGAGTACGACCCGGCGTGGCTCGACGAGCAGTGTATTGCCGGGCGCTTCGTATGGGCGCGGCTCGCGCGCCGCAGAGCCGAATCAGGACCGACGGCAGGCCCGGTCCGCGGCACGCCCATCGCGCTCCTCGGTCGCCGGCACCTGCGCGCCTGGGTGGCCCTCGCGGGCCCGGATGCGGGTGCGCCGTCGGCGAAAGCCCGCGGCGTGTTGGATCATCTCGGCGCCCACGGCGCCTCGTTCTTCGACGAGATCGTGGAGGGGGCGGGCCTCCTGCCTTCGCAGGCCGAGGAGGGACTGGCCGAGCTCGTCGGGCTCGGGCTGGTCAACTCCGACAGCTTCGGCGGACTGCGCGCCCTGTTGGTACCGTCCGACCGCCGCAGGTCCTCGACGGGCCTGCGCCGACGGCGCCGGGCGCTCTTCGGCATGGATTCGGCCGGGCGCTGGGCGCAGGTGCGCCGCGAGCAGAGTGCCGCAACCAACGGCCGCACCGACGCGCAGACCATAGAGCTGGTCGCCCGTGCATTGTTGCGACGCTGGGGCGTCGTCTTCTGGCGCCTGATCGCCCGCGAGGCCGACTGGCTGCCGCCGTGGCGCGAGCTTCTGTTCTGCTATCGCCGCCTCGAGGCGCGCGGCGAGATCCGCGGCGGCCGCTTCGTCGCGGGTCTCTCGGGCGAGCAGTTCGCCGCGCCCGAGGCGGTGGGACTTCTGCGCGAAGTGCGCCGCCGCAATCGCGACGGGGAATGGGTATCGCTGTCCGCGGCCGATCCGCTCAACCTGATCGGTATCCTGACGCCGGGCTCACGCCTACCCGCGCTCGCCGGCAACAGGATTCTCTACCGCGACGGCGTGCCGCTCGCCACTCTCGCCGGCGGCGAGGTGCGTTTCCTCGAGATACTGGATGCGGCAGCGCAGTGGCAAGCGAAGACCGTGCTGCTGCGGCGGCACGTGCCCGCCGCCCTTGCCGACATCGGCTGAGAACAATATCTTCATGTCACAGGCTGTGCACAGTTAATCCACAAGCGATCCACAGCCGCGCCGGGATATGCTGCGGCCCATGCCCTTCAGGCTCCCCAAGCGCCGGGATCGCCGTGACGACAGCACGGTCCTCGGCACGTACCTGTTCTCCAACCGCACCGTGAAGGTGCTGCGGACCAGCGACGAGCGCATCGTTTGGAGCTGCGATTGCGAGCGCTTCCGCCGCCAGGGGCGGCGCGAAACTCCTCTCTGGTGCAAGCATATCGCGAAAGCCGCCGCACGACGGTCCCTGGAGCGGCTGACCGCGCGCCGGATCGGCCGGATGCCCGCCGCCGAAATCCCGCCGCTGCGAGGCTCCGTCCCCGCGCCTCGCCCTTCGGGCCGGCTGCCGCCGTCCAAAATCGCTCCCGACGATTTTGTCACGCCTCGATGAGGCCGTGCCGAATGGCGAGCAGCGTGAGCTCGGACTGGTTGGACACTCCGAGCTTCTGCTTGACGTTGTAGAGATGCGTGCCGACCGTGGAGGCCGACAGCCTCAGGTCATCGGCGATGCGCTGCACGCTCGCGCCGCGCGCCAGGCGGAGAAAGACCTCGAATTCCCGCTCCGACAGCCGCTTGATCGGCGATGATTCCGCGCCCCCGATGTCCTCGAGCGCCAACCGCTGCGCGACGCGCGGATCGATGTAGCGCTGCCCGCTGCCGACACCCGATACCGCCTCGAGCAGTGTTTCCGGAGCGCTGCGTTTGGACAGGAAGCCGAGCGCGCCTTCGCGCAGCGCCCGCCGGGCATGCATGGGGTCATCGTGCGCGGAGAGCGCGAGCACCCTTGCCTGCGGGTCGTGCGCGCGGATGCGCCGCAGTGCTTCGATGCCGCCCATGCCGGGCATAGCGATATCCATGACCACGACGTCGGGGGAAAGCTCCAGGTAGCGCTGGCAGGCGGTCTCACCGGAATCCGCCTCGCCCACCACGGCGATGTCGGCCCTCGCCTGCAGCAGCAGCCGGAATCCGGTGCGCACCACCGCGTGATCATCGACCAGCAGGACTCGGATCATGCGGTCACGCGCGGCAGGCCGGCGAGCGGTATTTCCGCCATGAGCAGCGTGCCGCGGCTCTCACTGTTGCGCAGAGTCAGCTTCCCTCCCAGGTGGCCGACACGCTCACCGAGGCCCCGCAGCCCGAAATGCCCGGGTTGCGACCAGTCCTGAGGCAGGCCGACACCGTCATCGCTGACTGTCACCATCAGCCTGCGGGACTCGGCACGCAGCTCGACCTCGACACGGGAGGCGTTGGCGTGGCGCAGGGCGTTGACCAGGCCCTCCTGAACCACACGGTACGCGGCGAGTGACACACCCGGCCCCGGGTTGAAGGGCAGCTCGTGCCGCAGAGTGAGGACGACTGCAGGATGTCGCCTCTGCAGATCGCGTACCAGGCCCTCCAGCGCCTCCGAGAAACTGAGGCTGTCGAGCGCCGTCGGCGCCAGCCTTGGTATCAACCCATGCATGGCGTCGTAGAGGCGCGCGGCCTCTTCCGAGATGAGGCGAGCCGCCTCCTGTAGCGGCGGTTGGCTCGACTGGCCGACGATCGCCTGCGCGAGACTGCGGATCGCGGTGACGGACTGTCCGAACTCGTCGTGCAGCTCGTGCGCGATCAGGCGCCGCTCTTCATCCAGCCGCTGCTCGATGACGACGGGCGCCACGGCCCGCTCGACCATCCAGAACGCGATGCCGTTGACGATGACGAGCATGACGGCGGCTATGGTGAACAGCCGCCTGATGGACTCCCAGCCATCGAGTATCCCGCGCGACGGCGCGGCCCGCACGATCAGCTCCAGGCCCGAGGGGAGCGGAAAGATGTAACGCGGGATGCTCGGCGCGACGAGGTGAGCGAACCAGGCTGGCGCATAGCGACCCGCTTTGTAGGTGGCCGGCGGGGAATGATAGACCACGCGGCCGTCGGGATAGCTGAGGACGATATCGTTGGAGCGCACATGGCCGAGTTGTGTCAGGAACTGGCCGACGGCGCCCGTGCCGCCGATCAGCCCGTAGACATTGACCAGGCGGCCGAGGAGCTGGATGGTCACCTGGTTCGCCGACAGGATGTCCTCCCTTACACGCGAGCGCGTGAGCTGCACCTCGGATACGACCAGCACGATCAACCATGCGACCGTCAGGCCGGTGACCACCAGATGCAGACGCGTGCGCAGCTTCATCGGCAAATGCCGGGACTCGGGGCTCCGGGCGCCATCGTAGCAGCGCCGCGGCTTTTGCGACTCATGAAAATCATGAGGCGCGATTCATGATGATCCGCTTCCCGGCGGTGTGGCGCTCTGGCGAGGATGGGGTTGCTGGGTCATCCGGCCCGGCTTCACGGTAAACGACGAGGAGCTCGTCATGAAGTGGGAAACTCCGCAGGCGATCGACTTCCGCTTTGGCATGGAAATCACGATGTATATCGCCCATCGCTGACCGGGAAGCGCGCGGCGCATGTGTCCGCGGTGGCGGCGCATGCGCCGCCCGCACTGTCGCTGCGAATGAGAATTCGCGTCCTGGGGTCTGCCGCGGGCGGCGGCTTCCCACAGTGGAACTGCAACTGCCGCAACTGCGCGGGGCTCCGTGGGGGAACCATGAGAGCGCGCGCCCGGACGCAGTCGTCGATAGCAGTCAGCGGCGATGGCGGGCGCGGCCATGCCGGCTCCGCGGACGTCCGCTCCTGGGCGCTGGTCAACGCCTCCCCTGACATCCTCGCGCAGCTTCGCGCCCACCCGGATTTTCAGCCGGGCCGCTCGGCACGCGACACCGCGCTCTGTGCGGTCGTGCTGGTCGATGGACAGGTCGACCACACGACCGGTCTGTACATGCTGCGCGAGGCTACGCGCGCATGGCCCCTCTGGTGCACTGATCCGGTATACGCCGATCTGACGCTCGGCAATCCGATCCTCGAGGTGCTGTGCCACTTTTGCCGCATCGAGCGCCGGCGCATGCCGCTCGAAGGCACGGACTTCAGTGTCGACGGCGTCGCGGGGATCCGCTGGCGCGCCCTTCCCGTCGCGGGGAAGCCCGCCCCCTACTCCCCCAACCGCGAATCTCCCGTGGCCGGTGACAACGTCGCCCTGACCATGACCGATGAGCGCACGGGAAACGCTTTGTTCTACGCCCCAGGCCTCGGCGACATCGACGGGCCCACGTGGCGTGCCATGCAGTCCGCCACCTGCGTGTTGGTCGATGGCACGTTCTGGAGCGACGATGAGATGCTCCGGCTGGGTCTGTCGCGCAAGCGGGCCCGGGACATCGGCCATCTCGCGCAGAGCGGCCAGGGCGGCATGCTGGAGTGGCTCGGGCGGCTGCCGGGGCAGACGCGCAAGATCCTGATCCACGTCAACAACACCAACCCCATCCTCGACGAGGACTCCCCCGAGCGCGCCGAGCTCGGCCGCCGCGGCATTGAAGTGGCCTGGGACGGAATGGAGATCGAGCTGTGAGCGCGGCGCCGTGGAGCCTGTCCGAGTTCGAGGGTCAGTTGCGCGCCCGGGACCGGTCCTATCACATCCATCACCCTTTCAACGTGATGCTGAACTCTGGCCGGGCGCGGCCGGAGCAGATCCGCGGCTGGGTGGCCAACCGCTTCTACTATCAGATCAACATCCCGCGCAAGGATGCCGCGATCATCGCCAACTGCGACGACCGGATGGTCAGGCGTCACTGGGTGCAGCGCATTATCGATCACGACGGCTGCGGCGACGACCCTGGGGGCATCGAGTCGTGGCTGCGGCTGGCGGACGCCGTGGGCCTCGAGCGCTCGCGAGTCGAGAGCCTGACCGATGTGCTGCCAGGCGTGCGCTTCGCCGTCGATGCCTACGTCAACTTTGCGCGTCACGCGCCATGGCACGAGGCGGCCTGTGCCGCCCTGACCGAGCTTTTCGCGCCGCAGATACACCGGCAGCGGCTCGCCGGCTGGCCGGACCACTATCCGTGGATCGACCGCGACGGCCTGCACTACTTCCAGAGCCGTGTGAGTCTCGCCAATCGCGACGCCGAGTTCGCGCTCGCGTCCACGCTCGAGCGGTTCCGCACGCGGGCGGAGCAGGAGCGGGCCGTGGAGATCCTGCAGTTCAAGCTCGATGTGCTCTGGCAGATGAACGACGCAATGGCTCTCAAGTACGGGGTGCAATGAATGGACACGACGGCGCGCCCGACGATAGGCCGGGGCTTTCGGCTGCAGTGGGAGCCGGCACAGGAGGCGCACGTGCTCCTCTACCCCGAGGGAATGGTGAAGCTCAACCAGAGCGCTGCCGCGATCCTGACACGCTGCAACGGCAGGCGTACGGTCGCCGACATCGTGACGGACCTCGAGAGCACATACGGCCTCTCCGGACTGATGCAGGACGTTTGCGCATTCATCGCCATTGCGTTGGAACGCACGTGGGTGGAGCTGCTCGCGTGAGCCCCGGCCCACCCCTCTGGCTGCTGCTCGAGCTGACTTATCGCTGCCCGCTGCACTGCGTCTTCTGCTACAACCCGACCGACTTCGGCAGCGTCGGCCCCGAGCTCGAGACCGGGGAGTGGCTGCGCGTTCTCGAGCAGGCACGGCAGCTCGGCTCGGTGCAGCTCGGGCTCTCGGGCGGCGAGCCGCTCGTCCGCGACGATCTCGAGATCATCGTCGCCGCCGCGCACCGGCTCGGCTTCTACACCAACCTCATCACTTCCGGCGTGGGCCTGACGGAGGCGCGTCTGCAGGCACTGCGCGCAGGCGGCCTGGATCACATCCAGCTCTCCTTCCAGGACAGCACGCGCGTGCTGAACGACTTCCTGAGCAGCACCCGCACATTCGAGCTGAAATCGCGGGTCGCGGCGCTCATCAAGAAGTACCGCTACCCGATGGTCCTCAACGTGGTGCTGCATCGGCTCAACATCGATCACGTCGCGGAGATCCTCGACATGGCCGAGCGCATGGGCGCCGACTACGTCGAGCTGGCCAACACCCAGTACTACGGTTGGGCGTGGCGCAACCGCGGCGAGCTGCTGCCGACCCGGGCACAGCTGCAGCATGCGGAAGAAGTCACCGCCCGCTTCCGGGAGCGCGTGGGCGCGAAGATGCGCGTGTTCTTCGTCGTTCCCGACTACTTCGAGACACGACCGAAGCCCTGCATGAGCGGCCTCGGACGCGTGTTCCTCGGCATCGCTCCCGATGGGGTCGCCCTACCCTGCCAGGCGGCGCGCATGCTTCCGGGTCTGACTTTCCCGAACGTGCGTGAGGCGAGCCTGGGCTCCATCTGGTACGACTCGCCCGCATTCAACCACTATCGCGGCGAGGACTGGATGAAGGAGCCCTGCCGCAGCTGCCCGGAGCGAGCGCGCGACTTCGGCGGTTGCCGCTGCCAGGCTTACCAGCTCACGGGTGATGCGGCGAATGCCGATCCCGTGTGCGACCTTTCGCCACATCACCATCTCGTGACCGAGGCCGTGGACCGCGCGGAGCGGCGGGGGGCCGCGCCCGCCGAGCATCCGCTGGTGTTCCGCGACCATCGCGCGGGCTGAAGTGCTACCCTCATCCGCATGGCCGTGCGACCGGTACTCAAGATGGGCGAGCCGCTGCTCAGACAGGTGGCTGCTCCCGTGCAGCGCTTCGACGCGGAGCTCATCGCGCTCGTCGCCGACATGAACGACACGATGCGCGCCCTCCACGGTGCCGGCATCGCCGCGCCACAGATCGGCGTCAGCCTGCGGGTCGTCATCTTCGAAGTGACTTCCAATCCGCGCTATCCCGACGTCGCGCCGATACCCTACACCGTGCTGGTCAACCCCGAGCTGACGCCGCTCGGCGAGGAACAGGATGAGGGTTGGGAAGGCTGCCTGTCGGTTCCCGGCCTGCGCGGCCTCGTGCCGCGCTTCAAGCGGCTGCGCTATTGCGGCTTCGATCTCGAGGGCACGGCCATCGACCGCACGGTGGAAGGATTCCACGCCCGCGTCGTGCAGCACGAGGTCGACCACCTCGACGGCATTCTCTACCCCCAGCGGGTACGCGACCTGCGGAACTTCGGTTTCGAGGACGCCCTCGTCGGGCGCATGACACCCATGCCGGACTGATCAGTCCGGCGAGCCGGTGTTGGCTCCAGGATCGAAGCGCATCGGCTTGGTGACGCCCATGCGCGAGAGCTCTTTCAACAGCGCTTCGGCGAGCTCCTGGTGAGCCGCGCGATCGAAAAGCGGCGCCGCGTCCCAGTCGTATGCCCAGGGATGACTGGTCCGCTGCTTCGCCGGCTCATCGACATAACGCGGAATGACGTGGGCGTGGAGGGCCGGCTCGAGATTGCCGAGGATGGCGTAGTTGATTCGCTCCGCTCCCGTCACCTTGAGCACCGCATCTCCAAGACGCGCCAGGTCCTGAAGGAAGAGCGTGCGCTCGCGCGCGCCGAGAGCGTTGAGGCTGGGCACGACCGGGTCCGGTAGAAGCAGCGCATAGCCGCGCAGGAATTGCCGCTCGCCGAACACGGCCCAACCCGAGAAGAGACGCGCGATGACGCGTGGCTCGCGACCCGCCCGGGCCGCCGCCACCTGCCGGTGAATCGCCGTCTCCGGGGCGGCCTTGGGATCGCTTTTCATTGCCGCGTCATTCTACGGCGGCGCTGGCTGGGACGATGTGCGGTGGCCGGCGATTTGAGCCGGACGCTCACAACGGGAACGGCATCACGGTACCGGTGTCGCCGGGTGTGCCGTTCACGGCGACCACGGTCGCCTTGGGGAAGAAGTTGAACTCCGAGGCACTGGCCCACGTGTATGCGCCCATCGCTCTGCCGACGATGAGATCGCCCGTCTCCAGCTTGGGCAGCAGGAGGTTCTCCGCGATGACATCGATGCTGTCACACGTCGGGCCTGCCAGCACCGACGGCAGCCGCTCCTCGCTGTCGCGCAACGGCTCCACGGGATAGCGTGCATGATCGTACATCTGGCCGCTGTAAGACCCATAGAGCCCGTCGTCCAGGTAGTACCACCAGTGTCCCTCGCGGCGCGCGCGCCCCATCACGGACGCGACCCCGATCACCGCCGGCCCGACGATGTAGCGGCCTGGCTCGGCGATGACACGCACTTTCTTGGGCAGCTTCGCCAGCGCCTCACGCAGCGGCTCGCAGAACCTGCCGATATCCTGTACCGGCTGCGCGTAGTCGATCGGAAAGCCGCCGCCGATGTCGAGGGTGTCGAGCGGACCGAGCTTCGCCTTGCGTCCCGCCGCCATGAGCTTCGCGCAGGCCAGGACCGCCTCGACGTGCTTCGCCGAGTCCGCCGCCTGAGAGCCGACGTGGAACGACAGGCCGCGTATCGTGATACCGAGCTCCGCCGCCAGCCGCGCGATCGTCAGCGCGTCCTCGGGGTCGCAACCGAACTTGCGAGACAGGTCGCACATCGCGCCGGGGCTGCGGAATGACACGCGCAACAGCAGCTCGACCCGGTCGCCGAGCCGCTCGAATTTGCGCACCTCGTCCGGGTTGTCGACCACGAAGGTCCGCACACCGAAATCGATCGCGTTGCGGATGTCCTGCGGACGCTTGATCGGATGTGTGTGGATGCACCTGTCGGGTGTGACACCCAGGCGCCGCACCAGCTGCACTTCGCCGGTCGTCGCGAGATCGAGGAAGCCGCCCTGGCCCAGCACCGTGCGGACCACCGCCGCGTGCGGCATCGGTTTCAGCGCATAGTGGAGATCGACGCCCGGCAGGGCGGCGCGCAGCTTCCTGAACTGCACGCGCACCCGCTCGCAATCGAGAATGATCAGCGGCGAGCCGAACTGCTGTACCAGCCGCCGGACCTCCGCCGGCTGGAACGGATCAATGTAGCGCGAGCGGCGCGATCGGTTCATGTTCGTAAACGTCAACAGCAAGTCAGTAAGCGGCCCAGGGCCGTTCCCTGGGCCGTTCCCTGGGCCGTTCCCTGGGCCGCGGGGTCGAATGCGGTCACATGCCTGGCCGCTAAAAGCGCCGCCAGGCGACTTTTAGCCAATGGATTATGGGAGCACGGCCATGGTGCCGCTGTCATCGACGTCGCTGACGCTCGCAGCCGCGCGCACCAGCCGGTCGCGGATGGCGATCCAGCGCTCGCCCTCCGGCACGTCCTGCACCAGGATCTGTTGACAGCCGGCTTTGTCCAGGGTGCGCAGGTTGGTATAGAGGTCGTGCCCGAACTGCTCCGGCCGCCGCCCGGCATTGATCCAGGTGACGTACTTGTGCGCCTTCAGTGGCAGCCGCTGCGCCAACACCGCGACGCGCCGGCCGCCCTCCGAGAGGGCCGCAGCACGGGCGTCTATCTCGCCGGACGGCACGATCGTCATCGGAGTCGAGGGCGCGTAATGCGAGGATGCGCCGCCGGGAACACGCGGGGACTCGACGTCCGCTCCGATGAGCAACTCGCCGATGACCTGTCGAATCTGCGGCGCGGTGATCGCGCCGGGGCGCAGAAGCCGCACGCTCTGTCCCTGGAAGGCGATGATCGTCGATTCCAGCCCGATCTGACACTCGCCGCCGTCGAGAATCACCTTCACCTGCTCTCCGAGCTCCTCACGCACGTGCTCCGCGCGCGTGGGCGAGAGCTTGCCGTAGCGGTTGGCGGAAGGTGCGGCGATGCCGCCGCCGAAGGCCGTCAGAAGCTGCTGCGCCATCGGGTGCGAGGGAACGCGGATAGCGACAGTGTCCTGCCCGCCCGTCACGGCATCGTGAACGTTGGCGGCGCGGGTCATCACCATGGTGAGCGGTCCCGGCCAGAATCGCTCCGCGAGCGTCATGGCGGCATCCGGAACCTCCCGCACCCAGCGATGCAGGAAGCGCGGGCTGTCGAGGTGCACGATCACCGGATGACTACTGGGCCGGCCCTTCGCCTCGAAGATCTTGCGGACCGCGGCGGGGTTCTGCGCATTCGCGCCCAGCCCGTAAACCGTCTCGGTGGGAAAAGCGACGAGGTCGCCGTCGCGCAATGCCTGCACGGCGGTCTCGATCTCGACCTGGGTAGCTCTGACGACTCGAACCATGATGGATGGGATTCTAGCAAGGCCGGCCGGTGGTCCCGCGACCAACCGAGTGAGCGTTGCATTTTCACGACAGTGAGACTTAATCCAGTGCGTGCCGTGTCCAGCCGTCGGGTGTCCTCAAGAGCTCATAGGCGGGCCAGTAATGCTTGTCGAGCTTGAGGGTGATCACATCCGGAGCATTGTTCCAGGTGATCGTGGTCAGTCGCACTGAAGAGCGGTCCGGCCGGTCGGCCACCGCCCGGATGAATGCATCCAGATCGGGCGTCGGCTGACCGTCTACCTCCACGATGCGGCGTCCCGGGTAGAGGCCATAGCGCGCCGAAGGCGATCCGTATGCGAAGTAGTCCACATAAACGCCCACGGGAAGAATGCCGCGCTGTGCAAGCATCGCCTGGAACGGAGCCTGCAGCGTTGCACCAGCCCACTGCACGACTCTCCGCAGTTCCGCACCAGACAGCGTCACCGTGGGGACCGTGAGCGTCTGTTCGCCGCCACCGCGCCAAACCGTCGCCTGCACTTCGGTGCGATCCTCGGTCGCCCGCTCGAACTCGCGGAATTCCGTGACCACCTTGCCGTCGAGCGCCAGCAGCAGATCGCCCGGCTGCAGCAGCGAGGCCGCGGGCGAGCCGCCGGCCGTGCGTATGACAGTCAGCACCTGACGCTCGGTAGGGCTGTGGGCGGCCAGCTTTGTCGTCCAATCGGCCGACAGTCCCATCTGGCGTGCGCTGGCGAGGGGCTCAGGATCGAGCTCGACATCGAGAGAGTGCAGTGGGTGGCCGCTGCGTACGCGATCAACCATGTCTGCGACGATGCCGATCGGCACGCCGCGCATAGCCTGCGCGATGCCGCTCTCGTTGTCATATGCAAAGCTCGACCACGTTCCCAACACGTTGCCGGACGCATCCGTGAGCACACCGTCGAAATCGCTCGGCGGGTTGACCAGGCCGATGGTCTCGATGTTCGTGTCGCGGAATCGCATGGTGCGCGACAGCGGCAGCGCAAGCGGATCGATGCTGGCGATTTCCGTCGAACGCGCGTGCATCTGGCTGTCGTCGCCGAGTCCCACCACCCAGATCGGCTCGCCCGGCGTCAGACTCTCGGGCTTCAGAGTCGCGGCCTTCACCGGCGTCGTACCGATCAGCCTGGGATCGTAGGCGACGATCGAGTAGTTATGTACGGGATCGACGTAGACGACTCTTCCAGGCACCTGGACCGTACCCGCGAACGTCACCGTGACGTCGCCGAGTGCGACCGGAACCGTGTCTCTGTCGACCACCACGAGGCCGCGCTGTGCGTCCACTATCAGGCCGGTGCCGTGATAGAAGTGCTCGGTCACGCCCGAGACCGAGTACGGCATGCTGAAAGTCACCGTCGCCAGCGATGGCGCGAGAGCGGTGAGCCGCGGGTCCTGGTATTTCGGGAAGCGCGTGGAGCTCACCGGATCGGGCTTGGGCGCCGGCCCCGCTTCGAGCGGCACACAGGGCCACGTGCCGAGGCTGTCGTCGCGCACGCAGCGCTCCGCCGGGTACCAGAGCCTGTCCATGCGGAAGGAGCCGAGCTCGCTGCTGTTGGTATCTTCGACCGTGGTGAAGCGGATGTTGGCGTAGTCGCCGTTACCGAGATTGCCGAGCGCCCGGCGGAAGTCGCCGAGGTCATCGATCGGCATGGAGTTGACCTGGCTGATCACGGCGCCGCGCGGAATGCCGGCGGCGCCGAACACGTAGCCCGGGTTGGCGACGAACACGCCGCGCGGGGGTACGTTGAGCTGGCGCGCCTCCTCATAGGAAAGCGTGTTGACTACCGCGTCGCCGAACTGCACGTAGCTGCTCGGCGTGATGGCGGTCAGGTCGCCGACGGGGACAGTCACCGACATCGGCCTGCCGCCGCGCACCAGATCCAACCTGATTTGCCGTCCGACCGAGGAATCGACCGTCTCCTCGACCGGATCGAACGTGGTCACATAACGGCCGTTGACCCGCAGCAGGATGTCTCCCGGTTGCAGCGCGAGCGCGCTCGGCGTCCCGGGCAGCACGCTCGCGACTACGAGCATGCCGGTACGCTGCGGAAACTGCCGGCGCACGGCAGTCTCGATGGCGGGCGGAAGCCCCAGGCGCTCGAGCTCATCGTAGGGCGTGTAGTTGAAGACCGTGTACAGCGTCCCGCGGAGGACCGGCTTGCCCGCCTGGATCAGCTGCAACGCCCGCCGCACGCGCTCGAGCGGCAGATAGAAGCTCGACGCGGAGTTGTCCGCGCCGCCGGCGTTGAGCGCGACGACCCGGCCCTGGATGTCGATCACCGGCGATCCCGACGAGCCGCCGGAGGTTCCCGACGCCGCCTGCAGGTAGAAGGTATTGAAGTCGTTGTACTTGCCGAAGCCGTAGTCCGGCGCCTCCCGGTCGAGCCGGGCAAGCGTGCCGGCGAGAATCGAGAGCTGCTCGCCCGCGTTGTTGCCCACCACCCTGATCTCCCTGCCGACCTCGGCGCCCTGGGGATAGAGCTCGAGCGGCTTCGGCCGGATGTAGTGCAGCTTCGTCGGGTCGTAGTGGTAGAAGCCGAAGTCATGCACCGGATCGCGGTAGATCGGGTAGAGCTGCACCACCTCGCGGTCGAGAAAAACCGCCTCGGCCGTCACCGGCCCCGGAGTCACGACGTGCCGATTGGTCAGGATGATGCCGCGCTTCGCGTCCACGACGAAGCCGGTCGCCTGCGCGGTCTCGTTCCAGTCTGTATCGAAGGCGCGGACTTCATCGACGTTGATGGAGACCACGCTGCTCGCGATCCGTTCGAGCGTCGCCGCCCAGGTCGGGTTGGCCTCCCCCACCACCGCCTGTCGGGCGAGGTGCGCGGTCTGTGACGCTCTGCGTGGCAGCGGCAACCGCGGCGGACGCGGGCGCATCCGCGCCGCCGGAGGCGGGGGCACCGGCACCGCCGCCGGAGGCGAGCTCTGCGCGCCGGGAGAGGCGGCCTGGGGCGCTGCGGCAGCGAGGGTCAGGGGCGCGCAGGCGGCAAGGAGAAGGAGGCTAAGACGTCGGGGGAATCGCATGAGCTCCGCTCGGCTTCCACGTGAGATCCAGTTGCTTGGCCGCCCGGACATCATCCAGGCGCCGTACGGGCATGGTATGCGGAGCGCCGGTGACGCGCTCGGGTTCTTGTGCCGCTTCGGCGAGGATCTTCCCCATGGCGTCGATGAAGGCATCGAGCGCCGCCTTGCTCTCGGTCTCCGTCGGCTCGATGAGCAGACACTCCGGCACCAGGAGCGGGAAGTAGGTCGTCGGCGCGTGCATGCCGTGATCGAGCAGCCGCTTGGCGAAATCCATGGCCGTGACGCCGAGCTCCTTCGCCTGGCGCTTGAGAGTGATGATGAGCTCGTGAGTGGCGCGGCGGTCGGGATAAGCCGCGTCGAAGCCTGCGCGGGTCAGCCGCGCGAGGAGATAGTTGGCGTTGAGCGTGGCGTGCTCGCTCACCTTCGCCATTCCCTCGCGGCCGAGCATGCGCATGTAGATGTAGGCGCGAAGGAGCACCCCGGCGTTGCCCATGAACGCCGACAGCCGGCCGATCGACTGCGGCAGGTCGCGCTCCGTCAGCCAGCAATAGCGCTCGCCGCGCCGGCCGACGATCGGCACCGGCAGGAACGGCGCCAGCCGCGCGCTGACTCCAACAGGTCCGGCGCCGGGACCGCCGCCGCCGTGTGGCGTCGAGAAGGTCTTGTGCAGATTGACGTGAATGACGTCGAAGCCCATGTCGCCCGGCCGGACCTTGCCGAGAATGGCGTTGAGATTCGCGCCGTCGTAATAGAGCAGACCGCCGGCGGCATGCACGGTGTGCGCGACCTCTTCGATCCGACGCTCGAACACACCGAGCGTGGACGGGTTGGTCAGCATGATACCCGCGGTCCTGGGACCGACAACACCCTTGAGTGCTTCGATGTCGACGTCGCCCTCCGCGTTGACGGGCACTTCACGCACCACACAGCCGCACATCGTGGCGGTGGCGGGATTGGTGCCGTGGGCCGCTCCCGGCACGATGATCTCGTTGCGCTGCAGGTCGCCGCGCGCGCGGTGGTAGGCGCGAATCATGGCGACGCCGGCGAATTCGCCCTGGGCGCCGGCCATCGGGCTCAACGCCACGGCCTGCATGCCGGTCACGGCCTTGAGCATCTCCTGCAGCTCGTACATGCAGGCGAGGAATCCCTGTCCCACGCCCTCGGGCGACAGCGGATGGCGCGCCAGCAGCTCGGGCAGCATGGCGTATTGATTGCAGGCCTTCGGGTTGTACTTCATCGTGCACGACCCGAGCGGGTAGAAGTGCGTGTCGATCGAGAAGTTGAGCTGTGAGAGGCGGGTGAAGTGCCGCACGGTCTCGAGCTCGCTGACTTCCGGCAGCAGGGGCCGCCCGGCCCGGCGCAGGTTCGCGGGCAGGTCATCGGCCGCCGCCGGCCCGGGATCGCGCGGCCACTGGTCCTCGGCGCCGCGGCCGGGGACGGAATACTCGAAGATGGGCTTTTCCAGTCGGGTGCTCATGGGTTGCTCTCAGGCAGCGCGCGCTTCGCGCATGCACTCGGCGAGCGCGCTCGCATAGCGCTCGATGTCGGCGGATGTCTTGGTCTCGGTCGCGCAGACGAGCAGCGCGGGCCCGAGCTCGGGATAGTGCTCGCCGAGGTCCAGGCCGCCGAGGATCCCTCGCGCGGTGAGCTTCTCCAGCACCGGCGCCGGCGGGCGGTCGAGCGCGACGGCCTCCTCGTGGAACACGGGCCCGCGGAAGAGGCGCCGCACGCCCGGCACCCGGGTCAGCGCGCCGACGAGCTCACGCGTGCGCGCGTGCGCGGCCGCGGCGACGCGCTCCAGTCCGGCGGGTCCCATCAGCGAGAGATAGATCGTCGCAGCCGTCACCAGCAGCCCCTGGTTGGTGCAGATGTTGGAAGTTGCCTTGGCGCGGCGGATGTGCTGCTCACGCGCCTGCAACGTCAGTGTGAAGCCCGATCGTCCCGCCGCATCCAGGGTGCGGCCGATGATCCGGCCCGGCATGTGGCGCACGTGCTCCATGCGGGCGGCCATGAAACCGAAGTACGGGCCGCCCGAGGAGAGCGGCACGCCGAGCGGCTGCCCTTCGCCGACCGCGATGTCAGCGCCTTTGGTTCCCCACTGGCCCGGGGGCTTCAGAAGCGCCAGTGACGTGGGATTCACTACCGCGACCACCAGGATGTTGCGCGCGTGAGCCCAGTCGCAGAGCGCATCGACGTCCTCGAGGCGCCCGAAGAAGTTGGGCTGTTGAATGACGAGCGCAGTGATGTCCTGGCCGTCGTAGCGATGCAGCGCGCCCACGATGATGCAACCTTCCTCGGTGCAGTAGGGCAGCTCTTCGAAGACCAGCTCCTGGTTGCCCGCCACGGCCACGGAAGTCCGGCGGTAGTGCGGGTGCACGGTGCTCGCTACCAGGATGCGCTTCGAGTGCGACTTGCGATTGGCGCGCACCGCCATCAGGCACGCCTCCCCCATGGCGCTCGCACCGTCGTAGAGCGATGCGTTCGAGACCTCCATGGCCGTCAGGCTGGCCATCATGGTCTGGTATTCATAGAGGAGCTGCAGCGTGCCCTGGCTCGCCTCCGCCTGATAAGGCGTGTAGGCGCTGTAGAATTCGCCGCGGGTCGCAATGGCCCACACCGCCGCGGGGATGTGATGCTCGTAGGCCCCCGCGCCGATGAAACAGAGCGGGCGGCCGTCGAGGCGGGCACGCTCGGTCATGAGTCGGCCGACTTCCATTTCGCTCGCCGCCTCTGGCACGCCGGACAGCCCGGCCAGCCGCAGATTGGCGGGGATCTCGTCGAAGAGCTGCTCGATGCTGCCGACCCCGATGGCCTCGAGCATCGACTCGACATCCCCGCGGGTGTGAGGAATGAACGCCATCAGTCGCCCTCCTCCGCGATCAGCTTCTCGTACTCCGCGGGACTGAGGAGCGCGGCGCCCGCGCCGGCCGTCGGCCGCACGCGCATCAGCCAGCCCTTGCCGTAGGCGTCGGAATTGATGGCCTCCGGCTCCCCGGCGAGCGCCGCGTTGCTGGCGGTCACTTCGCCCGAGACGGGCGAGTAGACATCCGAGGCGGCCTTGACCGACTCCACGACCGCGAAGGGATCGCCGGCCGAGAGCTTGCGCCCGGCCTCGGGCACCTCCACGAACACCAGGTCGCCGAGCGCGTGCTGGGCATGATCGGTGATGCCGACTTCCACCGTGCCATCGGGCAGGGTGCGCACCCATTCGTGGGTCTTCGTGTACTTGAGATCGGAAGGAACGTTGCTCATGCGGCGCTCCAGACTTGAGCTTGGATTGAAGGTCGGGGTAATGGTTCGGAAATGATCGCGACGTGGACGCGTAACAGGCACATGGATGTGCCCCGCCGCCGCAGGTGGCGGAGCCTCGGGCAAAAACCACGCTTTTTGCCCGAGGCGCGTTGGGACGGGCAGGATGGCCGGATCCAGCGCTTCATACGAGCGCTTTGCCGTGACGGACGAACGGCGGCCGCACGACGCGCGCATCGAGCAGCTTGCCGCGAATATCGACCTGCACGCCGGTCCCGGTCGCGGCCGGCACACGGGCGAGCGCAATCGAGCGCTCCAGGGTGGGAGAAAAGGTTCCGCTGGTGGTCTCGCCTTCGCCGACATCGGGCACCAGCACTCTCTGATGCGAGCGCAGGACGCCACGTCCCTCCAGCAGCAGTCCGACCAGCTTGGCTCTCGGCCCGCGGGCGCGAATCGCTTCCAGCGCCTCACGGCCGATGAAGGCCCGTTCGCGCGGCTCGAGCGCCACCGTCCAGGCCAGGCCGGATTCGAACGGATGGGTGCGCTCGTCCATGTCGCTGCCGTAGAGATTCATGCCGGCCTCGAGACGCAGCGTATCGCGCGCGCCGAGTCCGCAAGAGGCAACACCGGCGGAATTCAATGCCGTCCACACGCGCTCGGCCTCCGTCGCGGGCAACATGATCTCGAAGCCGTCTTCGCCGGTGTACCCGGTGCGCGCGACAAACCAACCATCGATCTCGCGTCCGAAGAATGGCTCGAGAGCAAGCGCACTCTCTGCGCCGGCAGCCGAGAGCAGGCTCGCCGCTTTGGCGCGCGCTTGCGGACCCTGCACGGCCAGCATGGCGAGGTCGCTGCGCTCGACGATGTCGACGCCGAATTCCGCAGCATGCTGCCGCATCCACGCGAGATCGCCATCGCGCGTGCCCGCATTCACGACGGTGCGGAAATGCGCCTCTTCGAGAAAGTAGACGATCAGATCGTCGATGACGCCGCCGGTGTCGTTGAGCATGCAGCTGTAGAGTGCCTTGCCGGGCACCTTCAACCTGCCAACGTCATTGGCGAGAAGCCTCTGGAGGAATTCCCGCGCGCGTGCGCCCTTGAGGTCGGCGACGCACATGTGCGAGACGTCGAAGACGCCTGCGCCGCCGCGCACGGCGTGGTGCTCAGCGATCTGGGAGCCGTACTGCAGGGGCATGTCCCAGCCGCCGAAGTCGACGATTCTGGCGCCAAGCTTCTGGTGCAGGTCGAATAGCGGGGTTCGTCGCGTCACAGGTCACTCCGGCGTCCAATCATTGAGCGGCAGGGGCATGTACGATGCCCTCGCCGCCCTCTGTCCGGTGACCTGAGAGATCGGGCGCCAGCGGCGCCGCTCCCCTTCGGTGGGTGGGCCGCCAGCGGCGTCCACCACTCTCCAGAGTCCCCGCGATCTGCCGTTCGTGTGCCTGAGCGTTTCCGGGCGGAGCTTGCGCCTTCGGCGTTCCGGCGGGTGGCCGGACTCTCTCCGGACAGACCGTATATGGGGTGCGGGATCATACCATGTAAAATGTTCGGTCCCAGGAAGCCCTTCTCCGGCAGGTACCAATGTCCTCCATTCAGCGTCGCAGATCCGTCCAGGTATCCATCGGCCCCATCCGGGTGGGCGGGACGGCGCCGATCGTCGTGCAGTCGATGACGAATACAGACACGGCTGACGTCGAGGGCACCGCGCAGCAGGTGAAGTCTCTGGCCCGTGCGGGATCGGAGCTGGTACGCATTACGGTAAATACGGCGGAAGCGGCGGAAGCGGTGGCGCACATCCGTAACCGACTGGACCAGCTCGGGGTGACGGTGCCGCTGATCGGCGACTTTCATTTCAATGGTCACAAGCTGCTGCGCGAGCATCCGGCGTGCGCGGAAGCGCTGGCGAAGTACCGCATCAACCCGGGGAACGTGGGGCGCGGCAGCAAGCGCGACCCACAGTTCGCGGAGATGATCGAGACGGCGTGCCGCTACGGCAAGCCAGTCCGGATCGGCGTCAACTGGGGCAGCCTGGACCAGGATCTGCTCACGCGGTTGATGGACGAGAACTCATCGCGGGCGGAGCCGTTGAGCGCGCAGCAGATCATGCGCAATGCGGTGGTGCTGTCGGCGCTGGAGAGCGCGCGGCGGGCGGAGGAGCTGGGGATGAGCCACGACCGCATCATCCTGTCGGCCAAGGTCAGCGGGGTGCAGGACCTGATCGCGATCTATGCGGACCTGGGGGCGCGATGCGATTACCCGCTGCACCTGGGGCTGACGGAGGCGGGGATGGGATCGAAGGGAATCGTGGCGTCGACGGCAGGGATTTCGGTGCTGTTGCAGCAGGGGGTGGGGGACACGATACGGGTGTCGCTCACGCCGGAGCCGGGTGGGGATCGGACGCAGGAAGTCATCGTGGCGCAGGAGATTCTGCAGACGATGGGGCTGCGATCGTTTTTGCCGCTGGTGACGGCTTGCCCGGGGTGCGGGCGGACTACGAGTACGGTATTCCAGGAGTTGGCGAAGAGCATTCAGTCGCACATTCGGCACAAGATGCCGGAGTGGAGGCGGGAGTACGACGGGGTGGAGGACATGACGGTGGCTGTCATGGGGTGCGTGGTCAATGGGCCTGGCGAGAGTAAGCACGCAAACATTGGGATCAGTCTGCCTGGGACGGGAGAGCGGCCGGTCGCGCCTGTATACGAGGATGGGGAGAAGACAGTCACCTTGAAGGGTGATCGGATTGCGGAGGAGTTTCAGGAGCTGCTGGAGCGGTACGTTGCCAGGAAGTTCAGCAAGAAGAGTGTTATCGCCGGGGCTGCTGTGGCTTGAGGGAGCGCACCGCAATATGAACCTGTCCGGAACGCCGTGAATACGTCCATGTAGGCTCGCAGATCGCCGTCCTGGCGATCAGCGTCCGGCCAGGATCATATTGCGATGCGCTCCATGCGACATTGATGAGGAGCAGTTTATGAGTGAGCTCGCCCAAAAGCATTGCAAGCCCTGTGAGGGGGGAGTTACGCCTTATACGCACGAGCAGGCGCAGCGGCTCATGAAGAACCTTCATGGCGACTGGGTGCTGTCGAAAGAGGGGCCGTTCCTCCGCAGGGAGTTCAAGTTCAGGGATTTTTATCGGACCATGAGCTTCGTCAATGCGGTGGCTCATATCGCCAACATCGAGGATCACCACCCGGATCTCGAGGTTGGTTACAACTATTGCCGCATGCGCTACACGACGCACGCCATCAAGGGGCTGTGCGAGAACGACTTCATTTGCGCATCCAAGGTGGACGCGATACCGCTCAGCTGATCGAAGGACGATCAGTGGAAGGAGGGTGGCGGGCGACTTTCGGAAGCTCGCCGGCCAGGCCCAGGGCGCGGGTGATGAAGAAGCGTTTCACTTCGTCGGTGCGGTTCACCAAAGCCAAGCCGCGCTGCGCCAGGCGTGACAGCGGGCCTGAGCCGTGGGCCAGGTGGCGGTTGAATGCGTCGATGGCCAGGGCGATGGGCTCGATCTCGCTTTTGCGCCAGCGCTCGTAACTCCGTAAGACACGTTGCGCGCCGGGATCCTCGCGCGTGCGGTGGGCAGCGGTGACCAGCTCGCAGAGTGCGGCGGCATCCAGGAGGCCGAGGTTGACGCCCTGCCCTGCCAACGGGTGTACGACGTGCGCGGCATCGCCGATCAGGGCGCACCTGTGGGCGGTGAAGCGGGGGGCGGTCAGCTTGTGCAGGGGGAACGACTGGCGCTCGGTGCGGAGCTTCATGGCACCCAACACACCGTCGGACTGGCGCAGCAGATCCTGCTCGAAGTCGCCGGGCGACATCGCGAGAAGCGGGGTGGCGGCGGAATCGTCGGCGGACCAGACGATGGAGCTGCCACCGTCGGCAAGAGGTAGGAAGGCCAGTGTGCCGTCGCGGAGGAAGCGCTGCCACGCCGTGCGCTCGTGGGGAAGCTCGGTGCGGACGTTGGCCACTATCGCTGTCTGGCGATAGCTCGATTTTTCCGCGGTCAGGCCGATGGACTCGCGCACTGATGAGCGGGCACCGTCGGCGCCCACGAGCAATCTGCAGGACAAGGCGCCCGTGGTGGTCTCGAGATCTACCTGATGATCGTGAACGCGTAGCCGTGAAAGCTCACCGGCGATGACCTTGCCGCCGGCGGACTCGAAAGCCGTGAGCGCTGCCGTCTGGACCAGGCGATTCTCGACGATGTAACCGAGGTTTGGCTCGCCGGCGTACGCTGCGTCGAACTCGAGTACTTCGGTGCTTCGTGGCTGTACGCTTTCGTGCCAGACGCGCATCCGCTCGAATGGCTGCATGCGCGAACGCGGAATCAGAGACCACGCGTCCATGGCCGTCAAGATGCGCTCGCTTGCGCGGGATAGCGCGGAGACACGCGAATCGAGAGGAGCATCGGGCGGTGTCGCGGCAGGCCGGTTGAGCTCGAGGATGGCGACGCGCAGAGGTTGGCGCGCATCCTTCGTGGCCAACTGCAGCAACGCCGCGGCACTGGCGCCGACGGGTCCCCCGCCGACGATGAGCACATCCCACGGCTCACTCGAGGCGAGCGTGCCCGTTGCGCC
>Ga0335072_10002486_pt1 | contig 28590 bp, 29 predicted proteins | sample Lox_Sample_21_FD_206725 | JGI IMG/M metagenome (GOLD analysis project Ga0335072, IMG submission 206725) | Soil microbial communities from Loxahatchee National Wildlife Refuge, Florida, United States - Lox_Sample_2.1 | ecosystem: Environmental > Terrestrial > Soil > Wetlands | place: USA... | reverse complement strand
TCGACGCGTCATGTTGAGCAGCTCGATGCGGGCCAGCTGGTTACCCAAACAGAAGTGTGTGCCGAAGCCAAACGCTAAGTGGCTATTCGGATCTCGCTGAATATTGAAGTTGTCGGGATCGTCGAAGACGGTCTCGTCGAAGTTCGCCGACTCGAACATCAGCATCATCTTCTCACCCTGACGGAGCTGCGTGCCGTGGAACTCGGTGTCTGCCGTCAGTGTGCGGCACATGTTCTTCAACGGCGACGTCCAGCGCAGCATCTCTTCGATCGCGCTGGGGATCAGGCCGGGATTCTTCTGCAGCAGATCCCACTGGTCGCGGTGGCGTATCAGCTGTTCGGTTCCACCGGAGATCGTGTGGCGGGTCGTCTCGTCGCCGCCGACGAGGATCAGCAGGGTCTCCTGAAGGATGTCGTCGTCGGTCAGCCGTTCACCGTCGACCTCCGAGTGCACCATGACGCTGATCAGGTCCCCGGTCGGCTCGGCGCGGCGCTCTTCGATCTTGCTGCGCGTATAGTCGTTGTACGCCGTGAAGGCATCCATGGTGACCTGCAGGTCAGCGTCGGACATACTGGAGCTCAGGCCGCTCACCAGGTCGTCGGACCACTTCAGGAACATCTCTCGCTCGTCCGGGCGCACACCGAGCATGTCGCCGATTACCGCCATCGGCAACGGTGCGGCGATGTCCCGCACGAAATCACATTTGCCGCGCTCGCACACAGCGTCAATGAGCACGTCGCACAGCGTCCCGATAGACGCCGCGCTGTCCTTCAAACGCTTTCGCGTGAAGCCCGCGTTTACCAGCTTGCGGCGTAACAGATGTTCGGGATCGTCCATGTCGATCATCATCGGCAACGGCCCCTGGTCGGGACGGATACCGCCCGCGTTGGAGAACAGCTCGGGATTGCGCTCGGCGTCGATCACGGCCTGATACGTCGACGCGGCGGCCAACCCGTTGCGGTCCCGGAAGACCGGCTCGTTCTCCCGCATCCAGCGGTAGACGGACCGAGAGTCACCCGCGTAAAAAGCGCCGTCGGTCAGATCGACGTCGGGTCGTGTCAAAGTCATGAGATCTCCTGAGCGTCACCGAATGACATCTGTACGTTCTCAGCCGAGCTGGACAGCATCGCGCGCTTCGGCAGGCCCAGCGACGCCAGCTCTTTCGCGTAGGGGTGATCGCCGAGCCGGACGCGCACTCCACCGAGTCGAGTGCGCACGCCGTCCAGCGTGTGCTCGAAGGCGGTCTCGCGGGTGACTCCGTCGCGGTGCGAGTAGCTGCGCTGTGCCTGGTGGCGCGGAGTGAGCCGAATCGGCAGACCGCGGCGGAATTCCATGCCGATCACCAGTTGCCCGTCGACGGTGCAGTCGAACGCGAACCGGTGGCCCTCCCGAACGGTGAAGTCCGCCATCACTTTCGGGTAGCCCCAGATCTTGATTCCGGCCTCCAGCGTGAATTCCTGGTCGACGGGCAGGTGGTGAGTGAATGCGCCGGCCGACTGCAGGGCGCGGGGCCCACTCGCTGTCGAGCCGGGCGGGTTGACCATCACGCTGGTGCCGAATTCGAGGTACTCGTCCAGGTCGCCGTCGATGTAGTGCATGAACATCAGGACCACGACCCCGCGCCCGGGTAGGTAGCGGCAGACCTGTAGTCCGCTGTAGTCGATCATCTGCTGGGCGGCGTCGGCGTCAACGGAGAACATCGCCATGTGCTGGGTTGCCTTGCGGATCTCGACCGGCATCGTGAGTACCCTGCCCGCGATGGTGTGCTGCGAGGCTGTCATCCGGCCAATCTAGAACGCGTTCTAGTCCCCTGGCAAGGACCGGCTAGACCAAGGCGGCAAGCTCCCGGACCTGCTCGGGGGTGCGGCCAGACACCACCATCATGGTGACTCCGGAGGCCTCCCAGGCCGCGATCTGCTTACGAACGTAGTCAATGTCGCCGACGATCATCGCGTCGTCGACGAGTTCGTCCGGGATGATCTCGGCGGCCTTGTCCTTCTGGTTGTTGCGGAACAGCTTGGTGACCTCTTCGACCACTTCGGCGTAGCCCATCCGGCGGTAGACGTCGGCGTGGAAGTTGGTGTCCTCGGCGCCCATGCCACCCATGTAGAGCGCCAGATGGGGCTTGATCGCGGCGTGCGCCGCCGCCCGGTCTTCGGTGATCACCACCTGCGCGGTCGCGCAGACCTCGAAGTCCTCGCGGCTGCGGCGGGCGCCGGGCCGTGCGAATCCCTCGTCGAGCCATTCGTTGTAGATGTCGGCCATGCGGGGCGTGTAGAAGATGGGCAGCCAGCCGTCGCAGACCTCGGCGGCCAGCGCGACGTTCTTCGGTCCCTCGGCGCCCAGCATGATCGGGATGTCGGCGCGCAACGGATGGGTGATGGGCTTGAGCGGCTTACCCAGGCCGGTGGTGTGCTCCCCCGTCAGCGGTAACGGGTAGTGGGGGCCGTCGCTGGTCACCGGCTTTTCCCTCGCCCAGACCTGCCGGATGATGTCGATGTATTCCCGGGTGCGGGCCAGCGGCTTGGGAAACGGCTGGCCGTACCAGCCCTCCACCACCTGCGGTCCGGACACCCCCAGCCCCAGGATGTGCCGGCCACCGCTGAGGTGGTCGAGCGTCAGCGCGGCCATCGCACAGGCGGTCGGGGTGCGCGCGGACAGCTGGATCACCGACGTGCCCAGCCGCACGCGTTGCGTCGACGAGCCCCACCAGGCCAGTGGTGTGTAGGCGTCGGATCCCCACGCCTCGGCGGTGAACACCGAGTCGAATCCGGCAGCCTCCGCCGCGGCGACGAGTTCCCCCGCGTTGTCCGGCGGCTGCGCGCCCCAATATCCCAGCTGCAACCCCAGCTTCATAGTCTCCGCCCTTCCAGGCCGTCCCGATCCAACAAAAATTTGAAACGATTCTTAGAACCTGTTCTACTCGAAGGCGTGACAGCCAGTTCGAGCAGCCCGACCCTGATCGATCACCCTGAGCCACCACTCTCCGCGCCACTCACGTTGTCCTTCGACTACACCCGTTCGGTCGGCCCCACGCTGAGCAAGTTCTTCACCGCACTGCGTGAGCGCCGCATCCTCGGGGTGCGCGGATCGGATGGCCGGGTGCATGTGCCGCCGGCGGAATATGATCCGGTTACCTATGAGCCGCTGGGCGAGATGGTACCGGTATCGGCCGTCGGCACCGTTGTGTCCTGGACCTGGCAGGCCGAGCCGCTCGAAGGGCAGCCGCTGGACCGGCCGTTCGCCTGGGCGCTGATCAAGCTCGACGGCGCCGACACCCCGCTGATACACGCCGTAGACGCCGGCGAAGCCGAGGCCATCCGCACCGGCGCCAGGGTGCATGTGCATTGGGCCGACGAGCCGGTGGGCGCCATCACCGACATCGCCTATTTCGCGCTTGGCGGAGAAGCCGAACCCGTGCCGGAGCCACCCGATGGTGACCAGGAACCGGTCACCATGATCGTGACACCCATCGAGATGACGATCCAGCACACCGCCTCGCACGAGGAAAGCGCGTACCTGCGTGCCATCGCGGAGGGCAAACTGCTGGGCGCGAAGACCGGCGAGAACGGCAAGGTGTATTTCCCGCCGCACGGCGCCGACCCCGCCACCGGCCAGCCGACCACCGAGTTCGTCGAGCTGCCGGACAAGGGCACGGTGACGACGTACGCAATCATCAACATCCCCTTCAAGGGTCAGCGCATCAAGCCGCCTTACGTGGCGGCCTACGTGCTGCTCGACGGTGCCGACATTCCGTTCCTGCACCTGGTCGCCGACATTGACGCAAACGACGTGCGCATGGGGATGCGCGTCGAGGCGGTGTGGAAGCCTCGCGACGAGTGGGGATTTGGCATCGACAACATCGAGTACTTCCGGCCCACCGGTGAACCCGACGCCGACTACGACACCTACAAGCACCACCTGTAAAGGGCCCACCTACACATGAGCGCTCGCAATGTCGCGGTCGTCGGCTTTGCCCACGCCCCGCATGTCCGCCGCACCGACGGCACCACCAACGGCGTCGAGATGCTGATACCGTGCTTCGCCCAGCTGTACGAGGACCTCGGCATCACCAAGGCCGACATCGGCTTCTGGTGCTCCGGATCTTCGGACTACCTTGCCGGACGGGCGTTTTCGTTCCTTTCCGCGATCGACTCGATCGGGGCGGTGCCGCCCATCAACGAGTCGCACGTCGAGATGGACGCCGCCTGGGCTCTCTACGAGGCCTACATCAAAATCTTGACCGGTGAGGTCGACACCGCGCTGGTCTATGGCTTCGGTAAGTCCTCGGCCGGAACCTTGCGCCGTGTCTTGTCGCGACAGACCGACCCCTACACCGTCGCGCCGCTCTGGCCGGACTCGGTGTCGATCGCGGGGCTACAGGCCCGCATTGGGCTCGATACCGAAAAATGGAGCTTCGAGCATATGGCGCGGGTTGCGCTCGACACTCTCGCGCAAACCAAAAGGGTGGACTCCGTCGAGCCGGCGATCAGCATCGACGAATTGCTCAACCGGCCGTTCTTCGCCGACCCGCTGCGGCGCCACGACATCGCACCGATCACCGACGGCGCCGCGGCAATCGTGCTCGCGGCCGACGACCGCGCCCGCGAACTACGCGGAAACCCGGCCTGGATCACCGGAATCGAACATCGCATCGAGTCCCCGGTGTTGGGCGCACGCGACCTCACCGAGTCGCCGTCGACGACGGCGGCGACCAAGGCGGCCACCGGCGGAAACATCCGCAACCTCGACGTGGCCGAGATTCATGCGCCCTTCACCCACCAGCATTTGATCATCGCGGAAGCGATCCGGATTCCGGGAGCGACGAAAATCAATCCGTCCGGTGGCGCGCTCTCGGCCAACCCGATGTTCGTCGCCGGTCTTGAGCGCATCGGATTTGCCGCCCAACATATCTGGAGTGGGTCCGCTGAACGTGTGCTGGCGCATGCCACCAGCGGGCCGGCCCTGCAACAGAACCTGGTGGCGGTCATGGAGGGAAAAAACTGATGGCCGGTGCAGGAGCAGTCCTCGCCGCGGTGCTGGGTACCGGGCAGACCAAGTATGTCGCCAAGCGACAAGACGTTTCGATGAACGGCCTGGTGCGCGAGGCCATCGACCGGGCGCTGGCCGACTCCGGTTCCACCTTCGATGACATCGACGCCGTCGTGGTCGGCAAGGCGCCCGACTTTTTCGAAGGCGTCATGATGCCGGAGCTGTTCATGGCCGACGCCGTGGGGGCCACCGGCAAGCCGCTGATCCGGGTGCACACCGCGGGTTCGGTGGGCGGATCCACCGGCGTGGTGGCCGCCAGCCTGGTCCAGTCGGGGAAATTCCGGCGCGTCCTGGCGATGGCCTGGGAAAAGCAGTCGGAATCAAATGCCATGTGGGCGTTGTCGATTCCGATCCCGTTCATCAAGCCGGTGGGTGCCGGTGCGGGTGGCTATTTCGCACCGCACGTGCGGTCGTACATCCGTCGCTCCGGCGCGCCGACGAACATCGGCGCGATGGTCGCGGTCAAGGACCGGCTCAACGGAGCCCGCAACCCGCTGGCGCATTTGCACCAACCCGACATCACCCTCGAGAAGGTGATGGAGTCGCCCATGCTGTGGGACCCCATCCGCTACGACGAGACCTGCCCATCCTCCGATGGCGCCTGCGCCGTGGTGATCGGCGACGAGGAGATAGCCGAAGCCCGCCTGGCAGAAGGACATCCGGTGGCATGGATCCATGCCACCGCGCTGCGCACCGAGCCGCTCCAGTTCTCCGGACGCGACCAGGTCAGCCCGCAGGCCGGCCGCGACGCGGCCGCCGCACTGTGGAAGGCCGCCGGCATCAAGAGTCCGATCGACGAGATCGACGCCGCCGAAATCTACGTCCCGTTCTCCTGGTTCGAGCCAATGTGGTTGGAAAACCTGGGATTTGCCCCCGAGGGCGAGGGCTGGAAGCTCACCGAAGCCGGCGAGACCAGGATCGGCGGACGGCTGCCGGTGAACCCGTCGGGCGGCGTGTTGTCGTCGAACCCGATCGGCGCCTCGGGCCTGATTCGCTTCGCCGAGTCGGCGATCCAGGTGATGGGCAAGGGTGGTGATCACCAGGTGCCGGACGCTCGAAAAGCGTTGGGGCATGCCTACGGCGGCGGTTCGCAGTACTACTCCATGTGGGTGGTCGGCGCCGACAAACCCGAAAAGGTAGACGCATGAGCGATGTTCAGGAGAAGACGAAGCATCCCGCCCACGAGGCCGGTCGCCGTTCCCGCGAGGCGGTCATGGCCAGAGACAAGGAAGCGTGGCTGGCGGTGTTCGCCGACGACGCCATCGTCGAGGACCCCATCGGGCCGTCGGCCTTCGACCCAGAAGGCAAGGGGCATCGTGGTCGCGACGCGATCTCGGCGTTCTGGGACATGGCGATCGCGCCCACCACCAAGATCGAGTTCTTCTTCCGCGACACCTACCAATGCGGCAACGAGGAAGCCAACGTCGGGCATATCCTCATCACCACGGGCGACTACCAGACCACCGCCGAAGGCGTATTCACCTACAAAGCCGACGACGAGGGCAAGCTGGTCGCGTTGCGCGCCTATTGGGAGATGGACCGCGCCGCAGCGAGCACCCGCAGGATCTAGATCGGCTCCAGTCCGGTCATGTGCCGCTGCGCCAGGTCGCGATAGGCCTGCGGGTTGAGGTTGACCCACATTTCCGCGCCCGTTCCGGCAATGGGGCCCTTCACCTGGGCCGGCGAGCCGACGGCCAGCATCCCGGCCGGAATCTGGGTGCCGGCCAGCACCAGGGACCCGGCCGCGATCAAGCTGCGCGCGCCGATCACCGCGCCGTCGAGGACGGTGGCGTGGTTGGCGATCAGCGCCTCAGATCCGACGTGAGCGCCGTGAATGACACACATATGGGCCACCGTCGCTCCGGGACCGATATCCACCGGGATGCCGGGCGGCGCGTGCAACACCGATCCGTCCTGCACGTTGGCGCCCTCCCGTATGACGATGGGCCCGTAGTCGCCGCGCAGCACGGCGTTGAACCAGACCGACGCCCCCGCCTCGACGACGACGTCGCCGATCAGGGTCGCGGTCGGGGCCACAAAAGCGGTCGGATCGATCCGCGGAGCCCGACCCTCGAAAGCAAACAGCGGCATCGTCTAGATATACCCCAACGTGAATATGTGGTGGCCAGACCCGCCGTCGTTGCGCATGCCAACCGGAAAACTGTAACGTGTTCTAGTTAGAGGCCAGTGAGTTGGAGGTGACAGGTGACTACCGACACCAATGCGGTCGGCATCCGGGAGATCGATCCCGGCGCCCTGCCGACCAGGTATGCCCGGGGCTGGCACTGCCTGGGCGTCGCAAAGGACTTCCAGGACGGTAAGCCGCACGCGATCCAGGCTTTCGGCACCAAGCTGGCCGTGTTCGCCGACTCGCACGGGGACCTGAAGGTCCTGGACGGCTACTGCCGGCACATGGGCGGCGACCTGTCCGAGGGCACCATCAAGGGCGACGAGGTCGCCTGCCCGTTCCACGACTGGCGCTGGGGCGGCGACGGGCGCTGCAAACTGGTGCCGTATGCCAAGCGCACACCTAAGACGGCTCGCACCCGTGCGTGGACGACCGATGTACGCGGCGGCCTGCTGTTCGTCTGGAACGACCACGAAAACAACCCGCCGGATCCTGCCGTCCGCATTCCCGAGATTCCCGAAGCTCACAGTGATGAATGGACAGACTGGCGGTGGAACAGCATCCTCATCGAGGGCTCCAACTGCCGCGACATCATCGACAACGTCACCGACATGGCGCACTTCTTCTACATCCATTTCGGGTTGCCGACGTACTTCAAGAATGTCTTCGAGGGCCACATCGCCACGCAGTATCTACACAATGTGGGTCGGCCCGATGTGAACGATCTGGGGACGTCTTACGGTGAGGCGCACCTGGATTCGGAGGCGTCCTACTTCGGGCCGTCGTTCATGATCAACTGGCTGCACAACAGCTATGGCGGATATAAGGCCGAGTCGATCCTGATCAACTGCCACTACCCGGTCACCCAGAACTCGTTTGTCCTGCAATGGGGCGTCGTCGTCGAAAAGCCAAAGGGCATGGACGAAGAGATGACCGACAAGCTGTCTCGGGTGTTCACCGAGGGCGTCAGCAAGGGCTTCCTGCAGGACGTCGAGATCTGGAAGCACAAGACCAGGATCGACAACCCGCTGCTGGTCGAGGAGGACGGCGCCGTCTATCAGCTGCGCCGGTGGTATCAGCAGTTCTACGTCGACGTCGCCGACGTCAAGCCGGAAATGGTGGAGCGCTTCGAGATCGAGGTGGACACCACCCGCGCCAACGAATACTGGAACGCCGAGGTCGAAGAGAACCTGAAGACACGGGACGTTTCCGGCGAAGTACCGGCCGAGCAACACTGACCGAAATGAGCCCGTCCGACGACAAGCCGGCGGTGCCCGATGTTGATCGGCTCGTCCGGTCAATGCTGCTGCTGCACGGCGACCATGACGACCATGAAGACCCCCCTGCCCGCAATGGCGGATCCGGATCCTGGTCGAAGTCAAGAGATTTCGCCAACGATCCGCAGCGCGCCGCCGCGGTTGCCGACGCCACCCGTGCGGACCGGGATCGCTACCTCAGCTCGGGGCTGCTGCCGGTGGACTGCCGGTTCTGTCACGTCACGGTCACCGTCAGACGGCTGGGCCCGGGTCACACCGCGGTGCAATGGAACGCCGAGGCGTCCCAGCGCTGTGCGCACTTCGCCGAGGTGCGCGCGTCCGGCGGGGACACCGCACGCACCCGGTCCTGCCCGAAATTGAGCGACAGCATCGAGCACGCGGTGGCGGAGGGCTATCTGGATTCGGTGCCGGACGAGGACTGATCAGAGCCCGGCGAACCGCTCCTTGACCGTTTCGATGGTAAGCCCGTAGTCGGCCAGCGAATAAGTATGCTTCGGTGCCCGCGCACCGGTCTGACTCTCGGCGTGGATATCGGCCATGGCCTGGCGGGCCTCATCGGTCAGCGTCAGACCGAAGTGCCGGTAGATGTCGGTCACCGTGCCCAACGGATCGCCAATCAACTCGCGATAGTCGACGTCGTAGAACTGGGCCGGATCGTATTTGGCGCGTGCGGTGTTGAACTGCTCCAAGCCGCGCGACCACGTTTCCATTGCGTCGGCACCGATTTGGGCGCCGACGAACGTCGTCGACCAGCCGTCGGCGGTGTGCTGCGCCAGCGAACACATCGAGGCCATGATCGTCTCGACCGGCCGGTGCGTCTGGATCACCAGCGCATCGGGATAGGTCTTCATCAATGCGTCCAGCGCGAAGAGATGGCTGGGGTTCTTCAGCACCCAACGCTTGTCGGCGTCGTTGAGCCCGATCAATTGAAGGTTGCGGCGGTGCCGCTGATAGGACGGTGTCCAGTCTTGCTGCGACAGCCACTCCGCGTAGCCGGGCAGGTGCGAAAGCGTTTCGTAGGACACCGAATGCACCGATTGCCGCAGCAGCTGCCAGCATTCCTCCAGCTCGTATGCGGCCATGAAGTGCAGGCCGGTGTATCCCGGATTTTCTGCGTGGTGCTGGGTGAACTGCGCATCGAGCTGGCGGTACAACGGGTTTGATTCCCAGGTTTCGCGCGGCGGACGCGGCTGCGGGAACTCGGCCAGCCACATGTGCAGGCCTTGATGTGCCGGGTCGGCGCCGAGCAGCCGGTGTAGCGCAGTGGTGCCGGTGCGCACCAGTCCGGTGACGAAGATCGGCCGTTCGATCGCGACGTCGGCGTGCTGCGGGTATTGCTTCCATGCGGATTCGGACAGCAGCCTGGCCACCAGCGCGCCGCGCAGGAAGAACCGGTTCATCTTGCTGCCCAAGACCGTTAAGGCCGCCTCACGCCGGTATGAACCCAGCAACACCTCCAGCGCTTCGAGGTAGTTGTCGTCGTTGGTGCCGAAGTCGTCGAGGCCGGTCAATTTGGTGGCCGATGCATGCAACTCGTCGACCGTGCCGATGTCGGTGCGGTCTGACATCAGGTGTGGTACTCCCCGCAATTGACGTCCAGGGTCTGTCCGGTGATTCCGCTGGACAGGTCACTGGCCATGAACAGGATCGCCGACGCCACCTCGTCCTCGGTGGGCAGCCGCTTGAGATCGGAGTTCACCGCGGTGGCCTGGTAGATCTGGTCCACCGTGGTGCCGTATTTGCCGGCCTGATGCTCGAAGTAAGCCTGCAACGTGTCGCCCCAGATATAGCCGGGTGCAACGGAATTGACGCGGATACCCTTCTCACCCAGTTCGGTGGCCAGAGACTGCGACATCGACAACAGAGCGGACTTGGCCATCTTGTAGGCGCCGTACTTCGCCTGCGAGTGGCGCAGCACCATGGAGTTGACGTTCACGACCGATCCGGCTGACTTTTCCAGCCCCGGCGTGAATGCCTGAATTAGCCGCAACGCCCCCAGCGCACTGAGCTCGATCGCGTCGCGGATGTGCTGAAATGTGGTTCCGGCCAATGGTTTCATCGACGGCACCCGGAACGCGTTGTTGATTAGCACGTCCACCTTGCCGTAGGCATCCATGGTCGCCTCGACGAGGTTGTTCACCTCGTCGTCGTCGGTGATGTCGGTGCGCACCGCAAGCGCCTTGTGCCCGGTGTCGTTGATCTCCTGGGCGACCCCCTCCAGCCGTTCGAGGGTGCGTGCCGCCAACACCAGGTCAGCGCCGTCGCGTGCGCATCGGTGCGCCAGCGTCGTACCGAGACCCGGCCCGACACCGCTGATAACCACTACTTTTCGTTTGAGAATCCCTGTCATCGCCGATCCTATTTCAACCCAGCATCCTGGCCGCAATTTGGCTTTGGCGCAACGCGATTCGGTCGCACCACTGTTCATCGGAGATCCTGTTGTGCTCGAAATACGGCAGCGCGGCCGGTATTGCGTCGAAGTCGACCAACTCGACGGCGGGCCCGTCGGCATCGGTGAGCGGACGGGACACCCGCTGCCAGCGGAACTGCAGATAGCCCCGGCGATGACCGAGTGTCTCGACCCAGTTGGTCACTCCCGGGTTCTGGTCGGCGACCACCATGCGAACCTTGCCGTCCGGGTCCGCTTGCGCCTGAGTGTTGTTCAGCGACGTCTGGTGGTTGATGTAGTCCAGCGAGATGTACCACAGGCTGCCCAGTTGGAAGCCGAGGTAAGGCGCATCGGACACCGGGATGGTGACCAGCAGCGCCTGGTCGGGCCGCAGGTCCCAGTGCCCGACCGACGAGTACTGCGTCGCCAGCCCGCCCGGGGTCAGCCGCGGCGCCACCATGGTGTTGACCGGAAGATTGTCATAGAACCACTGCGGAAATTGCAGCCACGTCTTGATCCGTTGCACCAGTTGCTTTCCCGCCGTGGCGTAACGCTTTTCGATGAGCTGCCGGGTCAACGGCGGCGGCGCGGTGCCGGCGGTGTCCAGCCGGGCAATCGCCAGCGTGCCGCGCTGCGCCGACCAATCGCCGTAGACCTCGCGCATCACCAACTGCCCGTTGCTGGTCGGTCGCACCCGCCACTCGAACGTGCCGTCGGCCGCGATGTCGAGTTCGCGGTCGTCGAACGCGGCCTGGCTGGCGGGCACGTTGTCGTCGGTGTACTCGCCGCCGAGTAGCTGAAAGCTCAGGTCGGTGGTGGTGCCACGGCTGCCGGTGACCACGTAATCCCGTTCGGCGTGCACCCTGGTGCCGAAGTACAGGGTGTCCGGGTTGTCCAGGCCCATCTTGGTGAAGGGGCCCGTGCCCGACTGCAGGAAGGGATGGTCACGCTCGTAGTCGAATGCCAGGTGCAGGCAGCCCGCGACGCATCCGGCCAGATACTGCAGCCCTTCGAGCAGGTCGGCTTCGGACTCGATGTGCGGCGCGGCGGCTACGAGTTTCTCGGCCTCGGCGATCGCTTCGGTGAGGGGATCAGAGAACACGCCTAGACGCTAGAACGTGTTCTACTTTTTCGTCAATGGCGAACATACCCGCGCGTCGTCGACGGCGTTCAGGGACGAGGCCGACTCGCTAGCGTGTGCACTGCTGGGACAGGTCGATCAGATGCTGGCGTACGTCAGGATGCCGATTCAGGTAATCGATGACGTTGCCGCCGCCACCCTCCGCCTGCGACTTGGCCTGCAAGTCCTGCTTTACGTCGGGATGTCGGGTCAAGTACGAGTCGATGGATTGACCCACGGTCTGATTGCATGGCGGATCGGCGTTAGCCACCGGAACCGCAATCAGTGTCGCGGCGGTGGCGCTCAGCAGGCCACCGGCAACCAGGCCACCGAGTCGACGGGCAAGCGAGCTGCCGGTCTTTGATGTCACGGTCATGCGATAAAGGCTACCGCCGCACAATTTACGGCGTCGTTAATGTGTTACGGCAGCGCCGCTCTCCTGCTCGCGTTTGATCTCCAGCGCGATGTCGATGAGTTGGTCTTCCTGGCCGCCGATGAGTTTCCGCTGCCCGGCCCGGTGCAGCAGTTGGTGGGCCGGCACGCCATAGCGTTCGGCCTGGCGCACCGCATGCTTGAGGAAGCTCGAGTACACCCCGGAGTACCCCATGATCAGCGCGTTGCGGTCGAGCAGACACTCGGCGGGCATCGCCGGCCGCACCACGTCCTCGGCGGCATCGGCGATGTCGAAGAAGTCGATGCCGGTCTTGATGCCGATCTTGTCGAACACCCCGATGAGGGCCTCGACGGGTGCATTTCCGGCGCCGGCACCGAACCGGCGGCAGGAGCCGTCGATCTGCTTGGCGCCGGCCCGGACGGCCTCCACCGAGTTGGCCACTCCCAGGCCCAGGTTCTCGTGACCGTGGAAACCGACCTGGGCGTCCTCGCCGAGTTCGGCCACCAGCGCGGCCACCCTGTCTCGCACCCCTTCGAGGACCAGCGCTCCGGCGGAGTCGACCACGTAGACGCACTGGCAACCGGCGTCGGCCATGATGCGGGCCTGCGCGGCCAGCTTCTCCGGCGGAATGGTGTGGGCCATCATCAAGAATCCGACGGTTTCCAGGCCTAGCTCGCGGGCCAGCCCGAAATGCTGGATCGAGACGTCGGCTTCGGTGCAGTGAGTAGCGATTCGGCAGATCGAACCGCCGTTGTCCTGCGCTTCCTTGATGTCTTCCTTGGTGCCGACGCCGGGCAGCATGAGAAACGCGATTTTGGCCTCTTTGGCGGTCTGGGCTGCGAGCTTGATCAGCTCCTGCTCGGGTGTCTTGGAGAACCCGTAGTTGAAGCTCGACCCGCCCAGCCCGTCACCGTGGGTGACCTCGATGACCGGCACACCGGCGGTGTCCAAGGCGGCCACGATGGCGCCGACCTCGTCCTTGGTGAACTGGTGACGCTTGTGGTGGGACCCGTCCCGCAAGGACGTGTCGGTCATCCGGATGTCCCAGATCGGGTTGAAGAAGATGTCGGTAGTCATGCCTGCGCTCCTCCCGCCGTCTTCCCAGCCGTCGCCAAGGATTCCTTGGCGATTTCCTCGCCGACCTTGGTGGCGGCGGCGGTCATGATGTCGAGGTTTCCCGCATATGGCGGCAGGTAATCCCCGGCACCTTCGACCTCGATGAACGTGGTGACCAGGGCCTGCCCGCCCGAGTTCATCGACGGCTCGTCGAACTGCGGCTCGTTGAGCAGGCGGTATCCGGGCACGTAGGTCTGCACCTCGGCCACCACGTCGTGGATGGATTTGGCGATCGCGTCGCGGTCGGCGTCTTCGGGGATGGCGCAGAAGATGGTGTCGCGCATGATCATCGGCGGATCGGCCGGATTCAAGATGATGATCGCTTTGCCGCGTTTGGCACCGCCGATGGTTTCCACACCTTTGCTGGTGGTCTTGGTGAATTCATCGATATTGGCCCGGGTGCCCGGCCCGGCCGACACCGACGCCACCGAGGCCACGATCTCGGCGTAGGGCACCGTCTCCACGCGCGACACCGCGTACACGATGGGGATGGTGGCCTGTCCCCCGCAAGTGATCATGTTGACGTTCGGCGCATCGAGATGTTCGCGCAGGTTGGCCGGCGGAATGACTGCCGGGCCCACCGCGGCCGGCGTCAGGTCAATCGCCCGGATTCCCGCGTCCGCGTATTTCGGGGCCGCGTCCCTGTGTACATAGGCGCTGGTCGCCTCGAACACCAGGTCGGGTTTCTCGGACTGCGCCAGCAGCCAGTCGACGCCTTCGTGGGTGGTTTCCAAACCCAGCTTGCGGGCCCGGACCAAGCCGTCGCTCTCCGGGTCGATCCCCACCATCCAGCGCGGTTCCAGCCAGTCCGATCTCAGCAGCTTGTAGAGCAGGTCTGTGCTGATATTTCCCGACCCGACAATAGCCACACTTGCCTTTGACGGCATGGCGATCCTCTCAAAAGTGATCCGACACTATTCGAACGACAACCGGACCGAACCCAGACCGTTGAAGTCGGCGACGAACTCGTCTCTGGCGCGTGCGTCGATCGCTCGCGTGCACGAACCGGGTAACACGATGTCACCTTTTCGCAGGCGCACACCGAAGCTTTCCACCTTGCGGGACAACCACGCCACAGCGGTGACCGGATTGCCCAGTACGGCGTCGCTGCGGCCCTCGGCGACCACCTCACCGTTGCGGGTCAGCACCGCGTCGATCGCCTTGACGTCGACATCGGCCGGCGCCACCCGGGCCGCACCCAGCACAAATCCCGCTGACGAGGCGTTGTCGGCGATGGTGTCGCACAACGCGATCTTCCAATCCGTGATCCGGGTGTCGATCAACTCGATCGACGGAACCAGCGCTTCGGTGGCCGCCAGTACGTCGTCTTCGGTGCAGTCGGCTCCCGGTAGGTCCTCGGCCAGGATGAACCCGACTTCGACCTCGACCCGCGGCAGCAGGTAGCGCCCCGCCTTGACCGGGGTGTCTTCGAACACCTGCATCTCGTCGAGCAGATGCCCGTAATCGGGCTCGTCGACCCCCATCATCTGCTGCATCGCCTTCGATGAGAGCCCCACCTTGTGGCCCAGCACCCGCGCACCCTCGGCGACCCGCTGACGGATATTGATCAGCTGGATCTCGTAGGCATCGACGATGTCGATATCCGGGTAGGCGGCCGTGAGCGGAGCGATCGGCTCGCGGCTCCGCTCGGCTTGCGCCAAGTCGGCGGCCAGCTCGTCGCGGGTCGCAACAGTGAGCATTTGCCGAAGTCCCCTCGTCCGTGTGACCGGGTCGGTAGCGCCCGACCCGGGCAATTCTATAACGTGTTCTACATGACAGCGCAGGAGTACGACGTCGTCGTGGTCGGGAGCGGCGGAGCCGGCATGGTTGCTGCCCTCGCCGCCGCGCACCGAGGCCTCTCGACAGTAGTCATCGAAAAGGCCCCGCACTTCGGCGGCTCCACCGCGCGGTCGGGCGGGGGCGTCTGGATTCCGAACAACGAGGTCCTCAGGCGCGATGGTGTGAAGGACACCGCTGAGGCGGCCCGCAGCTACCTGCACGGCATCATCGGCGACATCGTCGAGCCCGCGCGCATCGACGCCTATCTCGAACGCGGTCCCGAGATGCTGTCGTTCGTGCTCAAGCACACGCCGTTGAAGATGTGCTGGGTGCCGCGCTACGCCGACTACTACCCTGAGGCGCCGGGCGGGCGCGCGGGAGGCCGCTCGATCGAGCCGAAGCCGTTCAACGCCCGTAAGCTCGGTGCCGACGAGTCCGGGCTGGAACCGGCCTATGGCAAGGTGCCGCTCAATGTGGTTGTGATGCAACAGGACTACGTGCGGTTGAACCAGCTGAAGCGGCACCCGAGGGGTGTGCTGCGCAGCCTCAAGGTCGGCGCACGCACGATGTGGGCGAAGGCTACCGGCAAAAACCTCGTCGGTATGGGCCGAGCCCTGATCGGGCCGTTGCGGATGGGGCTGCAGCGGGCCGGTGTTCCGGTACTGCTCAACACCGCGCTCACCGACCTGTATGTCGAGGACGGCGTGGTGCGTGGCGTCTACGTCCGCGACACCACCGCGCCGGAATCAGCTGAGCCCCAGCTGATCCGGGCCCGACGCGGGGTAATCCTGGCCAGCGGTGGCTTCGAGCGCAACGAACAGATGCGGGTGAAATACCAGCGTGCACCGATCACCACGGAGTGGACCGTCGGCGCCAAGGCCAATACCGGCGACGGCATCGTCGCCGGCGAAAAGCTGGGTGCCGCACTGGATCTGATGGAAGACGCTTGGTGGGGCCCGACGGTGCCGCTGGTGGGCGCGCCGTGGTTCGCGTTATCGGAGCGCAATTCGCCGGGTTCGATCATCGTCAACATGTCGGGCAAGCGGTTCATGAACGAATCGATGCCCTATGTGGAAGCCTGTCATCACATGTATGGCGGGGAATACGGCCAGGGGCCCGGGCCGGGAGAAAACATTCCAGCGTGGCTGGTGTTCGATCAGCGGTACCGGGATCGCTACATCTTCGCGGGGCTCAATCCTGGACAACGTATTCCGAACAAATGGCTGCAATCCGGTGTGATCATCCAGGCCGACACGCTGCAGGAGCTGGCCGACAAAGCCGGCCTACCGGCCGACGAATTTGTGGTGGCCGTGTCGCGTTTCAACGGCTTCGCACGGTCGGGCGTCGACGAGGACTACCACCGCGGCGAAAGCGCCTATGACCAGTACTACGGCGATCCGACCAACCAGCCGAACCCCAACCTCGGCGAGATCAGTCAGCCGCCGTACTACGCCGCCAAGATGGTGCCCGGGGATCTCGGCACCAAGGGCGGCATCCGCACCGATGTCCATGGCCGTGCCCTGCGCGACGACGGGACTGTCATCGAAGGCCTTTACGCCGCAGGCAATGTCAGTGCTCCGGTGATGGGACACACCTATCCTGGCCCGGGCGGCACAATTGGACCGGCGATGACGTTCGGGTACCTGGCCGCGCTGCATATTGCAGGAGATAACTGACATGCCGATTGATGTAGAGGCCGCGCTGGCCGCGGAGTTGGACCCGATCGAATTCTCCTGGGTGAGCAGCGATATCCAGCTCTACCACCTTGGACTGGGGGCCGGCGCCGATCCGATGGACCCGCGCGAGCTTCGTTACCTCGTCGACGACACGCCGCAGGTGCTACCGACATTCGGCAACGTGGCCGCCACCTTTCACCTCACCAAACCGCCGACCGTGAAATTTCCCGGCATCGACATCGAGCTGAGCAAGGTCTTGCATGCCAGCGAGCGGGTCGAGGTGCCCGCGCCACTGCCGCCGTCGGGTTCCGCCAGCGCCGTCACCCGGTTCACCGATATCTGGGACAAGGGCAAGGCCGCGGTGATCTGGAGCGAGACGACAGTCAGCGCGCCGGACGGTACCCTGCTGTGGACGCAGAACCGGTCGATCTTCGCCCGCGGCGAAGGCGGATTCGGCGGTGAACGCGGGCCGTCAATGTCGGACGGAGCCCCCGACCGGGCGCCCGATCTCGAGGTCGCGATGCCGATCTTGCCCCAACAGGCGCTGCTCTACCGGCTATGCGGCGATCGCAACCCGCTGCACTCCGATCCGGAATTCGCCTCTGCCGCAGGCTTTTCCCAGCCGATTCTGCATGGCCTGTGCACCTACGGCATGACCTGCAAGGCCATCGTCGATGCACTGCTGGACAGCGATGCCGGTGCGGTGGCCGCCTACGGCGCGCGTTTTGCCGGTGTGGCGTTCCCCGGCGAGACGTTGCAAGTCAACGTCTGGAAAGAGGATGGCCGTTTCCTGGCCAGCGTCGTCGCGCCTGCGCGCGACAGCGCGGTCGTACTTAGCGGCGTGGAGCTGGTGCCGGCGTAACACACGCGCGTCCCAGCAGTCACACCAGCACCGGCGAGTGGCCCATTACCGTGGCCTGAAACTCGATGGCGCATGCGATATCACGGCTAGTCGAAATCGAATAGGTCGCCAAGTCCACGGTCAGTCCTCCCTGAGAGTTTCTGGACCACCCACTGATTCATCGACACGTTCTGCTCAGCGGCTTCGATGACAAGCCGCGCGTGCAATGCCGGCGAGGTCCTGACCACAAACTTGCCGCTGTATTGCCGTTCGGTAAGCGGCGCGGGCACGTCTCCACCATCTGTTTTCCGCTCGACGACGAACTCGTCAACGGCTTGCTCGGTAGCCGCAGTAGCCTCCTGCAGAGTCGGCGCACATCGCGACATCAACGGCAACTCGATACATCTGACGACGTATTCGCGGTGTTCAGGCCACCATTCAGCACGGTAGGTGTAGTGGTTCATGGTCACGTGATATCGCATGCGCCATCGAGTTGGAGAAGCCACCATCTCCTCCGGGAGAGACCGAAGTGATTTGTGAGTCTCATGAGGCCCAGCGTTGCACGGAGCACGCCGCCCGTCACTTCAGCTTCACAGGTTAACCCAAGATCAGGCCCGACGTCGGGACGCCGGTCCCGGCAGTGACCAACACGTGCTCGACGTCGGGCACCGGGTTCACCGAGGTGCCACGCAGTTGCCGCACACCCTCCGCGATGCCGTTCATTCCGTGGATGTAGGCCTCACCGAGTTGACCCCCGTGCGTGTTGATGGGCAGCCGGCCGCCGACCTCGACCGCGCCGTCGGCGATGAAATCTTTAGCTTCACCTTTGCCGCAGAACCCCAACTCCTCCAACTGAATCAGGGTGAACGGCGTGAAGTGGTCGTAGAGCACCGCGGTCTGGATGTCGGAGGGCTTGAGCCCGGACTGCTGCCATAACTGCTGACCGACCAGGCCCATCTCGGGCAGGCCCAGCTCGGGCCGGTAATAGCTGACCATCGTGTATTGGTCGGGGCTGGAGCCCTGCGACGCGGCCTCGATGATCGCCGGCCGCTGCTTGAGGTCCCGCGCGCGCTCCACGGATGTGACCACGATCGCCACCGCGCCGTCGGTTTCCTGACAGCAGTCCAGCAACCGCAAGGGCTCGGCGATCCACCGCGAATTCTGGTGGTCTTCAATGGTTATCGGCTTCTCGTAGAAGTATGCCTTCGGGTTCTTGGCGGCGTGCTTGCGGTCGGCCACCGAGATAACACCGAAGTCCCGACTGGCGGCGCCGGACAGATGCATGTACCGCTGGGCGATCATGGCCACCTGTGCCGCCGGCGTCGAAAGCCCGTGCGGATACGAGAAGGCGTTGTCCGCCGTCGTCGAATCAGCCTGGGCGCCAGCGTCACCCACCAACCGACTCTGAACCTGACCGAAACGCATTCCGGAACGCTCGTTGAATGCCCGGTAAGCCACCACGACGTCGGCTACGCCCGTCGCGACCGCCATCGCCGCGTGCTGAACGGTCGCACACGCGGCCCCACCGCCATAGTGGATCTTGGAGAAGAACTTCAGCTCACCGATACCGACCGCGCGCGCGACGGCGATCTCGGTGTTGGTGTCCATCGTGAATGTGCTGAGCCCGTCGACGTCGGCGGGGCTCAACCCGGCATCGTCAAGGGCATCTTGCACCGCCTCCGCGGCCAGCCGCAGCTCGCTTCGGCCGGAGTCCTTCGAGAAGTCGGTGGCACCGATGCCTACGATCGCAGCCTTACCCGACAACATCAAGCATCCCCCATCGTCAGCGTGGCGGTCGCGATGACATGATCGCCAAGACTGTTGCGGCCCACCACCTTTACGGTGATCAGGCCGTCATCCACCGCGGTCACTTCTCCGGAAAATGTCACCGTGTCGTAGGCGTACCACGGCACACCCAGTCGCAGCCCAATCGACTTGATCAACGCCGACGGCCCAGCCCAGTCCGTGATGTAGCGCTGCACCAGTCCGGTGTCGGTGAGGATATTGACGAAGATGTCCTTCGACCCCTTGGCCTGCGCCAAATCCCGGTCGTGGTGCACATCCTGAAAATCCCTGGTGGCCAACGCCGTTGAGATGATGAACGTGGGGTCACCGTAGAGCTTGAGCTCGGGCAGCGTCGTTCCCACTTCAACAACGGGTGCGCTCATGCGTCGGGCTCCCAGGCATACAGGCTCCACTCGGGCCCGCTGTCGCCAGCAGGAAAGTCGATATACATTGTGCGAACAGGCATTCCGATCTTCACATGGGCGTGCTCGACGCCTCGCAGCTCACCGAGCATCCGAACGCCCTCCTCGAGCTCGACCAAGGCGATCACGAACGGCAGCGTGCGGCCGGGCACTTTCGGTGCGTGGTGCACGACGAAGCTGAACACTGTGCCCTTGCCGCTCGCCACCAGGTAGTCGATCGGTTCGGCTTTGTCCTGCCACACCGCGGGCACGGGCGGATGCTGCAGGCTACCGTCGGGCCGGCGCTGAATCCGCAACTCGTGCGCCTTGACGCCCTCCCAGAAGAACGCGGTGTCCCGCGACATCGAAGGGCGCATCATGGTGTCGGGATCCAGATCCGCCGGCACTGAACCCTGCGGCGGCGCGGAATCTTCACGTGGCTTGAATTTGAGGATGCGCCACTCCATCTCGGCGACATCCTCGTCACCGACCCGCCACGTGATGTGCTGGTTGATGAACCAACCCTCACCGAGCGCGGTCTTCTTGGGGCCGACGACATCGCGCATCTCGGAGGCGATGCTGACTTCCTCGCCGGGCCGCAGATAACGGTGGTAGGTCTGTTCACAGTTGGTGGCGACCACTCCGACGTAGCCGGCGTCGTCGAAGAGCTGCATCATCGGACCCATCGGGTCGTCGGTGGGACGTTCCCCACCGAGCCCGAACATCGTCCACACCTGAATCATCGCCGGTGGAGCCACAATTCCAGGGTGCCCCGCGGCGCGGGCCGCAGCCTCGTCCACGTAGATCGGGTTGGCGTCCCCCAGAGCCTCGACCCAGTTGTTGATCGTCGGCTGATTCACCGGGTCCCGGCCCGCGCGCGGCTTGGCGACGACGGTGTTCGTGATCTCCGTGACAGCTTCCCGAATGTCGGTCATCTGGGCACCCGCGGCACCTTGAGGCCCGCGGCCGCGATCATCTCACGCATGACTTCGTTCACGCCTCCACCGAAGGTGATCACCAGATTGCGCTTGGTCTGTGAGTCGAGCCAGTTGAGCAGGTCGGCGGTGTCGGTCTCGGCGGGGTTGCCGTATTTGCCGACGATCTCTTCGGCGAGCCGCCCGACGTACTGCACCCGCTCGGTGCCGAATACCTTCGTCGACGCGGCATCGGCAACGTTGATGTCCTCACCAGCGGCGGCGACCTGCCAATTGAGCAACTCGTTGATCCGCCACATCGCATGGATCTCACCGAGCGCGCGTTTGACGTCGCTGTGATCGATCGGTGTGACACCGTCACCGCCCGGTTTGGACGCCCACGCATGCAATCGGTCGTAGATGGCGGCGAACCGGCCCGCTGGGCCCAGCATCACCCGCTCGTTGTTGAGCTGGGTGGTGATCAACCGCCATCCGGCGTTCTCCTCGCCGACCAGCATGTCGGCGGGCACCCGCACGTCGTTGTAGTAGGTGGCATTGGTGTGGTGGGCGCCGTCGGACAGGATGATCGGCGTCCACGAGTAGCCAGGATCCTTGGTGTCGACGATCAGGATTGAAATGCCCTTGTGCTTAACGGCTTCCGGGTCGGTGCGACAGGCCAGCCAGATGTAGTCGGCATCATGTGCGCCGGTGGTGAAGATCTTCTGCCCATTGACGATGTACTCGTCACCCTGGCGGACGGCCGTCGTCCGCAACGAGGCGAGATCGGTGCCCGCTTCCGGTTCGGTGTAGCCGATCGCGAAGTGCACCTCGCCGGCCAGGATCGCCGGCAGGAACTTCTTCTTCTGCATCTCGCTGCCGAACACCTGCAGCGTCGGCCCCACGGTCTGCAGGGTGACGGCCGGCAGTGGCACATCGGCCCGATGGGCCTCGTTGACGAAGATCTGCTGCTCGATCGGGCCGAAGCCCAAGCCTCCAAACTCTTTTGGCCACCCGACACCGAGCTTGCCGTCCTGACCCATCCGCCGGATCACCGCGCGGTAGGCGGCGTTGTGGCGATCTTCCCCCATCGCCTTCATCTCGTCGGCTGAGATCAAATTCGAAAAGTATTGACGCAGCTCGGCTTGCAGCTGGCGCTGCTCCGGAGTCAGTTCGATGAACATTGCGCTCCCACCAGGTCGAGACGATGAGACGGCCCGCCCAGCAGCCGGGTCAGGTCTTTGATCGTAGAGTAATACCGGTGCATGGGATACGTGATGTCCATTCCCATCCCGCCGTGCAGATGATGGCACGTCTGCATCACCGGCGGCGCCTGTGACGTGATCCAGTAACCGAGCACGTCAAGGTCGTCGTCGGCATCCCGGCCTTCACACAGTCGCCAGACCACCGACTTCGCAGCCAAATCGATGGTGCGCGAAGCGATGTAGACCTCGGACAGCTGCGCGGCGACAGTCTGGAAGGTGGACAATGGCTTGCCGAACTGTTTCCGGTTGGCCACGTAGTCAGCGGTGAGACGCAGCGCCCCGGCCACCAGCCCGTCGGCATACGCCCCGATCGCCGCCAGTGCCAGCTGGTTGACTCGGTGCGCTGTCGCACCCGCCAGAACGTCGGCGTCGGGAACCGCAACGTCGGCGAAGGTGACCGTGTATTCGTCCGAGCCGTTCGACGTCGGCGTGCGCACCAGCTGCACCCCGTCGGCCGTCGGCGACACCACGACGACGGCGCTGTCGGCGGTCACGATCATCTGATCGGCTTGTTCGGCATAGGGAACGCCGACTTTGGTGCCCGACAACCGCCCGCCCGCAAAGGTGGTGGCGGGCCGGTCAGGCAGCGCCGCGCCCGGTTCGTTGAGCGCCGCGGTCAGCACCCCGCCCTTGGCGACGCCCGCCAGGAAACGGTCCTGCTGCTCCTCGGATGCCAGGTCGAGCAGCGGCAGCACGCCAAGGCCCAGCGTGGCCAGTGCCCGCGTGACAGCGCCGTGGCGGCCCACTTCGGTCAACACCGTCGCGACCTCCGGCAGGCCCACGCCGTCGCCACCGAGACGCTCCGGCACGGGCAGCGCCGTCACACCTCCTTCGACGAGTGCGTTCCAGGAGTTATCCCTGTCCAGCACCGACGTGGCAACGTCGGCGACAGCCTGTTGTGTCGCGGTGAGGTCGAAGTCCATCAGTGCGCCACCGGGCACTCGCCGGTGTAATCGACCTCCCAGTGCTTGATGCCGTTGAGCCAGCCCGACCGCAGCCGCACGGGCTTCGAGACGGGCTTGAGGTCCGGCATGTGGTCGGCCACAGCGTTGAAGATCAGGTTGATCGTCATCTTGGCCAGGTTGGCGCCGATGCAGTAATGCGCACCGGTACCGCCAAAACCGACGTGCGGGTTGGGATTCCGCATGATGTTGAAAGTGAACGGATCCTCGAAAACCTCTTCGTCGAAGTTGGCCGACCGGTAGAACATGATCACCCGTTGGCCCTTCTTGATCTGCACCCCGGACAGTTCGTAATCCTCGAGGGCGGTCCGCTGGAAGCAGGTGACCGGGGTGGCCCAGCGGACGATCTCGTCGGCAGCGGTTTCGGGGCGTTCCTTCTTGAACAGCTCCCATTGGTCGGGGAAGTCGGCGAACGCCATCATCCCCTGGGTGATGGAGTTACGGGTGGTCTCGTTGCCGGCGACGGCCAGCATCACCACGAAGAAGCCGAATTCGTCGTCGGAGAGTTTTTCGCCTTCGATGTCGGCCTCGATCAGCTGAGTAACGATGTCGTCGCCCGGGTTTTTGGCCCTGTCCTCCGCCATTTTCATCGCGTACATGATCAGCTCCGCCGAGGACATCTGGGGGTCGACGTGTGCATATTCCGGGTCGTCGGTGCCGGTCATCTCGTTCGACCAGTCGAACAGCTTGCCGCGGTCCTCCTGCGGCACCCCGAGCAAACCGGCGATGGCCTGCAGCGGCAGCTCACACGACACCTGCTGAACGAAGTCGCCCGTACCCTCGGCCGCCGCCTCCCGGGCGATCCTCTGGGCACGCTCCCTGAGTTCGTCCTCCAGGCGTCCGATGGCGCGCGGCGTGAAGCCGCGAGAGATGATCTTGCGCAGCCGGGTGTGGTGGGGCGCGTCCATGTTCAGCATGACGGAGCGTTGAAGGTCGATGTTCTCGCGCGGGATGTCGTTGTTGAACCGCGGGATGACGCCGTTTTCACAGCTGGAGAAGATGTCGCTGCGCCGCGATATCTCCTTGACGTCCTCGAGCTTGGTGATCGCCCAGTAGCCGCCATCGTGGAAGCCGCCACCGGTGCCCGGGGCCTGTTCGTTCCACCAGATCGGCTCGGTCGCCCGGAGCTCGGCGAACTCTTCGACCGGAAGCCGCTCGGTGTAGATGTCGGGATCGGTGAAATCGAACCCGGGGGGAAGATTGGGGCTGGGCACGCTGCTTCTCCTTACTGCAGTCTGCTCTGACTGATGGTTCCCCGACACTAGCTGTCCTAGTGGACCTCTATTGCCAGTAAAACATGCCTTCACCGCAGAAAAAAGGCGGCGAGGCATCCGCGCTTGTCAGAGTAATGAAACGTGTTCTAGCCTGACCCCATGGGTAACCCGGTAATCGTCGAAGCCACCCGCAGCCCGATCGGCAAGCGGAACGGATGGCTGTCAGGACTGCACGCCACCGAGCTGCTGGGCGAGGTGCAGAAGGCACTGGCGCAGAAGGCCGGCATCGATGCAGGCGATGTCGAACAGCTGGTCGGCGGGTGCGTGACGCAATACGCGGAGCAGTCCAACAACATCACCCGCACGGCGTGGCTGACCGTGGGCTTGCCCGAACACGTCGGCGCCACCACCGTCGACTGCCAGTGCGGCAGCGGGCAGCAGGCCAACCACCTCGTCGCCGGCCTGATCGCGGCCGGCGCCATCGACGTCGGCATCGCGTGCGGGATCGAGGCGATGAGCCGGGTCGGCCTCGGTGCCAACGCGGGTCCCGATCGCAACTGGCGGGCGGAGTCGTGGGACATCGACCTGCCCGACCAGTTCACCGCGGCCGAGCGGATCGCCAAGCGCCGCGGCATCACCCGCGAAGACATCGACGCGTGGGGGTTCCAGTCTCAATTGCGCGCCAAACGAGCCTGGGACGAGAGTCGTTTCGACCGGGAAATCTCGCCGATCGAGGCTCCGGTGCTCGACGAGCAGAAGCAGCCCACCAGCGAGCGCCACATGGTCTCCCGTGACCAGGGCCTGCGCGATACCACGATGGAGGGGTTGAGCCAGCTGAAGCCGGTGCTCGAGGGCGGGATCCACACCGCGGGCACGTCGTCACAGATCTCCGACGGTGCGGCGGCCGTGTTGTGGATGGACGAGGACAAGGCCAAGGCGCTCGGGCTGCGGCCGCGGGCCCGGATCGTCAGCCAGGCGCTGGTCGGCGCCGAGCCCTACTACCACCTGGACGGACCGGTGCAGTCGACCGCGAAGGTGTTGGAGAAGGCCGGCATGAAGATCGGCGACATCGACATCACCGAGATCAACGAGGCGTTCGCATCGGTGGTGCTGTCCTGGGCGCGGGTACACGAACCCGACATGGCCAGGGTCAACGTCAACGGCGGCGCGATCGCGCTGGGGCACCCGGTGGGCTGTACCGGCAGCCGGCTGATTACCACCGCATTGCACGAGCTGGAGCGCTCCGATCAGAGCACCGCGCTGATCACAATGTGCGCCGGGGGCGCACTGTCCACTGGCACCATCATCGAGCGGATTTAACCGGTCGGTGATCGTCTCCGAAGAGCGCCGCATCGCGGCGGCGCAGGCGTACATCGACGCGCTCGTCAGCCATGACGGTGACTCGGTTCCATTCGCGCACGGGTGCACCCGCGTCGAACAAGGCATCAAGAACGGGTTCTCCGGAAATCATTTGCGCCGCAGCCTCAATCGCGGTCCGCAATACCGGGTGATCGCCGACGCGACACCACCGGACTACCGCATTGTCGGCGACGAGGTGCACGCCCTGTACGACGTGCTGACGAAGACGGCGTTCAACGGCCGGCGCATCGCCGGGCGGGTTGATGAGACGTTCGTGATTCCGGCCGAGAGCTCCACCGGGAGGGCCGAGATCCAGCACAGCAAGGTTCGCTTCAAGCCATTCATTCAGCGCTGACTAGGATCGGCACCATGCCGAAATCACCACCATGGTTCATGAGAAGCGATTTCGCCCTCAAATGGATGTCGCGCATCAACACATTCCTGTACCGGCGCAGCGGCGGCCAGGGCTTGGGCGGCACTGTCCAGAACATTCCAGTGGCTCTGCTGACCACCACCGGCCGCAAGACCGGCGAGCCCCGGGTGACTCCGCTGTACTTCCTGCGCGACGGGGACAGGGTGATCGTTGCCGCCTCAAAGGGCGGTACCCCGAAGAACCCAATGTGGTACCTCAACCTCAAGGCCAATCCCAAGGTGCAGGTACAGGTCAAAAAAGAGGTGCTCGACCGGACCGCGCGGGACGCGACCGACGAGGAGCGCGCCCGGTACTGGCCGCAATTGGTGGACATGTACCCGTCGTACGAGGACTACCAGTCCTGGACCGATCGGACCATCCCGATCGTCATCTGCGATCCGTAAGTCGACCTATCCTGGGCGCATGCCCAGCCGGTGGATTCGCAATTCCCGGCCGGTGGCGCTGCTGCTCAAATACTTTGCGGATGCCCATATTTGGGTGTACCGCCGAACCAACGGCAGAATCGGCGCGAAACTGCTGCGGTTCCCGGCGGCGCTGCTGACTACCGCCGGACGCAAGTCGCACGAGCCACGAACCACCGCGACCCTGTATCTGCGCGATGGTGATCGGGTGATCGTGCCGGCGTCCTTTCTCGGACGCAGGGAAAACCCGTTGTGGTACCACAACTTGAAACAAAATCCCGAGGTGCAGGTGCAGATCGGTGCGGAGCGCCTGGACCTGGTTGCCCGGGACGCCACCGACTCCGAACGCGACCTCTACTGGCCGCCCCTGATGCGGATCTATCCGCCCTTCCGGAAGTACCGCGAGGTTGCGGGCCGCGTCATCCCGTTAGTGGTGTGCGAACCGCGCTAGGCCCCGTAGACCGGGATCGGCGGCCGCGCCTTTGCCAGCAGGTCGGCCACGACGGACCCCAGTTCGGCGGGATCCCATCTCGCGCCCTTGTCGATCTGCGGTCCGTGCGCCCAGCCCTCGGCGATGCGGATCTTGCCGCCCTCGACCTCGAGGACCTTGCCGGTGACGTCGCGCGACCCTGCGCTGCCCAGCCAGACGACCAGCGGCGAGACGTTTTCCGGTGCCATGGCGTCGAAATCCTGGTCCTGCGTTGACATCATCTCGGCGAAGACGGTCTCGGTCATGCGGGTGCGGGCCGACGGTGCGATGGCGTTGACGGTGACGCCGTAGCGACCCATTTCGGCGGCGGCCACCAGTGTCATCGCCGCGATGCCGGCCTTGGCGGCGCTGTAGTTGCCCTGCCCGACGCTGCCCTGCAGGCCGGCACCCGAACTGGTGTTGATGATCCGTGCGTCAACGTTTTTGCCCTCTTTGGACAGCGCGCGCCAGTACGACGCGGCGTGCCGCATCGTGGCGAAGTGGCCCTTGAGGTGCACGGCGATGACGGCGTCGAACTCCTCCTCGCTGGTGTTGGCCATCATCCTGTCGCGCACGATGCCGGCGTTGTTCACCAAAACGTCAAGGCCGCCAAAGGTTTCGACCGCGGTCTGGATTAGACCTGCCGCTTGATTCCAGTCCGCGACGTTGGATCCGTCGGCGACGGCTTCGCCACCGGTTGCGGTGATCTCGTCGACTACTCCCTGCGCAGCGCTGCCGCCGCCGGCGGGCGACCCGTCCAGACCAACACCGATGTCGTTGACGACGACGCGCGCACCCTCGGCCGCGAAGGCCACCGCGTGCGCGCGACCGATACCGCCGCCCGCTCCCGTGACGATGACGACACGGCCGTCGACCAGGCCCATATCCGTTGTCTCCTCTACTTGATCGCGCTCGCGTTCGTTGTGGCGAGATAGTGCGGCGGCTCGCCCCCGCCGTGCACCTCCAATGAGGCACCACTGATGTAGGAGGCCGCTTCCGACGCCAAAAAAGCTGCGGCCCAACCGATATCCTCCGGCTTGGCCAGCCGGCCCAGCGGCACGTTCTTCGAGATTGCGGCGATCGACTCGGCGTCACCATAGAACAGTTCGGACTGTTCGGTCTCCACCATGCCGACCACGCAGGCATTCACCCGGACCTTCGGCCCCCACTCCACCGCCAGTGTCTGCGTAAGGCTTTCCAGGCCTGCCTTCGCCGCGCCGTATGCGCCGGTGCCGGGGCTGGGCCGCCGGCCGCTGAGGCTGCAGATGTTGACGATCGAACCGCCGCCTTGTTGGCCTTGCATCACGTCGTTCGCGTATTGCGAAACCCACAGACCGCCAATGAGATTGAGTTCGATGATCTTGCGGTTGAACTTCGGGCTGGACTCGGCGGTCAGGACGTAGGGCGACCCTCCGGCGTTGTTGACCACCACGTCGAGCCGCCCGTGCCGCTCGACGATCGAATCGATCAACGCCTTGACGGCGTCCTCGTCGCGCACGTCGCAGGAATGGAATTCGTACGGCGAGCCCTCGACCGGGCGCCGGGCGCAGGTCACCACGGTCGCCCCTTGTTGGGCGAAGACCGAGCTGATACCGGCACCGACCCCTCGAACGCCGCC
>Ga0335072_10002485_pt1 | contig 28603 bp, 26 predicted proteins | sample Lox_Sample_21_FD_206725 | JGI IMG/M metagenome (GOLD analysis project Ga0335072, IMG submission 206725) | Soil microbial communities from Loxahatchee National Wildlife Refuge, Florida, United States - Lox_Sample_2.1 | ecosystem: Environmental > Terrestrial > Soil > Wetlands | place: USA... | reverse complement strand
ACGCTTTGCGGATCTTCGCCGAACGAGCGCGTGTTGATGATCGGATTGTCGGGATTGTTGTTCACATCCGCGTCGGGCGCAAAGACCCACTGAATTCCCGCGGCGCGCGATTCGAGAGCGACGATTTTTCCTTCCTGGTAAGCGAGCTTCGGATCGCCCGAGGCGGCGATCGCCATCGCTGCCGGGAAATACGTCCCCGCGCTGAGCCGCATTCCCGTGCCCGCTTCAAAATCGGAGCCGACGAGCAGAGGAACCGTGGCGCGCTTCTGCAGATCGTTGAGCGTGACCGCGGTGGGATAGAGCTGGCTGCGCTCGATGCCCAGAACGCCGCGTTCGGTGCCGAGAATCAGGCCGCCGATGTGGTCTTCCTCTACAAGCCGCACCAATTCTTTGTATTCGGGACTATCGGCCGAAGTGTAGACGCCCCAATAATGAATCATCAGGAGCTGGCCGAGCTTTTCGCTGACGGTCATCTTGCGGAGGGTCGCTTCGACCCAGGCGTTTCCGCTGCCGGCCGCTTTCGATTTTGTGGGAGTTTTTTTCTGAGCGCGCAAGATGGGTGTCATGAGAGATAGCAACGCAACCAGAAGCGCCGCGAGAAACCGTGTCCGAGCCCGTTTGGCCTTTCGTGTTGACGCTTGCATCCCTCGGCTGTATATAGCACACGGTCGGATGCCGCACAACAAAACGCCCGCGCGAATGTTTCGTTTCCGCTCTATTGCCATTTTCACCCTGCTGCTGCCAGTTGTCGTGCTGCTGTTCGCCGTTGTGCCCATGAACGCGCAATCCGCTGCGGCGGAGGCGCCCGGAGCGACGCTCGCCACGCAGACGGGCATCGACGTCCTCGAACAAGAGAATTTTGCGCCACTGCGTGGCAAACGAATCGCGATCATTACAAATCAGACGGGCGTCGATTCGCAGGGGCGGCGGACCATCGACGTGCTGGCACACGCTCCGGGCGTGAGGCTGTTTGCGATATTCAGCCCGGAGCACGGGATCGCGGGAAAGATCGACGCGAATGTGCCGGATTCCGTCGACGCGGCAACACACCTCCCGATTTACAGCTTGTACGGCGCGACGCGCCGGCCGACTGCGGATATGCTTCGCAGCCTAGATGCGCTTGTCTACGACATTCAGGACGCAGGCGTGCGCTTTTACACCTTCATCACCACGATGGGCTTTTGCATGGAGGCGGCGGCGCAAAATCATATTGCGTTCTTCGTACTGGACCGGCCCGATCCGCTTGGCGGCGTGGTGATCGAAGGTCCGATGCTCGACCCGGACAAGACTTCTTTCACGGCGTATTTTCCGCTTCCCGTGCGCTACGCCATGACGCCGGGCGAGCTGGCGCAACTGTTCAACGGCGAAAAACATCTGGGCGCCGACCTCCACGTGATCGCGATGAAGAATTGGCGCCGCTCGGAATCCTATGGCGACACGGAACTCCCGTTCATCGCGCCTTCGCCCAATTTGCGCAACCTGAACGAGGCGCTTCTCTATCCGGGCGTTGAAATTCTCCAGGCGGGTGGAGTGTCCGTGGGGCGCGGCACGGGCGCTCCTTTCGAGCTGCTTGGAGCGCCCTGGATTCGGGGCGGAGAACTGTCGGCGGAGCTGAACCGGCGCAAGATTCCCGGCGTCGAATTTGCGCCCGCGCGCTTCACGCCGGCGAGCGGGCCTTACAAAGGGCAAGTGTGCGAGGGAGTGTCGCTTACATTGACCGATCGGACCGTGTTTCGCTCGATGAGCATGGGCCTTGAAATTGCCGCCGCGCTTCGCCGCCTTTACCCCGATTCCTTCCACGTCGAAAAGATGATCGAACTGCTCGGCTCGCAATCCACAGTCGACCAGCTTGCCCGCGGCGTCCCGACGGAGCAGATTCTTTCGAGTTGGGACGCGGCGGTCGCGCAATTTCGTGCCGTGCGGTCAAAATATCTCCTGTACAATTGATTTTCGTATGCAGAGTGAAATTTCTCGTTCTAGTTCCGCGCGGCCGCGCACGTGGCTTTCCTGGAGCAGCGGCAAGGACAGCGCCTGGTCGCTTCACGCCGTGCGGCAGAGCGGCGAATTTGACGTTGTCGCGCTGCTGACCACCGTGAATCGCACATACTCTCGCGTGGCGATGCACGCTGTGCGTGAGGCGTTGCTCGAACAGCAAGCCGAAGCTGCGGGATTGCCGCTGGTGAAGATTCCGATTCCTTCGCCGTGCCCTAACGAAGTGTACGAGCGCGCGATGGCCGAAGCGATGGCTGCGGCGCGCGACCAAGGCGTCCGCCACATCATTTTCGGCGACCTGTTTCTCGAAGACATTCGTGCCTATCGCGAAAAAAATCTCGCCGCGTGCGGAATGACTCCTGTCTTTCCGCTGTGGAGGATCAACACGCGGGAGCTTGCGGGCGACATGATTGCGGGAGGACTTTCGGCGTACCTGACATGCGTCGACCCGCGAAAACTCGGCCGCGAATTTGCCGGGCGTAAATTCGACGCGGCGCTGCTTGGCGAGCTGCCCGCGAGCGTGGATTCGTGCGGCGAAAATGGCGAATTCCATACGTTTGCCTGTGCCGGGCCGATGTTTCGCCGCCCGATCGCTGTTGAGCCCGGAGAAGTGGTCGAACGCGACGGATTTGTATTCGCCGATCTTCTTCCCGCAAAATTCTCGGCCGCGGCATCGGTCTCGGCGCAGTAATTTGTGAGGAAGCGCGGCACCGCTGGGACTACGGAGGGGACGATGCAAATTTGTTCGCTTCTACCATCCGCCACGGAAATTCTCTATGCCATCGGGCTCGGCCACTCGGTCGTGGGAGTCACGCACGAATGTGACTTTCCGCCGGATGCCTCGACCAAGCCCGCGCTCATTCAGCCGCGCGTCGATCCTCATGCCGAGCCCGCGGAAATCGACCGCCAGGTCGCCGAACTCGTCGCGCGCGGCGAGAGCATTTATTCGGTCGATGCCGACCTTCTCGAATCGCTCGCTCCAGATTTGATCGTTACGCAGGACCTGTGCCACGTCTGCGCAGCGTCTCCCGACGATCTGGCTGCGGCGCTCACGCGTTTTTCCAAAGCGCCACGAGTGCTTTCGCTCGTCCCACAATCGTTGGCGGATGTATGGGGCGACGTGCGCCGCGTGGGAGATGCCGCCTGCGCGAGCGCCAGGGCTGAGGCTCTTGCGACGGAGTTGGCTCGGAGAGTCGCGGCAGTCGAGGCCCGGACGGCGGCGCTCTCGTCGCGGCCGCGCGTTCTGTGCCTGGAATGGCTCGACCCGTTTTACATCGGCGGACATTGGGTGCCGGAAATGGTGGCGAAGGCGGGAGGACAGGACGCGCTCGCCGTGCCCGGAAAGCCCTCGCGCCGCGTGACGCTCGAAGAAATCGAAGGATCGTCGCCCGAAGTGATCGTCGTGATGCAGTGCGGTTACAATGCCGCCCGCAACGCCGGCGATTTCCGAAAAATGGGCCTGCGCGCAATCTTCCAGGAGACGCCGGCCGGACGAGCGAACCGTATTTTCGCCGTCGACGCCAACGGATATTTCTCGCGCCCGGGACCGAGGCTTGCGGATGGTGTCGACACCCTCGCGCATCTTTTGCATCCGGACATTTTTCCGCCGCCGGAGCCATCGAGCCCGATGATTCGCTTGTAAATCAAGCTGCCGCTTTCTGCAGCCGCTTCTGCCAATAGCGATAGAAAATCAGCCCCAGAAGAATCAGCACGAAGCCGATCGACGACCTTACCGGCCGCGCGATCCACAGCGTCACCGTGAGCGCCAGAGCCCCGGTAACAAACAAAATCGGCACCACCGGATAGCCCCAAGTTTTGTATGGCCGCGGCATATCCGGCTCCGTCCGGCGCAAGCGAATCAGCGCGCAAACGGCCAGGCCGTAGAAAATCCACGTCGAAAAAATGAAAAGCGACGTGAGGTCCTCGAACGTTCCCGAGAGCGCCATCAGGCTGGCCAGCACGCATTGAAAGACGAGCGCGTTTCCCGGAGTGCGGAATTTCGGATGGATTTTGGCCGCGACGCGGAAGAACAGTCCGTCGCGCGCCATCGCGTAATCCACGCGCGCGCCGCTGAGCACCGACGAATTCAGAGTGCCAAGCGCTGAGATCACCATCACCAGCGTGATCCACAGTGCGGCCTGATGCCCCGCAAAGCTCTGGAACACGTCCGAGGCGACGTGTTGCGAAGCCGCCACCGCCGCCACCGGCAGCGCGTAGAAGCAGACGGCGCTGAACAAAATAAAAATGACAGCTACAAAGGCCACGCCTGCAATCAGGGCCAGCGGGATGTTTCTTTCCGGGTTGCGAATTTCCGAGCCGACCAGGTTCAAGTCCTCCCAGCCGTCGTAGGCCCACAGCGCCGCGGCCAGCGCCGCCCAAAATCCCGCCATCGTTCCCCAGGAAATGCCGGACGGCCAGACCGGATGAAAATTGCTCGCACTTCCGTGCGCCAGGAGAAATCCGAGGCCGATAATCGCCAAGACCGCCGCGATTTTCAGAAACGTCAGCACCACTTGAACCTCGCCGCCCAGGCGGACGCCGAGGTAGTTGATGAAAGTCATTAGGATGAGCACGCCGACCGCCAGCGGCTGCGCCCAAGTGAACACAAACGCTCCACTGTGTCCCGTACCAAACGGCATCGCGAAATGAACAGTGAATATGGGAGTCGCGACCACGGGGAAAAGGAACGCCGCGAATCGCAACAGTCCCGCAGCTATCGACGCGGCCGATGCCGGCCGGCCGACAATCGAGTGCATCCAGCCGAACAGAAATCCCCAGACGGGCCCAAATCCCCGGCTCAAATACGCGTATTCGCCGCCCGCCTCGGGGATTGCCGCGCCGAGCTCCGCATAACTCAGCGCGCCGAACATCGAAAGCACGCCGCCCGCAATCCATGCGGCAAATACCACGCCGCTTGCGCCCGCCACCTGCGCCATTTCCGCAGGCTTCAGGAAAATTCCCGTGCCGATCATCGTGCCCACGACGATGGCCGCCGTGGCCCACGGCCCGAGCACGCGCACCAATCCCGGCGAACTTTCCGTCCGGCTTGGGATTGCTTTCACGCGGTAAGGATGTCCTTTTGTGCGTCAGGCGCGCGCCCGGCGAACAAGCTGGCGAGCGAACCCGCCGCAAACGTCAGAATCGTTCCCGCCGCCACGTACCACGTCCATGCAAGATGTGTGTAGCGATGGACCAAAATCATGGCAATCAAACCGACGAGAAATCCGGCTAGCGCGCCTGTCTCGTTGGCTCGCGCGTTCCACGTGCCCAGCAGAAACACACCCAACAGCGCACCGTAAGTGATCGAGGCAATGGTCAATCCAGCTACGAGCACCGGCCCCCATCGCACGAGTCCGAGCGCGATCAGCACCACTCCCCATCCGACGGTCAGCAATCGCGAGAGGAGCAAGTTGCGCTTGGAGTCGATCACTGCCGCCTCCGCGCGAGCGCCGCCAGTGCGGAAATCCATCATGCTTGACGAGGCGAGCGAGTTCAACGATCCACTGGCGTTCGACATCGCCACTGCAAAGATCGCCGCAATCACCAGGCCCGCCAAGCCGTGCGGCATGTCGCGCACGATGAACGCCGGAAAAATCTTGTCGGCATCGTGCGCGGCAGTTGCCAGCAGGGAAGCGCCTGCAGAACCCTGTAAGGCGGCCTGCTGCGCGTAGACGAACAGCATCACGCCGATCAACAGGAACAGCGCGAACTGTACGAAGATGATGCCGCCGCTCGCCAGCAAGGCCTTTTGCCCGTCGCGTTTGTTTCGCGCGGCCAGCAAGCGCTGGACCATCGTTTGATCAGTGCCGTGGCTCGCCATGGTCAGAAACGTTCCGCCGATCAGCCCGGCCCAGAACGTGTAGCTCTGCGTGAGGCTGAAGGCAAAATCGAACACGCGCAGTTTTCCGCCGGAAGCGGCGGCCACCTGCGCCACTTCACCCCATCCTCCGGGAATTCGATGCAGCAGCAGAAAAAACGCGGCCACAGAACCTGTCAAGTAGATGGCAAATTGAGCGACGTCGGTCCAGATGACCGCTTTCATTCCTCCTTCAAACGTGTAAAACACTGTCAGCACACCGACGATGAGAATCGAAATTCGATTGTCGGTGCCGAACGCCACGCTGACGACTTTCCCGATCGCCGCGATGCGCACACCTTCGGCCAGTGCGCGCGTTCCCAAAAAGACGGCTGCTGACGCTGCCCTCATGCGCCTGCCGAAACGCTTTTCCAAAAGCTGATAAGCCGTGTAGAATTCGCCTTGGAAATACTGTGGCACGAGGATGACGCACAGTAGGACCCTAGCGACGACGTAGCCCAGCACGATTTGCAGGAATCCCAAGTTTCCGCCATAGGCAATCCCAGGTGTGCCAATGATCGTGAGGGTCGAGGTTTCCGTGGCAACGATGGAGCAAGCCAGCGCCCACCATGGCGCTGTTCTTTCGCCCAGAAAATAATCGCGCAGGTTCTTCTGCCCATGCCGGAACCGCGCGCCGAACACCGTAATGCCCGCGAGGTAGAGCACCAAAATGGCCAAGTCCAGATGGCTGATCGGCATGTGTCCGTGCCCGCAGGCGGCGCGATGCTAACCGCCAATTCCAAACAGTGTCAAGCGGAGTGACAACGATATGTGGGATGAACAGACAACAGCGCACCCGCCGTACTACCTCGGATTCGACGGTGGGGGGACGAAGACTGATTGCGTTCTCGTCGACTCCAAAGGAACAGTTCTCGCCCGCGCGACCGCCGGGCCCTCAAATCCTCTGCGCGCGGGTTATGCGAAGGCGTGGTTCACGCTCAGCGATGCGGGAGACATCGTCCTGGAGCGGCGGCATTTAAAATCCGACGAGATTCGCGGGATTTGCGCGGGAATCGGAGGCGCATCTCGAGAATCGGTGGCCAACAAGCTGAAATCATTTCTCGAGCGCAGCTTTCCCGAAGCCGCCGTCGAGGTGACGACGGATATCGACGTTACGCTCGAAGCAGCGGTCGGGCAGGGCGAGGGAGCGATCCTCATCATCGGAACGGGCTCGGCGGCGTTTGGCCGGAACGAGGACGGGGAGACGGCCCGCTCCGGCGGGCGCGGTCCGTGGTTCAGCGACGAGGGGAGCGCGTTTGACATCGGCCGCCGCGCGCTGAACGCCGTGGTTCGCGCCGAAGAATTGCGAGGTCCGGAAACCGAGCTATCCACGCAGATTCTTCAATGGCTCGACTCGCGCGACTGGTCGCACGTTCTCGATTGGGTCAGCAAGAATCCAGACGACGTTTTCCCTCGCGTCTTTCCGCTCGTCGCGCGGCTTGGGGACAAAGGCGACTCGGTCTCGCAGGGAATTCTCAAGTCCGCCGCGGATTCGCTGGCAGGTCTTGTATGCAGCGTCTTGACGCGATTGGGAATGGATACGCACGAAGTACCGGTCGCGCTCTGCGGAGGCACGCTCGGCCGCAGCAAGTTTTTCGACGCGGCCATTGAAGAGAGTCTTCGTCGTGTCGCGCCTTCCGCCAGAGTGTTTCATTTGGAAATGAAGCCCGCGGAAGCGGCGGCGCACCGCGCGATTCGCCGGGAGAAACAAATAGCAAATGCCGCCGGATGATCCACCCGAACCCAAAACTGCATCGCCGGATGCAAGCGATCGGCTGAAAGCGCGCGTCCTGGCTGCCGGTGAGGACGAACTTCTTGCGCTTCTCGAATCCGGCTCTCTGGATGAATCCCATCTGGTTCTCTTGCTCGACCGGCTCGACATTTCCGCGAAAGTATTGTCCGCCGTCGCTGCGCTTCGCGGATCCGCGGCCGCCGAGGCGATCCGCTTCCGCTTGGCGCGCCACCCGCACACACCTCGCCGCATCGCTCTCTCCCTGCTTCGCCAGCTTTTTTTGTTCGACTTGGTGAACGTCAGCCTGATCCCTTCGGTTCCCGCAGAGATTCGGCGCGTAGCGGAGGAGATTCTCATTACGCGTGTCCCGAGCCTTCCCGTCGGGCAGAAGCTCACACTGGCGCGCCGAGGTCCTTCACGCGTGGCAGGCGCGGTGCTGGCGGAAGGACATCCGCAGGCAATCAAGCTCGCGCTTGATAATTCGTTTCTTTCGGAAAGCCAGGTGCTGAAGGCGCTCGCCAGCCACGCGGTTCCTCCGCGCGTGGTGACCGCCATCGCGCAACATCCGCGCTGGGCGGTGCAATACAATGTCCGCGCGGCGCTGGTCCGCAACCCGCACACGCCCGCGCCCTGCATTCTCGCGATCCTTCCGCAAATTACGTTGCGGGATTTGAAGGATTTTGCCGCGCTCGAGACTCTTTCGCCGCACGCCAAGAAATACATCCGCAAGGAACTGGACCGGCGCGCGGAACAATCCAGCGGCCATGGGGCGTGAATTTCGCGTAGAATCGCGCGGGGGATTTATGGAAAGAAAACCGGCACCGGTGAAATACATCATCGTTCTTGGCGCGCTCGGGTTGTTCGCCTATCTGATCATTTCGTCGGTCCTTCAAACGCGCCTGAAATATGAGGTGTGCATGGATTTCCGGGGGGCGTCGCATTGCGCTACAGCCACCGGCTCGAAGGCCTCCGAAGCCATTTATAGCGCGCGCGAAATTGATTGCCAGCTTCTTTCGAACGGGCGCGACGAGCTGATGGTTTGCATGGACCAGTCGCCTTCACGCATTACGCAGTTGAAGTAGCGACAGCAAGCAACTTGTGGGCGCCAAAATCGCGAATCCTGAGACCCATTCTGAGTTAGTTGGTGTCTAAACACCTGGGAGAATTGCGCGCCAGTGATTTGACACGGCCGCACGGGCTACATAGCATCGAAATTATGCGAAAGGAACGTGGATGACGCGCTGCCTCAACTGCGGCGCCGAGCGCGACGCGGACATTTGTGCAGCCTGCGGCCTCGGGTCCAACGCCGCCGAGCTTTCCTTCCGCGTCAAGCTGCTCAACCGCACTGCCGTGTTCTTGCTGGGCGCGCTTGCGTTCGTGGTTGCGGCGCTCCGGTATCCCGCTGTTGAGCTTGACGGAATTCTGATCTTTATCGGCGTGCTGTTTTTTCTGACGCTTGGGCTGGTGATTTATGTCGAACGCCGCGCGCTTCGCCACTCCGAACTCGAAATTCCCAAGCGCGTTTACTACGGGTTGATCCCGGTTCCCTGGCTGCTTGCGGGGCTGCTTGTGATCAACGGCGCACTCGACCGCTCGCCGGTCCATCCGGAGACGGTGCGCGTCGTCGGAAAATTTTCGATGCCGGGTCCGCTTCCGATTCGGCGTCTGGCCGTCACTTCCTGGCGCGAAGACCGCCGGTTTGAGCGCATTCCGGTGGATCGCGACGACTTCGATCGGTTTACGCCCGGCGACGAAGCGATTGTCGAAGTCCACGACGGACTTGTCGGCATTCCCTGGGTTTCGGGCGTCTCGCGCCCCTGAAGTCAGACCCGCGCAGGATTCTGCCGCTTCAAGAATTCCCCGGCTCCCGCCTTTCCTGTGAACTTGCCGTTTTCCACCACCACGCGTCCGCGCGACATCACAATTTTCGGTACGCCCTTCACGCGAATGCCTTCGAACATCGAGTAATCGACGCGCATGTGATGGGTCTTCGCGCTGATGACCTGCTCCTCGTTCGGATCGAAGACCACCAAATCCGCATCGGACCCGACTGCGATAGCCCCCTTGCGCGGGTATAGCCCGAACAGCTTCGCCGGAGCGGTCGAGACCAGTTGCACGAACCGGTTCGGCGAAAATCTGCCGCCACCTACGCCGCCGGTGTAGACAAGGCTCACGCGATGCTCGATGCCCGGTCCACCATTGGGAATTTTCGTGAAGTCGTCCTTGCCCAATTCCTTTTGCTCTTTGAAACAAAACGGGCAGTGGTCGGTCGAGACAACCTGCAAATCGTCCTGCGCCAAGCCCTGCCACAATTTTTCCTGATGCCATTTTTCGCGCAGCGGGGGAGTGAAGACGTACTTCGCAGCCTCAAATCCCGGCGCATCCATATTTTCGAGCGACAAATAAAGATACTGCGGACAAGTCTCCGCATAGGCGCGCAATCCGCGGTCCCGCGCCTCGCGCACTTTTTCGAGCGCCTCGTTGCACGACAAATGCACGATGTACACGGGCACTCCCGCCATTTCCGCGAGAGCAATCGCTCGCGACGTTGCCTCCGCCTCGGCGGTCGTCGGCCGCGTCAGCGCGTGATACTTCGGCGCTTTCTTGCCTTCCGCAAGCGCCTTCTGCACAATCACATCGATTGCGCCGCCGTTTTCCGCGTGCATGCAGATCATTCCGCCGGCATCCGCCGCCGCGCGCATCGCCCTGAATATCGACGCGTCATCCAGCATAAAAACGCCGGGATACGCCATAAACAATTTGAAGGTTGGCACGCCTTCGCCCGTCAGCTTTTTCATTTCATCCAGTTGCGCGCCGCTCAAATCCGTGATGATGCAGTGAAACGCGTAGTCGATTGCGGCTTTTCCGTCCGCTTTCTTCATCCACGTGTCGAACGCGTGCCGCAGAGTCTGTCCCTTGTACTGGATTGCAAAGTCGATCAGCGTCGTCGTCCCGCCAAATGCCGCCGCAATCGTTCCCGTCTCGAAGTCGTCGGCGCTCGTCGTGCCGCCAAACGGCATGTCAAGATGCGTGTGCACATCGATTCCACCCGGCATCACCATTCGGCCCGTGGCGTCAATCACGCGCCCGGCATTCTCCGTTGGCAGCCCCGTTCCCATCGCCGAGATTCGCCCGCCCGAAATGCCAACGTCACCTGCGAACGTATCTGTCGCCGTCACCACCGTGCCGCCGCGTATTACCGTGTCGAACCGCATGTCCCGGACCCTCCGCTTTGTTGTCTTCCGCGCAGTAGCTTACACCGCTTTCCCGACTGCGCTGCTCTGACTTGCTCTATATTCTTCCAAGCGAAATCGGTGCCTTCAGTCGCCCCCTGCACGGAGGAACCGATGTTAGAATGTCAGCTTTCTTTGAGCACCTTTCGCGGAGATGCGATGAGTCTCGAGAATCCCGCTCCGAAATTACCAATCGAAGAGTACGAGAAGAATTTCGCTGAAATTTCTCCACCCATGACGCCGCGCCAGGCCTCGATCGAATCGGCTCGCTGCCTCTATTGCTTCGATGCGCCCTGCATTCAAGCTTGTCCCACGCACATCGATATTCCCTCGTTCATCAAGAAAATCTACACCGGCAATCTTCTCGGCTCGGCGCGCGTCATTTTGGAGGCAAACATTCTCGGACACAGTTGCGGCCGCGTGTGCCCTACCGAGGTCCTCTGCGAAGGCGCTTGCGTGATGCACGAAAAAGGCGAAGAGCCAATCGAGATCGGCCGGCTCCAGCGCCACGCCGTCGACTACGTTCTCGACCGCCGCATCCCCCTCTTCAAGGCTGGACCGTCTAACGGAAGGCGTGTCGCCTGCATCGGCTCGGGCCCTGCATCTCTTGCTGCCGCAGCCGAACTCGCGAAGCTCGGCTATTCCGTCGTCGTCTTCGACCGCAATAAGCTGCCTGGCGGCCTTGACACCTACGGCATCGCTGCCTACAAGCTTCGCGCCGGCGACGCGCTTCGCGAGGTCGACATGATCGCCGCGCTCGGCGTCGAATTTCGCCAGTCCACCGAAGTCGGCCGGGACATCTCGTTCGAGGAGGTCGAAGAGGACTTCGACGCGATCTTTATCGGCGTCGGGCTCGGCGAGACCTGGGATCTCGAAGTTGCGGGAGAAGATTTAGCGGGTGTCGTTGGCGCCATGGAATTTATCGCGCCAACAAAAACGAAATCGTTTGCGGACGTGCCCGTCGGACGCCGCGTCGCCTGCATCGGGGCGGGGAACACGGCAATCGACGTCGTCACCGCCGCCCGCCGCCTTGGGGCCGAAACTGTTCATCTCATCTATCGCCGCGGCGAAAGAGAAATGCCTGCCTTCCGCTATGAATACGACCTCGCGAAACTCGATGGCATCACGTTCCACTGGTTCACGCACCCGGTCCGCATTCTTGGCGAGTCCGGCCGTGTCACGGGCATCGAATGTATCCGCACGCGCCTTGAGCCCGGCGACGGCCGCGGGAAGGCGAAGACCGTCCCGATTCCGGGTACGGAGTTCATTCTCGAAGTCGACATGGTGGTGCGGTCAATTGGGCAAAAGCCCGTCACGGAAATTTTCCGCTCTCTCTCCGGCATCGCGGTTCACCCCAACGGCACAATCGCGACCAACGCGCAGCACCAGACCGGCCGCGCCCAATATTTCGCCGGCGGCGATTGCGTGAATGGCGGCAAGGAAGTGGTCGATGCGGTCGCGGAAGGCATGGCAGCCGCCCGCGGCATCGATCAATGGCTTGGCGCGCCGCGCGCCAAGAATTAGCCCGCATGCGCCTGCCAGATTCGTGGACCGAACGCGTTCCCGCTCTCAGCGTCCTGGAAGATCCTTGGGATCCCGTTCCCCGCGCCCTTTTCTTCGTCTGGCTCGCTTTTTATTTGCTCTTTCTGCTCCAGCTCTCTCGCGGGCAAGGCTTTCTTCTGATGCTCGACCTTGTGCTCATCCCGATTCACGAGGGCGGCCATCTTCTGTTTCGCTGGTTCGGCGAATTCATCATGGTCGCCGGCGGGACGTTCATGCAGTTGTTCGTGCCCGCAGCGCTGGCCACCTACTTTGCCTTCCGCCGCCAGCCACAGGGAACGGCATTCTGCTCATTTATATTCTTTGAGCAATTTCTCCCCATCAGCCGTTATATGGCGGACGCCCGCGCGCAGGAGCTTCCTCTACTCTCCGTCGGCGGCGGCGACGTAATCCACGATTGGAATTATCTTTTCGGCCATTTGGGCCTTCTCGCGCACGATACGCAAATCGCCTCCGCCGTTCGCTCCCTCGGTTGGCTTGGCATGATTGCCGTTCTTGCGTGGTTTACTTGGAGGAGCCTGTGGCCTCAAAATGCGGACTGACGAATACCGCGCGGTATTTTGCGTTCGATAGGAATGCGACGCGAGAGAGTGCGCGCGCCAGATATTGCCCGAGGTGATGGATGGCGGACCTGAAAGTGAAGTTTTGCGGAATCGAATCCCCAAATCCCTTTTGGCTCGCTTCGGGCCCTCCCAGCAACAAGGGCGGCCAGGTGATGCGCGCCTTCGACGCCGGCTGGGGCGGTGCGGTCTGGAAAACGATCGGCGATCCCATTCAGAACACCTCGTCGCGCTACGGCGCCATCGACTACAACGGCGCAAAGGTGATGGGTCTCAACAATATCGAGCTAATCAGCGACCGCCCGATCGAAGCCAATCTTCGTGAAATCGCCGAAGTGAAGAAGCGCTACCCCAAGCACCTCGTCATCGCGTCGCTCATGGTGGAATCGAAGCGCGAAGCGTGGCACGACATCGTCCGCCGCGCGGAAGACGCCGGCTCCGATGCACTCGAATTGAATTTCGGGTGTCCGCACGGCATGAGCGAGCGCGGCATGGGTGCGGCCGTCGGCCAGGTCCCCGAATATACGGAGATGATTACGTCCTGGGCCAAGGAAGCCGCAAAAACGCCGGTAATTTCGAAACTCACTCCCAACATCACGGACATCACCTATACAGCCCTTGCTGCCGAGCGCGGCGGCGCCGATGCCGTCAGCCTGATCAACACAATCAATTCGCTGATGAGCGTGAATCTCGACACGTTCGCCCCCACTCCCAACGTCGGCGGAAAATCTTCGCACGGCGGATACTGCGGTCCCGCGGTCAAGCCCATCGCCCTGCACTTGATTTCCTCCGTCGCGAAGAAAATCAAAATTCCCATTGTCGGCATCGGCGGCATTGGCGCGTGGTCAGACGCCGCCGAGCACATCGCCGTCGGCGCCTCCTGTGTCCAGGTCTGCACGGCCGCCATGCACTACGGATTCCGCATCGTTGAAGACATGGCCGACGGCCTGAACGCTTATATGGACTCGCACGGCCATCGTTCGATCGAAGATTTTCGCGGCCGCGCCTTGCCGAACATCATGGATTGGGGCGACCTCGACCTGAATTACAAAATTGTCGCCGACATCAATTCCGACCTCTGCATCGGCTGCCAGCTCTGCTATGTGGCATGCGAAGACGGCGCGCACCAGTGCATCGAGCGCGCACCCGCAAACGGTTCGAAGCGCAATCCCAACGGCATGGACGTCCACGTTCCACGCATCCTTGAGGACGATTGCGTCGGCTGCAACCTCTGCGCTCTCGTTTGCCCGGTCGACGGCTGCATCACGATGAAGCGCATCGACAACGGCCAGTCCCCCATGTCGTGGAAGCAGAAAACTTCGGGCGCCTCCGCGCACGGGTAATCACGCATTTCCAGCCAACGATAAGGCTGTGTCATTTCGACCGGAGTGGCCCGATCGTTCTATCCCCAGCCCGCAGGGCTCGTAGGGCCGCGGAGCGGAGAAATCTCTCTTTGAGTTTTGTTCGATATCGTGCGGGATTGCCCGACGGCAGACTTAATAAAACGCCCTCAAATCCGGCGGGTGCGGCAGCGAAAACGACACGCGTCTGCCGTAATCGTTCAGCGTGCACTGAATCAGCTCTTCCGGCCCTACATCGCGCAGGCTCCAATCGACGCTCGGAATCTGGCGCGCCGTGTCCCGCAAGTCGCCGCTCTCGAAATTCGCGCCGTCTTTTTGCAAGTCGCCTGGCTTGACCTCATACGCCAGCTTCGTCTTCATATCGAATAGCAGATAGCGGTGGCCGAGCAGGACCAGCGCCAGCGAGCCATATTTCTTTTTGTCTTTTTTGGAAGGAGTGTAAACGTTCCAGGTCAGCGGGACTTTGTCGTCGATTTTCAGTTGCGCGCCGTCCACCGGCTCCCAAACGATTTTTTCATCGCCGGCCCAGGAGGTCCGCGCGTGCGCCGCGAAAACCCCCAGCGCCAGAGTGAACGCCATCGCGGCTCGCGCCCACCGGAGAAGGGAAGTCCGAGCCATCAGCTGGCCGCCCTATTCCCACTTCACGGGCACTCGCCGCGAGGAAACGATCACGAATCCCTTGGCGCGGCCGTGCTCCACCACGTCGCGCAAAATCGCCACGTCCTGCTCGCAGTACGCGGCAACTTTCTCCTTCTGTCCGGCGCGCCACCATTCCACGGCCTGCAATCCATCGCCTGATTTCGCCGTTCCCAGCGTGTCTTTGGCAAGTTGGTCGAGTTTTACGCGGTGTCCGAGCTGCTTGTGCAGCTCTTCATGTATGTCCCAGGACAGTTGGCGCAGACGCTCCACCGGCGCGTAGGCCCGCAATACTTCAATGTCGAACCGGTTCCCGTTGAATGTGACGATATGCGTGAACGCTTCCAGCTCGGAAATCAGTTGGCGCGCCTCTCCTTCATACCAGCGGCGAAACCCGTGCTCTTTATCCCACGTCACCGCAACGGCCAGGCCGAACGCCCGGATATTTCCCCATCCGCCTTCCACTTCGTGCGAGAGCCGCAGCGTCTCGATATCCAGATAAATCTCCCGATCAAAAAGCCCCGGCGTAAATTCCTCCTCGTGAAAATCCGATTCATGATGGGCGAATTTCGCCCGTCAGAACGCAGCCTTTTGCTCTGGAATCAGCCTCGTCTGACGGAAAGCGCCTGAACCCCTGGTACGGCGCATATCTCAATAAATATTCGATTCACGCTTGCGCCCTGTGTAGTCCACGTACACAATTTTGATGTCCGTGTAAAAATCCATCGCGGCGTGGCCCACTTCGCGCGCGCCCACACTGCTTTCCTTCGCTCCGCCAAACGGCACATGCGCCTCTCCGCCCACGGTCGGAGAATTCACGTGCGTCATTCCAGTTTCGATCTTGTCCACAAACTCGAAAATCTTGTTCGAGTCGGTCGAATAAATCGCGCTCGACAGGCCGTAACGAACCGAATTCGCCGCTTCGATCGCCTCGTCGAAATTCTTTACGCGAATGACGCTCACCACCGGGCCGAAAATCTCTTCCTGAGCCACGCGGTTTTCCACCGCGATTCCGTCGATCACCGTCGGCGCCACAAACCAGCCCTTGTTGTATTTGCCTCCGGTAAGCCGTTCGCCGCCGCAGAGGAGTTTGCCCTCACTCTTGCCGATTTCGATGTATTTCACCACCGTCTGCAGCTGGTTTTCGTCTACCGAGGGACCCATCTCGACGCCCGCATCCATGCCGTCGCCCACCACAAATCTGTTCGCCCGTTCCACCAGCCGCTTCACGAACTCATCGGCAATTGTTTCTTCCACCACAACACGGCTCGTGGCCGTGCACCGCTGTCCGGTCGAGCCAAACGCTCCTTGCGCCGTCGCCTCTACGGCCAGTGAGAGATCCGCATCCGCCATCACCACCACGGGATTCTTGCCGCCCATCTCGCACTGAATTTTCTTCAGCCCTTTCGCGCCCGACGCGTAGAGATGGCTTCCCACTTCCGTCGAGCCCGTGAACGAAAGCCCGTGCACCAGCCGGTTTTGCACCAGTTCATCGCCTGTCTCTCGTCCCGAACCCATCACGACGTTCAGCGCTCCCGCAGGGACGCCCGCCTGGTGAAAAATCTCGGCCACTTTCATCGCGGTCAGCGGCGTCAACGTCGACGGCTTGAACACAACCGTGTTGCCGTACGCTAGCGCCGGAGCAATCTTCCAAACAGGAATGGCAACGGGAAAATTCCAAGGCGTAATCGCGCCCACCACGCCCAGCGGCCGCCGCAGCGTGTAGGAAAAATTCTTCGGCAGCTCGCTCGGCATCGTTTCGCCGTTCATCCGCCGCCCTTCGCCGGCCATGAATTCGATGATATTCGCCGCGCGCTGCACCTCTCCCCGCGCGTCTTTCAGCGTCTTGCCCTCTTCGCGGGTCAAAATCCGCGCCAGTTCTTCCTTCTGCCCCTCCATCAGGTGTGCCGCGCGAAACAGGATTTTGCCGCGCGTCGGAGCCGGCGTATCGCTCCAGGCCGCTGCCGCGTCCTTCGCTGCGGCAATCGCCTCTTTCATCTCCTCGCGCGTCGACAGCGGCACGCGCGCCACCACGTCATCGGTATTCGCCGGATTCCGCCGCTCGACAATCCGCGCCGCCTTTGACTCCACCCATTCGCCGTTGACGAAATTCTTTGCCAGCACATCTGTCGTGGTCGCCGTTGTCATCGCACCTCTCCCAAGTTTCACCCCGCCGCAAAGCCGCCCCTTCTCGACATCACCTTCGTCGATTATACATTCGATGCGCACAATTGCGGATTCCTCGCATTCACGTTCCTGCACCTGCAGTCGGCCGCAATTCACAATGGCTGCTCCTCGACGCGGCGCTGCTGCGTGTTTCTTGGAATAGCATTAAGAGCTAAAATCATCACAGGCTCCCTGCCGACGCGCGTGCTCGGCCCTCGGGGGAACCTGCTCTCGATTTGTCTCGGGAGGCTCGCTATGAAAAGCGCCCTTGTGTTTCTGGTTTTGTGCCTTGCAATGCCGCTGTACGCCCAGCAATCGGTTCCCGTAGGCACGGTCCTTCCCGTCGTGTTGAACTCCTCGTTGTCTCTCAAGAGCAAACCTGGAGAGACGATTTCGGCGAGGGTCATGCAGAACGTTCCGGCGACGCCGGGATTTACGATTCACGCCGGGTCGAAGATCGTCGGGCGCATCGTCGAAGTGACACCTTCGAATAGCGGCTCCGCCGCAAGTATCACGATTTCTTTAGACATTCTTGTCGTTTCGCACCGCAAGATCCCGATCGTCACGGACCTTCGCGCCTTGGCCTCTCCCTCGGAAATTGACGCCGCTCAGATACCGGATACCGGCCCGGACCGCGGCACGGCTCCCGCGGTTTACACGACAAACCAAGTGGGAGGCGAGGTTGTGTATCGCGGAGGTGGCCCCGTCACGGACGGAAGCGAAGTTGTCGGCAAACCAGTGCCCGGCGGAGTCTTGGGCCGGATTCGCCCCAGCGATTCGGGGAGGTGCCGCGCTGGAATCGAGGGAAACGACCGCCCGCAAGCTCTCTGGCTATTCTCTACGGATGCCTGCGGCGTCTACGGCGTTCCCGGCGTTGAAATCGCTCACGCCGGGCGCAGCGATCCGTTGGGGAGGATTGTTTTGTCCGCAAAGGAAGGCAATCTAAAGATTCGCGGTGGCAGCGGGATGCTTCTTCGCGTAGTGGCGGCATCTCCGCCGACCGCTTCTGCCCAATTCAGCCCGTCGAACAGGAATATTTCTCGCCTTCAGGCGTCTCTCTAGCGAGGCACTTGATGAGGCGAGCGCCAGCGCAGCGCGCTACGCTCGCACTTCACCAAATGTCTTGTCCAGCAGCCGGATGCCCTCATCCACATCGGCCTTGGAAATGTTCATCGGCGGGGCCATGCGGATCACATTCGCGTACATCCCGCCCTTGCCGATCAACAAGCCATTTCGCCGCGCTCCTTCGAGCACCTGGTTCGTTTCCTGAGGCGCCGGTTCTTTTGTTTGGCGGTCTTTCACCAGCTCCAGCGCCTGCATCATTCCCATTCCGCGAACGTCGCCAATCAATGGATACTTCTGTTGCAGCTCTTCCAGCTTCTTCCGGAAATATCCGCCCACCACATGCGTGTTCTCGCGCAGATTTTCTTCCTCGATCACCTCGATGACGGCCCGCGCGGCAACCGAAGTGACGGGGTTTCCCCCGAACGTCGAAATCGTCAGCCCTTGAAATTTGTCCGCCAGCTCAGCCGTGGTGATCGTCATTCCCACAGGCACGCCGTTTCCCATGCTCTTTGCCGACGTGATGATGTCCGGCGTTACTTCCCACTGCTCGATGCCCCACCATTTTTTGCCGGTGCGGCCCCAGCCGGTCTGCACCTCGTCGGAAATGTAAAGTCCGCCGTAATTCTTCACGATGCGGTAGACGATCTTGAAATATTCCGGCGGGGGCGTGATGAATCCCCCCACACCCTGGATCGGTTCGGCGATGAACGCTGCAATCGATCCGCTCGTGGTCGTCTGAATCGTGCTCTCCACATCCTGCGCGCAGGCCACGCCGCAATCCGGGTATTTCAAGTGCAGCGGGCAGCGGTAGCAATACGGATTGATCGCGTGCGAAATTCCCACACTGATCACGCCGCCCTTGCGCCACGCCGATTGCGCAGTAATGCTCTTCGCCAATGAGGACCCGCCCGAATAGGCGTGCCGTAGCGCCACTACGTCGTAGCTCGGCCCCACCATTCGCGCCAAGAGGATTGCCGCTTCGTTCGCTTCCGTCCCGGAACTTGTAAAGAAGCTCTTCTGTAGTTTTCCCGGCGTGATTTCCGCCAGCTTCTCCGCCAGCGCCACAATCTGCTCGTTCGGGAACAGCGTCGAGGTGTGTTGCAGCTTGTCCACCTGCGCTTTGATCTTTGATGTCACCTTGGGATTGCAGTGGCCCACGCCGATCGTCACAATGCCGCCGAAGAAATCGAGGTACTTGTTGCCCTCGACGTCCCATAGGTATTGCATCGAGGCATGATCCGCGACGAGCGGCTTCTGGTAGTAATTCGTCACCGCCGGCCAAATGAATTCCTTATGCTTCCGCACCACTTCGTCGCTTCGCGTCTCCGTCATTTTGGGTGTCGTCGTCATTCGCTGCTTCCTTTATCCTTGGAAGGTCTATTGAAACAAAATCAATCCGCCGCGTTCACTGCGCGCGTCACCGAATGCTGCTTCGTAATCTCCTCGTACGAATCTGGCCGGCGGTCGCGGAAAAACTGCCAAGTCGCCCGCACCTGTTCGATCTCTTCCAGGTCCAGGTCCGCCACCACCACTTCATCCTTGTCACGGCTCGCCTGAGCCACAATCTTCCCGCGCGGGTTGCAGAAATAGCTCTTTCCGTAAAACTCGCCGATATTCCACGGCGCTTCTTTCCCCACGCGATTGATGGCGCCGATAAAATACCCGTTCGCCACAGCGTGCGCCGGCTGCTCCAGCTCCCACAAATACTCGCTCAGGCCCGCTACGGTCGCCGAAGGATTGAACACAATCTCCGCGCCGTTCAGCCCCAAAATCCGCGCGCCTTCCGGAAAATGCCGGTCGTAGCAGATGTAAACGCCAATCCGCGCAAATTTCGTCTGGAACGTGATGTATCCCGTATTCCCCGGCGTGAAGTAGAATTTTTCCCAGAATCCAGGGTGGCAGTGTGGTATGTGATGTTTCCTGTATTTTCCAAGGTACTTTCCGTCCGCGTCGATCACTGCTGCCGTATTGTAGAAAAGCCCGGTCATCTCCCGTTCGTAGACCGGCACGACGATCGCCATCCCGTATTTCTTCGCCAGCTTTTGCATCCGCTCGATCGTCGGCCCGTCCGGCACCGGTTCTGTCAGTTCGTACCATTTCTCCTGCTGCTCGGCGCAGAAATACGGCCCGTTGAACAGCTCCTGGAGGCACAAAATCTGCGTTTTCTTCTTCGCCGCCGCTTCGATCAGCCTTTCGGTCTTTTCGACCATTTTCTTGCTGATCTCGCGGATCGAATGCTTCTGCGGCGACCATTCGCAGCGCGCCTGAATCAGTCCGCCCCGCACCAACCTTGGCATTTCTCACCTCCGCACGCGCAGGGCATGCATCTTACCTTGCCGTCCCAGCCCCGGCAAGGCGAACGCCTCAATTCTCTCCTGCAATTCCGCCTCTTCCCGTATAATCCGGCGGACGCATGACCGCGCGCCTGATCAAGTGTTTCTTCCGCGGCCTTGGCCGGCTTTTTCCGAATTGCGTTATGGTCGGCCAGGCCATCGCCTTCAATATGTTTCTGGCGTTTTTTCCCATTCTTCTTCTTGCCATTGGGATTCTCAGCGCCACGGACTTCTTTGTTCCCGCGATTCGCGAGTTTTCCGATCGTCTTCGGCAGATTCTCCCACCTGGTAGCGAAGATGTGGTCATGTCCTATTTCGCCCGCCGGGGCATTCATACGGCGCGCTGGGTCACTCTCGGCCTGGGCGGCACGCTGATCGCCGGCTCGCAGGTGATGGTCGGCTACATCGAGGGTTTTCGCATCATCGAAGACGATCCTGTCATTGCCAGCTACCTTGCTCGCAACGCCCGCGCCATTGCGCTTCTGATCCTCACCATAATTCCAAGCCTCGTTGTGGTTGTGTTCACGGTTTTCGGCCGCCAGGCGCGCGCCTGGCTCATTCGCCAGATCGGTCTTCCGTTCCTGGTTCGCGAACTCTGGCTCGTCGTCTACGCCGCAGCCATCTTCAGCTTGGCCATGATGGTTCTAGTCCTTATTTACCGCATCGGCCGGCCCGGCCACCGCGACGCCCGCGAACTTTTCCCCGGCGCGCTGGTCGCCACTCTCTTGTGGTGGACTACGGACGTTTCGTTTGGCTTTTATGTCCGCAAGATGCCCTACGACGTCGTCTATGGCGGACTCGCCGCGGCCATCGGCTTGATCCTGTGGATGTACCTCACCGCGATGATTGTGCTGTTTGGCGCGGCCTTCAACGCCGAGTACAAGGATTCGAGCCGCTTCCGTTAGGTTTCGTACAGGTTATTCCGCTCGACGATCGCCTATCCGTTCGCGCTGGAACCATTCGTTGTTGCCTGAACTTACCCTCGAAACTTGCCGATATAGGAAGAAGCAGAGGTGTTTTTTCCGGCAGAGGAGACTTCGTGTTCAAGAAACTGAAACTCACGCCAAAGATCTCGCGCCCCACCTTCGGAGACAATCGTTGGTAACATGGATGCCGTCGGCGGGTCGGCCAAATGGTTTCGCCGCCGCGAGAGGCGCCATGAGCGACGTGTCGGTGGAATGCTACGCGGGCTATCGCGCCGATGAACGGCCGCGGCGGTTCACGCTTCGCGGCCGCGCCTATTACGTCCAGAATCTCGACGGCCAATGGTATTCCCCCGGCGCCACATATTTTCGGGTGCGCGCCGAAGACGGAAACTTTTACGTCCTGCGCCATGACGAAGCTCAGGATTGTTGGACTCTCGACGGGTTTCGCGCGGCACGCTGAGGCTATGAATGTCTCTTGACCCGAAGGAGCGGCGCCGCTACCAGAGGATTTTGGTCCCGATGAGCCATGCCATCGTCGCGCGCGTCTTTCGCGAAGGCAGGCATTTTGAGGGCGTTGTTTCGGTCATCGGTCTCGGGGGAATGTTTGTCCGCACTCGCGAGATCATCACTTTGGGAACCATCCTGCAAGTCGCGCTTACCGATCCGATCACCTCGTTCGATTCGGAATGCGCGGTCCGTGTCTGCACGCAAACTGGCATCGGCTTCGAAATCATCTCCATCGATCCCGCTGCCCAGCAGAAGCTGCAATTCCTTCTCCGCCAGCTCAAACGCTAGCAGGCTGAGGCAGTTCAGCCTTTTTGGCTTCCACGCATACCCTTGAAGGTTGGTGAAGAAACGTGCGTCTTTTAGGGGGTCGGAGCTTTAGCTCCGACAATAAGACTCCCGCTATCCTCAGGGGTTTTAACCCCTGAGGCGGAAATCCTGGTTTTCCGAGATCTCTTAACCGCGTGAAGAAGCTTGCGAATCGCCTGTTCTCAGCCTGTCCCGTATTGCCTCTCGCGATGTGCCTCGCAACTTCCGCATTTGTCCGGGGTTAAACTGAAAGAGTCGGCAAAGCGTTCCGGCTCGTTTTGTTTCTCAAGCCGATACGAAGGGAAGGGAAATGACCCGTACCTCCCGTCGCGCCGCGGGCCGGTGTATCGACGTCCCGGTCCTCCTGTCGCTCGCCGGATTCCTGCTCTTTTCATTCGTCGTTTTTGCCGTGCTTGCAGTGCCTTCCAGTCACGCGGGCAATTCGAAAGACTCCTCGCCTGCTCCCGTCATTAAGCTCGACAAGACATTCAAAGGCAATCTTCCGATCACCGAGCTCACGGAAGACCAAGCGATTCTTCACGCGCTCAACCGGCTCGGCTACGGACCCCGCCCCGGTGATGTCGAGCATGTCCGGGCCATGGGCCTTGAAAAGTGGATCGATCAGCAGTTGAATCCCGCATCGATTGACGATTCCGCGCTCGACGCGCGCCTCGATCAATATCTCACCATCAGCATGTCTTCGAAGCAATTGCTCGAGCTTTTTCCCCGCCCAGGAGAACTTGTCAAGCAGCAAGGCCTGACAAAGGAACAGGTCGAAGCGCAAATGAAGCAAGAGCGGCAGGAAGCCGTCGCGCAGTTGAAACCAACAGGCGACCCCAACATCGACCGAGCGAACGAAGCCCTGGCGCGCATGATCGGTCCCAACCGCATTGTTGCCGAACTGGCAATGGCCAAGCTCGATCGCGCGATTTACAGCAATCGCCAGCTCGAAGCCGTCATGGAAGATTTTTGGTTCAACCATTTCAATGTCTACGCGGGCAAAGGCGACGACCGCTGGCTGCTCACCTCCTACGTTCGCGACACCATTCGCCCCAATTCCATGGGCAAGTTTCAAGACCTGTTGCTAACCACCGCCAAAAGTCCGGCGATGCTGTTTTTCCTTGACAATTGGCTTAGCGCCGATCCACAGGCCGTCGCGCTTCATCGCGAGCAACAGGAAATGCGCCGCGCCCGCTTCGATGGGGCCTTCGCAGATTTTGCTCCCGCAAGCGCAAACGGAAAGAAGGAAGAGCATGGCTTGAACGAAAATTACGGCCGCGAGGTGATGGAGCTCCACACGGTCGGCGTTGACGCAGGGTATACGCAGCAAGACGTCATCGAAATGGCGCGCACGCTGACCGGCTGGACCATTCACGAGCCGCGCCGCGACCCGCAGTTTTTCTTCGACGACCGCCTTCATGCTTTCGGGACCATGACCGTGATGGGCCACAAATTCCACGCGGGCGGCATCGAGGACGGCGAAGACGCCTTGAAGTTTCTCGCCTCCAATCCGAATACGGCCCACCACATTTCCTTCGAACTGGCACGCCACTTCGTCTCCGACAATCCGCCGGAGTCCCTTGTTGATCGAATGACGAAGATGTATGAATCGAGCGGCGGCGACATCCGCGCTGTCCTCCACACGATGATCTATTCGCCCGAGTTCTGGTCGAAGGAAGCCTATCGCGCCAAGATCAAGACTCCGTTCGAGCTCGTCGCCAGCACCGCGCGCTCTCTGAATGCCAATGTCGAAGTGACGCTTCCGCTCGTCTCGTGGGTTGGCCGCATGGGCGAGCCGCTGTACCAGTGCCAGCCCCCCACGGGCTACTCCGACGTCGCCCAAACGTGGGTCAACGCCGGTGCGCTTCTCAATCGCATGAATTTTGCTGTCGCTTTTGCCACGGACCACATGGCGGGCGCCAAAGTCGACCTCGCCTCGCTGATGGGACACGGCGCAGAGTCGAATCCTTCGGACGCGCTCACCGGCACGATTGACATGTTTCTCGATGGACAGATCGCTCCCGGCACGCGCCAGATTCTCGAAGCGCGCCTCAGCGACCCTCAAATTCTCCAGGCGCGTCTGGACGATCCCGTGAAGCAGGTGAACGAAGGTCTAATCGCCGGTCTGGTTCTCGGCTCGCCCGAATTCCAGCGCCGGTAGTTTTGCAAAGCGTTGTGTGTGTCGACGGAGGCCTTGGATGACAATCTCTCGCCGCTACTTCATAAAATCCGGAGGTATTGCCATGCTTGGCATGGCCTCGCTCCCAGCGTTTCTCCAGCGAGCGATCGCCGCCACCCCCGCTCCCAGCAAGAAGAAGATGGTTGTTCTATTCCAGCGCGGAGCAATGGACGGCCTCAACGTCGTGGTTCCATTTGGCGAGCCCAATTACTACGCCCTGCGTCCTTCCATCGCCATCCCTGCTCCCAGCCGGGCCACATCGGACGCTGCGATCGATCTCGACGGCTTTTTCGGCCTGCATCCGAGCCTTCAGCCGCTCTTCTCTCTCTATCAATCGCGTCAGCTCGCCATCGTCCACGCTGTCGGCTCGCCCGATCCCACGCGCTCTCATTTCGACGCGCAGGATTACATGGAGTCCGGCACGCCCGGCGTAAAATCTACCGACGACGGTTGGCTCAACCGCGCCCTTCAAGCCGCTCCCGAGGAAGATTCTTCTCCCTTTCGCGCCGTCTCGCTCGGCCCATACTTGCCGCTCACGTTGCAGGGCTCAGCGCCGGCGATTGCCATCCCCGATCTTAAGCAATTCAAAATGTACGGCCCGCAGCAGACCGTCGAAGGCGGATTCGAAGCCATGTATGCGCAAACAGTGGACCAAGCGCTGCACGGCGTCGGCACGGAAACATTCGAGGCGATCGATCAACTGAAGAAAATCAATCCTGATCAATATCAGCCCGAAAATGGCGCGGACTATCCGAAGGGCCGTTTTGGCCAGAGCCTCATGGAAATCGCCGAACTATTTAAAGCGGATGTCGGCCTCGAAGTCGCTTTTCTCGATTCCGGCGGCTGGGATCATCACGTCAACGAAGGTGGCGTGCAGGGACAGCTCTCGAATCTACTTCGCGATCTCGGGCAAGGGCTCGCCGCGTTTCATCAGGACATGGGCGACCGCATGGAGGATGTTGTCTTCGTCAGCATGTCTGAATTCGGCCGCACCGCGCACGAAAATGGCAATCGCGGCACGGACCACGGCCATGCCAATTGCATGTTCGTCATGGGCGGCGGCATCAAAGGCGGACAAGTTTTCTCCCGCTGGCCGGGCTTAAGCAACGGCCAGCTCCACGACGGCCGCGACCTCGCCGTCACCACCGACTATCGCAGCGTCCTTGGCGAAATCCTCGCGCGCCACATGGGCGAGCCCAATCTCGCGTCAGTTTTTCCTGGCTTCTCGAACGATCCGCGCCAATTTCCCGGTATCGTCAAAGCGTAATGTGTCCTGCGGAGCGAGGAACTGAATCTTGACTAGTGAATTTGTTCCTCCGGAGCCGCTGAAGCCAACTAATCCGCGATTAGCGTGGGATCGACTCCCGCTCTGGATTCGAATCCTGTTGGTAGTAATTGTGGTCGCCGTCGGCGCTTTCCTCTTGGTACGTTGATCGCCCGAGGCCTTGCGGACTCTCACCACCTCATCGTCAAACCGGTCTCGGCTCGACTTTGCGCTAGCGCGGATCAGAAGGTGCGCTCGCAACACCGTCGGCGTTGAACGCAGTCACGCGATAGTTCGGGCCAAACGGCAGTCCATGCGGATCCACCCACGGATCATCCGTGTCCGTGGCGCAGCGGTCGCATACGACCTTCCATTCCTTCGCTCCCGGATCGAGACGTTCGATGGAATAATTCACCGCGCCGGCCGATCCCCGCCATGCGACCAGGCCTCCGATCACAACCGAGGTGACAACCGGTTTCGGAGGAATCATGTGTTTTGGCACCGGCCTCCCTGCCATGGCATACGCGTGCGCGCGGAGCTGCTGGGCACGCGCCGCCATATCGTCCGCCGAGTTCACCAGCGTCTTAATTCCCGGGTAGTACAGCGCCCACCATTCGCCGCTCTCGCCTCTTTCCGCGTAGGCGGCGTCCTTGGTGTCCGCGGGAATCAGTTGGAAACCGAAATTGTCGAGATGCGCTTGCAGCGCCCAGAAATCGTCGCCGGAAACGTTCGGATCGTTGGCCAGTGTATCGAGGACCGTTTGCAGGTCTTTTGATGTAGCCCAATCGGTGCGGTCCCAGCCGAATTCGTTGACGATGTAGACTTTTCCATGGCCCGTCACTGTTGCCGCATCGCGGCTGAACGTCGCCGCCGTCGTGTGCTGTCCGCCGCCAATCAGCGAATCCCAATGCGGGTAATATTCGAACGTCACAAGGTCGGGAGTTTTGTTATCGAGCGCGTTCGGATAGTCGCGGAAAATTCCCGATGTGTCCAAATACAGGTGGCGGGGATCTTCCTTCTTGATATGCTCGCCCACCGTTTCCACCCACGTCGACACCTGCGCCAGCGCCGAGGGTCCGCCACCCATAAACACGGCGACGATCCCGCACATGTTGCAATTCTCCCAGGCGAAGATCGTCGGATCATCCTTGTAACGCACGCCCGTCAGCGGATTCATGTGATTCAGCACAGCGTCCACGTGCTTCTCGTAAGCTGCAATCAGCGCCGGATCGGTGAAAAAATCCAGCGGACTCTGTTTTTTCTCCCACGCCAGGTATTGCCCGATCCCTCCGCCCGAGCACGCCGCGCAGTCTCCGATCAACGTTATGATTACTTTCATTCCGTGGCGCCGCGCGGCAAGCAGTGCGTAGTCCGAAGCCTGAAATCCCGCTTCGTTGAATTTCCCCTCTTCCGGCTCGATGCACAGCGCGCATCCCACGGTGTCGCCCATCGTTTGCGAACGCACCACGCGCGCTCCCATTTCCGCGGCCGTCGCAAACACATCATCAATCTCGAAATGACTCGGATAGCGCGGGCCAATCGGGTCGTGCGGCCCGTATCCTTCAAGTCCGAGCCACTCGATGTTCGGTCCGCTGTAGCGAAACGTCGCGCCGTCGAGCATCAACCGTGTCTTCGATCGCTGCACGAAATCATCCTTGGGCGCCGTTTGCGCTCCGGCCTGGCCCGCAAACACCGCCATACCCAACAGCACAAACGCCCCTAATGCAATTCTCCACATGATTCCGCTTCCACCCGTTTCCCTCATCGCATCTCCTGTGGCCTTCTCGCAAAAAAGCACACGCGCGAAACATTATCATCGCCGCGCGGCACGTCTTCAACTGCAGAGTCTCCCCCGCCGTGCGCCCGCGAAACAGTTTTGCGATTCCCCCGCTTTCTGGTTGAATGGTGCGCTACCCCGGAAACTCCAGGAGCCGCCGCATGACCGACGAACCCAAGCCCGACGCCCCAATCACCGCGCAATCGCCTGACGCATCTCCTTCCGGTGAGCCTCCTGCCTCGCCGCAACCTCGGCGGCGAGGGTTCGATCCTCGCATGGCAAAATTGGTGCTCCTCTACGTCGCCATCTGCCTCGGCGTTCCCTTGTTTCTTTTCGTGGCCCTGCATCACTGGGTTTCGACCAGCATCAGCGAGCTCTCGATTCACTCCGCGCTTCCGTTCGAGCTCATTCAGGCGTTTTCCGTCATGCTCGCCACATACGTTGTCGCGCGCGTCGACCGCCGCTCCATGGGCGACTTCGGCATTCCTCCCCGGCAGGCGTTTGGCGCGCGATTCTGGGAAGGCGCCGTGTGGGGCTTCGCGATGCTCTCGCTCGTCGTGTTCGTGCAGCACTCTCTTGGCATGTTCCGCCTCACCGGCATCGCTCTTTCGGGACCGGCGGCGCTGAAGTACGCCGTCGCGTGGGCGCTCGTATTTCTGATGGTGGGAATGTACGAGGAAGGATTCTTTCGCGGATTTTTTCTCTTCGCTCTCGCCCGGCGTCTCTCTTTCTGGCCCGCGGCGCTGATTCTTTCGGTCGCCTTCGCCGCCGCGCATCTGGGCAATCACGGCGAGAATTTCTTCGGCATTCTCCAGGTGTTCGTCATCGGCATGGTTTTTTGCTTTACGATTCGCCGCACCGGCAGCCTCTGGTTCGCCATCGGACTGCACATGGCCTGGGACTGGGCGCAAACATTTTTTTACGGCACGCCCGATAGCGGCCTCATCGGCGTCGGCCATTTTTTTAATTCCACCGCCTCCGGGCCGCGCTGGCTTTCGGGAGGCTCGGCCGGCCCCGAAGGCAGCGTGCTGGCCTTCGCCGTCATTCTTCTGGCCGCCGCATTCATCCACTTCCGCTTTCCGAAGGCGCTTTATCCCGACCGCCCCGCCTAGTCTGCGCTTCCGCTTCGCGCGATCGCGGCATTCCAATC
>Ga0335072_10002484_pt1 | contig 28613 bp, 13 predicted proteins | sample Lox_Sample_21_FD_206725 | JGI IMG/M metagenome (GOLD analysis project Ga0335072, IMG submission 206725) | Soil microbial communities from Loxahatchee National Wildlife Refuge, Florida, United States - Lox_Sample_2.1 | ecosystem: Environmental > Terrestrial > Soil > Wetlands | place: USA... | reverse complement strand
CACTCCATCAGCCCGTACATCTACGGCGGCGCCTTTCCGGCGAGTACCGCCGCGATCACCGATAGCGGAACGACGGTCGTGCGCTGGGGCGGCAATGCCAGTTCCACCTATAACTATCAACTGGGAACGTACAACGCCGATAACGATTATTATTTTGAGGATTTCAATTTCTGCGGTCTCAGCGGCAGCAACTGCGACGGAAACTCCACCCAATGGATCAGCGATGTGCAAGGCGCCGGCAGCCATCCACTGATGACGATGGTGATGATGAACTGGGTGGCGCAGAGCGCGGAAGCCTCAGGCAACGGGCATTGGAGTTTTTCCGTCGCGAAATACGGGGCGCAATGTGCTACCGATCCGTACAACAGCGATGCGGGGGATGGCATTAAAGCGGGAACGTGTACCGCGTCAACGCCAACTTATCTGACGGCGAATCCGAACGACGCTTACTTTCCCCTGCTTGACGACTCTTCCGAAGCGTGTCCTTCGTGGGCGACCGACGGTTGCGTGAATGCCCTTTATAGAAACACGTGGGCAGCCGCGCTGGCCACGGCTTTCGGCAATTCGTCGACCTGCTCGATCCCGTATTTCTCTGCGCTCACTTCCTGTCACTTTTATGACATGGATAACGAGATCGATATTTGGGGCAGCACGCACTTCGACATCCATCCCAATCCCTCGGGTTATGACGAACTAGCCAGCGTTTATCTGACTGAAGCGAACAATCTGAAGGGTTGGGATCCGCTAGCGGTGCGTCTGGGGCCGGTCAGCTGCTGCTGGTGGTTTTACTGGAATGGCGCGAACAGCAGCGACAAAGGCGCACATGCCGGAATTGATTTTTTGCCCTGGTGGCTGAATCAGGTCTATTGGCAGGATCAAATCGCGGGTGCGCGCTCCCTCGATATCTTCGATATTCACGCTTATCCCGACGGTCCCGACATGACGAATTTCACGACCGCGCAGAAGCAGGCGGCAGCCGTCAGCATTTATCGGGATTATTGGGATCCCACGCTGGTCAGCCCTTCCGGCACAATCGACCAGACATATACGACGAACATTCAGCCGAATAAGACGATTGCGTTCCGCATTCCGCGCATGCGCGCGATCGCAAATATGATCTATCCGGGGACTCCGCTTTCGTTCACGGAATGGAGCGCGGCGTTTGCAGGCGAGTCGGATTTTTCGACCGCCCTGGGCGATGCCGATGCTTATGGCATTCTCGGTCGTGAGCGCGTGTCGCTGGCGACGCGTTGGGAAGCGCCATCGTCGGCGAATCCGAATTATCAGGCGCTCAAGCTCTACACGAATTACGACGGCGCGCACCACGGTTTCGAGACGATCTCGGTTTCCGACACCAACAATGGCAATCCGAATTTGTTCAGCAGCTATGCGTCACTCGACCCGACCGGCAAGACGATGACCGTCATTGTGCTGAACAAAGACCCGCAGAATCCGGCGCAAGTGCAGTTCGCATTCAATGGATATACTCCCACCACTTTCGTCAGTTACTCATTCTCGTCTGCTGCTCCGTCCGCGATCACTGCATCTTCCTCGCAAGCGTGGGGCGCGACGATGAATTTCGCTCCGTATTCGGCGACGCTGCTAGTGATCACGGGGAGTTCTACGAACACTCCAGCATCGGAGTGGGACCTCAACCCAGACACGATCATGGTGCCAGCCGGCGGGACGGTGACACTCGCTCCGAAGATCGTAAGCGGCACGGCGAATGTGACGCTGTCGTCAGCGGCGTTTGACAGCTTTGAAGGCGTTTCGGCGTGCAGCGGAACGATCACTTTGACGAGTTCGACGATTACTCCCAGCGAAAACGGCACGATCACAGTTGATGCGGGAACGACACCGGGTTTCTGCCATTTCACGGCGACTGGGAGTGATGGGACCGTCACCCAGAATCAGGGTGGATGGATCGTAGTCGGCAATCCGCCAGCCAGTTTTTCTGCGACGAGCGGAGGCGGCCAATCTGGCACTGGAGGCTCCACTCTGCCGAATCCGCTTACGGTCACGCTGAATCCGGGCCAATCCGGAGGAAGCGCCAACGGGGCAAGCATCTTCTTCACCACGAATGCTGGAACGCTTTCAAATGGAACGAGCAGCGGTCCGAAAGTTATTGCGGTGACAAATTCATCCGGGATAGCGTCAGTCACACTGACGCTGCCAACGACTGCGGGTCAGGTGCAAGTGCAGGCCGAGGGGCCGTACGGGCTTGGTCATCCAGTCGCGAATTTCACAGAGACGGCGCAGTGAGTAATGTAGGGACAGCCGCCCTCGGTTGTGCAGCGGACCGAAGCTCCGAACCCCGCTGCTTCGTGCGGCAGGAACCCGCCCTCAGGCGCTAAAGCGCGGCGCATTTCAGCGGCCTAACGGCACGAGTGAACTGGCGCCCTTCCCGATCAGCTTTTGCCTGAAGGCTGGGTGTTTCTCTACTTTCCCGGCCCCTTGGCCTGCTGCTCGGCTGTGAGTTGCTCCACGATCGTGCGCTCTTTGGCGCCCTCCGCTGGACGATGCAGTTTGTAGTAAAGCGTGGACAGCTCGACGTGCGGCTCCAGCCAGTCCGGATTCTGCTTGACCACGCCTTCGAGTTCATCGGCCGCTGCCTGGTATTGCCCGGACGTGCTTTTCAACATCGCCGACTCGTAATGAGCCATCAAGTCGTCGGGTTTCAGCTTAACGGCCTTATCCAGATAAACCTTCGCCTCGTCCAGATGACGTTGTTTGTAGAGCAGCGCTCCAAGATAAAGATTAGCCTGGAAATCATCGGGGTTCTCTTGCAGTGCCTGCCGGAACGCAGGTTCGGCATTTTTCTGATCGCCGGTTTTATCTCTTGCCATCCCGACAAGCGTGTACAAGCCGGGCAGCTTGGGAGCCAACTCCAGCGCCTTTTCCAGATCGTGCCGCGCAGGCTCGAATTCGTTCAGGTCCATGAGTGTCGCGCCGGAGAGCATGTAGGCATCTCCGCTGTGCCCCAGTTCGCCAGCCTTTTCGACGCGGGGAATGCCCTCACGGCGATGTCCTGATTTGATCAGGGCCAACCCGAGTTCGTAGTCGAAATCAGGATTGCGGGAATTAGACTGCTCAAGTGGTTCGAGCACGCTTGCCGCGGACTCGGCATTTCCCAATCGGATATCGGTGTCGGCCAGCAGAATCGCGGCTTGCACATGGTTCGGAGCCGCTTGATGCAAGGCGGAAAATTGCTCGCGCGCGTTTGCGAAATCGCCCTTCTTGTAATAAGCAAGTCCGAGATCAAGCAGCACCATACGCTTGTCCGCTAATGATGGAAGCACCGACTTGTACATGGCGATGGCTTCATCGAATCGGCCGATGTGCGACAGGGCGGCGCCGAGGTTAACTTTGGCTTCAACATTGTCAGGACGAAGCTCGAGGTACTTGTGGTATTCCGCGATCGCCGATTGATAATCGCCATGCTGTTGCGCCTGGATGGCGTTGCTTAGAAGCTGGTCGGGGTTTGGCTGCTGGGCCCAGGAAACTGTCGCCAAAAAAACGAGAACAAGTTGCAGACGCATCGCCAGCTAGGATACAGCAATCAGCAGCGGGATATACCGGCATCTGAGGCGATAAGCGTAAAACGTCCGCTAATTCGGACTGGTGCTTGCGCCGGGCGTGATCTTCACCGAAAGCGACGCCTGCGATGTCAGAGTGCCCTGCTGCGCGGTAATGATCATGTCGCATTGCCCCGGATCCGGTTTAATCCGAAGAAGAATCGGCATCGAGCCGTCCTGTCGTCGCTTTGCCGTACCAAGTGTTTGCCGTCCGATCTCGCGCCCATCCCGATACATCTCGAGTGTCACCGTCGGTTGGGTTTCGGAGGAAGTCTCCGGGTAAACCACAAAATAGAGATTGATCGGGGTGCCGGCTGGCATTGTGTCAGCAAGGCTGGGCACGATGCGTCCGGCGTCGATTTCAAATGGGTCCTGGTGATCGGGCGGGCCCTGTAAGCGCTGCACCTTTTGCACCAGTTCCAGCGAACTCACACCAAAATCTTTTCCAGCATTCACAAAAACTGACATTCGCTTAACCGCGCTCTTCTCGGCGAGTTCGTCGGTCGCGGCGGTGTCGATGACGTAATGTCCGCCAGGTAATTCGATCGGTTCCGCGTAAAGAATGTGATCATCTCCGAGGTGCGAAAGATCCTGTGTCGATACTTCCCGCACCAGGTCGCGGCTCACTTTGCCCACGATTTCTCCATCGGGCTTATGGATCATAGCGACCAGCGACACACGAATCTGCCCCTTGCCAGTCTTCGCATCCGTGACCACCTGCAAGCTGGAGATTGGCACATCGAACGCCATTTCATAGTCGACCGCAGACGTTTTAGGACGGAATCGGAGCAACGATGCCTGATACGGGAAGCTCGTCGGTTCTGGGCGGGCATTGATGGCATGCAGCGCCGCCATTTCGAATGGCTGCAAAGGCTCGCCATTGATGTCCGGCACGGCAAAATATCCGGACCGCGTCTGCACAGTTACGTGAGGACGGTCAATGCGCACCTGAATTTTTCGAAAATGCCCGTCGTAATTCGTCGCCGACGGTGCATAGGCAACTTCATAGTGCGTGCGGATGTCCTCCATTACCCGTTGCATGGGCAGCGCAATCTCGTTGGTGTTGGTCACGGCGAATCCGCCGGTCGAGTCCGCCAGTTCCTCCATCGCTAAATGCTTGTCGGAACTTACCGAGAGGTCCAAGTCGTCGGATTCTAAGTGTCCGAGGCGTGGACTTGTCGCATTCGCCGAACTCTCTGCTCCCGCCCGCTGCAGATCGGCGAGGGATGGTGTCAGGGGATCTTCCGTGCTTAAGCCGCGGGTGTCGACCGCATAGAAGGCCACTTCCATCTGATTGGCGTAACTGATTACGCTGTCGACAACGTCCCGGCGATCCATGGGCAGCGTCAATCCATCCGCCAGGTACAAAACGACTTTTCTGCCCGGCAGCTTGGACTGAACTCGTACCAATTCCCGAAGGGCGTCCATCGCATCCATGCCGTTGGAAAGACTCTCGGCGAAGCGCAGTCCGCTTGCAATTTGCGCTTGCGCGATGAGCGCGCTACCCAATGTAACCGAAACGTCTTGCGAGGAGGCATTTCTCGCCCACAACGGATCGGTCACGATGGCTGGAATCGGATCCAAGATGAGGCTCTGCGCGGCTTCTGCCTGTTGGGGACTGAGGAGCGGCGAAGCAGTCATGTTGGCGACATTAGCCTCGACCGTTGTTTGCAACGCGGAAGCTGCCATCGTCGGGGCACCAACTGTGCTTCCTGTATTCACGCCCTTGGCCGCGTCGTCGACTGCTTTCACTAACGCGGCATTGTTATTCGTATATGGCTGCATTACCTGCAAAGAGCGATCCAACCGGTAAATGGTCACATATGTGTTGGGAAAGCGGCCGCTCTTGAGAAACTCCAACACGGCCTCGCGAGCGAATTCCAGATTCAGTGGTGCGATCTGGGCGAAGACGATGGAAACGAAATTGAGCTCGGGCAGCGTAGTGGATGCCGCTTTTGGGGTTGCAGATATGGCTGGCGAAGGGTTGCCTTTGGCTAGCTTTTGCTCCGTCTGGAGTTGTTCGGCTCCCTGCACATCGCGAAACGCCGTGATCTTCTGCTTTACGCCATCTTCAAAAACCTGGATCTCATCGGGACGCAGATCGGCAATCGCATGATGATGTTTGTCGCGCACTATGACGTCCAGGATGACTTCTCTGGTTGTGGTTCGAATCGTCGGAACCGGCTCTTTCGTCGCAGTTTGTGCCCCGAGAAGCGGGCTGATCAGGTTACAGAGACTGAATACGGCAAGGGCGCGCTTCCACATTGCTCTACCTCACTTCGGGTTGGATGGTCGTGGCGTCGGCCCGATCGGCAATGGCGTGCATTGTATAACAGGTTGCCCTTCGCTCTTTTCAAATATTCCCGAGGCACTGTCCGAAAATTCAAACGACCACCAGGAATGCGTCAAATACCTTGAAGAGCAGCCAGATTCTTGGGTCATTTGCGACTGTTCGGGGCAACTACTGCCGCAATTTAGGGATTCATAATTGATGCATAATAGTGGCTTCAGGAGAGGTGCAATGTCTAATAATGCAGTACTTCCCCTCGTATCCTCATTGTTTCTTTCATTGCTGCTAACTTCTATCGCCTTCGGGCAGGGGCATACTTCGACTCCGGCCCCGCCCAGCACAATCACCCGGCCCGATTCCATTCAAGACAGCGGCTTATATAACTATTGGGCCGACATGACCAGCCAAGGCCGAGCGGGAGGCGCGCTGCTGGGCAAACTGGCTGTTGAGGGAGAGCCATTGCCATGGGAGCCGCTGCTCGTGACCGTCAGTTGCGGAGGAAAGGTCGCCTATACCACGCAAACCGATGCCAAAGGTAATTTTGGGATCGTTGCCATGACCCTTCCAGGCGCCATGGGCAAGCAAGGAGATACCGAGCGCCAGCTGGTCACCCAATACGAGGGGTGCGTCGTGCAGGGCTCCGTTCCCGGTTTTCGTTCCACAATCATTACTCTGACGCAGCACAATCTGCGCGACGACCCCCAGATCGGTACCCTCATGCTCTCCCGAATAGGGCGCAGCGCCGCGACCACCCTGAGCACCACCACGGATACGGCTTCGCCAAAGGCAATCAAATCTTTCGAAGCGGCGCGGGGCAAGATGTTGCAAAACGATCCGGAAGGCGCCCAGCGGGAGCTTGAAAAGACGGTGAAAATAGACTCGCAGTTCGCCGAAGCCTGGCTGCAACTAGGCAAGATGCAGGAAGCGTCCAATCCTCAGTTGGCTCGAGATTCATTCTCCAAGGCGCTGACGGCTGACCCTAATTTTGTACTGCCTTATGAACAACTTGCAGCCCTTGCGGCACGGAGCGGCAACTGGCTGGACGTTCTCAACAATACAGATCACGCGTTAAAACTCTATCCTGATGGCACTCCGGGGATGTGGTATCTCAATGCATTGGCGAATTATCAGCTCAAAAAGCCTGATGCAGCGGAAGCGAGCGCGATGAGGTCTCTGGCTCTCGATCCCAGGCACTCGGTAATGAATACCGAGCAACTGCTGGCCGTGATTCTTGCCAGAAAGGGTGATCTGGCAGGAGCGCTCACGCATTTACAAAGCAGCCTGAAATATCTCCCACCCGGGCCGAATGCAGATATGGTTAAGCAACAAATCGCGCGAATAGAACAGGTAGCGACCAAGAAATAACAGGGCCGCCAGAAACTTATCTTGCGGTCTCCACTTTATGGAGGGAAGCGCAACTTACGGCTTGACGATAATCCTCGATTGCGAGGCGTAGCGGCGGTAATCCTGGAAAACGATCTGGTTGAGATCGGTCTCGCGCTTGCCTCGCTTCACCCGGACTGTGCCTCGCACCGGCATCAGGTAGTCATGAGCTCCGATCGGGACATAATCGTAATCAACTGAGATCCCGGCCGCGTGAATAGAAAAATTGGGTGGAACATCGTCCGCCTCCATGGTGATCCGGCGAACTCCGAACGTGGAGCCATCGATGTACGCCAAACCGTGAAAGGCGGCGTAGACCTTCCCACCGCTGTCGGTGAGTTCTATAGCCTCATGCTTGCGGTTCACGCGGTACTCGAACACTTGCACCGTGCCACTGGCTAAAGCATCAGTTTCTTTCCAGTGAAACTCCGCCTGCGAAGATGGCTGAAACACCAGACTAAGCAGGTGGCCGAATTCTCCGACTGACAGCGGCCCATTCATGTCGGTGCGTGTTTCGCTGCTGGGGTGCCCGTTCATTTCCAGAGTCCTTCTGGTTTCCTGATTATCGACATACCGGAGCAGCTCGCCAAAAGAATCTTTGGGGCGCCATCTTCCGTTTCCGGCAGGATCAATCGAACGATCTGTCACCTCGACGCACAAGAAATTGGGCAGTTTCGCAGAATAATTGAGCGCCTGTTTCCTGGCTCCCGCGATGATGGCATCGAGTTCCTCGTTCGGCGGACGGCCAACTGAGTCCGTCGGCAGAGGAGTGATCACCAGAGGCTGTCGTTTTGTGGGTGTGATGTCAGCTTTGCCGCCCAGAAAATCCGCGACATCGGTTGCATCTTCGGGCGCGGCTGTTTTCCCTAGCGCCGCATTTGCCAATTGGGGGCCGGCAATGCTGAATACGCGGTCGCGTTCAATGATCCTCTCGCCCTGCGAGAGTGAGACCCTCACATCATAGTTTCCGGCAGGCAGTCCCCCGGTTCGCAGTGAAGCCAGATAGGGGAACGCGTCCCCCTGCTGTTTCGGAATTTGCAAAGGGACTTGTCCCAGCAGTTCGTCGTTTCGTAGCACCTGCATTTCCAGCGTCGCCGCCTCAGAGATGCCGGAATCCGCATGCACCAGGAAAAAGAACGACATCTCCTTTGTTCCCGGAACTACGTCTCCGGATAGATCCGGAATAATTTTTCCATGTTGATAGCGCAGCGGCTCGAACGGATCTAACTCCTCGTCAGAAGAATCGATCTGCCGGACCAATGCCACATCGCTTAGAAATGGCCCGGACGCTGCGTTCCTAAGCTCAAGTTGGGTTCGCTCTCCGCCAAGTTTTCCGTCATTGCGGTCGAGCACCACAGTCTCGAGAGTGTACTGACCCGGAGAAAGGGCGAAATGCCGCTGCATCGTGGCGCAGTTTTGTGGATCATCCTTCGCATTCAAAGCGCTGTGTCCCGGAATATCCTCGCTGAAATGTTCAACTGTAGCCCCGGATTTGTCTTTTATTTCCGAGACAATCGACACGTGCCAGGAGATCAGGTTGGCATTGGCATCGGTTCGAACTTCGAGTTTAGAGATCGGAACCTCGACCACCAGCGTGTTTTCATTTCCTGTCGTCAGATGGCCGAGCTGCAAGACCGCGGTGCGGAAGCTCACGTCCGTCGGCAACTGCGTCTCCGAGAGAACCTTCATCAGCGGCGCCTCAAACGCCCGCAGCCCGGCGGCCGGTGGAATCGCAAAATAACCGGCGCGCGCCTGCACTTTTAGTCCGCGTCGAAGAGGTTTGACCGAGATCTGATGAAATTTTCCGTCGTAAACCAGCCCAGAAGGGAGATACGAAGCTTCGTAGTATGTGGTCAGGTCTGCGACCGCTCTTCGGAAGGGCTTCTTCAGATTGTCTTCGGAGAAGATGTACGCTCCTCCAGTCTCTGAGGCCAGCCCCCCTAACGGATCCCGGGTGCCTGCCAGTCCCTCACTCTCCATTCGCGTGAGTGTATCGGGAAACCCTGAAGCCACCCCAGCCCCGAAGGCCATCGGAGTCTGATTCTGGGTGGCTGCTGGAAAGAGCGGGCTGAAGTGGTTGGCGCTGGCTACCTGCCCGATCGCATTGCTTTCCATGAGCCCATCCATCAGTTTTGTATCCAGGGCCGACTTGTTGATTACGTAAATGCTGACCTCGGAGCGATTGGCCGCTCCGGCAATGGAGCGCACGGCATCGCGTGTATCTGGACCGGACTGCGACCCGTTGCTGAAATACACCAGGAGCTTTCTGCCGGGAATCTTTGCCTGCGAGCGCACCAGCGCGAGCACCCCGGCCAGCGGCGCCGCCATGTGCTGGTCGAGGACGATTCGCTGCGATTCGGTAAGCGCGCCGAGCATTGCCTGGCGTAGATCGCGATCTCCGACAGACTCCGGCGTTTGCGCCTTGCCCGAGTCAGATTGCACGGAGGAGATTAACTTTTTTTCCGCCAGAGCAGCCGGCTCATCCCGTCGCGGGCCTTCGTCGCTGGTCGCAGCGCTGATTGCCTTCTGAATTGCTTCCCGATCACTCGACGGTTCCTGCAAAAGGCGCAGGCGTCCCTCCATCATGAATACAGCGAATGAGAATCCCTGTGCGGGAATCAGCTTTAGGATTTTTCTGGCAATGTCGTGTGCATTGGTTGCCGCGGATGGATCGAGCGGGTCGAACAAGAAGGTAACGAGATGATCAGCGCCGGCTCTCTTGGTCACCAAACGAAGGCCGGAGAGCTTTACCGGCGAGCCGTCGTCTGTGACCACGACATCATCAGGTTTGAGATCCAAAACCGGCTTCTTCTTGTTCCGTACAACGAAGTCGATTGGAACTTCGTCCACGTTAGTCACAATCGTCGTACTAGTCGTACTAGAGGATGCAGATGCTTTGTCGGATGAAGACTGAGCGAATGTGGAACTCACAACGAGACCAGGCAGTAGTGCGGCAAAAGAAACGCGGAGGAATCGAAACAACTTAGGCCGGTGCATCGCCGTTTCCTCTCGAATGCAAGATTCCGGAGTAACGATTTTGCATTGACCAGCAGCGTTTGTAAAGACGAGGATTCCTGTATCAGCGAAAGGGCCGGCCCTTTACGATTCCTTGACCCTCGCGGATGGTGAGTAGTTGGTCGGCAGCTACGCTCTTAAACGTCTCCTTGGCCCCCGTCGGCCAAATTACATCAATGTCTGCAGTCGTTTCTTTGCCCAAACCGAAATGTAGTCGGGGATCGTTGGATGATAAATAACTGCTCTGGCTGGTTAGGCATTGCGCCTGCACTTTTCCGCCGTAGTGCACCAGCACTCGCGACCCCAGCGCGCTGCGGTTGCTTTTTGTGCCTTCCAGTCGGACTTTGATCCAATGATTTCCCGGCGGTGCATCGTTGCGTAAAAGCGAAGGCGGCTCATTGCGATTCATGATGACTACATCGAGGTCGCCGTCATTGTCGAAATCGCCAAAAGCAGCCCCACGGCTCTGATGCTTGGCCGAGATGCCCGGGCCCGCTTCATCGCCCAGCTCCACAAACCTGCCGTTCCCAAGATTGCGAAACACAATGCGCGGGCTGTGCGCGGGATACTTCGCGTACACCTTCTCAAGCTCGGGGTATACCGTACCGGTCACATAAAGAATGTCTGGATAACCGTCGTTGTCCAAGTCTGTCAATGCCGTGCCCCAGCTGATAAATCGGCGTTCCATGCTCAGCCCGGCTGCAGCCGTAACATCATCAAACTCCCCTTTGCCATTGTTTCGATACAAACCCGGGGCCTGATTCTGAAAGTGAGTTTTTAGCAGGTCGATGTGGCCGTCCAGGTCGTAATCGCCCGTCCCTACGCCCATGCCTCCCATAAGATCGCCTCCGGGACCGAGAGCAACTCCGCGCAGCAAGCCCTCCTCGCGGAAAGTTCCGTCGTGGTTATTCATAAACAAAAGGCTCGGGGTCGAATCGCAAGCGACGAAAATGTCTTGCCACCCGTCTTCGTCCGCGTCGAAAGCCACAGCCGTAAATCCAAACGAGTCGCGCGCCGCTGCGATCCCGGATTCTTTGGAGACGTCGGTAAACGTGCCATCGCCATTGTTGCGATACAAGCAATGCTGCGCCGGGGGAAGACCTACTGGGCCGCAATTGGTGGCGACTCCTTCGTAGTTGCAATTGGGCACATCCATCGAAGGCTTTGGCGCGTTCGCCAAATCAATCACCAGATAGTTCGAGACAAAAAGATCGAGCAGACCATCGCGGTTGTAGTCGACAAAAGTTGCACCCGAGCCAAAACGGGTCGTGGGATATAGAAGGCCAGCTTTCTGCGTAACGTCGGTAAATGTGCCGTCTCCGTTATTCCGATACAGGCGATTCTGGCCGTAATAGGTCAGGAAAAGATCTTCAAATCCGTCATTGTTGTAGTCGCCGACGCAAACGCCGCAAGCCCATCCGCAATCGATCAGGCCCGCTTTCTCGGTTACGTCGGTAAAAGTGCCGTTGCGGTTGTTGTGATAGAGGCGATTGCTTGATCCCGGGAGACAGCCCTCCAGCCGCCGGCCGCCAAGAATGAAAATGTCCATCCAGCCATCGTTGTCGTAGTCGAAGAAAGCGCAACCGCCGCCGTTCAGCTCGATGATGTACTCGATGTGATCGATTCCGCCATATATCATCGTCTTCGTAAGGCCTGCGCTTTCCGCGACATCCACGAAACGCGAGAACGGCGCCGGCGCCGATTTGATGGGAGAGGATTTGTCCTGAGAAAGCAGGGAACGGAGCGGAGATGGAGTCAGGCAGGGAAGCAACGCCGACGGAATCGTGCGCAGTATCCGCCGCCGTGTCCAATTCCCGGATTTTTCCGGCATGCTAGATGAAATCCTAACAGATTGAACGGACATCATTTACTGATTCGTCTGCCCCGCCGCCGCAGCGAGGTCTTTCTGAAGCGCGAGCGCATTCGCATTATGAGGGTCGATTTCCAATGCGTGGTGAACGGCCTCGAGAGCCTCCGGACGGCGAGACTCTGTGGCAAGGGTCGCAGCCAGACTGATCCAGGCGTCGGTAAATCCGGGCGCTGCTTGGACCGCTTCGCGAAATTGCTCTTCGGCAGTGGTGAAATTTCCGTCATTGAAAGCTAAATAACCAAGCTGACGATGGGCAATCGCCATCTTGGGATCGATCTGTACCGCTTTCTGTAGCGCGTCGCGCTCAGCCGCGAAATCGCCGACTTTATCCAACGCGATCGACAACTTGTAATTGAGCATGGCATTATCCGGGAGCACGGCGAGCGCATCGCGATAGAGCGCAACCGCCTTTTTCGGATCGCCGCTTGCCAGCTCTGTATCTGCCTGCCCCATCTTGTTGGCAGCCATGGTTTGGTCGGCCACGGCCTTCTGCTCCTCCTGATAGAGCTTCAGCTGTTCAGCCGCTAATTGCGTTTCGCCTAATTTACGCAGCACTTTTGCATATTCGAAACGCACAGCTGGTTCGTGCGCTCCCAAGGCCAACGCTTTTTCAAATTGCTCTCTCGCTCCTTTAGGATCGTTGAGATTGGAAAGAGCAACCCCCAGATTGAAGCGGCTGTTGTAATGACTCGGATTGACGGCGACCGCCTTCTCAAGAAAATCTCGACCGCCAGCGTAGTTTCCCGCCCGATTCTCCAGCACGCCGTTGAGATACAGCACAGTGAAATCGTGGGGCGCAGCTGCAAGCAGTTTCTTGGCCAGCGGCCGCGCCAACTCCTCGTCATCACTGAGCACCAACACGTGCAAATAAAGAATCCTGGCATCGAGATCTCGGGGATACTGCTGAACCAGTTTTTCGCTCAACTTGGCGGCTTCCTGGTAGCGCGATTGCATGACCAGTTCCGAAACCAGTGTTCGCGTCAAGGCGCGGGAGGTTGGATTCACTTCGAGCGCTTTCTTGAGAACCTCGATGGCCTGGTCGTTAGATCCGCTTTGTGTGTAAGCCGCTGCCAGATCGAGAATGAGAACTTCCCCCTTCGGTTCCGGTCCCAGCAGAGCGATTACCGCTTCAGAGTTGCCCGCAGAAAGAAGGTTCCGGCTCGCTCCATCCAGTGCCAGCTCCGAGTGTGGATCGATTTTCAAAGCCGCGATCCATTCGGTCCTGGCCTCCGCGGGCTGGTGAAGCTCCTCCAGCGCGGTTGCCAGCAACAGGTGAGCCTTGAGAACATCCGGCTTGATTTCGATCGACTGCTGAAGAGGTTTTACTGCATCGGTGAAGTCGCCCTTGCGGAGCAGGTTGAGACCGAAAAGGTAGAAGTATTCAGCCGATTTGGGCTCAAGCTTGAGGGCATCGCGAAATGCTTTGATTGCGCAATCGTAATGATCATGATCTCCGTACCACATTCCCAGCTCCCCGTAGGTGTCGGCCTTAGGACTGTTCTGCAGTTTGTTTTGTAGAGCCGGCGGTGGGGTGCACACGCTGGGAGTAGCCGCGCATAAGCCCGAGATGGCCAAAAAGGAGATGAGTCCAAGGACGATATACGACCGATGCATGGCTGCGTGGCCCATGAGTACTGCTCTCAAGAGACTATCTAAGATACACCGATTGCCACAGCAAGCGCGATCCGCGGAATATGGGCTCAATTTGCCTCTGCCTCGCTTGGTTGCGTCGTCTCGAAGCCCTCGCTTTCACCGGCGAAGCGAGAGAACCCGCGTGCAGAGAACTCTCATGTAAAGCCGTGCGGTTAATTCGGGTACGGCGTATCCGGTTTCGCGATCCGGATCTCGTGATCATGAAAAGTCACCAGTCCATTCGGGAGCTTTACTTTTGGCATGTGGCAGCTCGCGCAGTTTGCGCTGGCCACTGGACAGGCTTTTGCATCGCGGTGCTCTGCCGCTTGCCTGGACACGCTTGGCGAATCACTTTTCGAGGCATGACACGCCAGACACTTCGAGTCATAGGACCTTTCATCCGCAACAAGATCCTGGTGCGGGTTATGGCAGGCAATGCAGCTAATGCGGGGATCGGTACCGTCGAAGCACTTGCTGTTGGCCAGGCGATATGGCTGAAACCGCACATCCACTGGACCCCGCCAATTGCTGCGCACAACCGTTTCCCAGGTGCGATGGCATTGTCCGCAAAAGTTTGAGATATCTTCGGAAGTTAGTTTCCGCAAATCCGGCGGCGCGGTCCCGTAGGCCTCTCCCTGAATCGCCGCCAGCATGTGGGAATCAGCTCCGCTGTGGCAGTGCTCGCAGGTGACGCCAGGCTCAAGCATCTGCAGATGCAAAGTGCCCTTCACCACGTCGCCACTCGAATGGCAACCGAAACAGTCCCGGGGCTCGCCTTCTCTGAGTTTCCTTCCTACAGCGTCATCGAGGTTTTGAGGCGTCAGATCCTGATCGCCGGTTGTGATCTCAAGCCCATCGATCGACGGATAATAACTGACCATGCTCTCCAGCAGCTGGCCGTCTTTTTCTAGCACCCAGGTCTGAGCGCCTTTGCCAAAACTCCAGTGAATCGGGAGAGTTATGGTTCGTGTTCCATCGGTCACAGAATAGACAGGCTGATTCTTCTCGCTTTTGACCGTGTACATGTACAGCCCTTTGCGAAACGTCAGGTCGGGATGAGTTTTGAAAAGAGGATCGGCATCCGGCCATTGCATGCCGCGTCCCATCGGCGTATCAGGTTGCGTTTTTGCCTGCGACGCGTGGCAACTCGCGCAGGCGGAGGCGCTGTTCGGGTGCGTGGCCTGCGCCATGAGGGGACTGGCCGCGAACAATAAAGGAATCAGGAATATTCTAAGGCTGCTCAGTCGTGGTCCCATTACTGCTCGTCATGCGAAGGCACAGAAGTCGTTCTCGCCGGGCGTCTTCCTTGCGACCGGATTTTGAATACGCCTTGGCCAGAGCAAGATGAGTTTCGAGGTTGTTGGGCTCAAGTTGAAGAGCCTTCTCCAGGTGCTCGAGACTGTGCTCTAAGTCTCCGGTCTCCAGCAGAGATTTGCCCAGCACGAGTTGCGCGGACGGCAATGCAGGTTCTGAAGCAGTTGCTTTTTCCGCGTATGGCAACGCATCGGCCGGCGCGTTCCGCAACAGTAAAGCCCACGCCGCCATCACATCTGCGTCCGCGTTCGACGGCGCAATTTTTAACTCCTGTTGGAACTCGGTCAGCGCCGCATAGGGATCGTTGGCGAACAACAGATACCCATAGAGAAAATGTGTATTGGTTGCCGTGGGGAAGTGTTGAAACAATTCTCCAAACGCATGCTTTGCCGAGAGCTCATCTCCCGCCATAAATCGATAGGCCGCATCACCTGCGCTCGACACCAACTCTTGTTGCTCCGGGCTGACGTCCTTGGGCATAAGAGGCATTCGCAATCCCGCCAGTCCGATCGCGGTGAGTAGTTCCTGGTTGGTAACGCCATTCTTCGCGAAGAAGGAATAAGCTTTCAGAGCGGCCGCGTAATTTCCCATCCGCGTTAGCAGCAAAGCTTCGTGATAGCGGAGGATTTGCTCATTGCGGGGCTGGTTCGCCGCTCCCAGCGAAATGCCATGCTGGATGTCAGCGAGCGCCTGCGAGTACTCTGCCGTTTCGAATTCGCACAGCCCACGCAAGGCGAATGCTGGACCTGCCGTGGGAATCATTTCGACATAGTGCGAGAGCGCGTCGCGCGCCGCTGCGTAGTCTCCTGCGCTGTATTTCAAGGAACCCAAGAACCACCAGCCGTCAGGCCACTTCGGGTTTCGTCCCACGGCCTTCGAATACAGCTCGATGGCGCGCGGCACGTCGTTTTGCATTCGCGCCGCCGACGCTTGGGCAACCAAATCATTCTGCCGATCGGATGGGCCCTGGCCGAAAGCAAGGGGCGAAAATGCGAGCACACCAAGTGCGGCCGCAAGAATCAACATCAGACAGCACTGCGGCGACGCGACCGGGTTGGCCGCGCGAATATCCCTTCCTGGACAGAAATTGGCGACTGCCGGAACCACTGCTCGTCCCCACCCCACGTGCTGGCAAATATCGTACCATCTCGGGGAAGGGAAGGTGGACGTTTGTTCGTCCGTGCGCTGCGCGATTCGGAAGGGGGCAGCCCGGTCGCGCCGCCTTGACGAGGGCGGCTTCGGCGCTGGAGATCAATCACGAGTTGGGGCTCGCGAGCTTTGTGTGCCGCTGAATCTTCCGTGCTCCGCTTCACGAAAACTGCAACACTGTAAGACCTAAGGGATAAGTCTGATACTGCTGGTCACCGGTCGGATCACCGGCTGGCGTTATCGCGGTTAGCGAACCGGTGCCCGTGTCAATTTGGTAGGACAACACTCCGTCGAACGCACCCCCTGCCGCGTACAGAAATTGACCTGACGGATCTATGGTAATCGTGCTGTTGCCGAGGTCCTCTGGTAGCCCGAATGGTGACCCTGCCAGGGATGTCAACTTGCCCGTAGTTGAATCGATGCTGTAACCAAAAATCCGTCCGTCAAAATCGCCGAGCGTATACAAGAACTTGCCTTTCGGGTCCATGGTGAGGGAAGACATCAGTTCGATGCTGGGGAAAGGGGATCCTTCCACTGCATTTAACGCGCCGGTGGCGGCATCAATGTTGAATGCTGCAATGCTACCGGCCCCGGGAAGACAAACGAAGAGAAACTTCCCAGTGGGGTGCACGGCGAGGCCTTCAGCACCCGAGCCTAGGAGAAACGGTGATGCGGAAGTTTGCGTTAGCGCTCCGGTCGTGGCGTCGATCGCAAACGCCAGAACGCCGAGAGAATTGCTTACGTACAGAAAATTGCCAGACGGATCCGCAACAGCTACCTGGGGCGTGCTGCCTGCCGGGAATGGTGATCCGGGGATCGCGGTCAGCGCTCCGCTGCCCGCATCGATTTGGAAACCCGCAACCACGTTTGCTCCAGCTTCCACCGTGTAGAGAAATTTCCCTGAAGGATGCATCGCGATCGCGTCCATATCAATCGTGCTGTTTGTAAAAGGCAGTGCGAACGGCGACCCGTTAATCGGAGTGAGCGTACCGGACTCACCAATCGCGTAACCATCCACGCCCGATGCAGCTCGATCGTTTGTATACAGATATTTCTTGGAGGGTGTTGCGGCGATTCCATAAGTGCCGTTGGTGCCGTGAACAAATGTTGGTGATGCGAGAACTCCTGTTTGCAGATTAACCCCGTAACTCACGGCTTCATACACGAGACTCGTAGCAAAAAGAACTTCGGTTGTTGCCGGAGGCGGCGGAGGCGGTGGATTTCCACCCCCGTTTTGGGTTGAGGAGTTTCCCCCGCATGCATTAACGACAACTGCCAGAGCTAGCAAACCGCTGAGTTTTGTATTCCACAGGATATGGGCCTTCATAACTCCGACCTTCAATAACTGCGACAAGACTTCATTTCGCGACGCGCCAGATTACATCCTTTTGCATCGCACAATTCGGAAAAATCGAAGGTTTAATGCGGGCTGTGATTCTGGTCACAGCATTTCGAAATCCCTGCCAGTAGCATGGCATCTCGTCTTTTTGCTGATTCGCTCCGAGCTAACCGGTCGATCAAGCAGCATCGGGAGTAGCTATGAATCGAAGTCTCAGCTTGTTCGCGTTAGTCAGTGCAACGTTAATGGGCACGGCTTTCATGGCTGCAGGGCCCGCGCCGGCTCCAGGCGCGATTATCGTCGACTATCCGAGTCAAGGTTCTATTTTTCCGCCGGACCTGATCCCTCCACTCTTTCAGTGGCGTGACAGTGCCGCGACCGCGATGGTTTGGCGCATCCAGGTTCACTTTGGGGAGAAGGCGCCGAGCATCGATTTGTGGTCACCGGGCGAAAAAATGCAAGTGGGAGAAGTGGACAGCAGTTTGGTGGGTTATGTCCCACCGACTCTAACGCCCGAACAAGCCGCCGCCCACACCTGGCGCCCGGATGAGAAGATTTGGGAAACAATCAAGAGCCATTCGGTTCGGCAACCCGCGACGGTGATGATCTCTGGTTACGCCAGCCGGGATGCCGCTCAACCCGTTTCCAGCGGCCAAATCGAAATCAGTACGTCGATTGATCCTGTGGGAGCGCCGATTCTCTATCGCGATGTTCCTCTGCTTCCAGCTACAAAGGAGCAGATCGAGAGAGGAGTCATCAAGCCATTACCGGATTCAGTTCTTCCCGACATCAAATGGCAATTGCGTTACGTCTCGAACCCCAAGAGCAAGGTGGTGATGCAGTCGCTTCCCACTTGCGCCAACTGTCACTCAGTTGCGCGCGACGGAAAAACGCTGGGCATTGATGTTGACGGCCCACAGAATGACAAGGGCCTTTACGCTTTGGTCCCCGTCCACAAAGTCACGACGATCAGCCCTGACTATGTCGTGCGCTGGAGCGCATTCTCCGATCCCGATAAAACCGCGCAAAAGCGTTTCGGATTCATGTCGCAGATTTCGCCCGATGGAAACTATGTAATTACTTCCATCGATGTTCCTGGTGCGCACGGCCGGCGCATCGCCGACCGCCTCTATAACGGTTCGTTTACGTTTTATGGTTTCGGCCAGGTGTTCTATCCGACGCGTGGCGTGCTGGCCTGGTACAGCCGTCAGTCGCGCACGCTGCATACTCTGCCGGGTGCGGATGATCCCGAATATGTTCAAACCAGCGCATTTTGGAGCCCTGATGGCAAATATCTAGTCTTCTCGCGGGAAAAGGCGCGCGATCCCTTCGCGCCCGGACAGCCTCCGGCAAAATACGCCAACGATCCCAACGAAACGCAAATGCACTATGACCTCTACCGCGTCCCGTTCAACGACGGCAAAGGCGGCAAAGCGGAAAGAGTCATCGGCGCATCGGAGAACGGAATGAGCAACAATTTTCCCAAAGTTTCTCCCGACGGCAAGTGGATCGTCTTCGTCCGCAACAAGAATGGATTATTGATGCGGCCCGACAGCCAGCTCTATATTGTGCCTTTCGAAGGAAGCGTAGAGCGCCGATTAAACTGCAATCTGAAAGTGATGAACTCGTGGCACAGCTTCTCGCCGAATGGACGCTGGCTCGTCTTCTCGTCGAAAACGCCGTCGTATTACACACATATGTATCTTACGCATATCGACGAGAATGGAAATGACAGTCCGGCAATTCTGATTGAGAATGCCACCGCCGCGAATCGAGCCGTCAACATTCCCGAGTTTGTGAACATTCCGCCGGGAGGTCTGGATCGAATCGATGCGCCCGCCACCGACTTCTATAAGCTTTTTGATTTTGCCGTCGCATTCTCAGAAAAGAAGCAATATAGCGAGGCTGTTCCGGCCTGGAAGAAGGCTCTGGCGCTCGATCCCGACGATCCCCGCGCTCACGATAATTTCGGCGTTGCTCTTGCTGAAACCGGGAACATCGACGAAGCCATTGCCGAATATCGCAAATCGTTGGAGTTGAATTCCGGCAGCTCTCACACGCACAACAATCTCGGCAGCGCCCTCGCAGAAAAAGGAGTGATGGACGAAGCCTTCGAACATTTCCAGAAAGCCGTTGAACTCAATCCTGACAACTCATCTGCGCAGGTAAATCTCGGCAACATGCTGGCGCTAAAGAAGGAACACCTCAGCGATGCGCTCGAACATTTGCGCAAAGGTGTAGAGCTCGATCCCGAGTCGGCCAGTGGCCAGAATGATTTGGGAATTGCTCTTGCGCACGCCGGCAGTCTCGACGAAGCCACCGATCATCTTCAAAAAGCCGTTGCGCTTGCATCCGACGATGCGGATTATCGCTACAATCTGGGCCGCGTCTTGGCCGCAAAAGGAAATTTTGCTGACGCGCTGACGCAGTTCCAGCAGGCCGCGCAGCTTTCGCGGATGCAGCGGCCAGGAATTCTGCAAATGCTCGCCGCTATGTATTCGGAAAATGGCCGCTATGCGGAAGCCATAACCACGGCGCGCCATGCGTTGGAAGTCGCCAATCAGCGGCAGGACGGAGCTCTGGCGGCCTCGCTTCAGGCGAATCTCCAACGCTACGAAGCTCAGGCCAAGAGCGCCCAGGCACACGATGGCCTAGATAAGCCGTAAGCAGACCTGTTCTTTCCGCGGAGAGTCGCGGATTGCCGCTCGGACTCACCCGTTTGGGATGAATGGCAGTGCGCCTCCAGAATTGTGATTTCGATCACCCGAAATGCCCGCTCGTAATCGTTTACAGAGCCCATTTTGAACCTTTCAAGCCCCGGTTATTCAATGACTTGCGGAAGACTTGTCAATTCTTGTACAAAATCGATTTTTTTTCTTGACAGTATTCATCAATACACGATAAAAACCCCGGCGGAGTAGGAATAGTACTTTTATATGACTCTGTCGTAGATGTGGACGGTTTACCAGTAATCGTTAACGCCAACGATGAAATCACTGCAGGTCAGATCGCAAAGGGAGCAGGGCCGCAACGTATGCGACCCGATTGCTTTGGGGCGAACTGTCCTTCAGCGCCGCCATAACACCTCACTGGAGGGTCTCTGATGACTTCGACACCACTTCGTTCGGCTTGGGAGAAAGCAGGCCTGGTTGCCTGCTTGGCCGTTTTTGTTCTTATCTCGTCATTCAGTTTCGGCCAGCAGATGACCGGAACATTAACCGGAACAACCATGGACACGACGGGCGCTGTGGTGGCGAATGCCAAAGTCACCATGACCAACCAGGCGAGCGGCGACGTTCGCACCACGGTGTCGAATGGCAGCGGTTATTTTACGGTTACTTCTATCCAGCCGGGAACTTACACGGTGACGGTTACCGCGTCCGGATTTAAGGAATGGAAGCAAGCCAATATCGTCTTCAATCAAGGCGACAACCGCACCCTCCCGAATGTTGCCTTGCAGGTAGGAAACGTGAGCGAGACGGTAGAGATTTCGGCGAACGCACTGACTGTGCCCACCGACAATGCCGAAATCAGCACGACCGTCCCGGAAAACATGATTAATTCGTTTCCGATGGCCGGGCGCGACGCCGGTGAATTGCTCAAGATCATGCCCGGCATGGCGTTCGCAAATGGTGCCGGTCAGGGGTCGGGCTTCACGGATAAAGCAGTGGGCTCGAACTCCGGTCCGATCGGCAATTTCTCCGCTAACGGTACGCAGCCGAACGGTGCCATGGCGTACATGCTCGATGGCGCGAACTTGGTCGACCCCGGCAATGCCGGTACTCAGATTGCCAACATCAATCAGGACATGGTCAGCGAAGTAAAGGTCCTGATGTCGGATTACAGTGCTGAATATGCCAAAGGCCCCGTGATCTTCCAGGCATTCAGTAAGAGCGGTGGATCGCATTATCACGGCGAGGCGTATACCTACGCGCGCAACAGCGCGCTCAATGCGATTGACGCTTACACGCACTCGCAGATCGCGAATGGTACGACGACAGCTGCACTCGCAGCTCCAGCCGAGAGCTTCTACTACTTCGGCGGAAACGTTGGTGGCCCCATTCCGAAACTAAGCAGGGGCAATCAGAAGCTGTTCTTCTGGGGTGGTTACGAATACATGCGGCAACACCCCGCCGGCAGCATCCTCAACTTCAACGTGCCGACCGTCGAGCAACTCGGTGGCGATTTCAGCAATACCACAATTAACGGAGAACCGGGCAGCACCCCGGTGAGCACAATGTGCGGCAGCACCAACTGCACGCTGGCCCAGCAGCTTAATAACATTTGGGGCTATGCCTACGGGAGTATGTATGCTCCGCCGACGGGTGGCACTGCGACCAGCGTTCCCACCGCGGATTTCGATCCGAACGGTGTGGCCTATGCCAAATTGCTGCCCCACGCGAACGTCACTCCCAGCGCGGGCGATGGCTGGAACAACTATACGTACGTATCGCAGGTTCCCCAGAATCGTTGGGAAGCCACCGGCAAGGTCGATTACGCGATTGGCGATAATACGAAACTGACGGGCTCTTACACTCGCCAGATCGAAACTGATCAACACCCGGTCGGAATCTGGTGGACTCCACCGTGGACGCTTCCTTATCCGTCGAACGTGCAGGCCAACACGGTTTCTCAGGAGATCATGGCCAACGCCACGCATGTTTTCAGCCCGACTACAACCAATGAGGCCGTGTTCACCTGGGCAAAATACATCAATCCCAATACTCTATCGAATCCGAAGGCCGTGAGCCGAAGCGCTTTGGGCATGACGATGACGGGTCTCTATGGCCTCACCACTGACCAAATGCCGAACATTACGGGACCCTGGGGAGGCATGTTCCCCGACATCGGAGAAATGAACCTGGATGGTCCGTTTAATGGCAAGGGTTTCGGCGCTACCAAAGAAGATCCGTCGGTGTATGACAACTACACCAAGGTGATCGGTTTGCATACCATCAAGCTGGGCGCCTATTGGGATACCAACGAGAATCTGCAAACCAGCAGCGGCATCTTGACCGGAGCAAACGGAACTTTCGCTCTGAACTGGGGCAGCGTCAGTACGGGAAATACAGTCGCGGACTTCCTGATCGGCCACATTCAAGACTATACGCAACCCAGTGCCGATATCGTGAACACGATCGAGGATCATCAGTGGTCGATTTATGCGCAGGATTCGTACAAAGCCAACCGGCAGTTGACCGTAAACTACGGTTTGCGTTTCGACCACATGGGACAGTGGTACGGAAACGACAGCGAAGGCATGGCAGTTTGGAATCCCTCGACGTACACCAACAACCCCTTAGTCATGAACCCAGGCTACCAATATCACTCGATCGCAAACAACATTCCGAAATCGGGTTTCACCTCCCCGTTGTTTTATTATGAGCCTCGAGTGGGCTTGGCCTATGACGTGTTTGGAAATGGCAAGACAGTCGTGCGCGGCGGTTTCGCCTCCTTCCGTTATCAGCTTGCGGTGAACGACGTTGGCGGGGCTTATAACTTACCCTCGGGCATCTATACGGCCAACGTCTACAACATTGACTCGTATGCCGCGATCAATAAGGCTTCCACGGGCGCGGCTCCGGCAGCCAACGGCACTTCGATCAGCGTAATGCAAATGGGAGACAACCGCACACCGTACACCAACGACTGGAACCTCAGCGTTGCCCAGGCTCTGCCCGGGCGTTCGGTGTTCGAAGTTTCCTACGTCGGGAACGCGAGCCGTAATGAGCTGATTAACGGTGCTAACGGAAAGATCGATGACATCAACGCCGTGCAGCCAGGCGGCGAATGGATGGTAGATCCGAAGACGACAGGTGGACTCAACAATGGTCCCATCTATGTCTCCCCGGGTAATTTGACGTGCAACAACTCTGGCACCCCGGGCCTGAACTACATCAACTGTGGCGCGATAGGACCGAATGGTGTTCCGTTGAAGACCAACTATACTGCGAGTTTCACGTCAACGGACTACATGCCACTGACCAATTATCAGAACATTTACCTGATAACTCATGGCAGCTACGCCAATTACAACTCGCTGCAGGCCTCGTGGAAGAAGCAGTCCGGACCGATCAACTACATCCTGAATTACACGTACGGCAAGGTGATGGGCATTTGGGATGGGCAGAGCGACAACGGTCCCACCAACGGTACTACGGTCGATCCGTTTAGCTTGCGATCGAATTACGGACCGCTGGCTTACGACCACTCGCAGATTGTGAATGCAAGCTACGTGTGGAATCTGCCCAAGTTTGTCCACGGAAATCGGGTGCTGGAGGGCGGCGTGAATGGCTGGCAACTCTCGGGCTATACGACATACCAGGCTGGCCAGCCGCTGCAACCCAACAGCATCTTGAACTTCACATGGGCCAGTGGGCTCAGCGCCCCAATCGCGGCGCTGGCTGGATCAGCCTATCAGGTTCCGGATAATACCATTCCACTGCCGAATGGCTTGCGATCCAATGCAGTGAATTCCGGAACATATTATGGCACCGATCAGAACGGTGGCGGCTACGAAGCAACCATGAACCCAATAATTACCTGCGATCCACGTTCGGGACGCTCGGCTCATCAATACTTCAACCCAAACTGTTTCTCCACCCCGCCGCTGGGACAACTCGGCACCCTGCAGTGGCCCTACTTGCACGCTCCAGCTTACTTCGACTGGGACTTGGGATTGTACAAGAGCTTCGCCATCAGTGAGAGTAAGCGAATCGAATTCCGGATGACCGCCACGAACTGGCTGAATCACCCGTTGTACCAGTTCGGTCTGGCCGGAACCGGCGACGAAATGATCAACTTGCAACAGGAGACGACAGAGCAGATACCGGCCACCGCAACGAACGGGTCGGGGCAGAACATTTGCACGGCCCTTGGAGCCACTCCGAGTAACGGCGTGTGCACTTACACCTACAACTCGATTGCGCCGACCAACACCAACGCAACCACGACCGGTAAACCTGCATTTAAGACTGGCCAGCGCTCGATGCTGTTCTCGGCGAAGTTCTACTTCTAAGCAACGGTGCATTAGAATCACAAGGGTGGCTTCGGCCACCCTTCTTTTTTCCAGGTGACTCTTTCCAGATGACCGGAAGTTTTCGTTTCTCCGTTTGCGCCGTTGCCTCTGTGGTGTGCTGGTGGCTGCTGGCCGCTACCCCATCGGCGAAAAGCCCGATCCGCTTCGAACTCAAGCGTATTCCGTTCGTGCTGCAGAACGACGAAACCCCAGCCCGTAATGCGCCGGAAACCATGCCTGGCGGCGTCGCCGTGTTCGATTACAACGGGGATGGGCGTCCAGATATTTTCTTCACCAACGGCGCCAACATCGCCACGCTCAAGAAAGACGATCCTAAATATCGAAACCGGCTTTTCCGTAATGACGGGAATGGAGTGTTCACGGATGTGACCGATGCCGCTGGTCTTGCCGGCACAGGCTACGATATGGGCGTCGCAGTTGGAGATTACGACAATGACGGCCACCCTGATCTGTTTGTGGCCGGATTGCATCACGGCACGCTCTATCACAACAATGGCGACGGCACCTTCACCGATGTCACGGTGAAGTCAGGTCTGGACGCAGCCATCAACCATCCGGATCCGCGATACGGGCCATTCTGGGAGATCACAGCCGTCTGGGTCGATGTCAACAACGATGGACTGCTGGACCTCTTCGTCGCCAACTACATGCAGTGGGATTACTCCAGCAAAGCCCTCTGCGAGGTCGATGGCATTGCCGACTACTGTCATCCCCGCTATTACAAGGGGCAGCCGAACCAGCTTTTCCTGAACAACGGCGACGGCACTTTCCGTGACGTTTCCAAAGAATGGGGAATTCGCGACCATGTTGGCAAGGCGATGGGCGTCGGAATGGCCGACTATGATCTCGACGGCCGTCCGGATCTCTTCGTGACCAACGACGCCTCTTACAATTCTTTGTTCCACAATCTGGGCAACAAGTTTGAGGAGGTTGCGTTCGAGGCGGGAGTGGCGATCGCGGAGGATGGCGTGTTCATCTCGGGGATGGGCGTTGATTTTCGCGATTACAACAATGACGGCTACCCGGATATTGTTTTTGTCGCTCTGCCCAGCCAGACTTTCCCCATTTTTCAAAATACCGGTAAAGGTGATTTCAAGGAGGTCACCAGCCCGAGCGGAATGCGCGACCTGAGCCGTACCATGTCCGGATTCGGGCCAGCACTCTACGATTTCGACAACGATGGATGGAAAGATCTGTTCGTCAGCGGCGGCCATGTGGAATCGCATGACATGCCCGGGCAGCCGGTCAACCACTACAATACGGTTTTTCGCAATCTCGGCGCGGAAGGGAAGTGGGAGGCGCTGACTGCGGCGGCCGGCTTTGACGCTTCTCCGAAAGCGCGTCATCGCGGCTGTGCCTTCGGCGATCTCGATGGAGACGGCCGCATCGACGCGGTCGTGTCAGCCCTGGACGAGCCGGCCGAGATCTGGATGAACCGAAGCCCGAATGCGGGTCATTGGCTCGACATCGCTCTGCGTGGCAAGAAAAGCAATCGCGAGGGCATTGGCGCTCGCATCAAGGTGATCAGCAAGACCGTGGGAGCCCAGTACAATCACATGACCACAAGCGTGGGATATGCGTCGTCGAGCGATGGTCCCGTCCATTTTGGTCTTGGACCCGACAACCGCGCCGATCTGATCGAGATTCACTGGCCCTCGGGAATTGTGCAGACGCTGCACGATATTCCCGCCAACCAGATACTCCAGGTTTCCGAACCGGAGCAATAGCGATTTCCGCCACATGAGAGGCATGTCCTTCGCAAAGTTCGGCCTATGCTTCAGTTTCGTTTTTCTCCTGGGCTCATTCTCCGCTCCGCGCTCTTTTTCCGGGCAGAGTTCGCCCGGATCTCCCATCGCCTTTGAACTCCGGAAGATTCCGTTTCAGTTGGAAAATGGCGTCACTCCCGCCAAGAATGTGCCGGAGACTATGCTCGGCGGGGTTGCGATTTTCGACTACAACGGGGACGGACGTCCGGACATTTTCTTCACCAACGGCGCGAATGTCGAGACACTGAAAAAAGATTCGCCCAAGTTTCGCAACCGCCTTTTCCGCAACGACGGCAATGGTGTTTTCACCGACGTGACCGATGCGGCCGGCCTGGCTGGCAGCGGATATGACAACGGAGTCGCAGTCGGCGACTACGACAACGACGGTCATCCCGATCTGTTCGTAGCCGGAGTGCATCACAGCAGCCTCTATCACAACAACGGGGATGGAACGTTCACCGACGTGACGGTGAAATCCGGACTGGACGCAGCCCTCAATCATCCCGACCCAGAATTCGGCCCGTGGTGGCCGATTACGGCCGTTTGGGTTGATGTGAATAACGATGGCTTGCTCGATCTGTTTGTCGTCGATTACTTGCAGTGGACGTACTATCCGCAACGCCGCTGCGAATTCGATCGCGTCGGGGATTACTGCCATCCCAAATTCTTCAAGGGCCAGCCAAACCAGCTTTTCCTCAACAAGGGCGATGGGACGTTTCAAAATGTTTCGAAAGAATGGGGCTTGCGCGATCATATCGGCAAAGGCATGGGCGCGGCGATGGCGGACTACGACCACGACGGCCGTCCTGACCTGTTTGTCACGAACGATGCCTCGTACAATTTTCTCTTTCACAATCTCGGAAACAGATTTGAGGAGGCGTCTTTCGAGGCCGGCGTCGCTCTAACGGAAGATGGCAGTTTCATCTCCGGCATGGGGACGGATTTTCGCGACTTCAATAACGACGGCTATCCCGATATCGCGTTTGCCGCCTTGATTACCCAGACGTTTCCGATGTTTCAGAACACAGGCGAGGGAAACTTCCGCGAGGTCACGACGGAGAGCGGGATGCGGGAGGCGAGCATCCAAATGTCGGGATATGGCGTTGGCTTATATGATTTCGACAATGATGGATGGAAGGACCTGTTCGTCAGCGGTGGCCATGTGCAATCCGTGCCCCTGCCCGGTCAGCCGATTGATCAATACAACGCGGTATTTCACAATCCGGGGCGGACAGGGAAGTGGGTCGCGCTAACGGAACAGGCTGGGCTCACTGCCGCACCGGCCGCTCGCCATCGTGGTTGCGCATTCGGCGACTTGGATGGAGATGGAAAAGTCGATGTCGTGGTCAGCGCAATCGGCCGGGAGGCCGAGATTTGGATGAATCGCAGCCCGAAATCCGGCCACTGGCTTGATCTAGCTCTCGAAGGAACCAAGAGCAATCGCGACGGAATCGGCGCGCGCATCAAGGTCGTGACGAAGAGTGGGGCGCAGTACAATCACATGACTACTAGCGTGGGATATGCTTCATCAAGCGATGGACCGGTGCATTTCGGACTTGGTCCGGATACTCGTGCCGCGCTGATCGAGATTCGCTGGCCGTCGGGCATCGTGCAGACACTGCGCAATGTCGCAGGCGACCGGGTTCTCAAGGTCGTAGAGCGAGCGCGATAGCGTTATTGGAGTCGATCCGCATCATGATTGCACAGTTGCGATATGGTCTCGGTAGGCAACTCACGGAATGAAGATTGTCGCTGCAAGTGACTCGTCATTACTGGTCGAATTCGGCAACAGCGTCTCCGAGCAACTGTATGCCCGGGTTCTCTCCTTATTTCGTGCTCTGCTTTCCGAGCGCGATCCGCGAATCCGCAATCTTCATCCCGGCTATGCATCTTTGCTGATTGATTTCGATCCTCTCCGCGTCTCTCATGAGCATTTGACCGCCCACGTGAGGAAACTGATCGGTGCCGAAACTAGTATCAAGAACGCTGCCTCCCGGACGATTGAAATCCCGGTTTGCTATGACGCTGAGTTTGGCCCTGACCTGGGAGATGTGGCGGCGCATAACAACATCAGCATCGAGGAAGTCATTCACCTGCACGCGTCAGCTACATATCTCGTCTACTTTCTCGGATTCTCGCCCGGCTTTGCCTACATGGGAGGATTACCTGAAAAGCTGCGCACACCGCGGCTGGCCACGCCGAGAATTCGCGTCGCGGCGGGATCGGTCGGCATCGCGGGCG
>Ga0335072_10002483_pt1 | contig 28615 bp, 28 predicted proteins | sample Lox_Sample_21_FD_206725 | JGI IMG/M metagenome (GOLD analysis project Ga0335072, IMG submission 206725) | Soil microbial communities from Loxahatchee National Wildlife Refuge, Florida, United States - Lox_Sample_2.1 | ecosystem: Environmental > Terrestrial > Soil > Wetlands | place: USA... | reverse complement strand
TCAATCATAAAATGCACTTAAACCCCCCCCCCCCAAAAGCCAATCCCCTCTCAAACGCCGAAAATGGAGGCCTCAAAGCCGGACGAAATTTATCTATAAAGCGAAATTGTCGTTCCTGATCATAAAATTTGCAGTTCTCGTAATTAATTATTAATGGGATGCTGCTTCTTTTAAAGTCGCGATGTATTCTGTTTTATCATCTCAACGTTATGAATTACTCAGCAATTCGAAGTCAATTTATTCGATGGCCACGGGTACCCAGTCTCGTTCCATGCCTGCCAAGGTTATTACTAAATTCTCGAAAGACTGGACATAACTCACTGTTAGATTTGGATTGTTATAAGCCACAGCATGGTTCTTGATGTACTCAGTTGTAGGGTACCCAGGAGGGTCGCAGGTAACGCTCTCTTGACCTGGCCTTTGATAAATCCGCACATAGTCGATCCTCATAACTGTAGGGAACCGTAACTGATCAAACAGAATCTCTCCCCATGCAGTACTGATGCCTAGATTGAGTACCATGGACATTGGCTCTTCAGACACCACTCTTGCAGCAGCATTACCATTCTGTCCAATGGCGCGACCATCCATCATGAATGACTGGTCTTCACCTACAAACCAGGCGATCTTACCGTCATTTGTACCTGGTTCGTACTCAAAGGCGTATTTTTGGTACATGTTGCCATCATACCAATCATTGTTCAGCAGCGTTGTCCCCGAAATAGCCTGCTGAAATGGTCCTCCACAATAACCATTCATGGATGTTGTATTGTAATTGGGAATCTGCAGGAAGTCGGAATTGGGGCGCCAGAAGACATCAAAAGGCGCCACTTGAAAAGACTGTGTCACGACCCCAATTTTGTTGTTGGGATCAACGCTAGCCTCCAGAATATCTATTTCGGGGGCACCGCGGCCGGTGCCAGGATTGGGATGATCTTGACCCGGGCAGGTACAGGATGAAAGCTTTTGGCCAGGTAAATAAGAAAGGCCGTCGGGAGAAGACTGGTTGGGTGTGATACCAAGGTCGCAGGTGTTATACGTGTAGGGCCACAGACCTGAAAATTGGTCTTGTGTCAGTATTTAAACGATCAGAAATCAAGACTTTTAACAAGAACTTATTATATCTATAAGTCCAAATATATGTGTGAAAAGTATAGCTTTCATGAAAGACTGACCTTCCGTAGTGGCCTTATAGCCCGGCCTGCCAAGGTTTCCCATCGACCAAACGCCTGGCCACAAACCTGGCACCCCTGCTGGTCCGGGTAATGATACAGAGACCTCAAAGACTCCACCCTTGAAACAGAGCTGATTCCAGCTGTTCAACATGCCAGAGCGGTAATTAAGATTATGATTCGGAAATTGATCCAATCTCAGCTGTAAAGTACCGTCGTATGTCGTTACTGCATCTGGATCATACCATTCCAAGTCTTGTGTAGCGCCATACCAGATATTTGGAGCTGTCCAATAGGGGTCATCACCCGGATAGAAAGTCCTGTTGTTTCGATTGAATTCATCAGAAAACACTAGGTTTAAATCCGTGCCATCAAATGTGCTCTTTCTAATCATTGCACTCTTTGGCGTATCAGGATCTATTAGGCCCCTCCTAACGTTGTTGAGTAGGGAGTAATTCCGATGGTTCACGGTAGCCCACGAGACAGGAGGACTAGGAGGACTAGTATCGGGCCAATAGTTCCAATCCACACCAGGAAGTTGCATGCGTACAATCCCAGTGAAGAATATGACCGGAAGAACTATGAAAAGCGAAAGTACACCCAAAACGAAGAATATTCCACCAATAGTGGAGACAATCACCCTTCGGTTGAAGTAGTCACTGATTTTTGATTTGAATACGAAGTCGTCATCATCCTTGGGCATGTGATCATCGTCATCGTCCTCGAGCTCATTGGCATACAGTATAAATCCTTTCTCACCGCCAGAATAAGGATTGAAGCTACTCATATCATCAATCATGCTCCATTTCTCATTTTCTCCTGTAAGGATTGTCTCGCTGAATGGGTTTGTGGCGGCGAATGAGGCGGTAGAGGTGCAGGACTCCAACAAACGGGTGATGGAAGATACTCGGGTCGGGCGAGTATTATAGCTTGATTGTCCTTGTGAGTCCAGGCCCATCGCAGGATAGCGTGAATAACGTCTTTCCAAATCTTGAAAATGCCCTGGCCTTTCTGGCTGAAGATTCGGCATTGATTTTTGTCGCAAGAGCTCTTGCATGGGTGTTAAGGAGCTGCTAGGTCTATTACTACGCCTAGGAAATGCACCGCCGTCTCGAGGTTTGCTAGGGCTCCGTTCGATATGATTCTCATCTGATGCTGCAAAACTCCCATTCGAATTGATAGACGAGGATGAGGATGATGGATTCAGTGGAGAAGGGGTTCTGGGAGCATATGACGCCCACCTCCCTAGAATGGAGCCAGGCGATGTAGTCGAATTCTCGGGTTGGATTGTAGTACTCTGACTTGCAGGTGTATTCACGTCGGACGGGCTCGAGGATGGCGACGACCCGCGAGTACGTATATCCGCCGCGTTTTGCTCCGCATTTAAAGAAGAATCCGAGCGCCCAGCCTGCATGGTTTCGCAAGTGTTCTCCACACCCTTTCCTCGCTCCGCAATAGGTGAAACCTCCGTAGGAGGGTTCATTGCTTCGCGTGTATCCATATTTCTATCCAGCTCCAATATTCGATAAGGACGGCATTCTGTTCAATCCCTCCTCCCGCACCAAGCTTCGAGGAAGAGATGGAACAACGAAGGTAGAAGGCGGAGCTCAACGCAGCCTACACAGACTGGGGGATTGGTAGCGAAGCAGGGAATAGATGTGGGAAAAGCAGCTAAACAGATATGATCAAGCAGGGAAAGCGAGAGTGATTGAGCTAGGATTGTTGGGATAATAGATATTCGGTCGGTAGACAATTGAATGCGGCTGGATGCTTGTAGGAAGGTATCGAGCAGTAACGAATGTGGACAAAGAGCGAGTGATGGCCGGAACAGAGGCTTAATGTGCAGATGACGGTATGAAGAACAATCGAAGAGAGAGAAATAACAGCCAAGAGATCGCGATGAAAACAGGGCGAGCCAGGAATAGACATAGCTAAGGAACACCTAGCTTAGTAGTGGCGTGCGAGAGCTGAATGGTACTGTAAGTGTTTGCCGCCTCTCAGCCAATCTCTGAAGCACTTTTCCCAGGAGCCCACCACCTTCTTTTGCATGCAGCCAAAATTGAATGGTGAGCAGCTAGTGCCAGAAGCAGAAGCAGGCCAGCGACAGTTGTCATCGCCATTCCGTCATGGCTTGAAAGGAAGCCGACATGGGATTTGCTATCAGGGCACAGAATGCCACCTCGTGGCAAGATAATCCCTGTGCCTGCTCACTGAACTGGGCTAATTAGTTAGTCCGTACACCCCGCCAACGCATGGCATGCTGCAACCAACTTTCCTAGCGAGCACGCCGCTCACCGAGCCGCGAGCCCTGCTGCCTGCGCCCTGCTGCCTGCTTACCTTAGGTTACTCTGTTTACTGATAAGCTTTATCCAACCGAGCGAGTGCGTGCATGGCCACGAAACAACCAACATACAATCTCGGAGTTCAGATGTCATCGGTTATGAAGGCTTACACTCTATTCATCAGGGCAACATCAATCATTCGGTTGTGCTTCGTAAGTGAGCGTGGGCTACTTCTTCACCTGATCATTCCCTATTCTCTGAAGTACAGTACGGTTAGCCCGATATTTGGATTTCGGGTTCGGTTTATTATGGTATGGTACGGTATGGTATGGTATGGTATGGAATCTTCAAATCTATTTAATCATATATGATTCTTTCTTTGCGCTGTCGAAACTTTGAACGGGGACTGTCCCACACCAATTGCCCTCTCAATATCATATCCATTCAATATCTTTGTTTTCTGCTTAAAGCATCTCACCAAAAGTCATGTCTTCCCCAAACCTACGCTCAGTGGAACAGCTGCTAAGCAACCCTACCAACATGGACAACGTTCGCGAACTAGTCACACCAGATGCTACTTACGTGTCTCTCAGCCTCAACAACCCCTCTCTCAAGCAAATCATGCCCTGGTGTGGTACGCACGACAAAGCCGGCCCCGCCGCCATCGTCGAAACATTCATCAACGTAGGTCGGCATTGGGAGACTAGAGCCTTTGACATCGAAGCTATTTTCGAGTCCGGAGAGAATGTCCAAGTCAATGGCACTTTCACCTATCAGTCGAAAGTTTTGGGCATTATCAAGAGCTCCCCATTCGCGATCTGGTGCAAGCTTAATGCCCAGGGGAAGGTGACATATATGAGATTCATGGAGGACACTTTTGGGACTGCGTCGACCTTTGAAAAGTCTGGGAAGAAGACCTACGCAGCTGATCCGGATGGGCATGAGGTTGAGCTTTAGTACTATGAAATGAAAATGTCCAACATTCAGACTTATTATTCTTTCGAATAGCTCCTCATTTTGAACCGGCTAACGGCACTTGATCCCTGCTCGTATGCTAATATCCTTGCCTAAAAAAAAAAAAAAAAAAAGGGCCAACAAAGGGTATGTAAATGGGAAACGGAGAAAATGCTCGTGAAACCTACAAACACCATGCATTCTCAGACCTACGCATTCAGCCTCTGTGTTTCACTGCAGAGGTACTGATGTTGTAGTATTATTTCCATCATTATCAATTTCTGCCTGTTTGTCGGAGAGATTCTCGAATATGGGACCATGCTACCAAAGGTTGTCAACATGACGGTAGATGAATAGAAACAATCACTACGGTATTAGTGGTAGCATAGCTATGCTGAAGCTAGAAGCTTCAATTTACAATATCAAACAAATATTATGTGTGCCTACAATATGCCACGAGTTGGATTCCTTCCATACATATACGTGCCTCCCTAGATTTGGGTAATTTCCTGCCCTGTTATCCGATCCTATCCATCCTGAACGCCACGCTATGAAAGTAATGATTTTCCAAAATTCCAACTAGGACAACTTGCATATGATAAATTAGGAGACCACGAACAGTGACAGACCGAAAATCATTAGATATAAAGGCGATCTCCTCCCACACGATGGATCAATCCATACACATGTTAGTAACCTAAACCCAATAACTTGGAATCACTGGCATACCTGAAAATGCTAACATTAAAGGTAAGAATCCAGGCCACCAGCGCAATTAAAAGAAAGGCGCTCAATGTCCGGACTCTATTGCAGACACCGTAATCAGTGCCATTATAGCCGTCTTCACAGATACCCCCTCCATCCGCTAGAGAGCCAAGCGCCAGGGCTAGGTTAGCTGACTCGAACACGATAAAGAGAAGATCAAGTAGTACAAGGCGCATCTTCGCCTTCGGCGAGCGAAGACCTAGCGGCTTGCCAGTATATTCATCCCAGGTAATATAGCCAATATATGGCATAGCCACAACGTCCACTACAATTGCCATAATCGTTGAAGGAGTCTGGGGAAAGGCGCTAATATCTGTAAGGTGGTATACGGAGCATGAAAGGCCTAGAGCGATGGTCGAGGTGGCGAAAACGACCACCCGGAAAAAGAGAGGTACCAAGGGGTGCATAACAATGACATGCTATAATGGGTTAGTAATGCTAAGTAGCTGAGATTTTTGAGTTCCAACCTGTATTCGCTGGTACCACATCCTCTGCCGTAATTTCCTACGTGTTAGACTCAATGGTTTCTCTGGATGCCCTCCTTCTATGTCTCCCCTCCATGGCTGCACATATCCCGGAGTTTGCTTTCCCAAAAACGATTCGTCAACCCGTCGACCGTCCTCGTCAATCTCAGGTCCATACATAGACGATCTCACGAAGGTTTTCCAGGGCGAGGAAACTCCGGCCTGTAAAATTACAGGATCCCCCTGTCGAGCGTGATCCCACTTTCGACCCTTATCAGGCTCCTTGGGTCCTCCAAAGAATCCTCGTTCCGGTGACTTAGCCTGGGTCTCACCTGAAATGTCCTCATCACTATCGACATAGCCGTCTTGAGATCTCCGCCGCTTGGGCCTCATTGGAGCGAAATGGTGTTGAGCAGAATATGCATGAGGTGGTGAATTTAGTAGCATATCTGTCGGTCGAGACACTGCAAAGTCATCATCGCATTCTTCGAACGAGTCTATCCACGCTGCGTAAAGTCAGTCAATTTGCATAGGGGTGAATCTAAATACTTGGCTTACGCGGTAAAGTTCTGACTTCACCATGTTCATGATGATGTGTATCATGCGTGTTTAACCCAACAGTCGTACGCAATGAGGATGAATATGACTTTGGACGATTCAGCACCGAAGCATTGGTCAATCTCTTGTTAGTTTTTGTTGACTGCTCCGGTTCATTAACAGAAGATCTCAGATGCTTCCTTGGAGGGTTCACATCTCGTAGATGATGGCTGTCCAAGGCGCTCTCTGGCAAGATTCCGGAACTGTTCTCGGGGAGGGCAGGAGATATAGGCATGGCAGCCACGAGGCCGAGAATTGAAATGTCTTTGTTCTGCAACTGGCCCGGGACTTCAAAATGCCCTTTGACACCCTGGTCTAGGGGAGCCTAGAATGAGGAAAGCATCAGTTGTTTAAGCATTGGATCCCGGAACACATATATACAAGTAATAGTGGTGCAATGCTCTTAGAAATCCTGGGTTGAGATTGACACAAAAAATCCAACCAGATTAGCCATGGCGTCATTCTGCCATGCTCGCTTGGGTTTGGACAGGGGTGTGAACCTTAAAGCAAAGTATCGACGACATATAGCTGAACACCACATTTTAACACGAAAAAGGTCTTTACAATGCATATACTTCGGCCACCCATGAAAGATCGGGAAGTTCGAATTCCTTCTCTGCTTCTATAATCAGCCATGTCTTAAACACAACAGCTGGAATTGAACGGCTACTACCTTGAGAGGTCGAGGTTCTTCGACGATGCGTCTCTTCCTCCTTCCTATTTCCACGCGTAGAACGTTGATCTACTGCCAACGAATTAATGTCACGGTCTCTGAGCAACAAACACTCATTGATAAGGCTACAGGACGAGCAGCTAAACTATGGTCGAGCTGGGAGAAGAAAGACTCTGGATGGCAGAAGAAGGTTGTGGAGCTTGGCAAAAAGGCCTTGAAGAGAATTCCATATGAGGAATGGGGCTTAAAATCAATACCACCGCTTTCAGCCAGGAGAAAGGAGAATGAGCTGTCTGGGAAAGAGGAGGTTTCGGTTTATTTCCCTCCATTATTGATTCCCAAGCAAAGTGTTACGAGTGTCTTGAGTAAACTAGGAATGGAGAGAGAGGCTCTTCATAGGTCAAGGTTAATTTACTCAATTGTTGGCATGCCCATAACTGCGCCAATAGCCTTGATACCTATGTGAGTCGCAAAATATACCTTCCCATTTCTGTAATGCATGGTCTCTCATTTAGAGCCGTCAGCTTACTATCTTGTAAAAGTTGCTAACGTGTCACCTTTTCCAGAGTTCCCAACCTTCCATTCTTCTACCTTGTTTTCAGAGCTTGGTCACATTGGCGTGCTCTGTCCGGCTCAAGACATATTCGATTTCTCATCGAGCACAAGCTTGCCAAACCGAAGCCATCCCCTATCCTGGATATTCTCTACTCCGCCGGCATCATGCGTGCTGTTCGAGATAAAATAGTCATACGGCAAAGCTCAATAATAAATTCACAATCGAAGGATGGACAGGGAGATGATAACCAACCAAATGAGGCTTTGCTCCTGGACAGGTGGAACAGCAAGCTGATCGCAAAGGCGTTGGAAATTCCGGAGTTAGAGGTAGAGCTTGACCGCGCAATCTGGCAGGTGGAAAATGCGCTGAAGGAACAGTGAGAGTTGAAGGAAGAAAAGGAGGAACTCAATAAAGCGACATTAGGAACGACAACGCAGACACAAGATCAACATAAGGATTAGACGCGTGATATGAGGTGCCATGTATATTACTCTGTTCCTTCTTGTACAGTACAATATTACTGTAAGTGTATATAGGGGACATATAGAACCTATTTCAACATCACTCACCAAGCCTCTAAACTTCTAGGACTGGTCCACTGTCCTCGTATATAGGATCTTTTGTAAACCAGCCCAGCCCCTTGATTCCCTTGGCTTTTTCCTCCTCTTCCTCTTTTCCATAGCATATATCCCAGTTCTTACCCTTTGAATAGCTCCCCACCATCTTGAATCCTCCATTCAGATCTTCAAGCAAGTGATGCCCTACACCGGCTGGAACTATTATGACGTCCCCCGTTTCAACACTCGTCTCAAACCTGTCTGGATTTTCTTCCCCGCTGAAGCCTGGAACTTTCCATCAGTAGCTATACAAACGTAATTTTTTTCTAATTATACAGAGCTTAGCAATACCAGACGACACGCAGAGCACTTCATGGGTGGTGTTGTGGAAGTGTGTGGTGCTGTACATGGTGTAACGCCATTGTGGTACGACAACTCCGACCTCTTTCAGGTGGTTTTCAATAGACGAAGCTGATGCCGAAAATGGGAAGCATGAATGATAAATAAGTAGCGGATACTGCTGGATTGAAGTGTTCGGAAGAAGCTTGTGAGGAGGTATCTGCTTCCTGGTCACGTGGAGGGATGCCAGAGGAGTGAGATGCAGTCAGGCCATAACGAGGTCCTCCGTTGCCACAGCAATTTAAAAGGGCAATGAAACAGATTTGATGTTGATATGCTTGAGCTGCGCTTCTAAAATTCACTGCTATACATCTCATACGTCATCGCTGTAACACCAATATATTCACATAAGTGTCATAGTGAACATTGTAGTCCAAGAAAGAACAAGCGAGCATGGTGAATTATCAACCTTCGTGGGCTTGCGCTTTTAACCCGTTCGTCATTGTTAGAGCAGCGAACAACAAAGGTTCTAATCCCTTTCTCGATCTGTAGATGTCCTAACCCAAGGCTGACACCTTCGGTTAAGGCTCGACCCCTGGTTATTTGGCGGCTGCCTGGCGGATGCGTCCTACGGTGACCTGATTGGGTTCCTGATTCACAATATCTCGCCTTATCCTGACTAACAACTTCAAACACGCTCTACATATCCCATTTCAAGGCATATCTGTTGCCTTGCATGCTTGGCGATACTTGTCTGCAGTCGTCTTCTACTTGCGAAGCCTGACACTCAGTTTCCTTCATTTTACAGCCTCCCAGAACTTCATAGGAACGACCCAAAGAGAACTGTTGCCTCACCCGCGGCAACGGCAAGGAAAAGCCTTGAAGAAGCGCGATCTGCTTTTCGTCCAGTTTGGATCAGGTAGTCGTCGGTCACGCTCCGGAAGATAGCACATCTGCGGTAGAGCGTGTTGACGCCACCGCAAGAGCACAAACTTTCGCTTTTCCCCGCCATTATTGACTCCACTCGGTCAAGATGTCAGTTGCAACCCGGACCATGACTATGCCGCCGGTGCCCAATCGGGAAGACCTGCAGGCTACGTAAGTAGATCTTCTAGAGTAAACATCACCAAATCTTAGGTCGCTGACACTTGCATGGCGACATAGATGGAAATACTTGGAGGCAGGCGTGTCTAAGGTCATGGTTAACCTTCAGGATGGTATTGATATGCAAACGGTCAGTATATCATCCGTCATACACGGCAAACTTGCTAACAGTAATTTTAAACAGTATATGGGCGTATACACGTGAGCTATGTGAGAAAAGCATCCTAGAAAATTTTGCTGATGTTAATACTAGCGCCGTCCACAACTTCTGTACATCTCAAAAGGCTGTTAGCAGTTCCAGCCATGGCGTGATTGGAGGGGGAGCACACCGTGGTGGTAAGTTCGAACTGACTCCAAAAGTAGTGCCCTCTAACAAGACCAGCACACCTCCTTGGGGAAGATCTTTACCAAAACCTGATTACGTTTCTTACCACATATCTCAAAGCTCTTGTCACTCAGTCGAAAACTCACACCGATGAAGCTTTACTGAGTTTCTACATTCGAGAGTGGGATCGATACACTACCGCGGCAAAGTATATTAACCACCTCTTCCGGTACCTCAATCGACATTGGGTCAAGCGTGAAATGGATGAGGGGAAGAAGAACATATACGACGTTTATACACTTCATTTGGTGCAATGGAGGTTAACTCTGTTCAGTGAGGTTCATGAGAAGGTTATGGATGCGGTCTTAAAGATGGTGGAAAAGCAGCGTAATGGCGAGACTATCGAGCATAGTCAGATCAAGAGCATTGTGGACTCTTTTGTGTCACTGGGACTGGATGAAGCCGACCCTACCAAGTCAACCTTAGATGTCTACCGGTACAACTTCGAAAGACCTTTTCTAGAAGCGACAAAACAATTCTACGAAGCAGAATCGAAACAGTTCGTGGCTGAAAATAGCATCGTGGAATACATGAAGAAGGCTGAAACTCGACTGGCTGAAGAGGAGGAGCGTGTGAAGATGTATCTTCACGCCGACATCATCCTACCTTTAAGGAAATGTTGCAATACTGCCCTTATTGCTGATCATTCTGCTGTCCTCAGAGACGAATTTCAAACCCTTCTTGACAACGACCGTTACGACGACATGCAGCGCATGTACAATCTTCTATCCCGAATTCCCGATGGTCTTGACCCCCTCCGTACGAAATTTGAGGCCCACGTTCGTAATGCTGGCCTTGCAGCAGTTGCCAAGGTTGCGGCTGATGCAGATAAGATGGAGCCTAAAGTCTACGTTGATGCCCTCTTAGACATTCACACCCAGTACCAGGGCCTGGTTAAACAAGCTTTCAAGGACGAGCCGGAGTTCACGCGGTCGCTAGACAATGCTTGCAGAGAGTTTGTGAACCGAAATTCAGTCTGCAAATCTGGATCCAATAAGTCTCCTGAACTTCTTGCGAAATACACTGATGCCCTTCTGAAGAAGAGTGCTACTGGTGCCGAGGAGACAGATCTAGAAAACACTTTAACTCAAATAATGACTGTTTTCAAATACATTGAAGATAAGGATGTTTTCCAGAAATTCTATTCTCGAATGCTCGCGCGGAGATTGGTCCACACCAGCTCATCATCTGATGATGCTGAAACAAGCATGATCAGCAAGCTGAAAGAGGCATGCGGTTTCGAATATACCAATAAACTTCAGCGAATGTTCCAAGACATGCAGATTTCGAAGGATTTGAATAGTGGTTACAAGGAGTTCGAGGCACAACTCGCAGACGACGATAACAATAATGTTGTCGATGCAAGCTATTCTATTTTGGGCACGGGTTTCTGGCCACTAACTCCCCCAAACACCGACTTCTCTCCTCCACCTGAGATCGTCAAGGCCTATGAACGTTTCCAAAGATTTTACAATCAGAAGCACAGTGGTCGAAAACTCACCTGGTTATGGCAATTGTGCAAAGGCGAGGTTAAGGCAAATTACTGCAAGGCCAGCAAGGTACCGTATACGTTTCAGGTATCTACCTACCAAATGGCTATCCTCTTGTTGTTCAATGAGAACGACACCAACACATACGAAGATATCGCAAAAGCAACCCAACTCTCTAGTGACGTCTTGGATCCTTCATTAGCCATCTTTGTCAAGGCTAAGGTTATGAGCCAGACGCCTGAAGGGGCTAGTTACAACAAAGATACGAAATTCCAGTTGAACTACGACTTCAAGCACAAAAAGATCAGGGTCAATCTGAACGTCGCGGTTAAGGCCGAACAGAAACAGGAGGTTGACGATACCCATAAGACAATCGAGGAGGATCGTAAGCTCCTCATGCAGGTAAGTTATCTCTAACAAACAACATCAAAACTCGTGTTAACTAGTGCAACAGTCAGCTATTGTGCGAATCATGAAAGCTCGCAAGAAGATGAAGCACACCCTCCTTGTTAGCGAATGCATCAATCAGATTCGATCCCGTTTCGTGCCTAAAATCCCAGATATCAAGAAGTGTATCGACATTTTGCTGGAGAAGGAGTACCTTGAGCGCCTCGACGACGACGAGCTTGGCTACCTTGCTTAATCTTCCTTTCGATCAATAAGTTCTCATCTATCCACGTCGCTGTTCGGTACAGTCAAGCCTGGCGGACTTTCAATGACATGACGACTGGCGTCTTGACTTTCGGTGGAAATCATCAAATAGAGTCTTTCACTGTTCACGGCATCTGGGCGGCTCCACGATACACTGATTCCACATTTCCTTTCCTGTCATTGGTATTGAATGCGGCTTTCCTGGTTATCATGGAATGGGACCGGCATTGCTCAGGGGTAGGAGGAGTTGATCTGTTGCTGCAAGGAATACCTCGCGGCTGGCAGAAGAGATTGTAAAATGAAGTGCACGTTCAAAAAAATTCTATACGAGAAGATAGTTCCTTTTCCTTATGACTTCGTGAGCGAGACGAAGATTGCGATGTAATGGCCGGTAATAGCGTCTGGCACGTGCACATCCACAGAGAGCGTAGCATTATATGAAAAGATAGCGATATCAAAGCATACACATGAGTTCCACTAAAGTGAGGATGTCAGCAGGGTAAGGTACCTAGATATCTAGTGGGTGTCGCAAGGGAAAGCAGCTGAGTAATGATTCCTACCCCGACAAACGGGGAGGATAAAAAATTTTGAAATGAGATGACGATAAAACTCCGCTTGCCCTCTATCACTACGAAGTCGTAAGTCTCGATATCGTGTACGCCGGGGCAAAATCAATCACCAACAGAGACATAAGGCATACAATATTGGTTGCCAGGGTTGGGACCAGGGCTTGTCATTGGACGAGCCGAGTCGGGAGAATTCAAGCGGGAGCCAATAGATTGATATTGATATCCGACTGGGTAAAGAAGCATGTACGTAGTCCTTGAATACGTACACAAGGACTCGGAAGAAACAAGGGGTTCAGAATGCGAAGCAGTATCAGTCGGGATGATGATGCATAGGGTTGGAGCGATTGAAAGGGGAAGTCGGAAAACCACGCATCGCAATGCATGCATTAAAATTTGCTTTTTTTACAGGAGCCTTTGCTGCCTTTCACGAGGCTTGCTGGGGTTTTAAGCTTCTAGAATCGTTCGTTTGTGGAAGGCGAATGATGTTTGGCGGAGGAGGCACGTCTCAGGGCGGTGCAATCGGGTTCATGCGGTGGCGGACCAGACGGTTTGTGCAGCGTGGCCCTAGGAAGTGACCTAGGAAGTACAGATATGCTTGAGTTTCACGAGGGTCCCAAGAGATAGTAATATAATAATATGTAGGGAGTATTGGACTAGATATCATGTGTCGAGCCGGGAATAGCACGTGGGTGCAATCGATCGCCGGGAGATCTGGGATGAGGAAATGAGACTTAACAATTTGTTACTCGCATGTAGGCGGTTTTTGCGGCGCGCGTGAACCTTTCTATTCTGGAGACTTGCCTCTTTCGTCTAGCCACTAGCCAATTCGTCTTCGATCATCGAAGTCGCCCCCCCACCAGAGAATAACATTGTTGTAGAGGTCCTACCGTCATTCAATTCTACCTTGAAGTGGGGCTTTATACTCGGCTTCATCGATTGCGCAGACGCAGGTGAAAGACTTGCGTCTTTCTGCTCCTGGGCGAAAATCCCACAACTTGTCCCCTTGAAAGCATGAGCACAGACTGCCGCCAGGGTTAGTCAAGGCACTACCCAGCAGAACCGAGGAGCCTTGCTACTCCGTCCTCTAAAGAAATAACGGTCGCAACGTTCTATATATGTGTTGCTGGGATCGACGCTTTTCAGGCCAGCGAATCATAATCTCGGCTTACGTTGTTGCGTCAAGTCTTGTTTGCGTGGAACTGGAATTCATCAGGCTGTTATTACAGAGTGCAGTAGCTAGTTGGGGTGGTGGTGTCTCTCTGACCTAATCTTTTGCAGGTTGCATTGCCACTTTTCCTCAGCCTCTTGCCGTCGTAGCCTATCCCAGTGGACGGACAAAGCCCAGTCTGCTTCTCCACATGGTCTCAGCTTGAAAGACTTCTAGACTACAGAGCATCGACCATCGTCTGAACTTCCTTTCAATCACCTCCCAACTCCGCGACCGGTATTATTGCAGCTCCTGCAGCAACCCATCGACATAAAACATTAGGTTACGCCTAGCACCGCTGTGCTGCCAGTCGGATATCGCCGGCCTGTCGACATCATCCAGCGTAGCCCAGCGAAACATCTCCAGGCATCTACTCGTACCTCCTATCATATCAGCGTCCCCTCCAATTATTTCGCTCATCTCGGCGCGACACTCAATAGCCCGCAGAGCCATCGGATTGGATCGTTCTGAGGGAAGAAGCCTATGGAGGTCGACGCATAGCTTTTCACGACACGAATTAAGCTAAATCCCTGGAGAGTGCAGTACTCCTCTTCGGTTCGACTGTCAAAATCAATGCGCTACTCTACATATTGACTACGCCAGTAATTCAGTATAATCTGTTGTTTGTCATCCACAAAGAGGGCGGGCTTGCATTGCCCGCGAACAAGACAACAGGATGGGTGCCTGTATGAGCACTGACAAGGAGGAGGTTGAGCAGAAGAAGAGAAGTCAAATGATTGACAAGAAGCTGGAGGAAGATTCGAGGCGCCTGCGGCGAGAGTGCAAGATTCTCCTGTTGGGTAGGTTATATTAACGAGTTGCAGGCGGCTTAGAAGCTAATGGTGTGTAGGATCTGGAGAAAGTGGAAAGTCGACCATCGTCAAGCAGATGAAGATCATTCATCAAAACGGCTATACTGTCGACGAACTGGCGCTATACCGGCTGACAATATACAAGAACTTGATCGACTGTGCCAAGGCAATGATTGGGGCTATGCGGCAGTTTGAAATCGAGCCTGCGAATGATGTGAATAAGGAATATAGTGACTTTCTCCTCGAATATCAAGTAGACCCTGATCCTCATACGCCACTCGATCCGAAAGTTGGAAAGGCAGTGGATTCATTATGGAAAGATGCGAGCATAGACACGTTAATGGAGAGACAAAGCGAATTCTATTTAATGGACTCAGCGCCATAGTAGGTGGAAGCTGGCGTGTGTGAAAGCATATTGGCTGACTATTGTAGTTTCTTCGAGGAAGCTGTAAGAATCGCTGCACCGGAATACATACCAACAGAGGCAGATGTCTTACGTGCTAGAACAAAGACTACGGGTATCTATGAAACAAGATTTACTATGGGCCAACTGAGCATACAGTATGTTAAAAATTGATCACAGAGAGGCCTTGCTAAGTTAATGATTGTCTGCAGCATGTTTGACGTTGGAGGGCAGAGAAGTGAAAGAAAGAAATGGATTCATTGCTTCGAGAATGTGACATCTATCATTTTCTGTGTTGCTTTGAGCGAGTATGATCAGGTCCTACTAGAAGAGAGCAACCAGGTAAGATCATTGACATAATCAAGAAGGATCCATAACTAATACCACTCAAGAATCGAATGATGGAGAGTCTGGTGCTCTTCGACTCCGTGGTCAACTCGCGATGGTTTATGCGAACGAGCATTATCCTATTCTTGAACAAGGTCGATTTGTTCAAGGTGAAGCTGGGAAGATCACCACTTGGAAACTACTTTCCGGATTACTCAGGGGGGAATGATGTTAACAGAGCCGCCAAATACCTACTCTGGCGGTTCAACCAAGTCAATAGAGCTCACCTCAATTTATATCCTCAGTAAGTAGAACAAGATTCCCGTAGAAATTTCTGGAGCTGACGAAAATAGTCTTACGCAAGCCACCGATACCTCGAATATCCGCTTAGTCTTTGCCGCGGTCAAGGAGACTATCTTACAGAACGCGCTGAAAGACTCGGGCATCCTTTGAGGTGCAGATAATGCATAATGTTATACTACAAACTAGGGTTGCTTGATTGGAGCGGGCGTTTACAATGGTTTCTCAGGAGTTCTGGCGATCCCAATAAGTGAGGTCGTGGGTCAGGTACTTTGCTTCGTCCTCGTTCATTGCACATGTTTGCTCTTTCTGGACTGCTGGCTTGAACCGCAATTGCCCTACTCCGGTGGGTTGTTAATCAAGAGTGATCAGAAGGATTGGTTTTGATGTCAACAAAAGGAAGAAGAGCGCAGGCTTGCACAAGTGATAGCTCGAGAAGCATACGCAGGCAGAGATTTAATGGAGGCCTCTATGTTTTTAGACCACAAGGCCATCGGCGTAGAAAAAGATATTAGTTATTTATCAGATAGGCGCAGATATAGCGCGAAAACTGCTTAGAACTGCTGGCTTAGCCACTCTATCCTCAATCTAAGATCACCGTATTACTGTTTCCAAGTATCTCTCTCAATTCATGGCGTTATTCTTGCGTTTGTGGAGTGTGACAATGACGTACCGTCTGCAGCGAGCCATGACAATTCATTGCGCGTAAATTTCATCCCGTGCCCAAATGTCATGCCATAATGCTATGCGATGCTTGTGACTGCACGATGGATGACTGTAGTGGAGTCACTACACTCGTAAGGTTGCGCTAGACTCAATACGACTTTGTGGAATTCTCTTCTACGTAGATTCCGCTACTGATAGGGAACAGCTCTCCAAAAGAGGGATACACTTGGCCCCGAAAGATTATTCAGACAATATGCGCATTCTGTTTCGCAGTGAAGGGAGCAGTACCGAAGTATCCCGTATCCGAACGCGAGCTCAACAACATCCTTGGTAGTTTGATGGCCTATCTCCAGCCACTACTTTGCTACCGTACCCCACCAACAACTACGGCAAGTGCAGTGAGTGGGGGGCGGCCCACCCCTGGCATTGCTGAAGCTAAATTCTAGACCGTTGCCGAAGGCGCAGAAAGCTGGCCCCGGTAGTTCGCCCCTCCTCCCCCACCATGATGACAATCCGTCTCCTTACTCATCACCACCATTTTCTACTATCTACACAAACATAGATACAAACACTCTTCTGGCATATCTAATTGATTCTCCCGTGCTCCCTACTATTGATTATCTAGATTAGATAACAAGGTAAAGGACCCCGCGATAAGCGTCAGCTGTGTTCTGGGAGTACTCGAACTTTAACTGTAAAACAAAGCCATTCACCTCCAAAGGATATACCAAGACCACAATGTCGAACCCTGCAACTCCCCGTGAACGTCGCCCGTCGACGGGTGCTCCAATCCAAGGTCCTATCGGACCAGCAGGGATCACCCGGCCCAAGCATAGGAGGACTTTTACTGGTTTCGGAGCCGGGGAGATTAAGAGCGTTGAAGGTATGCTCTATTTTGTTTAGTGTCTTTTAAATATGAGCTCTTCCCTTGACAGACATTGGCATGACTGACACAATTGACAGCATCCATTCCCGAGCCCCAACGTGCCGCTTGGAAAAAATTCCAACCACATCCATTTTCCACGAAAGAGGACTTTGAAAGAGAGGTCGTCCGGCATGTCGAAACCACACTGGCTCGCAGCATGTTCAATTGCGATGAGACGGCTGCCTATGCTGCTGCCAGTATGGCCTTTAGGGATCGACTGATCACTCAGTGGAACCGTTCCCAGCAGAGACAGACCTTTGCAGACAACAAAAGAGTGTACTATTTATCACTGGAGTTCCTGATGGGCCGAGCCCTTGATAACGCCATGTTAAATACAGGATTGAAAGATATTGCTAAAGGTAGGGTATCCTAAGCAAATGCTCTCAGACTCGTGCTAATCTGGCATTTCAGAGGGTATATCTGATCTCGGCTTCCGCATTGAGGATATCATTGAGCAGGAACATGATGCGGCGCTCGGAAATGGAGGCCTCGGGCGTCTTGCAGCTTGCTTTCTTGATAGCCTGGCCTCCCTAAATTATCCTGCTTGGGGGTATGGTCTCAGGTATCGTTATGGCATCTTCAAGCAAGAAATTGTGGATGGTTATCAGGTAGAAGTACCAGATTATTGGCTGGACTTCAATCCTTGGGAGTTTCCGAGACACGATGTTATCGTCGACGTAAGCACCTCCATAATTACCAAAGCGTAGCTCTTTTTGCATTTTCAAAGACTTTGAAAGCTGATTTTTTCTTCTTCTTAGATTCAATTCTACGGCCACGTCAGGAAATACCAAGATGATCATGGAAAGCAGAAAATTGTCTGGGAAGGTGGCGAGATCGTAAAAGCTGTTGCGTACGACGTACCAATCCCGGGGTTCGATACTTCGACCACAAACAATCTCCGCCTTTGGTCGAGCAAAGCGGCAAGTGGGGAATTCGACTTTCAGAAATTCAATAGTGGTGAATATGAAAGGTGAGCTACCGCAAAATGGATTTCAAATGAGCCTCTATTTAACATCGGACAGCTCAGTCGCAGATCAGCAGCGTGCTGAGACAATCTCAGCTGTGCTGTATCCTAATGACAACCTGGAGCGAGGAAAGGAGCTGCGTCTCAAACAACAGTATTTCTGGGTCGCTGCTTCATTATTCGATATCATACGGCGATTCAAGAAGAGTAAGCGTCCTTGGCGTGAATTTTCAGATCAAGTGGCTATTCAGCTGAACGACACTCATCCTACCCTTGCAATTGTGGAGCTTCAGCGTATCTTGATAGACCTAGAGGGCCTTGACTGGGATGAAGCCTGGCAAATTGTTACCAACACAGTAAGTTTGAGGTGAATTCAAAGATTGGACAAACTAGGATCTGACTGTCCTTGCAGTTCAGCTACACAAACCACACTGTGCTTCCCGAAGCCCTCGAAAAATGGTCTGTTCCGCTCTTCCAGAACCTTCTACCGAGACATCTGCAAATCATCTACGACATCAATTTGTTCTTCCTGCAGTCGGTTGAGCGGAAGTTTCCAAAGGAGCGTGACCTTCTAGGCCGTGTTTCTGTTATTGAAGAATCCCAGCCAAAAATGGTCCGCATGGCCTACCTGGCTATTGTTGGGTCTCATAAAGTCAATGGAGTTGCCGAGCTGCATTCAGATCTCATCAAGACCACCATTTTCAGGGATTTCGTCAAGATTTTTGGCGTTGACCACTTCACCAATGTCACCAATGGTATTACGCCACGAAGATGGCTGCACCAAGCCAATCCACGCCTATCAGAATTGATTGCTTCAAAATGTGGAGGTTTGGGTTTCCTGAAGGATCTTACAATGCTGAACAAGCTTGAAGAATTTGCAGATGACAACGCATTCAAGAAGGAATGGCAGGAAATCAAGTATGCCAACAAAGTCAGGCTTGCCAAGCACATTAAGACCACCACCGGTGTAACCGTCAATCCTTCAGCACTTTTTGATGTCCAGGTCAAGCGAATACACGAGTATAAGCGCCAGCAACTGAATATATTTGGAGTCATCCATCGATGGTTGACAATTAAAGCAATGAGCCTTGAGGAGCGAAAGAAGCTTATTCCTAGAGTGTCCATCTTCGGTGGCAAAGCCGCCCCTGGATACTGGATGGCAAAGACGATCATTCATCTTATCAACTGCGTTGGCAACGTTATAAACAATGATAAGGATGTTGGTGATCTTCTCAAAGTTATCTTTGTCGAAGATTACAATGTCAGCAAAGCTGAAATCATTTGCCCTGCGAGCGATATCAGTGAGCATATCTCAACAGCTGGTACGGAAGCCAGCGGGACTAGCAACATGAAGTTCGTGATGAATGGGGGTCTAATCATTGGTACCTGTGATGGTGCTAACGTAAAACTTGACCTTCTAATGGTTATTCTCGGTAGCTAATAGTACTACAGATTGAAATCACTCGTGAAATCGGAGAGAACAATATATTCCTCTTTGGCAACCTTGCTGAAGATGTCGAAGACCTTCGTCACGCGCACACTTATGGCTCTCACACCATCGACCCTGATTTACAGGCCGTTTTCGACGAGATCAAGAAAAACACTTTCGGTGATGCTAACGCCTTCGGGGCCTTGATCAGCGGCATTGAAGAACATGGAGACCACTACCTCGTGTCCGACGACTTCCACAGTTACGTTCAGACGCAAGCGCTTGTGGATGAGGCATACAAGAACCAAGATGAATGGCTCACGAAGACAATCACCTCTGTATCCCGTATGGGGTTCTTCTCTAGCGATAGATGCATGAACGAATATGCAGAGAGTATTTGGAACATAGAACCCTTAGCCCCAGATCAGGATCAGGATGGCGGGCTTGACGAGCTGTAGATTGGTCCACGAAAATATTCTTTGTTAGAAGGTTTCATGAATGGGCGTGGTTAGATACACGCACGAAAGGTGATACTAGGGTGGTGCAACAAAGGTATCTTTAATCTGAATAAATACAATTTGATGCAGGACAGTCTTGGTGGCCGACTTGATAATGTGGTGATGATGACTATATATGACTTACGTAAAATTTTGTGTAACCTTACGCTTCAAAATGCGACCGGAGTCTAATTTTCTACCTCAATGAAAGCACTGTATATCACTCCACCTCTAAAATCCCCTAATACCTAGCATTTCGACCAGATCTACAGCTCAATTCTCGCTCTATCCCTCCTACCCCCGCGTCTTGGAGATGCCGCTATTCGACAGCTTAGATACCTGTTGGCGTTATTTTCTCGATTTTGGCCGATGCTTCTGCTCCTCCTTGGACAGTCGTGGCCTGCTCTGCTGGTTTATTGACATTCGAACGCGGTCTATCTGGCGGTAGGAGTTAGATGATATCCTCCTGTCAGGAAGTCAAAGCAATTGCTAGGCTATGAAAAAGGAGGTACGTACTAGTACGGTTTGGTTGTGATGAGCTTTTTTCAATATGTGTGTCCTCTGCACAGGGCCTGATGATTCACTGAATGGGTTCGAGATTTCTAAGCATTGTCATGCCCTCTGACAATGATAGGTTTGTCTGTGAAGAGCTGATTATATATTGTAATGAAACTGTTTTTACCTAAGGTTCATAATTAGCAGCTGCTTTCGCGAGGCTTGGTTGACGAGACCTACCAGGCCCATCGGTAAATTCAATCTCTAGCCATTCTACTTTTGTTACCTCGTTGTCTGCGAGAACCTTAGGGTCAAGAGGAATGCCTGGACATGTGGTGTGTAAGGATGCCGCGTTGCCATGTTCTCGCTCTCGACCACACCCGGAGCCTCCAAACTCTCCCACCTCGAAGTACTTGAACGTGACCGGGGGTCCTGGGTGCGGGATGAAAGAAAGGCACAAGTTGCTTTGCGGCTCAATATGGTCGCCTTGAGTGTTTGTATAGATATGACTATCTTGATCCCTGGCCCGAAGTCTGAGAAATATATAAGGAAACTTTGATCTTGCATCATTTATGACATACGAAGTCACAACTCTTTAGCCTCGCCTTCAACATGCCTCCCTCAGCTGAGTATCGGCCCAGGAAAAAGACAGTCACCAGCTACGTTAGCGAATACGTCGACAGGGCAGATTTGGTAGAGTTGCTCGATAAGGAGTACAAATTTGAGCGTAGAGGGGTAATCATATACGAATATTATATCCATGTAAGCCTTTTCATCTCCCAGTCCTATTGAGTTCACGAAATAGGCCTGAACACTAGTAGACACAAAACGGCTACCATAAAATCGAAGCTCCTAGAGCAATCACGGAAGTAAGACGTTCTGCTCCATAATATAGTATTATATTGCATTTGGCATACCATTTGAACAGGAAATGAACTTACAATTGGTGAAGCACGAGAAAGAAAAGCTAAAAGATCTGTGGGCGAGTCGTCAGCCATCATCGAATCCGTTGTTCCCATCGTATGCTGCAACAACGGACACGTAGGATAAATAGCTATATTGTAATCTGGGTCGTACAAGAACAAGGCCCCGGGCTACTTTATAGCAAAGATCACAATCACAAATAGCATAAAATCTAGTTTCAATCTTTACTGGCCGATTGACGTATATCAAGTTTCATAAGTTATAGGCGACTTTCCGTAAGGAGAGGTGCAAGGCAGACCGAGCTTTTAGCGACCCAGCCTCGTACTTGTTGAGCTGTATAAAGCACTGTCTCCGCAGCCGCATTGTCGCATGCTGATCATGTTCCACGAACTATCCTCTCCAATACGTAAAGCAATGGCAAAATTGAATTATAACTCGTCTGAAAAGATTACTGAGGAGCATCCAGTTGATATCTCGTACAAAGATGAAACCGGAGCGTCTGAGATACTACAGTCAGAATCAGCGCACATGTTTACGATTGATGGGTCAGTCAACCTGAATGTATGCAGTGTGAGTGATAAAGGTGGGCCTTCTTAGTGCTTTGAGACCTATAAAATTGAGTAATAAGCTGATTCTACTTAGAATTCGTCGTGAAAAGCGTTAGATCCCACAAACAACTTGAAGACTACATGTTAGTAGGCTTCCTTAGCATTAGCAGCCTCGTGTCACCAAATGACTCTCCCGCTAACAGAAACAATCACCCAGACATACACTAGATACAACTCAAGATGCTACCATCCAAGAGCAGACTAATCCTCAAAATACTTCACCCAAGATGGACATAGTGTAAGTCTACGCTCGAACTGGTTTTGCAGGTAGGGTAGTACATGTTAATAACAATCCTAGCTTCTTACAACAGCCTCATTCTCGAGGTCGCCTAAGCATAACAGAGACTGCTCTCAAGCTCATCACAGAAAAATTCCTAGTCTTCTCAAAAATCTGGAGCATCTTAACAGCATTCACCACTGAAGATGGCCCGTATAACGAGGGACGTAGTGGTATCTACACAGAGAGCACTCAAGATGCAAATAGCCACTCAAGTCTGTCTCAATGAGACCTGAAATTGGCTTTCGAAGAGATCAATACTGAAATTTTTCTAGTTTTCGAAACAGCATACCTCCTCAAGCACATAGAACAGCATGGAAGGCCCGAGGGAATAACGCCGTGGTCAGTCCGCCAATTCGGACTCTATCAAAAATTCGACAGCGTAACGAGGCACAGCTCTTGTATCTTCATTCAAACTTCTTTAGATATTCAACGCAGGCTGGTTGAAGTCAAGAAAGAACGTAAATTGTATCAGGATGTCATTAGCCATTGGACCTGCCTTCATATGATTTGTATAGGCACATTAAGCAAGAATTGGGCTGCTTATATCAAGCTCCTAGACAAGAAGGTGGCTGAGGTTGTGAGTTGGCTTTGTCTTTTACTAACTCAAGGGAACACTAGAGAAGATTCAATGAGTATTACTATTATCTGCTTCGTTTGCTAACTCTGTGCAGTATAATGCTGTGCAATTCGCGAAACTCGAAGCAGGTCACACAGACGAGGTTTCTTTGAGCCACTTACAAAACCTCAACCAGTACACAGATCTCTTGGTCCGGGCAACCCATGTGCTGCAACTCAACATCACTGTCTTGACGACACTGTCGCGGGAGGCGACGAAAAGACGTGACATAGACTCTCCAGAGTCCGCACCGCGTTATGACATATTTGCAAAGATGATCCAGAATTGCCTCGATGACCACTCATTCATAAAAGGCCATGTCGCTCTTGTCCGTGAACGTGCTGAACGGATTGCAGTCATGGTGAGCTGTTCGAAATCTTTTCATATGATAGTCCAGAAGCTGATATATGGTTGACTAGCTAAGGGATATCATTGCACTCCGAGATAACGAGATAATGAAGGACCTTACCAAAGTGAGCCTTCAACAAACTGACAACATGTGCATCCTCGCGGAAAGAAGCTTTCGGGATGCTCGAACCGTGAGGACGATCACTTTAGTCACGCTCATCTATCTTCCAGCTTCTTTCACATCTGTGAGTATCCTTAGCATTTTCTGACACTCCAGCGTGGCACTGATTCTGGATTAGACGTTCCTCGGAATGGGCTTCATTCATGTTGGCTCAGCAGACGGTCTGTTGCAGCTGGATGTTAGTCAGGACATGTGGTTTTACCTAGCTATCACGGCGCCGTTGATGGTTGCAACTCTGCTCGGATGGTATCTATGGGAGCGCCGAAGCCGCCATATCGCCCGGAAGCTGTCGGCAGACAGGTTATATCTTGCTGAAAAGAGGGGTGAGGTGTGATTCAGATCCGGAAATTCCGGTTCTTATTATAGCCTACGCCCACTACCTCAGCAATGATGCACTGCTCTTCCTGACTATTTTATAACCTCCAGCTTCCTCTCAAAACGTTTTCGCGAATGAGTATGCAAATCTGAGGTTCGTTCCTGTGGTTTGCTAATTTCTCCTGTCGCGTCATCCACCACTAGATTCTTCATGAATTTTCTGTCAAGCAAAATCACGCATCCCGGAACATCCTTCCCAGAGCTTGGTCGGGCTACGCGGCTGTGGCGTCTACAGGGCCTGGGCTTGTCGTTTTGCTTGATGAGGAGAAGGGATGGATTACAGGGGAGAGACCGATTGAAACATATTACCCGCATTTAAATTGTTGGAAAGCACGCCGGTCCAGCTGCAGGTTTGGTCTGGGAGACTAGTAGTGTTACGTATACGTACTCAGGCGATGTCCGATGAGGGGCCGCGCGGGGGGAGCTAGGAGCTCGCTGTTGCCTGCTTCGGTCCCTCCTCTTTTCAATCCTTTCGGTCAATGGAAGCCATTGCACTGGAACGATGATCCCTTGCCACACCGCCCTTGTTCGAGCCAATGAATGGGTACCTGCCAGCCGGATGAGCCGCTGACCCACGTAATACGAGTCGAATTGAAGTGAAGGCTCTATCGTGAGGGATGCTCCTGGTAGAATAACCTAGTTTTATTTCTAATCGGCGTTACATGTATTATTTTAAGGGACTTGTTTAATCCAACAATTACTACAACCAGTCAGCCTTACCCGATGGGGTTTGTGCGCCGACATTTCGTTTCCCGTAGTAACCTCAGAGAGCTAAAAATGCATCATAGGCCACACATAGCAAAAATTGAGACTATTCCTAACTACTTTGCTGCCTTGTTCAATGTCACCTTTACACTATGAAACCGGAGTCTACCATTTGATCTGACAGCGCTTTTCTGCAGCACCAATTGCCTTGGTAAGCGCATCCTCGTCAATGTTTGTCTGTACAGCTGCTATTTCCTCCAAAGTAAGTGGTCCTGGATGAGTAGGCAGTGGTGTAGTAACTCGGAATAGCTTCAGTTTTGCGGAAAAGATGGGAGACATGATTTTTAGTTCGATCAAGATTAAGATAACGGAATGTCGGCGCATACAAACCCATTTGGTAAGGCTGGACTATATATAGTAATTGTTGTAACAAGTCCCTATTTTAATTACTTGCAATGGTGCTCATCGGTCATAAAACACGAGTCAAGTTAGCCAGAATCTGTACAATTGTTCTAGCCGAGCGGACATACTCCGCATTCAGTGCGGCGTGCATGAACTTAGCATAAGCAAGCCTGCAAAGGAGGAAAATAAATGAGCGGTAAGCGCGTTGTACTACTCGTTCTCTGAAAATTTGGGGTGATTGCGCGATATCGGCGGGAACAGCCGGTGGCTTCCCGTCTCAACGCCCCACGTTTAAATCTGCAAATGAGGACAACCTCCACACCACCTTCATGCTTAGACTTGCAACCTGTGGTCCGGATGGACCCCGATAACACGGTTATGGACCTATGGTGCGGCTGGCGGCAAGAATTTGGCCCGTTGGTGCAGCAGCTCCGTATGATACGCTCGCCAAAGGCTAGGAACTGGGGCGAAGGGTGGGTGAGCTGTACATGCAGCGCGACGTCTTCTGGGTTGTTGAATGAGGTGTTCAATACCACCACTGTCTTACTGGGTACCGACTATTCGGTGCTCCGCTTTCATTGATCAATTCTATCCACCGAAAGGAAGGTGGCTACCCCTCAAATGCCCCGTCATGTCCTCCCCCCCTCCAAATATCTTCGTCCCAGCTCTTCGGGTCATGTCTGAAAAAACCCTCTCATTTTCCACAGGATATCATGGCAGGTCGGAAAGAGACGTCTGGATTGCGCCTGGCTTGTGACGGTTGTCACGTCAGGAAATTGCGCTGTTCGCGGAATTCAACTACTTGTGCCCGCTGTCTCCGCGACGGGGTCCAATGCGTATACAGTCCGGCAAGAAAAGTTGGGAGGCCAAGTAAGGCGGAACAGATGGCATCCAGACTCTTGGACAAGAGTTCGGATGCCAATGCTCCCGAAGTGTTGGAATCCCTTCGGGGAAATCAGGCTGAATACTCTGCGGCACAGCAATCGGATCAAGAAGCGTCTCATGCAGCGTTCTGGGCCCAATTAGGCACTGATGGATACGCTCATCTGCCATTGGAAGGTTAGAACCTCAATCTCCATTTCATAGAACGAGTAACACCAATGCTACTCTACGCGCATGGAGCGACAGCACTCTTCTATTGTATGACATTGAGTATACGACCTAACTCTACTCAGCTGCTGCGACTTAATCTCGTTACCAGTCGTAGAGGGTCCAAATTCTCTCTTCCATACAGGTAAGAGCAAGAACGTTGACTAATGATTCTCTCAGGCTTCTGGAGTGACCCTCATGAAAGTGGGGAAGAGCCCAACAACGGAGATGGCGTAGACCAATACGGTAACATGACCATGACTATTGGTTCTGAAGCATTTCCAAACGACAACTTGACAATAGACCAATCACACAATATCCTGTCGACGTATAACGACATATCGAGTGCATTCGAATCCAAACTCAATCAGCGGCCCTCGGGAAACGCAATGGAATCCATATCGCTGATCACTCCTCCAAGGGAGCGTTCAGACTCCGATACTGAGGCTTCAACGACAGCGATTTCGAACAGAATCCAGCGTCTCGCGGAACTACAACAGCAATTGTTCGAACAGCGCTCACACATCCCAGACCCTGCTGGTGAGGGTTCCTTTGGTGAAGTGATTGATATCGATGCTATTATTGGGACCGGTCAAGCAATTCTAGAGCTCACGCGGAGTCTTTTCACGAACTTTGCGACCGTCCGTCCGCGCGCAGAGCAAGACAAACTACACAGGGTCGGTGGAGAATACGATCCAGCAACAATGTTAGTAGCGATAAGCCCTTCATTGTTGGTTGCCACAACCTACAACGACATCCTCGGTCTTATAGGTGCAGCTCTGAACGAAATAGAAGCTTCCAACCTTTCACAGGCTACACATACGTCATCCATGGACACTTTTACAGACACACGCTCCGATGAAGCGGCCGTAGGATCGCCTTCTCAGCAGCCAAAGCACAACACACTCTTCCACGGCATGACATTAAAAGTAGGAAAATTAGATGTGGACTTTCCACTGCGGCTGATCATCTCGATGAGTATCATCGAATACCAACTCGGGCCGCTCGAACGCTCGCTACAATTCGTACATTCCAACCACTTTCGGAGTCAGGTCCCGGATATCTCTATAGAAATCTTGACGACCTCTATTGATGGGCTTCGATCTACTATTGAAGAGGTGTTGAGCAAAGTTAGCAAACTCATACAGCAGGCCAAGTTATTAGACATTGTCTAGAAGAATGTCGGTACATATGGATTTTGCTTGACTAAACGGGAATACACTTGCACACAGCTTCGCATGGCGTTGGGCGCAACTATCTGACATCCTGTGCATGTTACACTACAGATGTATGTATGTAAGCAAGCAAATAGGAGTTTGATGTGGCGGGCGTTTAGCGGTGAGTTCATTGTTGAACGGCAGAGTGGATGTATCTATTTCTCTACTACGCTATGCCTAAATGAGGCAATCTCTATTTTCAGGTGGCTTCTCTACATTGAGTACTCATTATCTTCCAATTCCAGAATGCACGCCTCAACTCAAATAATTAATGTAGCTTACTCTGTAAATCGAGGACTTATCGTTCACAATATCTTTCCTTGTCAGCTCTACTGATTTCGTGGAAGTTTACCCTTGAGCAAGAATGACGTATGCAGCGCGAGAAGCGTCTCGGTTGAAAGCCAAAGCCGACGCTTAGCCCAAGCAAGGCTGGGGTGTGCCGTATTGCGGGAAGTTCCAAACAGCTGCCGGCATCGACTTTTGCAGAGAAATATGTTTCCCATCCTGCCTCGGATCCCAGCATACCAGTTGATATCTCGTACGCCCTCGACCACAGCTCGTCCACATTAATCTTATTGCCCTCTATGACCATCATATATTCCCAATCGCGTCCCTGCCATCCTTATTCTCTCGCGCTACACTCCATCTCACATCTGCAACCTGGTCGCGTATCCCTGCAGACCTGGTGCGATGACGTAGTAGCCCCCCAATTTGCCATCTTCTCCAACTTTCTTGGACCGCCGCCAATTGCTGAGTCGGAGGAGCTGTGCGGTACAATCAAACAGCGCCACTTAATTGATGCATCTTACAGGTTTCATGCCATCTTTTGTGGTCATTTAGATCTGGCCAGACCCAATGCTTTCTCGTATCCCCGGCGCTACTTACCCCTCTATGGGAAAGTGGAAAGGGGCATGAGGAGCGGTTGCCATCCTGAAATTTTGAGAAGGGTCGCACTACAGGCGATCGTCCTTCCAAATACTTAAGCTCTGGTACCTCTCCCGCGTAGTGTTGAGATCATCGTGTTTTTTTTCCACACCGCCCAGAATCTCACACTCCCTTCTTCCCGCCCAGCGCGTTGCAGAGCTGTTCGCGTTTCGCCCTCCAGATTCTATTCTACCTGCTGTGAACTCTCAGTTGCATCTCCAGCATAGCTTCAAGATAGTGGTACGTTGAGCCCTGGATCGACGGCGAACAAAACTTCTTTGCCCCTCTATAACGATCAGCCGCTCTCCCGGCTCTTTGATCCGCGTCAACCAGACAGAAGCACATCAATTACCAACGCCGCGG
>Ga0335072_10002482_pt1 | contig 28619 bp, 37 predicted proteins | sample Lox_Sample_21_FD_206725 | JGI IMG/M metagenome (GOLD analysis project Ga0335072, IMG submission 206725) | Soil microbial communities from Loxahatchee National Wildlife Refuge, Florida, United States - Lox_Sample_2.1 | ecosystem: Environmental > Terrestrial > Soil > Wetlands | place: USA... | reverse complement strand
TTGAAATCCCGTAAAAATACCCTTCTGATACTCCACGTCCACGAGTTGAGCATCTCCATTGGCTTTCTTGATTTTCCATCGCCTCCGAAGACATTCACTCTTCTTCTTTCCGCCTGAGTCAGTACCTCCCGTAACACTTGACGTTTGTCAGATCGCTGAAAGTCGACGAGCCTTCTGTCCTCGCCTGTCATGGTCTGTACCGCCTTCTCCCATAGGTCTTCGGCCTTTCTGGAACACGACAGTCAGTCCTCACATTTGAAGTGCGAAACCCGGTCTCTGTTTCATACCGTTTTAGCCATGTCGCTTGTCTAACAACTTGTAGAGGCGTAGAGACCACTTGGGAAGCTATACCGCGAAGTTAGTGCAGAGAGATAGCGGAAGTACTTTAGTTGGCCATGACATTCAGCCCGCTATGCAGGGTGTTAGCAAACTTTTGGCAGTAGGGTGTACGAGACGCTTTTTGAACTATTCTTCCAGTGTGTCTATCAACCAGCATATCGTGGAAACAGGGTGCCAAGTACGAGGCGAGGCTGAGGTAGGCTCTGGACTCGCCGAGATCCGCATTTTTTTTGGAGCGACCCAATCAGGGTCGGTCTTATTTGTCAAGGAAGTTCCCTTTGTTCTCTTGCACCGAAAAGGAAAAGATGGCAGTTTGGATCCAATTGGGCACTAAGCGTGGAGACGTTTTCAGATGCATGCCCCAGCAGCTGAAGGGGGAAGCGTCACGTAGCAACCACACATTGGGCATTTACAGATGCAGCGAGGCAGGAAGATCTGAGATGGCGAGGGTTTCTCAAGCAGCTTACAACGTTGGAGGAACTATGCCCCGCACAGAAATAGCTCTTCGGCATTTGCTTTACGAAGCAATGCTACTGTGATGTATATTGATTCACACGCCGTGATCTGACAAAATTCCGAATGGCCACAAGAAAATCCAACGTTCTTCATCACAAGTCTTGATTGAGGTTGTGTTACGAATTAGAAAACTTCCAAGCTTGGGCACTACAAGACCATATCCAAAACCTCTCAATTTTCCAATGGCTTCCCCGCCGTCCAACGCGCCCAAAACAGGCAATCCAGTCACCGTCTCCCTCTCTGCCCTCCAGTCCAATACTGTCCCCTTCTCCACCCTCCTCTCCGCGTTCGGCCCTTCCTCACTTGGCATCCTCGTCGTGACCGACCTGCCACCCAACTTCCCCACCCTCCGCTCACGAGTCTTGGCCAATTCTTCACATCTTGCTGCCCTCCCCTCCCCCACGCTCCAGTCCCTCACTAACCCCACCGCCAAATACCTCGTCGGTTGGTCCCACGGTGTCGAGACTCTCCGCCCGGGTGTGGTCGACACACAAAAGGGCTCCTACTACATCAACTGCGCCTTCTATCAGCACCCTTCCCTCCAAGGCGCCGACGCTGAGAGACACCCCGGCTTCGAAGAATATACTGCACCAAATGTCTGGCCTCCCGAGGACCCTGAGAAAGGCATTCCCGGCTTCAAATCAGCAGCCGAAGAGCTCATCACACTAATCATCGATGTGGCCGTGCTTGTCGCACGCGCATGTGACAAATACGCCGAAAGTGAAGTCGCAGACTACAAACCCGGCTATTTAGAACACGTCGTCAAGACAAGCACGACCACGAAGGCCAGGTTGTTGCATTACTTCCCCGCTGAGCCCACCAAGGCGGAAACAGGCACGACGAGTGGCCAGATATCAAACGGCCATCTGGACGACGATTCCAGCAACGACGACGACTGGTGCGCCACACACCTCGACCACGACTGCCTAACAGGTCTGACCTCCGCAATGTTCGTTGACGAATCCTCCACACCACCCGCCAATCCAACCACCTCTCTCACGGAGATCCCATCCCCTTCTCCACGAGCAGGCCTCTACATTCGCTCGCGCCAAAATGAGACCGTCAAAGTCAACATCCCGCGCAACTCACTTGCGTTCCAAACTGGTGAGGCGCTCGAGCTAATTACCAAAGGCCGGTTCCGCGCTGTGCCGCATTTCGTGCGTGGCGCCGCCGGTACTGAAGGGCAGAGAGTAGCGAGGAATACCCTCGCGGTCTTCACCCAGCCGAATTTGGACGAGATTGTGGATTCTGATGCGGGGATCACGTTTGGGGAGTTTGCAAGGGGCATTGTGAGGAAGAATACGAAGACAGAAGAATGAAGGACTCTATTGGGAGGGTCGGCCTGACCGGTACCGAGCGAGCAGCAGTAGAAGGCAATTGTCCGGAGAGCGGGCTTTGCTTTTTTTTTTGATACGACCCCTGTCAAGTATATGGGTATCTTCAGGAACGTGTATTCATATCGTCATTCAGATACATATCCAATCACAGCGCTACGCTATGCTATGCAATAAGGGCGGAACAGGAACCAAAACAGTAAGTTTTGGATATATATGTTATAGCAAGTTGGGAAACACGTGCCCTAAAGTTCTCCGCCCTGCAAACTGGTCAGTGTTGTCCAATTGTGGGAGCGAAGAGGGTGGGGTAAACTTACATCGTGGCATTGCCTGCACCATGGCCCTTGCTTCCTCGTCGGCAGTCGGTGTTTGCAGCACAGCTGATCTTAACCTGTTTCTGCCCCACTCGCGTCTTGCCATCGTACCAGCTCTTTGAACCTCAGGCGGCGGCTCAATACTGGTGGAAAGTTCCGGCGCTGTGCTTGCGGGCACGGTCGCCATTTCCGTACTTCCACCTGCTCTGGCTGAGGGCGCTGCAACATAAGCACTCTCTGCCCTGCTCCTCCGGCTAGTTCTTCCGAATTGGTGATGAAAACTTACCATTCGGCGTCCGCCACTCGTTTGGTAGGTCCTTGGCCGGGTAATGGTCGTTCCGTCCTCGAGCGTGACTGTGGTGACTCGTTCTCGCATTCTTCGGATCAACCTTTCGCGCCTGACCATGGCATTTGTGACGTCGGTAGCCAAATATCCTTGCGGCAGCGCGGACTTCTTGCACATAGGACACAGCGAGCTGTTGTCCCTGAGAAAGCCGTCGATGCATTCGGGATGGAAGATGTGGCTGCAGGGAAGTTCGCGGACGATTGTTTGGTTATGTTCGAAATCGTCCAGACAAATGGAGCAAGTGGGTTGTGTAAAAGGGACCTCGCGCTTTGGGAGCGCCTCACGAGCTGCAGTCTCGGCGGCATCGAGATTGCTAGACGGAGAAGGGGAGGCCTCTTTGATTGCCGATTGTTGGGCTCCGTCCTTAGATGTATATACATACCTAGGCATCTTGTCCAGGATTTCTTGGGGGACATTCAGTCTTTTGATTCCGAGTGCTTCGAGATTGACCTCGCCTCTCGCAATGCGACGCTGCAAATCCCGGCGATGTTTCCGTTGAATCAGATGCATGATCAAGGATGTGAAGCCAGCGACAGCCAAGAGGATACCAAGTACGATGATCAGAAAAACCCACAGACTGGGTAGCGCTGGGCCTCCACTTCCGAGAGAGATATCTGTGTAGAGCCGCGCAAAGTTCCGAGGGTCGTACATGGTGACGAGGTCTTCCCCATAGGGTACGTCCGTCATGTTCCCAGAGTAGAGTCCTAATTCCTGCATCACTATGCCTCCCATTACTGAGGGTATAGCATACACGGGATACTGGTTCGTCTCTTTCCACTGCCCTCCATCATCCAAGGACCAACTTGAGTCGCCAGGAGCAGGTGGTTCGGCAGAGGAGTTTCCCGGCTGGTAAAAGATTGCAGCTCTCACACCATCACGCCGGCCTGCGGCAAGGTATGACTGCGTGCAATCGATACTGACCCATGGAGCCACTGTAACGAGAGGAACTGCATCTTGATAGCTCGGGAAATCTGTCTTCCGGGTTACGTTGTGGGGAATGTATGGTGCAGTAATGTTTGTGCACGGATCTGATCGCGAGAGGGTGGGGACGTAGAGGAGGCCCTTGATTTCAGAGGTTCCATCAGGATTTGTGTTGGCCGAAAGTGTCTGGACGGTGGACCAATTCTCTAAACTGAAGGATATGTTGGCCTGGTAATTGAGGTTAGTGATTGAATTGTCATATTCGAAGACGCATCCCATACCGGAACGATTGCCGCTGATGTAGACGGTGGCTCCCATTGGGGGTTGGGGAGGATGATAGCGAAGATCTCGAGCAGTGATGCGGCTGTCAGAAAGCCATCAGTTTCAATTCGCACTTGCTTGCTCCTTGATACACAGGCTCAGGAATTGCCGTGGAAGACTTACCCATTGCGATGTCTGACAAGAGATTTGGTAAAGGCCTTTTAGACTCGTGCTACGGACGACGCATGATTTGAAGGGGCTGATATCCGCAGCTGAACGGAGGAGGGAAACGATAGGCGGGTCACAGGAGCGAAGAGATACGTCGAACCATGCAGCAATCAAGAAAGATAAAGGTATCGTTACGGAAGGCTAACTCGAGGGCGTCATGTCGCAGGACCTGGGAGTGCCGCCGCCTCCGAAAGAGGGCAATTTAGATGATGGGTCCAACGTATCGTTCCCCCCATCTTTGCACAGCCACCGTGTCCGGGCTAGGAGGGCTGGGTTCGCCTGTGGGGGTCCTAGCCAAGATTTCGATCCTAGCGGCCCATGCCCAGCACTCGGCGTTGCTTGGCCTAGAGCCTCTATTCACCACCAACATTTCTGGGCCACTGCTTTTTGTCGAAAACATATCGCTCATTGTTAAGATTCACACTGATTGGCCACTGTTGACGCATCTCATGTGGGACCCGCCTTGGTCTAAAGACGGCACCGCCGCTGATTAAGAAATACTTTACTCGACCAAAACCTCAGCCATGCCGCTCGCGAACAAAGGTAAGGGCAAAGGACGCGATGGCCGACGCTCCAGAAGTCGCAATACAACACCTAGTTCTGTCATTAGTGCCGGCACCGGTCCAGTTATTCCGTCTGTCACTCCTTACCTCGAAGTCGATACCTCCAAGCTCCACGTTCCATCACATCCTCAGTATGGCGACATCCTCGACCGCCTCGACACAAAACCTGGAATACCCGAGCCCAAACATCTCGAGACTCTTAGTGAGCAACTCCGACAACTCAGCGAGGCTGCCGAGGCTCGCGCACAGGTTTGCGATGCAGCAATGCGAGAGCTGGCCGACAAACGCAAGGCAATTGCAGACGAAGAGAGAGAACGAGAACGACTAGACCATGAGCTTGAGTTAAGAAAGGTCAAGGCGAAAAGAGACACCGAGGAGAGAAGTGACGGCGCAGGAGGCAAGAGAGCTCTAAAACCTAAGAAGAGAAAAGAGCGCAGCGAGGCACTTGAGGAGAAGCTCGCCCACATTAGCGATGGCGTTGAAGTCAAAGTAGAAGGTCAGACATCAGATTATGCGATTGCCACAGACCTTTCCAGCCGGGCCTCAAACTATCTTTTCAGCGACCGACATTACCCTCTGGTTTTCAAATGTGACTATCGTCTGTCTAAAAGGTGGTTCGGCCATCGCAGTGAGCACTCATCTCGATAGCAGGACATTACCGCAAAATGTGTCAAGCATCGTGCGATAAAGAAGAGCCCTCCTGCGATTATGCTCGGGTAGCAAACCTGCAGTACGGTCGCTTTCAAGATCAGTCCGTCTCTATCCACAAAACAAGACAGACCTTACAAAAGCTGGCCATGTTCCTAAGCTCCTTGAATTGAGCCTTTTTGCCTACATTCCACATAATGGGTCGTTGGCATGGAAGCGCATCTGCTTACTTTCTCTATCACAGATGAACCGGAGAAACCAAGAGTTGTCAAAGCTGCCAAAACCCCAGGCCCGGTCGACAGCCCATCACCTTCAAAAAAGGCGAAACTGAGCCCGGGAACATCCTCACTCTCAGACATAGCCCAATCACCAGATGCTGCACCCGATATGGAAAATCAAACTACTCCGGCAAAAACAGATGTTGAAATGGACAGTTCTGACGATGATCGCATTATACCACCCCCTCCGCCCGTTGCTCAACATACTTTCTTCCCCGATCCTTTAGCGCCAGATCCCATTATCTACCACATCCGAGAGGTGACGCCTGGCATGATGGACGAAGAGAAAAAGGAGATTTACAGTGTCCGGGGCTTCCCAACAAAAGACCTGAGCGACCAGATTGCTGGTACACCTCCAGACAAAGACTTCAGCAATGCTAAGCCGACGAATCAAGTTGCTGCCAACACCTTTCTTGCCTACGTTGAGCCATACGTTCGACCATTGACAGAAGAGGATATGGCATTCCTTAGAGAACGCGTAGGTGTCTCTTTCGGTTTGCAAGCAGACATACTGACGGAAATAGGGCGACCGCACAACCCCCTTCCTGTCCGTACCTCGTGGCAAGCGTCACTACACCGAGATCTGGGCCGAAGAGGACGGCACCATCTCCCTTGACTCCGGCAACGATAAGCTTTCTGCAAACCAAGCCCGTGGCAGCATTGAGCAAATTAACGACGAAACTGTTTCGACAGACCAAGTGTCACAAGGCCCACTTGCTAGCCGTCTCCTCTCCCTCCTCCGTTTCGAACACCGGCCTCCACCTAGCGAAACCGCAAATGGGACTAGTGGCGATCTGACCAACGCCTTCACAAACGGCGATGGTATGGACCTCGACGGCCTGCCAAACGGTCACATTGACATTGGTGGCGATGACAAGCCCCTCCCGGTTGCAGCCTCTGTCGCCGACCTCGTCGGATCCAAATCCTCTTCAGTCGGTAGTAAACTCGAATACGCTCAAGCAGACGAGCGCATCAAGATGGAACTCCGCCACCTCGGCTTCCTTGGCCAAGACGAAACACCCGACTTCGAAGGCCACCATGACGATGACATCTCCGAGCGGCTAAGACTGTTGCAGGCTGAGCTGCGTAAGGTCATGATCACCAACGGTGCTCGCAAGTCGCGTTTACTGGAGATCGCAAAAGAACGCCTCGCGTACCAGGAGTACAACACCATCCACGAAGATCTGGACAGCCAGGTACAGCAGGCATATCTCAAGCGGACGCGGACGCTGGGGAAGACGAAGAAAGGCGGCCCTGGCGCCGGCAAGCCGAGACCGGGTGGGCACGTGGTCAGTGCAGGGGGCACTGCAGGTGCAGTGGCAGGAATGAGTCGCGCGAGGGATATTGGCGACAACGCGCGCATGTTGATGGACAGACGGAAGCGGTGGGAGGATTGCATTGGGGGTGTGTTTGAAGGGATGAAGCATGGAGTGCCGGGGAAGGAGACCAGTTTGTGGGACCCGAGGGTGATGGCGGCGTATGAGAAGGCCGAGATGGAGGGATGGGAGGAGGAAGGCGAGTAAATGAGGGGGTTGTCCGTGAGCGGACTTTGATAATACGTTGGATACCCATGTACACAAAATGCATCTGGAAGGCGTCGTTGAGCATTTACACGATGTTGATGATATGCGCAGGGTTGAGCGACGAGTTTATGACAGTTACGAGGGCTTAATTAACCTTTAACCGTATCAGCAACACCTAGAACAGAGATCCCTGGCAGCCTCGCGGCCTGCAAATAGATTGAAAGGCACGAAAGAGTTTGAAGATTCATCGATGTATAACCAACACCTCCCCAGGGTATCTTTTGATCCTTTCCATCAATTCCTTCTCACTAATCTCCAACGCCGTGCAAATCTCATCAAAGCAGTGCGTCCCGTCGAGATATTTCTTCAGTCTCTCATTGCTGATTCCATTGGCGTCGCTATCTTCGTCGCTGCCCACCGTTTGGCGGAGTTTTCGTATACTGTCTACGTCATCGTCTTCGCCGATACGCCGTTCACTTGACATCGACCTGGCAATGGTCGTTCTTCGCTTCGGCCTGTCCGCTATGATAGGTCTGCCCGTTGATTTTCTTGCGCTAGCCTTTTGCTTGGCCACGCCATTCGCAACGCCATCGCCAGTGAGATAGGCGTACTTGTGGACCCTGTAGACGAATCCCTTGATGACGCCGAATGTGATGAAGCGCCTCAGATCGATGTTTGCCAGGGCGTTGCTGTTCTCGGTGTACCACTCTCTGACGCTTAGACCCTGTCTCAAAGTGGCGAAGAGCTGAACGATACCCACTCCGTCCACCTTTTTGCCATTTGCGGTCAGCGGCCAGATGTCGTCCTCGTCGTCGAGGATGCCGGGGTCTAGTGCGACATCGCCATTTCCGTCTGGAGATTGAACTGCCATCTCTTGAGCCATGGGCGCAAACTTGGTGTTGACGTAGCTGGCACACTCTCGTTGCATCTCCTTGTCGCTGGCTATTGTGGTGGAGAACTCGGCTGTTGGGGCATAAATGGCGTTGAAGGAGAAGATATCCAGGAGTAGGAGGCAGCCGTAGTAGAGCAAATGCTTCATGCAGCTTCTCGTCAATTTGTAGTCAGCATCCGCGAGCAATGCTATTTGTTTCACGGACCTGACGCCGTTGATGTATGGCACGATTCGCTGCATTGTGAGATCCCAGTTCTCATCCATCAGCGTCTGTGGCCGGACGGTGAAGATGGGGACATGCCAGGCCTTGACGGGTGGAGGAGGGTGGTAGGTGGGGAAGAGTTTGATGTTGAGGGTATTCAGCTCGTCGATGGGTATCATGCACTCGCAATAATTGTTCAAGTCTTCCATGAGCATCTCGCACAACGAGTAGAGTTTGCCAGTGCCTGGGGCAGAGGTGTCGCGGGAGAGGAAGTGGGATTGCTCTTCGAGGCTGCGCATGAGGTGGGCGAGCTTGGTGACGACAGATTTGTAGGCATTGACGTCCGGTGATTCAGCGTGCGAGAGAACGATGGCGAAGTTGAAGATGAACTCATTGCGTGGATAGGAGGGGCTTGTAAGGCAGACGGGATAGCCAAGGATGAGGTAGGAAGGGGAATTGGGGGATGGTGTGGGAGGACTGAGAGAGATCAGGTTGCCACAAAGCGACTGGCGTGGGATGATGAAGGAAGAGATCGCAGGGAACGAGAAAAAGGGCGTTGGTTGGGCGGCATCGGTCTCGTCACTCGTTTGCACGATGGAGTTCTCTGGAACTTGGTGTATGACTTTAGGGCCTTCGCACGACCGAAATGAATAAGTGGTCGAACTGGCACGAAAGGATTCATCATACCTTCCAAAGGGTCGAACTTGCTGTAGAAAATTGCTTTTATGGCTGACATTGCGGAGGCTCGATGTTATCCAACTGTGCTCGGGGCATCCCAGGCGCTACATAGCCTGCGTCCACCTGCAGCAACAGCTGCAACCGATGACTCGGAGGTAAGCAACGTTCCACGGACATGGAGGACTTGATCTACCACAGTGCTGTAGATCTCGCGATGGCACTAACTGCACTAGTCCCAAGCCGGAGAGGCTACGCTAATGTAATCCTAGGCTCTTCTCCTTGCAAGGCAAAGCTCTCATCCTTGAAAGAGGAACTTTCAAATTCAGCATTTGACAATTGCTGCAAACGTACGGTATCGTGATGCCATCAAAGCGCTAAAGGGTCTAGTACGGTAAGAATGTCAATCGTGGGAGATGGGCCACCATCTGAGATAATTCGAAATCCCAAAACGTCCATTTGTCAATGTCCGCCGCATTGCTTCTACACAATGGACATGTTCATAAGCAGAGACTTTCCTTTGTTGTCATTTTTCCTGCTCTTTCCTTCAGTGGGATTCGACTGCAACTTCCAAACTCTCCTTTGCTGCTTAACTTGGAGATTTCACAAGGTCGAATCTACATTCCAGTAACCCCCGACCCTCTCACTATGGGCTGGCGGTTAGCCACGTGGGGGCGACAGGACCTCGAGGACACAAGCGAATACGTCATTTACGGTCCTCTTGGGAGAGCCACGCATGAACTCTTCAATCGATCCAAAAGATGGAAGTTGATTCCGAGCTATCTTGATCGGACTAGTGAGAGGATTGCTGCCAAGGTTGCACGCGTGGAGGCGGTCCTCAACTCGAATACAGGGCTTCTCGATGATGAGACATGGTTCTCCCGGAGGCCTGTTGGGGTAGGAGGATTCGGTGTTGCTGCATTGTTCGAAAAAGTAAACAATCTGGCGGAAGTGGTAGATGTAAGTGACCACCCACACTCCACAGCTTTTGCTGAAGCTAGCAGGTAATAGTCATCAAAACAGCTCAAGTTAGATACGATATGGCCATTTCCAAAAAGTATTGGACTGTTCCCAAGGAAGCTCGAATCATGTCGCAGCTCAATCAAGTGGATAATGAAGCCATTTTATACATGAGAGCTCTAAAAACGGTGGTTGTTCGGTGTGGTAAGGGCTCCCGTGTCGAGGTTGATGGCGCAGTCTGGCGATACTACCTGGAGGCGGCACCTCACGGTAAGTGAATAACCAATCGAGTTTGGTGCGTAAAGTTGACGTTCTGGACAGGCGATCTCGAGCGATTACGCATAAGATACAAAGCCTGGGGGTAAGTTTGTGTCTTCAATCCGATGAATTCATTTGACGTTGATAGACGATATCTGCCTGAGCCTTTCTTGTGGCATATTTTCAAAGGGCTTATGGAGGCGGCGAAGACAATGGAGACAGGGCCATTTGAATATCTGGACAAGTTTGGCAAGCGATTCGACAGTTCATACATTGTGCATTGTGATATCAAACCAGAAAACAGTGAGTTGCTTTGTCCTGGTTTTAGACCGATCTCCTGACTTTTCCAGTATTTCTTGGTAGAGAGAAACAGAAAGACGGACCTGCCTCCGAGCTCTACTATTTTCCGAACTACCCAATGCCTAAGATGGCCGATTTTGGTCTCGCCGAGTTGACGGCATACGGTGACGTGGACAATCACCCAGGGCGTTTCACGTCTGGGACCCCAGGATACTACGCTCCGGTGAGGGCGCCTTCAGTCATGTGGGAAGCGGAGAGCACTAACATTTCATAGGAGGTCCGAATGCAAAAACTACTAGATTGGAATAACTGGCATTTCTGGCCTTTCAATCGGGCGCCTCGTGAATCTTACCGCACGAGAATCGATCCCCCCAACGCCCAACACAGGATTACTGGCGCAGCGAATATCTGGGCGATCGGCATGGTTATGTATCAGCTCGTGACCCTTGACGAACCCCATGAAGTTGACAATATGGTTAATCGAATGAACGAGAATAGGTTGAGGAGCCAGCGCGGGAGAGTTGTGAGATCTGCAGGCACAATGAGACACCCAGATTACGATGAAACTCTATTGGAGCTAGTGCTCGACTGCTTGAGGCTGACTCCCGAGGAGCGGCCCACGCCTGAAAGAGCGCTTCAAACCATTGATGGGTGGCTTCAATACCATCATGAAAATGTTCAAATGGATCTTACGATGCAAGACGGTGAAAAGGTATTTTACAAGGCCAATGAGATCAACTATATGAGTCCAGGAGGTTTCGACTTTGGAATAACTGACAAATGGTGGAAGGGCTACTTCAATAGGGACGAGATTTGGCTGGACGAGAATTGGGGCAAACTCAAGCCGCCAGGACGACCTGAGTACCTCGATCCATGGCGAGGGGAGAAACATGGCAGAGACGAGGAAGACGATTACATAGGTCCAGCCACCGCCTTGCAACGCGAAAATGACAGAATGAAAAGAAGGAAGACGGATGCCGACGGAGATATTTACGACACAGAGGCCGAGACATTAATAGTGCCCCAGACGATCGCACTGAATCGGAGCAGAGGGGGCATGTTCTCAAATGGTGTTCAGATCGTGCAATGGCCAGTTGATAATTCGAATCAGGCCGCGTTGAATTTACTACATCTACAAAACCGAAATCCGGCACAACAGGGTGGATTCCAACAACAGCAAGGCGGACTTTCACAGCGGCAGAGCGACTATCCTTACGGGTTCGCGCGACTGCAAGTAGGCAATCCAGGAGGTGGGCACATCAGACGTGATCCTACCATGCCAAGGTCGAAGCGCAACCCATTAGCGACACCACTGCCTCCTGAAATCGTTGACCCACCGCGGCCAGGACTACACCGAGTCCAAGATTTCCTAAATCCATCTAAACCCACGGCCAGCCCCTACCAGTCTACAGTCCAGGTGCAGCATACTCAGCAGCAAACACACGACACGGGTCGGCAACAAGAGGGCTGGTTAGCGGGTCCGTACCAATCTAGGACAGATGGAACGGAATCCACAACGACGTCTGAATATTTGTCGGCAAGCGCATGGGACGTCGCTTCGAGATGAGAATGCAACGCGAGTTCCTTGGGAAACGCCGTCTGATCCTTCCCACTTAGTCAGCTAGGATGATTGTACCGTTGTTCAGCTGATTCCAACCCGATCGGGCGAAAGGAGCAATTCATGCATAGTCTCACTGAACTTGTTGGTCTGTCTGCTTTGAAATCCTCTCTGAGCTCTCATTTCCGGCATAAGTTGTATTACGAGCCCAACCAGCTTCCTGTCGATGCTGCTCATGTTTTTTGCCGTCTTTGGTACGCCTCTTACATCGTTACTAAATACTCCTACATTGTAGGTCAACCCGTTTTCGTCACAATCGACGTCATGGCTACATCAACGCCGTTTCGTCTGTAACCTTGGCGACACAAGAGAAGTAAAATCCGCTCCGAGCTCACCTTCCCGCTCACCCACACCATGCCGCTTTAAACACTCGCACCTTGCGAGCAAGGTGAGCCAGGGTGAGCGACGGGTGAGCGCCTCATGGCTCGCGTGCACGCTCACCCTCGATCGATGGGTCCCAAAATGGACTCTCTTTCTTTACGCTATTTTTGGGCTCCCTCCTGCGCAATCGCTTCGTCTCGCCCTTGTGGATCCGACTGATAAATACTTGAGGACGTGGAAGCCTGTTCCGTTATGCAGTTTGATCAGCAACGCGTGCTTTCCGCTTCTTCCTCCCTCTTCCAACGACCGCCTTCACCATCATGGCGAAACAAAAAGCCACGACTGAGGAGCTAGGGGCTCGAGCCGAAACCAACGGCTATAAGAGAGGGTCGCACCGGGAGAAGGACAGCACTCGAGACAACGGGAAGCACAATAAGGAGACTAAGAGGAGTCAAAATTCGGCGTTAGACCGCTACGTGCCGTAAGGGATTAGCGTCTCTCAGCCCGTGCGAACTTCGATGCTGACATGCTCCATACCAGATGGGCCCTCTTGGGAATGCGAGAAGACGCGCTTCAGCGAGATCTCCTAGCACCCGACAAGGCTTATGCTAGACATCACTGTCTTCGCTAAGGAGTCAAGGCCCCCGATCTAGCAACGATAAAGGATTTTTTTCGCTTTTCATCGCTACGAGTTGTGGCAGGATCGTGGCGAAACCCACGGTCGATTCGATTAACACCAATGCTGAATGCTTTTTGCCGGCTTTACTCGTGTCACGGGTACAGAAATAAATGAAGAAGATAGGACCGACGTCTATAAAGTAAGCACTTCTTCCTATAAAGCACTGAGATCTTGTCTATGAGCGTTTCTGGGTCGCTACGTAGTTCATTGACGTCGTCTGCGAGCTTCTCACTCCTCTTAGAGAGCTTGATGTTTTTAATCCATGTCGACATCCATGGAGCTATCCCATGAATGCTGCCCTTGCCACCAGTCACAGCAATCGTTGGACGTGAGTGAAGAGCTGTGGAAACTGGCAGACTCTGAGGACGGCGATCCATCATGATTAACCTCAGGTGGCCCGTCCATAAGAGAAAGTGATAGCATAGTTTTGTCGATTGTGCTCGGATGCCGTTTTATCGTGACGAAGGGGCGCTTCCCAGAGTGTATTTTGCAAAGCGTTCCGGCTATAAGTACCCAGCTGCGCCTTCTGGTCCCGCATATCAATGAACGAACTATAAGAGGGTATTCCGAAAACGATTCATATAAATTGCCAAAAAGGTCACTCAAGCTTAAGCCGGTCGTTCTTCCAACCGCGCTCCATCTGTGCAAGACCCTCCTCTCCTCAGGGATTCCCAATGTAAAGAGAGTAAGCGGTGTAACGCTGAAAATCCCCACCGCACACTTGGCCCCGAGCCCTGAACTCGAACTGATAAAAGCCATCAACGCCGGGGGCGGGGAGCTTCAAAAAGAAGGTTTGGTGGAAATGGTCAAGAGCCATGGCCTGCGTCGTGGGTTCTGTGGGGACCACAGGATCCAAACCTGACGGAATCGGTTTGGCGTCCGCATCGAGAGCGCTCTGGATGACACTCATGGTGGCGACTTGAGCGAGCGAGCGCGTGGGCGCAATGACAGTAACTGAGATCCCCTGCGCTGGTTACAGCGTCATTGCCGTTGTTAATAGATACTGTGATGTGAATTGGCTGGCTGGTATCCCTAGCGACTACATTCGTGGTGAACTGCAGGTCGCTGTCGGCCATCACGAATGTTGTGCAGCGCTGCGAGATGTCGCTGCCGTCGATATGCATCTGCCAGGTTTCAATGGGCTCTGTGCAGCGCTTGAGGGGAAAGGCAATGCGGTAGAAGCAGTACACGGGTCCCTCAACGTACTTGATGCCGCTACCGGCATGCACCGAGCTCGGTGTGATGGTAATGCCGTTTGGGGTGATGATTGCGAGGTTGATTTTTGTGCTAGCCTTGTCCCAGTTGACCGTGAAGGTGACGCAATGATCGCACTCCGAGACTAAGACAGAGATGTTCCAATCGGGAAGATCGGATCAACCACCCCGGCGGCATCGGTGATAGTATCGATGAGGATATGCATGAAATATTTCGGGAGCGCGAGCGTGTCACTGCCTTGGAAGCGCTTCCCGCCCGGCTTCCCCTTCAAAACTATGGGGCTAAAAGCGCCATCGGGATCGATGCTTTGTGGCTGCCCGAGCGCGATTGCGTAGATTGTGATCGAGCTCCGGCGACGCAAAAAGACATCGATAGAGATGTCTTCAGGAGGATAAGGCAAGGCAAGAGGATCTGGAAGGGCTGGCTTGGTTGGTGAGAGAGATCTTAGGACGGTTTCGACCTGCGCTGGAGATTGGCGCCTCCTGCTAGGACATCAAGGCTCTGTCTGCCAAGGAGGGTGGAGGTTTTTCATTCCCTTAGGATGAGAGACTATAACAGCATATTGGGTCTTCCCATAACTTCTCCACGTGGTCGGTCATGTGTGCTGGACAATGCCCATTCGTGCGGTCAGCGTCATTAGTTGAGAAGGTGTTGACATAAGTCCCCCCAAATCTTGAAATGCCTCCGCCTTGCGTTTGGGATTGCTGGCTCAGAGACCCACGCTTCCACGCTCCGCAATGATTTGACTCTATCGGCAAGACTTAATGACAACTCTAAGACCGGCAGAGGTCGAGGAAAGGATTTTTGAGTTCAGCAACGTTCAAGATCTATTTGCCTCTTTATTTCTCATGGGGACCTAGTCGAAGTCGAAGGTTTGGGCTGATCTTTGGTTCATGTCCTACCAAGAGTTCAGAAATTGAAGCTGCCCTAAGCGTGCTCACTGGTGAGAAAGCAAGGGGCCAGGTTGTTGGGTCATCGAATCTGTATTGTGATGATTGTGTATGGAGTATAGCGTAACCCTCGCGAGATTTGTCTCGGCCCCTGCGATGTGCGGTGCTAGTATGTGCTCCACAGATCTGCCGCCACCGTTGGTGTCTAGTCTTGGAATTTTTTTCAAGAGCGCATCGAGAACAATTATCATTTGTCGGGGAAGCTTGCCAGTGTCTGCAACGATGTATTCGTCGAGACCATAAAGATTGACAGCTCCTCAGGCTTCACCTGGACGCGCAGTGTCACGGGTGCCAAGACCATATGTCCAACAGCGGGGGTGCGGTGCACCACCGTGGGGCAGATGGCGCTACTGCAGCGGGGCAGTGCAGCTGCCTTTCCCTTAATTAGTAGGGCATCCCCAGATCTCTGGCCCAGGGGGGCAGAGATTAGTTTCTGTCATACAATAGACCATTGTAGAACTATTCTGTACTATACTGTACTATATCTAGACCTAGCACCTAGACGGCGTTACTGTAGGCTCTTCACACTACTATACAGGCCCCGGCAGCCTCCCCGGGCCCCAGACCCTGACACGCAGCTACTTCAGCAAGGATTGCTATCAACCTTGAAGTTGCTCGAAGGCCATCTTCTAATAAAAATTTCAGTAAATAATACCTCCCTCCGCTGCGGATACGCATTCCAGCATCTCTTACGACCTTGGGACAAGCCTGTACGCCTGCAATCTCCCCAAAAAGCCTCGTCAAAACAAGAATACTTCTTTCGTTGCACCACTAGGGCACAACCGAGAGGTATATACCCTGTCGTCCATCTTAACATCATTGACCTAACTGAAATACTTGAATAGTCATGTCCTTGACATCGCAACCTGATCCCAATAACCTCCCACTAGTAGAATATTCAAGATTTGAATCTGCAGAAAAGGTTCCCTATCGAAGAGATCAAAACAGCCGGACATACACGGGCAGTTTCGGTGCTGTCTACAAGGCCGTTGACTCGAAGGGCAAGGCCTACGCAGTCAAAGAAATACATGCAGAGGATGACGCACAGCAGCAGCTGGTTGCTTCATCTCGCACAGAACAAATTCTGTCAGAGATAGGACTATTGCGCAAGTGTCAGCACCCGAATGTTTTGAGACTTGTCGATGTATATTGTGTAGAGACAGTTGCGCAGACCTATTTCATTGTCACCGAGCCTTGGGCCCCAGTCACGCTCCAAAAATTCTTGGGATCAATTTCCGAAGATGGATATCGATCGACGATATGCCCTTGGTGGCAGGTAGACAAGATTGGTGAGCTGGTTTTGCAACTATTTCATGGTCTCATCGAAGGCCTCGCCTACCTGCACCGTAAATCTATCTTCCACAAGGACCTGAAACCGGAAAACATATTGCTGTCGACGTCCACCGACCCCAAAAGCGCAGTGCCGGTTCTGCCGATCATTGCGGATCTCGGCATCAGCAAGGTTTACCAGTCAGGGGCATCGACTAAGTTCACAGATGCTACCGTTCAATATCTTGCCCCTGAGCAGATCCATCATCTCGGGAGTGGGTTGAAGGCCGATGTTTTTGCCATGGGGTGCTGCTTGCTTCTTCTATTTGCGGCCGCCCACAGCGGTGGGGCCGGAGTTCGTCGCATCGAGGAACTCGTCATTAATCCGCCAGGATCATGTCAATACGGGAGGGAGATTGATCGCACCTTACCGGCGTTGAAGGAAATGCTTGAAACCGGAAGAAGAGGCCTCTACCCACTCGGCAGCGTCATTCAGAACATGATACACAAGGACCCAAATTGTCGTCCAGACGCTGAATCACTTCGATTCCCGATTAATGCGAATGAGCTTCTCAACATTGTACCTGGGAGCCAGGCCGTGTCCACAAGCAAAATGGCCGAGGTGACTAAGAATCAGGTAGCTCCTTTGGGCACCTCACGACAAAACTTAACAACTCCTCTGGACATTTCCGGTCTTAAATTTGGCAACTATTCACCGGAAGTCGGAAAACCCTCACATAAAGAGGGAGTGGGTCATTCTAGCAGGGTAAAGAGGAGACCGGATCGCCCAAACCTTGAAGAATTTGCCACTCTCTTTGCTTGCCCGCTTTGCAAGGGTAATATTATGTTCGGTTATGAGCGAGGATGCAGAGATTGGAAAAGTCGCAGCATTGACACCGTGCTGCGGGTAAGTTTGGCCTCATACCGTTCACATCTGAGACATATACTGACTTAAGGCAAGTATCACCTTGCCTCACATATTGAGATCGATCATATTTCTCAGGAAGACTATGACAAGGTTCAAGAGCTCAGAAGGAGCCTTTTTGGTCTCGATAGGAAGCCAGAAGATCTCTGGGTGGCCGCCTTCATGGTGCTGTTCAATTATGCCGAGACAGACCGGTATAAAGTGCCTTCTCCATGTACAACCACGCCCTTCAGTTCCCCTGTCTTTACTGACCCATTGATAGATTGGTCCACGCATGATCGTACTGTTCCCTCCGAAATAACCTAGTACCTCAGAGAAAACGACGATTTGGCTATTCGGGCGAAGGGAGAGAAGGGAGGAACTTGTCCGAAAATTCAAAGCAATTGGTCAAGAGCGAAAGGAACAGGCACAACGGCAAACATACGATGAATTCCAAACGGCCGAACAAGCCATGAACCTTGAATTTGATAGGCAACAATCGGTTCTCGATGAACGCTACCAGACGAGATGGGCCATCCCTGGTCATGGTATCCCCGTGATGCGGAACATATGGCCATCTGCCTACGACAAGAGAAGGCCGAGGTACATGACCGGCAGCAGCGCAGTGGACAGCACACTCGCTATGCGCCACAGTGTTCGCTCGATCGGTGTCGGGAAGTCGAAGTTCCAAGCGGCAGTGTGAATGGCACCGAAGATGACGCCGCCGATGGCGACGCCAAAGTGAAGGTACTCGACCGATCGACCGGGCTGTGGGGCATCGTTTGGGATCAGCGCACCCATGACGTCGACGGAAGTGACGATGCCTTCACCGGGGGCAAAGAGTCCTCGGAGGTAGCCTTGCAGAATTCGCCCGTGGACGCAATTCAGTCGCTCGACGGGCATCATGGCTCAAATTCTATCAAGGTGGCGGGGATTTGTACCCCCTTGGGCTTGGGCAAGATCAAGAGGTACGTGATGATGGCACAGACGGCGAAGGCAGTGACGGCAATCTCCAGTTAAGAGATGTTCAGGCCCTTGGCAGCTCGCACGATGACTTGCAGCACGAACCAGAACACCTTGAAGATGGCGATGAGTTTGATGAAGATATCGTCTTTGCTTTTGTTGTTGAGGCTGGCGGTGGGAATGTTGGGAAGCGCCGTCAGGTCTTCCGAGTGTCGGAGATCGAGGATCTCAGATGTGAGGAGGTGGAATGGTACGGAATACTTCCAAAGCTAAGGCATGAGCAAGCGGCCAGCGAGCTTGGAGGGCCAAGTACTCCATCGCACGGTTAGCGCCAGAGTCGAGCTGTTGATGAGGAAGGCGTGATCGAAGGGTGGGTGGTTGAGAGCAGCGCCCGGCACAGTCATTGAGATAGGACCAAAGTCGCTCATCGAGTTGAAGGGGGCAAAGTGATTGGAGCACCAAGGAAGGGGGCTGGAGTGGGGCAGCTGCGGGCGAGCGAGGATGGTTGAAGATGAAGGGCAATCTAGGAAGCCGCGAGTGACACTTGAAAGAAAGATAACCTGAAGTGCAACAGCAGAGGGGACGGGGGCTTTATAGTTGGCAAAGCGGCGAGGGAGCGCGATACCCGATCAGGTGGGACACCTCGAGGCTTGACAGCGACGAGATATCGCCGCTTTATGAAAATCTCTGTCTCACTGTGGGCTTAGTTTAAATGATTGCGCTAATCACCAGCTGAGTGGACGGTAGGAGCGCTGTCGGCGGGCCCAAGGGGATAAGATTGGCTCACCCCGTCCCCCCCGTTGACCAAGGCGAGCCCGGGGAGTCTCACCTAAGGTGAGCCCGGGCTGACGCGGCTCAGGGCGGCGTCGCCCTAGAAGCGGAGCAGGGTGAGCCCAGGGCGAATTTCTATCATCTTGGCATTTGAGGGTCTTAAAAGGCCAAAAATGGACACTCGCAAAGTTGTTGAGAGGAACGAGGTTCGCAGTGGTGTCTCCTTTCGGAGAGCAGAGCTTAAATCTTTCCAAAGTGAGCACTTTCAATCATATGAAGCATATACGGGGCACAAACCTGCCCCTAACCACTCGGGCACTGGTTTTTGCCCATAATTTTGCAAAACAGTAGGGGTAGAATAGAAAATGATTTACTTTGGATTTACTACCTTCAAGCTCGTTCCTGACTTGCCGGACTCGCTCTTTTTACCTCTAATGCGGAGCTTTAGGTTCGCCGAGTGGCCAGTCTGCAGTAGCTATGAATTTGATGGCATGCGGTCTTCATGTCGACACCCTTCAAGAACGGTAGACGGCGTCTGCCGCGCCCATGGCGTCCCAGGATAGTCACTGTCATGTATGTGCTCGTACAATATACACCTTGTGATTCAACTTCTCGAGCTGATTTGATTTCAGACCTGCTCTCTTGTTCCTGACCGTGGTAGTGACTCTCCTGGTCGTGATGCGAGAAGCCACCAGTGCCGGGCCGCAACTACCCATCACCGCGCCTTCGTTCCTCAAATACCAAACCCTCAGCGGCTACTTTCTTCAAGATGATCCGAAGACAGATCCATTGACATTTGACTATGTAGGCAAGCCTGTAGCTACCGCTTTCTCGGTGTCCCTTGTATTCGCATTTCGCTAACGGAAGGCGCATCAGACAACCACCAACTTTGGCCTTATCGAAAGGGCCTATGATTCGGACTCGTCCATTCCGGAAGGCCATGCGTTGACGCAGTGGCAGCGCTTTGAGCATGAACTTCATAACTTGAACAAGCAAGCTCCTGCGGGAACAGGTTACAGGTTGCTTTTCCTCGGAAGGCATGGAGAAGGAGACCATAATGTGGCAGAGGCATTCTACGGGACGAAAGCTTGGGATGTGAGAAGATCACCCTTCCCATGAACCCACACATATACACACACTGGAGAGCCACCTACTGACTTGATCCGTAGTGCCACTGGGCCGCCCTAGACGGCAATGGCACCACCATCTGGGCCGACGCCCACCTGACATCCACCGGCATCTCCCAAGCCGTCGCCGTCTCGGCCTTCTGGTCCCACCAACTCAGCTCACAGAAGATGTCTCTTCCGCAATCCTATTATACCTCCCCGCTAGATCGCGCCCTCCATACCGCCCAGCTCACCTTCTCCACTCTTCCCACCCCTCCCAAACATCCTTTCAAGCTAATTGTGAAAGAACTGCTCCGCGAAGCTAATGGAATCCACACCTGCGACCGCCGCTCCTCACGCACCTACATCGTGGAGCACTACCCGAATTACACAATCGAGACTGGCTTTGCCGAGGAAGATCTGCTTTGGGTGCCCGATCTGCGCGAGAGCAATTCTGCGCTCACTGCGCGGCTAGGGGAGTTATTGGAGGATATCTTCAGTCACGATGAAAGCACATTTATTTCTATGACGAGCCATGGGGGTGCTATTGCCGCCATTCTGAGGGTGGTGGGGCATAGGCCTTTTTCGCTGCGGACAGGAGCTGTAATTCCTATACTGGTCAAGGTGGAGAGGGTGAGTGGTGAGAAGCCAAAGGCTCACATTGAGCCTTGGACGCCGAAACCGAAGTGTAGTTACTAGGGGTGGCTACAGGGAGCACATCTGACGATGAAGCAGCCGGGACATAGGGTTCATTTAGAGACGGTCATAGAATGGAACAGTAGAATTTCTTCTACAAGCTCGGTTCACTGCTGTGTGACGGAGAAATGCTCAAGCTCATTAGCTTTCTGAAGCGCATGCCCAAGACGCTGTCAGGCTCCATTTCCAAGCAAGTATGTCAAGCATGCCCAACACAATCTCCAATCCCGATCAAACTGACCACAACGAACCCACATGCACCAGCACTACCACCCTCCCACTCCAATCTCCACAACTATTCTCTCTTCAGAAGTCCACATCGCTGTATAACCTGACTCATCCTTCTGACATCTTCTCATCCTCTTCGACCACAACTTGACCTTGAGCTTCAGTCTTGACTACAGCTTGGCCCTGAGCCTCTGCCATACCCTCCACTCCCTCGCCAACCTTGTCTCCGTCCGTCCGGCTCCACCCGTTGCCTCTTCGCCTGTTCTTCCGGCCCTTGCTCTTGTTGATGTTGTTTTTCTTCTTCCTGCCCTCGTTCTTCGGGTTGTACTCGCCGTCTCCATCGTCGAGGTCGTCGATGGCGCCGGCGTCTGTATCTGCGTTTTCGTTTTCGTTTCCATCGTCTGTGTCAACGTGTCGGTCATTACCAGTGTCGGTAACGACAACGCCGAGGGCCTTCTCGAGAATCTTCTTCGCCTGTTTCCCGTTCTTGCGTGCTTTGGGAGGTGAAAACTCGCCCATTGGCGGCATTGTGACGACTGGCTTGGGCCGCTCGTAGAAACCCAGCTCTGAGCCCCGGCTCATCACATTGACAGCGCTGCCTGGGGGTATAGCTTCAGCATAAGGTTCAGGAGCATGAGGAAGCGTGCTGGGACCTGGTTGGGACTGGAAAGACCGTGTTTCGGTGGCTCCAGCGATGACGGCGTTGTCCTGAACTTGACCTTGGTCTGCTTCTCCAAGCTCGTTACGAACGTCAGTGAATCGTGGAGTGAAAGTGGCAGCATATGGAGATGGTATGAATGGTTGGTGCTGGTGCTGTAGAGCAAATGGTGCGATCGTTGGAGGGGCGGCCATCATCCCAACCTCAGAACTGAAGCTGGGAATTATTTCTTGCCCCTGTGCTGCAAATGTAGAAAGGGTATAGTAGTGGGAGCTGTTGTTGAAGGCTAGTGGAACTGGGACAGTATGCTGGTAGCTGTTGTCACTGCTGTATTCATTTGCATATCCAGCATTGTATCCGAAATGCATTGAGGTTGTGTATTGGTGCTGGTTCTGGTATCGGCTCTGGCCATTGTTGTGGTTCGCATACTGCCCGTGGTTGTCATTGTAGTTGCCTTGTTGACGGGAGTTGCGATAATTCACCTCAAGGGCGGGATCGAGCAGGAAATTTGGCGACACACCAGAGCCAGTGGTGCGGTTGCCGTTCAGATATAGGTTGCGGTTACTGCATCGGTTGGGCTGTGAGGTCTTGTCATACCCTCCTCGTGCCTTTCGGACGTCATATTTCCCACGAACTCCGCCTCCATAACTACCTCTTGCAGAAAGATTTTGGCCAGATGGATGGTGCTGATAAGATCCACGGTACTGAGTCTGGTTGGAGAAGTTCCTGTTCTGGTCGAAGGCGGCTGCAGGCGAGTTGTACTGTAAGTGGCTGACACCCTGCTGCAGAAATGGATACTGCTGTTGCTGATTGTATACAGAGGGCAAGGTTCCTACTAAAAGTTGCTGGTCCAGACCTCCGTACTGGTATTGGTATGGCTGGTGGTTCGGCTTGCGGACAGCGTCACCTGAACGCGGGACCTGACGATATTTGTTATTTGGCGAGCCTGTGGCACATGGAGGGGATGGGTCGAGTTTTGGCTCCGACTCTGGTCCTGGGGTACTCACGGCCTTGGAGCTGAAGCTCATTTCCGAAGAAATATGTCGAGGCTTTGGTGGGGCTTGGAAGGCAGGGAGATAGGCAATACCTGTACGTCCTTTCACCAGCTCCGTCTTTTGCAGCTGAGCAGTGCTTGGCTGTGCAACTTTTGGTGGTGCTTTAGCGAACGGAGTTGAAGTGGTGGTCGTAGACGTAACATCATTGTTTTCGTCGTCATCAGGTGGAATGGGACCCACGAACGGGGTGGTGACGATAAGAGGCGGAGTGTAGCTTGTGTTGAGCTTTCCAGAATTGTTGCTCTCATCAACGCTTGGGCCTGGCCCTCCGTCAAAAGGCGTTGTGTCTGCAATTTGTCCTGCATCTTCTCCGCTGTGAAACTCTTGACTCGTGATTCTAGAATTGTAGCGAGATTGGAGAGCATTTTTGGTGGTTGAGACACATTCGTATGTTCCCGTATCTCGAGAACAATTCGGAATGGTGAAGTACGGTTCGGCAGATGCACTATCGAGACCAGGGTGGTATTGCAGCGAAGCTTGCTGGAAAATTTGGCCTCTTGTTCCCGTCGCTGGTGCTTTGTTGATTCCAGCTCCATCTCTCTTCTTCTGCAAATTCTGCGAAAGAGGTCAGCATACTCGAAAACGCAAACGAGATTGAGGAGAGAGCACTGACATGTTGAACCTCAACATCAGCACCACTCCACTTGACACCCAAACATAGCTCGCCGACCATTTTCTCGTAGCCGTAGAGGCAGTCGAGCAAGGTCCATGGTCCCTTTTCGTCACTGGTACTGTCTACGCCAGCTTTGCTAACACCGTCACTGACAGATTTGGTAAAGCGATACCACCATCCGCCGTCAGACAGCGTGAATCCTTGTCCTTGAACATATTGGTGCGGAAGATTCTCCAGCTTATGAGCGACAGAGCCAGAGAGAGCGTTGAGCAGTGAAAGAAACGTGGGGTAGCTCGTCGTCACTGGGGTAAAGGTGTGGGACACCGCGATAGCGGCTGAAAAGTCGATGAAGGCCACATGAACGGGATCTCCCCGTGGCTCAGTAGGAGGGCCCATTTCCGACACTGTTGTCACCGTGAAAGTCTAGACACCGGGGAGTGTGAGCACTAAGGTTGTTGAAGTTGCTTGAGCAATGAACAATTGTCTTGAAAGAGGAATGGAAGCAAAGTTTTGAATGACAGGCTAGTGAAATTTCGAATCTGCAAGCTCAGCTGAAGTGTTCATAGTATCAATCATATGGAAAGCTCAAACTCCAGTGTTCAGGCTGGTCGTGTTTACATGGCTTGTGCGTGGGCGAAGTTCGGTGACGAATACAATAGTCCAAATGTTCAGATTGAGGTGGCTCTGGTCTGTAGGTCTGCATGACTATCGTCGTATTCTCACAGATCCCGGATATGCAGTCTTGATATATGCACAGTATGGTGGAGATGTAAATGCACACAGCGGCGACTTCGCTCCGATAACGACTTCACTGCATTTTCACTAGAATACATGGCCATGGGTCAAGAAGTGAATCTAAGAGGAGATTTACTGCGGCAGGTGAATGGCTTCAAGCTGCCACAGTGATCCTTAAGCCAGGTTTGGATGTTTCCTCAAAGTCCAGCGGTGCAATGGCGTCAATGAAGCCTTCATGGGTTGTTAAGCTTAGCAGCTGCTCGTATGCGGACGGAAATCGTTTCAATGAGCGAGTCGGCGTCTTTGACAGCGGCAGGCTGATAAATCTGAATGCCGTAGTACAAATGAATCGAAACTCTGGGTCGTCCTCAGTCGGTAGGTGCGATGTGCAAGGACTCATCGTTTGCATATTGACAATGACATTCGCTTCGGTCCACCATTCATCACAAATTGAAGAGAGATCACAGTCGACAAAGGATAGGAAGCTCCAGCAGCAGGTCTTTTCACATGATGGTACTGGATGACTCGATCGAAGGCATCAATATAGTCCTCACAAAGAGCGATTCCATCACCTTTGGGACAGGTCTTGTTGCCTGCAAGATATATCCAGACGTGTTCTGTGGGGTACTCGGCTGTCCCATCTGGGTAGAGACGAAGTTGCTGCCCCCAAGTCCAAGATCTCAGTTGGACGATATCTGGAAAGAGTGGCTTCAACCGATCATTCCACGATGGAGGCTTTTCGGCAATTTCGGAGAGGCCCATTTGAGACCAAGATTGGTACATGCTGTCAAGACTTTCAATGCGATCGAGTTCCTCAAAGTAAGCAACTTCACGCCGGAATGCTAAGATCTCTCTAATGAATCCAACTACCCAAATAGCGGCAAAGGACAGAAGGAGAATGAAGAGCCCCACGCAAGTGCGTTTGGGAGATGGGAGTCGAGCACGGCGGAAAAATGACCTGGCCATTTCTGGGCTACCTGAAGTAATACCGGATCGTGAAGGAGACTTGGAATTCAAAACCTAAGTGACAGGATTCCTAGCGTCGGCTGCCTTGCATTCGCTCTCTCTCTAATCTGAGCAGAAAGCGAAAGATGAAATCAAGTAAAACTTTGCAAGCTCGGAATTGCCATCAAAACTCAAAGACAATAATTCATTTGAACAATGGACAGTTAAGGTCGAGTCCCAAAGGAAGGCGTTTGTTTTCACAGCAGCTTAGATCCAACAAGTTTTCAACGTACTCGGACAGGAAAAGCGCTAACATAAGCCGAGCTAAACGCGGGCGGTGGCTCGAGCTTCTGCTTCAGCTTGCCGAGCCCTTCCCAGTTTTCCAATAGTTGCCTCCGCGACCGCTCTTTCCATGACAGGGGAGCAACGGTTGCTCTGCGACCCGACAATGATGAAACTCCCACGACCTAGATAAGGATTGAGCGACTGCAAATTCCACATCGTAGCATTCAGACCCTCCTCATTCTGCATACACACCATCACGTCAATTCATAACGTCAAGAAGATCCGCATTGTGGTGCCTGGACTAGCAGGAAAATCGGTGCGGGTCTGGTGACGATAAGGCTTACAACCCTTGCAGGTCAAAGCCGGGTCAAGGAAGGGCCTCGTTGGCAGTGCTGAGTGACGTAACCCCGCCCTGTTACTCATTCCCAAGCTTCCGAGCCGCACCACTCCCCTCTCATAAACCAACGCAACCTCCTCTCATTCCCGCCATCATTCTTCTGCCCGCTCGACGAGACTCCAAGCCAGCCACATCTTCCGCTACCACTTTCGCGAGCTCAACCAAGCTTATTGCAGCCCCCTACCAAAAGCTTCCTCTCTCCAGTTCTAAACAACCGCCATCATGGTCGAGGTGGTGAATTTGGGCCTGCGAGTCCTTGAGGTCCGTTCTGAGCGTTAACTGAGTCGCGCGAACGTCTACTGACTCATCTCCAGTTTCTGTGGACCCTGATCATCATGGCGCTCACAGGAAACATCATTGCGGATGCAATCGCAGGCAACCCTTCCTCCATAAACTACACAATGTTTGTGGCGGTCTTCTCCATGTTATGCCTCTTCTACTTGATCCTGGTCGCATTCAAGGAAGATTTCGCCATCCATCCATTGATACCTGTGATCCTCGACGCCCTCAACACCTTATTCTTCTTTGCTGCAGGAGTTGCACTGGCCGCCAGGCTCCATGTCCACAGCTGCAGTAACCAGGTACGTGCGACCCTATTCGCCCGCCTTCATCAGTAACTGATGCTCTATCATAGCACTACCTAAAGACCAACGAGATCACCAACGGTGCTGTGAACAAGGGAAAGCGCTGTCGGGAGGCTCAGGCAGTGACTGCCTTCCTCTGGTTCGGCTTTGCGACCTACACAGCCTCTCTATTCTTCTCTTTCCTTAGCGCTCGCAGTGGCGGCTCCAACTTCCGAAGCGCCGGTATCAGGAAAGGTGGGCCAGTAATGTCTCAGGTCTAGGTCAGCGGCATAACCCATGACGCTAACTGCGACTATTGTGCTGAATTCAAGCTGACACAGTATCTAGTGGGACTGGGACGGTAATAGCCAAGAGGGACACTATGAGATGCTCGAGTCTTAGTCTGGTATGGAAGTGCAGGGTAATGTAGTCGTGATGATCAGCGCATATCCGGGCGTTCAGCGGAAAAAGAGTACATGGAACCTACTGATTGGATTTTCCGAGCCCAAGAAATGAGCACCCGACCAATAATTATGTATGATACGTAGCATAGCCAATGAAATCGAATTAACGTCTTACTCAGACTTTTTGCATTGGGGTTGATAGGACCACAAAACGTTCGCCTGCGTTCCTCGACTCAGCCTCTTCCCAGAACAACCAAATCCACCCAAAAACCCACACGGCCCAAGCTTCGCTTCCCTGAGAAAGTTGCCGACATATGCACCGGAGGCGTGTCTAAGCGACGTCTCTACCATAGCCTGATCGATGGATATTAGGGGCATGGGAACTCATGTATCCCTATTAGGTAATATCTACAGCTATACAGCTATCCGGGGTATACTCTGAGATCAATCTCGCTACCGCTACCGACTTCTCCAGCTCCTCTACGATCACCTCATGCGTGCGTCTCATAGACATACATTTCATAGACATAACTTCATGAGCGTGCATCTGACGGGCGTGCACCTCACAAGCGTACACCTCACAGGCGTACACCTCACAGGCATGCACCTCACAGGCGTGCACCTCACAGGCATGCACCTCACAGGCGTGCATCTCATAGGCGTGCATATCACAGGCGTGTATCTCACAGGCGTGCATCTCATAGGCGTGTACCTTATGGGCGTGCACCTTATGGGCGTGTACCTCATAGGCGTGTACCTCATGGGCGTGCACCTCATGGGCGTGTACCTTATGGGCGTGCACCTTATGGGCGTGTACCTCATGGGCGTGCACCTTATGGGCCTGCACCTCATGGGCGTGTACCTCATAGGGGTGTACCTCATGCGCGTGTACCTCATGGGTGTATTCCGCATAAACGTGCATCTCAGGGGTGCACCTCATGGGCGTCTAGCTCACGGGCGTTCACCTCATGGCGTCTAGCTCACGGGTGTGCACCTCATAGGCGTGCGTAATCAAAGCGGAGACGTATATAGATCAATGGTGTAGGCGTAAACAGCAGGTGTTGTTGGATAATTGGTCATTTGTGATTGGGAAATTTTGAATCTGCCGTTTCTGTCATAATACCCCCACCTTAGTTCCGACCGATTAGCCACCGCACGCGGCGGGTTCTCCCTGCGGCCCTCCGCACTCGGCCATTCGGGTCACGAAGAGATTCCAGGGCGGTCTCAAACTAGGTTTCTGAGTAATAGCTCTTTAGCCATTCAGATCTCAGGCTACTGCCGAGGGTTTCGGAATTTGCGAGTGGTAAATTTGGAGGGATGGTCTCTAGATGTTGGTGCCCGACTGCAAAAATGGCACGCTTACTCGCGGCTCAAGATTTGCTTGGCAAAAATCCAAAACTTTTGGACCCGGGAAACTACGAAACGTTCCCATCCAACCTCACCTGCATCCGTGCCTCGTTGTTATTACCGGTCTTGCAGCATTTCCCAATATCTACTCTGACACGTAAACGCTCGAAAGATGCTCGGCCTACGTCTATTCTCCAGGCTCGCCCTCCCCCTTCGCCCTACCCCGCTTGCCCTCCGCACTCGCCCTGCTCTTCCTCCTCGTGCTCATCTTGCCATATCCCGATACTCTTCGGACTCTCCAGGTAAGCCTTACCCATAGAGTTATTAGAAGGTGGCATA
>Ga0335072_10002481_pt1 | contig 28623 bp, 26 predicted proteins | sample Lox_Sample_21_FD_206725 | JGI IMG/M metagenome (GOLD analysis project Ga0335072, IMG submission 206725) | Soil microbial communities from Loxahatchee National Wildlife Refuge, Florida, United States - Lox_Sample_2.1 | ecosystem: Environmental > Terrestrial > Soil > Wetlands | place: USA... | reverse complement strand
TCTGTGCTAGCAACAGACGGTGCCGTCTTGCTCTTGTCCCGACGACGTGCGCCCTCCTTCAGGACTTCCCACTTCTCCCTGTATCGACCAATGACGCCGAGGAGCTTTTCGTTCTCCCTTTCCATCTTTTCGTTTCTATGCTCGAGTCGATCCCTTTCTGCACGTTCCGTCTTAAGTAGCTCCTCTAGCTCTCGCACCCTAGCATCTTCGTCCGCTGTCTCAGCTGCAGCTGGGCCGCGAGCCGACCGTAAGCTTTGCGAAAATGCCAACGACTGAGCTTGAGCGCTAGCCTCCCACATCTGCAATCTGCGACTCTGGGTATCAAGAATCTGTCGAAGTGCAGTATTCTCGAGTTCAAGTTCCTCCATGGTCTTCCCGCCAGCACTTTTGATATCCTTCCGAGCCTTCTCACGTAGACTACCACGTATTGAGCGCGGCGATGGAGGGCCAGGAGTTTCTCGAGCATCCACGAACTCTTCCGCGTCTTCTTCGATTGTCTCTGGAATATGGGTATCATGGCCTCCTCGACCCGTTATTATGTTCGCGTACGTAGCTGTGCCACCGGTTGGCTGAACCCAGTAGAAACTATCTTGCACTCCAAATCCCGCTCCACCATCTTCCCGTAAGACGCGCAACGCGGCTTTGGAGTATATTTTATCCAGACTTGGCTCGTCGGAAGCTGGAACGCGGTTCTTGTCTGATTTCTGTGCGGCCTTTTCCGCCTCCTGTTGCTCTTGGGTGGTCAACGGCAATCCAGCGAAAGCGAGCGGTGCAGAGAGTTTAGAGAATAGCCCTTCAAAGGTTGAAAAGAACCGATTGAAAGACTCATCCTTAGGCTGGGCGTCACTTCTCTTCTCTTTGGCCAATGAAGTGTTTCGTGAGCCTTCAATCGTAGCATTTACTTCGTTGGTCCGTGGAAAACTGCGTCCTTCGGCGTGTTGAGCAGTCACTTGCGGCAAAGAAGGGAGGGTCCGACGTTGCACAGAAGGCTTTCCTCGTGCTGTAGCAAGGTTGCTTGCTATCGAAGAAGAGAGGTCACGATGAGGGCGTCGGATGCGCGCTGGAGACGCTGATTTGGTCTTTTCTGTCGCCTTGTCGCCTTTTGGCACCGGAGCAGATGGATCCGCCGCAGTCCCCTCACTCTTTCCGCTTTCATCTGATGGAGCATTTGGAAGTGCGGGAACGGCGCTGGACCGTATGATCTTTGCTAGGCGACGATGATGTTCTTCGAGGAGGGTTAGGATTCGTAGAGCCTGAAACAAGTTTAGAAGAAGGGTTCCAAATCGAGAAAATAGCTTCTGAGATGTACCTCTGGGCTTTTGGTACCGTCTTTGGCATGTGCAAACTCGCCAGCAGCGAGCTGGTGCTCCTGAAGAGCTAGTCTGGGGTTCGAGTTCTGAGTCTCTAGTACTGCTTTCCGAGCGTGCGCGTGGGCCTATTTCAAAGTATATGAGTATCACAACGCAGCGAACAAAATTATGAAATCTTACCAGGCTCAGAGGTGCATTGTCCATGGCCAGGACGGCGTGTGTGGGGACAGGAGGAGGTACAGTGTTGTTGGATACTGGTCGTTGATGGGGAAGTTGCAAGCAAATGGGATAATTAGTTTGCCCTATGTCATACCTCCTTCGCCGACCATCACAGGTTCGACGAATACGAGCGATTCTCAGTCACAGTCGGGCGTACAAGGGCTGCCTGCCTGCATCAGCCAAACCGAGCTTGTCCCTTTTGCATCGCAACTTCAGCCCTTCAGCTGCTCCAGCTGAGCAAGATCCCTACTTCAACCCCTCTCCGCCTTTCTTTGATTCCAATGGCCTTACATTAATTTCGCTCCATGGCGACCGCCGTGGAACCTTCTACTCGATCAAAGCTCGGCAGTGTGCTGAGGAGTCGCAAGAAAGGACCGTCAGCTGAGAACAGCGACCGCGAGGAGAACTCATCGACGACGACGAGCGAGAGACGCAACTCACTGGACGGACCTGCCAGCAAAGGCCCCGGTAGCAGTCGTCCTCCCAGTCGCCGTAGCAGCGAGTCCAGTAGTCGCAATCGCAGGCTGTCCGTTCTTCTCAAGCGGCGCAAGAAACAACCCGGCGTCGAAGGAGGTGCCCAGTCTTCACAGCCAGACGACGGCCTCACGCACATCCAGACGGGCAGTTCAAGCAACAATGATCTCGGACTAGACGACAATGCCTCTGGTAGCTTTTTAACGGAGGATTCTGAAGAACCGTGAGTTTTGGCCCCTTGTTCCCTACTGCTACTTCCCCTGCTCTCCCAAAAGAGTGTGGGGCTGCCAAAACGCGGCTCTCTCTCTCTGCAACGTCATCCCAAAAGCGATTCGACCGCCATTTTGAGGGTAATGCCAAGTAGATGGCGATGTCTGTATATACTTCTACTTTGACCTATATTTGTCATCGATTGTTGTTCAATTTAGTTGCATCATGCACATAAAGTACTTACGTCTCCTGATCGTAGACGACCTTCCCGACCTCCTCTCTCTCCTCACCACTCACATACAGGATACTTGACCCTCTCTTCGCCTTCTATACAAGCAGAGCTAGTCGACACTGACAACGCCGTTCCTCCGGTGCCTCCTCTCCCTGACCTCTCACAAGTCAACATACTCTCCAAATCGCAGACCCTTGAGGCTCCTCCCTCGGCGCGTCGCAGTCCTTCTCCTGCTGGTCGTCTCAGAGAAGCTTTCGCTCCTATACGAAAAATATCCTCATCAAATCTAAGAGAATCAAGTCCTGCAAGCTCGCTCGCGCTGCCTGTGGACGGTGAAACCTCTGGGAAGTTGAAAAACTTGATTTCGCGAGGAAGAAGAGGAAGCACTAGCTCTCGGAGAAATTCAAGGATTCGTGACGATACTACAAACCCTCAAGCAGATCCCGAGAAGGTTCCGGAGACCAAGAAGTCCGCCGTACCTCCTCCTATTATTACTACCCAGCCTAGCACTCCTACTCGCGATCTATTTGGTGGTCCAACTACAGTCGTTACTCCTCCGACTCCCACAGGAACGCGGGAAGAGGATCAAAGTACACCAACTCCTAAAGCCAAAAAGGACGAGTCAAGCGATTCGGACCGTTCAGGTGCAAAACCGGCGACTGCTTCGCCTCAGTCGCAGAGCCACTCAAGAACCAAAAGCGGCGGATCTGGTCCAAGCAAGCTGTCAAACGCGATTTCACTGCCATTGACACCAGCTTTAGAAGAAGTGAATACCCCAGGTGGCACCTTAGTGGCACCATCTTCTACAACCGGATTTTTCTCGTCTATGTTCTCTGCCGCCCAGAGCGCCGCTTCATCAATATCGAACACAATATCCTTACCAGCATCGGCAAAGCTAACCAAAGGTAGCGCTGCCGTTGTGGGTGAGTCGGAAACTGCAAGTGCTCTCGGAGCTGAGAGTGCTGAATCCGACGACGCTACTGGTGACCACGCCGTTGGACAAAACCAAAAACGACAGCTGGCTGTGGAAACCTTGGGTTCAGGAAATCTCAGCTTGAGCCACCTCGGCATTACTGACAGCAAGGAAACCCGTCCGATGAGTTCAAGGACTGATGGTCCTGAGCTTCCACAAGTCGCCGCTCTTCGAAAAGATGAAGGTGCTCCAAAAACCGAAGACGATTCAACTGCCAGGGCAGTCTCGGTTGCCTATAGCGAGAAGACTAATGGAGAGAAATCTGTACCTCCTTCCGTCATATCAGCGCCGAGTGATCAGTTCAAGGTCGCTCACCCGGACGAGCAGACTCCTGTTAAGTCACTTCAGGAACCAGAAAATGGTAGCATCAGGCGTGCAGGCAGCGTGAGAAGCCGGCTGAGTGGAAGCCGACGAAGACGAACTCGAGGCAGCTCAGGAACTACGGCCACGACAGCAACCGTTCAAGCCAATGGCGTCCAACGACCGCAAGGATTTGCTGTTGCCAATCCGAAACGTAACAGAGACTTCCACAATCTGTTCAAAAGCGTTCCAGATGACGATCTCCTCATTGAAGACTACAGCGCGGCTCTCCAGCGCGAAATCCTCCTACACGGACGACTCTACGTCTCCGAAGGACACATCTGCTTTTCCAGTAACATTCTTGGCTGGGTCACAAACCTGGTAATCAGCTTCGACGAGGTTATTTCTGTTGAGAAGAAAAGCACCGCTGTTATTTTCCAAAATGGCATCGTCATCTCGACGATGCATGCACGAAACGTTTTCGCCAGCCTATTGAACCGAGATGCAACGTACGAACTCATCATTTCTATGTGGAAGATCACACATCCGAACCTCAGGAGCACATTGAACGGCAATGCCGTTGAAGGTGGTGGCACTGGCGACAAGACTGAAAAGGCTGAATCCGTTGCCGATGGAGACTCAGCATCTGAAGAGCTTTACGATGAGGATGAGACCACGGAAGACGATGGCGACGGCAACAAAAGCATGGAGGCTGTTGGAAATGAAAGTATAACTGGGAGCGATGCCGGTGAAGCCGTCAAAGCAGTGAGTCGGAAAGTTTCAGCCGCTGTAGGTGGAGCGGTAAGCAATGGCATTGCGAAGGTAGTGGAGACTGCAGAGCCAGCAATCGCGGGAGCCGCTGTGACAATTGACTTCCCTGGACCGCCCACCCATGAAACAACCGACTGCGGTGATGGCCCAAATCATCACGAGAAACCGCTCATGGACGCAACAATTCCAGCTCCACTTGGGAAAATCTACACCTTGATGTTTGGACCTGCCTCAGGCACTTTCATGCGGAAGTGGCTCACTGAAGATCAGAAATCGTTAAATGTGCAACTGGAAGATGACAAGAAGGGTCTAGGACCAGACAAGAAAGAAATGTCGTATTCTTACATCAAGCCGCTTGGTGGAAGTGGATTTGCCCCAAAGCAAACGACTTGCATCATCAACATGACTTTGGAGCAGTTTGATTTGGAAAAAGCCGTTACTGTCGCCTGTTCGACTCAAAATCCCGATGTACCAAGCGGAAACTCCTTTACAGTCAAGACTAGATACTGCTTGATGTGGGGGCCTTCGAATTCCACGCGGTTGATAATGAACTATACCATTGAATGGACCAACAAAAGTTGGCTGAAGGGTACGTGTTGGGAGACTCATCCTGTTCATATATTCCACGGATGCACGGTACTAATCCAGGTACAGGACCCATCGAAAAGGGTACAGCAGAGGGACAGTTGCAATACGCTAAAGACCTTGTCGCCTCCCTCAAAGTTGCTGTCAGTGCTAAATCTGCTCTCAAACCGGGAGTCAAAGGTAAAATTCGTGGGGCAAAGCGAAGGCACGAGACCAGCGACGCTGGGATTGCGCAGGAGGATCAGGAACTGGTTGGGTCGTCAAGTGCCAAGTCAGGACAACAGAGCTGGGGCATCTTTGAGCCTCTTCACGGCCCAATTGGAGCTTTTGTTACCATTGGTGTTTTACTTGCTGTCATCGCATATCTGCTCTGGAGACAGCCTAGGGTACCATACGGCGGACTTTCAGACCCCTATCGAAGTGCTCGGTATGAGCGAATTTGGGCAAGTGAAGAGAACGAATTATGGACGTGGCTTGAGGAACGAGTGGGCCTGGAGAACTCTGCGCCCGCTTTCGTCCCTTCGAGGCTCGAAGAAAAGAGCAGAAAAGATCGCATCTTTGAACGAAGTGCAAAAGACATGCAGCGCAAGCTATCCAACGAAAAGATGACCGAGAGGCAAGTCATTGAGGCTATTGACGTTACACGACAAAGGCTGGAGGTTTTGGAGCATGCAATTCGCCGAAGTCAGCCATCTCCTTCAGCCGAAGTCTCAACGCATGAAGTCGGTGACACGCAGACGGCACAGCCTGTATGATTACGTTTGGTGTGAATAGGTACTTTCGCATACCCTTAAGAAAAGCGCTAACTAAATCCTTCATTATCTGAACTCTTCCGTGCTCTTTCGCACCTTAAATACTTTATAGTGGCCAGAGACTCGCGAATCATAACTCTCTAGCTTTTGTCCAACATCCCAAGGAATCAGTTCTCAAATGAGGCACATCTATGAATGTCAATTTAGAGTTTGAACACAGTTGGTTAGCCGCCGTTAACGATAGGTATTCCAGCGCATTCACAAACGACGAGTTCTCGAAATAATTGCTTCTACCACAGAAGGCTCAACGCGGACCATCACGGCTCGAATGGACTAGACATTGTGATAGTAGCAACTCCCGCTCACTTTTACTCACAGTCTTCTCAACACTCGCAAGCAATGCTCATGGATACACTTCCACAGTATTCGGGGATCGATGTGAATTCCGTAATAGTTGGAAAGCCGAGCGGTGCTCAGACGTAGGAATTTGTGACATTGCCCAGCGCAGCTTCAAGATATACACACGAAAGTATAGCGAGCCCAGGAGGGACAAATCTTGTCGTAATAGGTGTTCCAGTAAATTCTCATAAGACAAACACTGCAACTCTTGCGACTACAGTCAGTCCTTTCAAATCGAACCGAGCCTTGGCATCGACCGAAATTCGTTGACACAGTTGTAATCGAGAAGGATGCATTCCTCAAACAACAACAACGCTACTTTTGACCACAGAAACCCATGGATCCGCAAGACATATGATCAGCGTTCTGCCTGGTTCGTCAAGTCACAGTGTTATCCTTAGCAGTACTGCCATTCCACAGATTAGCAGCTCAACAATACATGCCCCTGGACATTCAGTCTCCACTTCCACATGGAGTGACAGTTCAATCGATACTGTCATCACTGGAGTCAGTAATCCGCAAATGACAATCATAACAACAGTACCAATAGGCTCACCAGGAACCACTTACACTTTTGCTGGAAGCTTGGTGGATATAGTCATCATCGTCAATAGCAACATTGGTCCTCAGAAGACATTGTCAACATTCGCACCACCAAGAAGACTAGAGTATACTACAGTCTTCGGTAGCAATGGAATCGATACTGTCATCACAGCTACTAGCTCTCCCCAACCCACTCACACGTCGTCAACAATTCCGAAAAAAGTAGAACATTCCTATACATGGACAGCTCGACTATCCTCTGCACCAGAGTTCGTGGCCATCTCAACAATTAATCCTCCTGGTCAACCTGGATTCGCCTTAACGTACCCAGGAACTCCATATGAGACCATCATCGCAGTTCTCAGCGGCTCCCATCCCACAACAGCGCTCTTGACCTTAGCAAGCAACGCATACACCTTTACTTTCTAGGGAGAGTATACAGACACGGTGGTTATAGCTAAGGCAGCGGCAGCGGCGACAAAATGCCCATAACGACGATTGCTCCGGCTCTAAGCCACGGAGTTATTTCGGCAGTTCCAACAAACCCGATTCTTCCCACGTTCAAGCCTAGCGATGGCGGTATCATCTCGTGCCCTCAATATAACAACTTGGAGCAAACGCTGCCTGATGGATCTAAATGGGCTATCAAATGCTACACGGGATTCTACGATGCAGACATAACGAATCTCTATACAATCTCTGCGGACGCATGCGTACAGACCTGTGAAAGGTTCGAAAATTGTCAGGCGGCCGTGTGGGAGCCGCACTCGAACAATGGCCGTTGCTACTTGAAGCACGATATCGGCAAGGAAAGCAGGAATAACAGCCTCATCGGGTTCAGCAAATACCCGAAACTAACAACAGTGATTGTACCAACCTCAATTCCTCATACTCAGCAACACACGTACACAGACGCACATATTACTGGAATTTTGAAAATTACATCGGTGATTCCAGGCTCTCACACACACACTACAACGACCGCGAAGGGGACAACGGCAAAGGGAACGACGGCAAAGGGGACAACGGCAAAGGGAACAACAGCAAAGGGAACAACCGCGAAAGGAACAACGGCAAAGGGGACAACTGCGAAAGGGACAACGGCAAAGCTTGCAACGGCAAAGGGGACAACTGCAAAGCCAACAACTGCAAAGGGGACAACCATAAAAGGGATAACTGTAAAGCCGGTAACCGTAAAGCCGACAACCGCAAAAGGGACAACCGCGAAAGGGACAACAGCAAAGCCAACAACAGCAAAGCCAACAACCGTAAAGGGGACAACCGTAAAAGGGACAACTGTGAAGCCGATAACCGTAAAGCCAATAACCGCAAAGCCGACAACCCTCAGTATTGTTCCCAAGCCATATGTAGCTTGCGGCTCGCTTAACCATCATGGCAACACATTCCATCTCCGCTCCCACGTATTGTTTGGAGAGCCGAAGTTTGAGAATCTCTACGTACAAGCGATACATCCAAGTAAGGGCCATGAAAACGTCAAGGATCGACTCAGTCACCACACTGCGACAGGCGCACCGCCAACGGTTCCGATCCTCGACCACAACCGCACCACGGCGGCAGAATTCTACTACGACTCCAGCACGTCGTCGATCGCGGTCTGGCACGGAGGCTGCGACTTCTCCGGGCTGGCAATACACGTGGACAACGACATGAACGCGCGGTCGCCCGTCTCCATCTCGGACCAGGTCGGCACGGCGCGCATGAGCATCGCGTGGGGCGACCTGCACTGGCTGAACGACCGCTTCGGCAGTTGGCTGGTCTGCATCAATGCCAGCACCGGTGCCCACGAGCTGTACTGGTGGGATGTGATCACGAACATGGGGATCGACACGAGCGTTTGCGCAAAGGTGCAGCTGCTAACCGAGATCTTGTAAAGCTCTGGGCACATCCGTGTATGTGTATGGTCTTCCTATCGTCGTATTTACGAGTGGTCTCGCTATCGACGGATCTGGTGAATAGATGGGCCAAGGAAAGGACTTGTTCCCTCGAATACCGTTTGGAAAACTATACACGCAGACAATGTTTTGTGAATGTAATTAGGTACTCGTAATAATATAATGGTGTTTGTTTTGTATTGCGGGCATTGCGAACATAATAATTGAAATGGTCGTATTAGGACATATTGAGTATGTTTGACGCTTCAGCACCAAGTGTCATCTTGGGCCAGTTGATGGTTCCATTGAAGTTCGACAGTATTTGGATGTCCCGTGATGGCGTGAAATGGAAGATAGTTCTGGTCAGCACTGTCCCAATCGTCGGAAATCAATGCGTTAATTATGGAATAACGCGTGGCTACGGTGAATCTGTTCAGCATAGCGTAGCAAATGGCAGTCCGAAGCTCGAGCTTCAGCTCCTCATCAGTTCATGCACGAGGCTTTCCGCTAAATTATCCCTTTTCTCCTTGCAGAGCCAATAGCGAAGCCATAGGCCTTCCCTTTGAGCTGCTGTAGAACTAGTCGATGTTGCACTGCGCTGACAATGAACGCAGGATTTTCGTATCAAAGGAGAGATCCAGCTGTACGTATTCTGGCCAAGCGATGTCAGCGCGTAAGATTGGTAAACAAAACATTCTTCGTGCACATTTGGAAAACGCATGCGATACGGGTAGAGTATGGACTGTGCGTTGTCTTGAAAACTATCGGAGGTTGGAAGTGTCCTCGTCACTGAGCCGCAAAACGGAGCACTTCTACCATATGTCGCTTTCAAGTCGGTTCCCGGCTGCGTGTCATCATTAAGGCGCTTCCATATTCCTGCACCATCGGGTTGAGAGTGCGTTAGTCTGCGAGTGTTTTGGTTTTATAACCCGCATCCCAGTCAAAGAGAGCAGACATCCCTGTTCGCGTTCTCCCCACCCAAAACGCCGCCTCAAAACACAACTTACATTTCCTGACGCCCACCTCGCATTTTGTGTCAGTCACGCCTTGAGTCAATCTTCTCATTCAAGGGTTGACGTAGTGGTCAAGTTCCTTCGCCCATCACCTTTCGCCCTCCCTTTTCAGGTCTAGGTCAGCCAGTGCTGCTATCAACTCCTCACGACATCGTATCGCGCTTGACGCGCCCCTTTCAACACCTCCTTCGTTCGAAATCGTTCGCCTACGCCGCGTCCTGATGTCTGCGTAATGTCTACGGCGGCGAATCCTTCCGCCGGTGCGCTGCCGGTCGACGGGACCACAGAATTGGGGGATCCCTTCATATCATCGCCGACTCATGATATTTCACGCCACCGATACTCCGGCCTCGACGCGCAGTACACGTCTCTCTATTCCAATGGATCACCGGCACAGGCGAAGAGGGCCTTGGAGGCCTACATGGCAGAGACTGAGCGACGGTTACAAGAGGCATCAAGACTAGGCGCCGTCCTGCTCAAGCAGAAGAAGGATCTGGGCGACCGGCTGAACGAGGTTAACGCTTACGAGCAGGAAGATGAAGTCACTCCAGAGCTTAGGCAAAAGCTGCAAGAGCTGGAGAAGGAAGTCAACGATATTTCCAGGGAGACTACTCGCGCGTTCCTTGCCAAGTCAAGAATCCCGAGCGCTGAGTCTTCTGATCTCTCTGTGCTTTCAAGCGATGCCCAAGCCTCACCCTCGAAGATTCATCCGCCATCCTCGCGCAAGCAACGTAATCAACCACAGGGCCGCATGAACGATATCAAGCTGGCAACCGAAATTAGCACCTCTCTGTTGAACCAGATTCGCGACTTGCAAGCTGCTTATGCAGAGAAAGACGAGGCCCTCAAAGCAGCCACTGATAGCCAGTCAAAGCTGGAATTGGATATCCAAGGGTTGAAGCAAAAGGTTCGGGCCATGGATGAGAGCGAGCAGCGATACAAAGACGAGAATTGGGATCTTGAAAGGCAGCTTCACGACCTGACTGCATCTCAAAAAGAAGCTGTGGACCGGGAGCAACGGTTGGCACAGCATCTGAACGTCGCACGTTCTGAGAAAGCAACCGTTCTTCGCGACTTTGAGGAACTGAAGCAAGCTCACGGTAAGCTGAATGAGGATCACGTAGCGATTCGAAAACAGCACGAAGCCGAGCTTTCTTCATTGAAGCGCGACAATTCTCTTAACGAGAGCGAGCGCGACGACATGCAACGTAAAATTGAGGAACTTACTTCCCAGAACAAGGAACTTGCAAAAGCTGTGCACTACCGTCTCACCAGTGGCCAGTTCGCGGCACCCGCTGAGCAATATGATGACGACGAGGATATTGCCGATGGTCGCATTACGCCAGACAACTCTCCTCCTGGATCTCCTACGAAAGCTACTCCACGACATGGTGGGCTCGAGAGTGAGACACTTAAAAGCTCTCTCCATCACGCTCAGCGCATGATACAGAACTTGAAGAACAACATTCATCGTGAGAAGACAGAAAAGCTTGAACTGAAGCGCCTACTTCAAGATGCTAGAGACGAATTAGAATCACGTCGCGGTCAAGGCGGTGCTGACTCTGGCAAGAAGCGTAAGACGAACAAAGAACAAGATCTCTTGAAAAAATCAGTTCAGCTATCTAAACTCGGTGTTGCGCGAAACAGCAGAGAAGATATCATCCTTAACGATCCTGACTGGGAAGACCACGATGAGGCTGAGACGCCGAGCAAGCCGCGGGCCGTAGTTCTACCCATGGCTGATGCTGCCACCGGAGTAGAGCAGTCTAGCTCGAACTATGGCACTGATGCCTATGCTACTGCTACCGAACATTCGGACGCCTTTGAGACTGCCAATGAGCGAGAGTCAGCGACTGATACCGATGCATTTCACACAGGCGTTGAAACCCTTGATGGTGACAGCACTGATGATCTGACGGAGACTGAAGATGGTCCTTCCAAGCAATCTGCCATCAGTAAGAAGCGCTCGGCCAATCGTCTCTCGTTCCAAAGCACTGCATCAACTTCTGGTGATGAGTACGATCTTACGCCTTCCACCATCCGAACTCCGACTCAAGCCGATCAACCGAGGTACAAGATCAAAGTCAACCGCGGCAGCTTCCGCAAGTCTTCTGCGCGACCTGAGAGCTTGCTGAGTAGCAGTCCCGCATATCGTGATTCTCCTGCTAGTGTTACCAGTGCAACCAGTAACGGAAGTGCGGCTCCAGCTGGTCAAAGCCTCTTCGCGGAACTTGGTAATCTCAGTGACGTAGAAACAGAGCCCAGTACTCCACGAAGCACGAACATGCTTTCTCCGGGGTCTTCACCAGAACTGATCAGGAAGAGCCCGGCTCCGAGCTCTCTTCGCAACACTACATCTGCTGAGGAAAAACCTGCCATGGTGGACGCTGGGACCATGACGGAGCAAGTTGAGCAGCAGAAGGGCTTGCTTTGGAGTGCTCCCGCAATGCTTGGAGCTGCGATTGCAGGTGGAATTGGCTTTGGCCTTTCTCATGGGTCGAATGCCGGCCATGCCAATGCAAGCGGTGTGCAAGAGGAATCTGAACCTACAACTGCTGTCGAACTTCGCCCAGAGTCTACTCTTCTCGGGGAATATTGGACTAATGCTGACCAAACGACTGCTGATTCCAAGGCAGCTCCGAATAAGCTCTCTGGTCCTGGACTTGCCCTGTCCCCAATTACGACACAACATACAACTCCAGTCAAAGCCACTCCAGAGCCTGCCATTGAACTTGCCGAGCCAGAACCTCCCACACTCGCATTCTCCTCTGTTATGTCGGAACATACCGAGCCTGTGGCAGCACTTCCGAAAGAACCCGAGCCAAAGGTCGAGGTTCCACCCGTTGCACTCACCATGGCGCCAATGACCTTTGAAGCGACCGAGCCAGTTGATCCTCCGAGACCCTCAACGGCGAAACGGATTAGCCAAATCAGCCAAACCGAGAACTCTCACGCTCCTACTCCTACGAAGGCTTCCAGTGGTTTCTTTGGCAATGTCTTCAAGCGGAATCGATCTTCCAAGGACGTCAGCACAACTATCGTTGCAGAGGATGCCACCGCTCAGCCGATGCTAACTCCGACGGATCCAAATAAGGAGCTTACACCGGTCAAAGACGACCGACGGCCATTCCAGCCTGTGGAGCCCAATGCCATTCCTTCATCTGTTGAGAAGCCTAGAGCTCTATCACCCAAGAAACGATCTTATGAATCAACAACAGAAGGGACGCAGACTTTGCTCTCTGCCGAAGAGCTTGATCGCCTGATGAAGCCAAAGGTTGCTACGAACTCAATTGGAACAGACGCGAAGCCAATTGTGTTGTCACCGACGACGCCAGTTTTTGGTAATCTTAGCCCACGCAGAGGGCGAGAAGTAGCTGCTGAGAAGGCTCGACGACCTGGCAGTGCAGGTAGCTTGAGAAGTAGAACATCCACACCGCCGCCTCCGCTTCCATCAGAAGCAATGGAAGCAATTGCTGCGGCCCAATCGAAGGCTCCAGGTGCTGTACCAGCGGCACCAGGCTTAATGGGCCCTCCAACAATGCCTGCTTCCGCATACAACCGCAACAGCCTGACGTATCGCCCTCGTACTCCAGTTCGCGAATCCGTCACTTCGCCCACCAAGGGACAGAGTACGATTAAAGCCCCAATGAACACATACCAACCTTCTCGCAGCGGCGCCGCTTCACCTGCAACTACTCGTCGCTCTAGTGTTTCATCCTTTGCTTCCGAACTTGACCACCGATTTAACATTTCTCGTTCCGCTACTGAGATGAACGGTTTCGATATGGCAGGGACAGATCCTCGGATGATCCAAGCCATAACTCAAACCATGATCGGCGAATTCCTGTGGAAGTACACGCGTAAACCAGGACGAGAGGGCATTTCGTCTACGCGCCACCGACGTTTCTTCTGGGTTCATCCATATACACGGACGCTGTATTGGAGCGAGCAGGATCCTTCGACAGCCGGACGAGCGCAGCTGAAGGCGAAGAGCGTGGCAATCGAGGCGGTTAGAGTCGTTAGCGATGACAATCCCAGTCCACCAGGACTCCACCGGAAATCGCTAGTGGTCATCACGCCTGGGCGCACCATCAAGTTCACTGCGCCCACAGGCCAGCGTCACGAGACATGGTTCAACGCTCTGTCATACCTGTTGCTGAGGACCAACACGGAGCGCGAGGAGAATGTTGACGGCGTTACAGTCGAAGAGGTGGAAGAGTTCAATCCGTCGTGGAGGAGTAGCTCGAGGATGACAGGTCGATCAAAAGCTAGCCTGTCGAGCTACGCTAGTCGCGTCACCATGCGGACTGCAAGCCCGATCAGACACCAGCATCCGACCCTCGTACCGAAGCAATCCATCATTGCGCAGAGGGCGTCTACGCAACGGTCGCAGAGTGCGGCCCCAGCGCCTTCCGGCTCCATCTCGAGGCGGCTGAGTTCAATCAGCAGCGCGTTTAGGTCCTCGTCTGTTGTGCGAAGGTACAGTACAACACCTGGCGAGATGGAAGTTGCAGATACAACCAGTAGCGTGACAGCACATGACTCTGCAGAGGATTTGCGAGCTGTGATTGAGGCTCAGGAGCGTGAAGCTGATCGATTGGAGAATGTGAGGGCTTGTTGCGACGGTAAGCTTCATTCTATCATCACCCGAAGACTCTGAACTGACACTTGCACAGGAAAACACGACGTTGGCTCTCTCTCAAGAACATCTCGACACATGTCCTTTTCATCACGGCACTCTCATAGCAGCATCAACCACTCGAGAAGCTTGAGCCGCGATCTGTTACAAAAGAGACGTCCTGAGATGGACCCAGCGAACGTTCCGCGATAGGCGCACGATGCGCTGTCCAATCTTTTGTCTTTTTGTTTGTTTCACCTATGATTTCTTGGTTGCACTATCGCTTGGCTACGCCTACACGGATTCACAGTCTGAAAATACCATGTCCCTATCTTGGAATCTCCTTGTTTCGACCATCCTAATATCCTGCCGGGGGCGGCACTCATGACTTAGGCGTTGAAAGTGGAGGAGAACCCCATGGTAGACTGATTGGGAGAGATATATGTGATGCTAATGTTAGTGCTGCAATCGAACGTCTCTACTTAAATGATCGTTGTCTCCTTCAAAGTTCGCGGTTGGAACTAGTTTATAGGCTCCTTGTCCGGCAACATACGCTCAAGGATCGCTGCTTTGCATTCCATAACGGCACCACCATTCCCCGGATAGTGATTGTGAACTATGTTCTGCTCGAGATACTCGTCAAGTTGGATATTGTAGTATTTGCTGAGCCCAATAACGACGATTTCCAGGCCAGGAAACCCCGTTATTAGACCCATCTTGCCGTCCGCATTTCGGAAAGCTTGAAGCAAGCTGTGTGCATTCCGTTGGCTGGCGTCTCATCGCGACGGAGGCAAGTTTTGGGATATCTCCGTTCTTCCTACCTTGCAGACTTCGATGTTGAACTCGACGAATGCCGGAAACGGTGCGATGGATGTGTCCGCTCCTACCATCATGTCGGCGAGATAGCTGCGCGCATATATTCTGATACTTGGAGCGGACAATACCTAGCTCTCTTTCTCCCTGCTAGTTTTATCGGAAAGAGAGCGCGTCAAGTAGTTCATGAAGATATGCACCTATGTTGTGCATGGCAGCAACAGTTGATATCCGCGACTCTTGGCTTGGGATTAGAATGAAAACGCGTTACGGTATACAGCATTTCACTTCTCTGGAATTCGGACTCACGAATAGACAAGATCCAAAATATCCATAGAGCAAAAAGGGCTATTTCCCTTTACCCACCGGGATTACACAACTGTACCAGCCGTCAATAACTGAAGCATACTTAGAAGCCGAACTCCTCGACATGCAACATAATTCCCTGTGCACCACTTCCTTTGTGAACCGCTCTTTCATCGCTCAACTTCGCCACGGCGTTTCTAACACGACCAGTTAGACTCTTGCCACCGCACACAACAACGCACGTCTCGCCAGTCGCCGCTTCAACCGGATACCGAATGAACTCCTCGATATCGGGCCTCCCACCCTTAGCCCATTCCACTTCAGTCTTGAGCTGCGAGATATCACTGCCAACGTCTGATGAGGCGCGAGTAACGGCGGTGACCTTTGTGGAATTGCCATCATCAACGTGCTTCGAAATCGTGAGCTTATCTCCTCCACCACAGCAAGCTTGCTTCTCCTCCACCGCAGGCGCGTGGCTACAACACGACGCTTTCTCCGCTTGCTGCGGACCAGGATTGCAACACGACTCTTTCTCCGCTTGCTGCGGACCCGGATTGCAACATGACTCCTTTTCCACCTGCTGCGGACCAGGATTGCAACACGCCGGCCCACCTGGTGCCTTCTCGCCCCGCGCGCGCTCCTCCTCCGCGCCACAGCAACACGTCCCCTCCGCGCCCGTCCCGCACACGCACAGCGCGCCAGGCTCGCCATTGACGTCTCCGCCCACGGGCTCGGCATCCGCGCCAGTCACCCACACCACGACGCTCAGCAGCACGCCCACCCCAACCCGCGCCTCGCGCGTCAGCGCCCGCAGCCGCGCCAGGTAGCAGCTGCAGGCGGGGCGCTCGCGTACGCACAGCAGAAACGCGACGCGCCGCACGCAGCGCGGCGCCACGACGACGGCCTCCGCAATCGGCAGCGTGAAGCTCGCGCCGGTGGACGCGGCGACCAGCACGAGCGTGTCGAAAGCGGCCCAGTCGGGCGGCGCGCCGTACGGACCCGTCACGAACGCCCGCACCGTGGAGTGCCGCGCGGCGAGCTTATGCAGCCGCAGAGTGAAGCCGCTGTGGGTGCGCACGGCCATGGTCGCGTCGTGGGTGGTGCGGGCGCCAGGCTGCGGCGGCGGGCACGCGTTCGCCAGCGTGAAGGGGTGCGTCTCGAACGGCAGTGGCCCCACGCCCGGCATCCACAGATACACGTGCTGGCCCGGCCGCCAGCGCCAGCGCACGGCCTTCAGCGTGATGCGCGTCGTGTTGCCCGGCGCCGCGAGCAGCTCTGCTTCGTAGCCGAGCCGCGGTGCGTGGCGTGAGAGTGGTGAGGTGTTGCGGTACAGCAGCCACGCCCAGCGTGCGACCCGGTCGAACGCGATGAAGGCGATCGCGATCCACACGTAGTAGTACGCGTAGTCTGGTACGTGTGTGTGCACCAGCCAGAGGAGCACGCCGGCCGACGCCAGGTGTTGCAGCACGAAGAACTCATGGGCCATGTAGCGGAAGGGCGCGAGGCTGCTGATGTTGATCCACAGCAGGACGCACCACGAGCCCATGCCGTACTTGACCATGGGCATCATTTCGATTTCCAGCGTCAGGAAGTCGGCGCGGATCCACTCGCGCATGAAGAAGCCGCCGTGGACGGTCACGCATATCAGCAGCGTGCGCGCGGCCCAGCGGTGCGCCCAGTTGATGCGCTCGTACGACGTGCCAATCAGCCACCCCACGATCGAGACTTTGGCTGACAGAAGGATGATGAACGGAAGTTGCATGACGCAGAGCCAGGCTGCGCGGAAACCGATGCGTTCGTAGTAATAAGCATCTTTGACGATACTTCCGACGGTCAGCATTAATATGAGTACAACCCAATATATAAGAATGAGGGCAATGCGGCCCAATGATGGAGGTGTCAGCCATTGGAATCCTCGGGTGTGGATAGTGAAGATTTGCGGGTATGAGATTTCGCGCACGATAGTCAGAGCAGTGTTGTATGCCTGCGATAGCCGTGTCTTTGGTACTGTGGGTTTGCAATTTGGGTCACGACGGTTGGCTCGTTGGCTGGATTGAGTGTTAGGAGTTGTGACCCTTCTTAATTGGTAACAACATACCGCAGTATTTCGTCTACTTTTCGAAGTGTATTTGCAATTAAACCAAAACCGATGGCACCGATGATCAGATACCAGAAGATATGCGATAGATGCTCAGCGGTGGGTCTGAACATGCCGTCGTCGGCTTCATCCATCCCCATACCGCTCATATCGCCCATGTCGGACATATCCATGATGATGGTTGAGGCTGCTGGTTGCTAGCACTCGGCGGCGTTGATGGATATTTACGTAGCACAACTTGATGGAACAAAGGAGTTTGACAAATCGTTCTTTGGTGTTCACGAATATGGTGTGTGGAAGTCACAGTATCAACGCAAGAGCATGATGGGGCACAGGAGTCAACTTCCAACAAATACGAGTGGAAGGTGAATAGTAAAGTAAAGAGAAGAGGCCGAAGGAGAAAAGAAAACGCAGTGAAGAGAGAGTTTGAGCGTGAAATGTTGAAGATCGAAAGTCAAGTGCAGCACGAGCAAGTGGGAGCGGCTCCAGGCCGGGATTTACGCATCCGGAGAACGAAAATGGATGGAAGACAATTATTCTGCTCATGGCGGGTACAAGAATAAGCGACCAGTGGCAAGCTGAGCAGAAAATCACAATGGAGTGGGCGCTGAAGCAACAACGGGCCTACGACTGGACGTGAGAAACGCTGCGGGTGAGAGAATTATTCTTCCACTTCAAGAATAGCGCGTTGGGGGTGGGATGGAATCCTTGGTGGAACGTGACGGCACCCGACAACCTGCTCTTCCTTACCATCCACCCACTCATCATCCTCGTCTTGAGCAAGGCCCATCTGAACCGGGGTCGGTAAAGCTCAAGGCAGATCTTGTGCACCCATGGTGACGTCCGCATCACGAGCTTTGTGTTTATCGTACAATGAGCTTCATCTGAATGGATCCGCGAAGAGCTTGGAGACAGCATCCTACAGTGGTGCACGACTTTTTCCAGGCGCACGACACGCAAGACAATCATCCACAGGTGGTATCATGGCATAGTATAAATAGTACGGTGTATCGACAAGCATGCAGCCTATGTTTTGCTCGAGCCTTTGTTGTATTGTACAAACCCAAGCATTCCCGTATACCATTCCTCAATTATTGGAGTAGAGGCAAGTTTGCCGAGGGATGCTTTGTGTGCATCAAGAAATCCCTTCATTCCACGTCCCGCTTCGTACTACCTTCTTAGTCGGAATCCACACATAATAGCAGAAATGCACACATCACGCTCAGAAAAGCCTTGCGACGAGGACCACCGAAGCAATACCGACAAATAAGACCAACGATAGGGTTCCCTCGCCGGCAGATTTGATGCTGGTCGCAGCAGACTTGGAGCTGGTCGAACTCGAAGTCGAGGACTGAGTCGTTGAGGCCGTATTGGTGGCCGAGGTAGATGCCATGGTGGAGGTCGTGTTGGAGCTGGTGCTGTTGCCATTGAGGCTCTCGAGCGTGGCATCCGTAGTGAAAACTGCAGTCAGCCCCGTCACGTTGGTGCAGACGCTATTGGGCGTTCCCACGCCTGCTACGAAGTTGACTGCTGCGCACTAGAGAGGAGATGTGAGCGATTGCGTCGTCATCGTAGTCGACATGACAGTCGTAGGAGCCTCACCTGGTAAAGAATGCCGTCGGGCGCATCCTGTACGACGGAGATTATGCCTTGTTGGCCAGCCCATGACGCTGGAACCGCTATTGACTTCTCACAGTAGTCTCCCAACCCTGTTTGCTGAACGATAGGTATCAATTGCGTCCAGTTGGTCGTGTTCTGGTTGCTACCAAGAGTGGCGCGGAAAAGCCAGTTTGCCTGAGGGTGTATAGATGTGACAGCTATCTCACTACCGCCAACGTTGAAATCGGTCACATTGTCTTGGGAGAAGTCCACGGTGAAGCTACCACAAGGACCCTCACCCTCGAGCGAGTCGTCGAAGCCAATTGTAGGTGGGTAGTTGAGTAGAAAGTGTGCCGATGAGAGTGAGGCCAACAGAACTACTGCGAGACTGAAGTGCACCATTGTGAATGAAGTGATTAGCAGCTGGTTTTCATTCGATGGCAAGTGAAGAAATGAGGTTTGAAATCTTAACGTTTTTAATTCTGGAAGCTGACGGGAGTAGGGTCTTTTTGTCACAGCGGCATACACGGCATACACGGCATAGCTGCGTCCGATAATCCTGCTCGTGACAAGGTTTATCTGTGGTGCCAACCATTCCGTTTAGCTGCAAAGCTCCCATCATCCCTTGCGGACGGCTGTTTATCCTTAGAATCGAGTTCGCACAGACTCTCCACACTCTGACGCTCTGGTTTGAGCAAATTAATTGACCAATGGCGGACGATCCCAGCGCCGCCTTGCGTGCGCCACCGAACGCAAAGCGGCAATAAGCTTGCCCAAGCTCCCACAACACATGCTGCATACTCATAGTCGACACGAAAAAACTGCTCTGCGACAAAACATACATGGCAACCGTCCATCCCCTGCATGCCACGGAGCTCGAGATATCGCTTCCGTAAATTTGGAGGTCTAATTGACCCTGACCGTGAGCGCTTTTGAGCTAATCCTGCCCCTCGGCTTTCTCCTACGAGCAATTGACTTTCTCACTTCTATTAATTTCATTTCTTCCAAGTCTACTCTGCTCATCGACCTTTCACTCATCAAATAACAATGAAGGCCTACGTGCTCTCTCTCCTCATTGCCGTCGCTCTTGCGCAAGGGCCCATCAACACATCTGGAGTCAGTGCAAGCTCAAATGCATCTGTAACGGCCTCGACATCGACATCGTCATCGCCAGAGTACACCATTACCGCCGTTCCAGCCGTTCTCGCTCTCGCGTCCAGCGTGCCATGTGTCTGGAACTGCATGATTCCAATTGGGTTGGCCGACCCGAGCGGCTGCGACGACGTGACCAACGACTGCGCTTGTCTCTCCGCGCCGCTGGAGGTGCTGGGCGTGCTCACCGACTGCGTCAACACGGTTTGTAAGTCGAGCACCAGCTCGTACGGTGCGCTCGCCACCTCGCTCTACCAGAGCTACTGCAACAGCCTCTATCCTGCCGACGTCCTCAGCAGCGCCACGTCGGCCGACTCGTCCAGTGACGCCGCCGCCGCCGCTTCCACTTCGTCCGAGGCTGCCATGTCGTCGTCCGCCGCGTCCTCTCAGCCGGCTTCGAAAACGACGTCTTCGACTGCCGCCGCAACGTCCAAGAGCGCCGCCGAGCCGGCTCGCGACTTCACCATGCTGTACGTGCTTCTGAGTTTGGGCTTACTCTCCGCGCTCAGCTGGAGCGTCGTGGGCGTGGTTGTAATTTCTTACGCTGACGGTCCTGCAGGTTTGCCTCGTTGGGTGGAGGTATATTTTTGGCTGTTCTCGGATCCCTTTAGGATTGGCTTCCGCCGCGTCCGTGGTATACCACAACTACCGGTTTGAGTGACTTGGCGGTTTTCGGCATGGGTTGTACATTACGCCGAGTAGGAAGTTACGAGTGGAAGGAGATATCACACAGTTACTGGTACCTTAGTCATGGAGCCCATGTAAATGAGCGCCAAAGGTATGAATCTATCAGATCTTGCAATAAAAGAGCAGTACTTTTTACACAGAACTTTATCAGTTATGGTGAATCGTACCTGTCGTTCCTGAGTTGATTTGAGCTATACACAACAAGGATTCATCTTGAGTTAGCGTCTACCCGTCGAAATTGCTGACTTCAGTTACAATTCTAACTGTGACAATCACAGTCTTATCACGTTAAAACAGTCGTGGTCTGAATTAGCTCAATGTTCGAAACAAAACTGTCTGGAGGACTTGGAAACGAAACGTTTGATGAACTTGCTCAAAACTTCAACCGAGACGATAAGGTTTCGAGAACCTCTGCATGTTTTGCCTCACTTCTTTACATCTGAAAGACTTTAGCTTAAATGCAGTGTCTGAATGATATCATTATCATCGTAAGCCGCCGGAATAGTCGAATACAAGAGTCATGCCTAAGTGAACACTCTCTTTTAGACATCAGAATCCGCGAGGCTGAATTGTTGCCTTCAAGGATGAGAAAGTTATGCCTTACTGCCTTGACTCCTTACTTTCGTCGATCTCAACGACCAAAAGTTAATGGAAAGCGGATAGAAACGCTTCAACCACAACACTATGCCACTTTTCTTTGTACAACCACCTCCCTACATTAACCGCGTATAACGCACCGACGGCAATGATGGCGCAGACGATGTCATCAGGTGAGCATCCTCATTTCCTGCTTCCTCCATTAAGTGCGACCAGTGCACAGCTTTCCCAGGTACCACCTTCGGTTCTCGAGATGCCCAGAGGCGATAATCCACAGGTAACTCCAATATGGGGTTCTGCAATTTGGAAGCCAATACCCGGTTCGCCAATCCCTGCGTCTGTTGATTAGTTTAGTATTTGGGCAACCCTCGCTTTGTTCACTTCACACGCTGTGAGCGAGGGCGGACTCCTTTCCATGGCATTTATCAATTATACATGTTCACGAATTAGGTTAAATATACTTACTATTATATCGTAGATCGTGCTATGGCGTCCGTGACGTCCAATTCTCCCCTTCCTCCTTCCGTTGAAGCAGCATACTATCGGAAATGCATCCAACTTAAGCGCCGCATCAACGAGATTGAAGAATCCAACGATGCTGTACGGCTGCGGAAGGCTCGCGTCGAACGCGCCATCCTCAAACTCAGACTCGAACGAACCTTTCTGCTGGAACAAATTGAAAGCCGCATGGCCAACAACGTCGACGAAAGCGACGACAGCGAGAGTCCACCCCCAACGGTAAGAGCAATCCACACATCACCCCAGCACCCTCCACCCCCAGCGACACGCACCAGGCCTCCTCACTCCGCACGGCGTAATTGCACGCTCTGCCACGCAACACACTCACTAACTCCTCTGAAGCCACAAGACAAGCCGCTGCGCTCTAAGCGCGGCCACCGCAAGGCCACCCCGCCCGCGTCGAGCGCGCCACCCTCCCAACAACCGACACCAGCACACGCCCACACAGCTGCGGCACGACCCGGCACGCCGAGTGCAGCCGCGCCATCGGCGTCCGGCGCCGCCGGCGCACCCACCAGCCCCGATGACGCGCGCCCGCCCAACGGCGACGCCGCCCGCAGCATGTCGCCCGCGGCGCAGGCCGAGGGCCCGCGCGTGAATGGGCCTGGTGCGGAGGAGGAGGCTGCGGGCGAGGATACGGAGATGGGGGAGGCGGGTGGCTTGCAGGAGGAGGGTGGGTTTGGGGGCGGGAATAGAGGCTGATGGGTGCTGGGTGGGTGCTAGGCGCGGATGGGTGCTTTTTTGATGGGATGGGATGGGACGGGATGAGAATGGATTTGCTAGCAGTTTGTCTCCGCCGGGCAGGCGGATGTCGGAAGGACGGCGTTGCGCCACGGCTCTGTACCATAGCATTGACAGCGGGCGTTGCCGGCTAAAATCTACATGCGCTGCGCTGCACCCGCCAGCCAGCTAGCCATCAAGCTTTCCCAGACCCTCCTCGCATCACACGAAAACGCGCGCCGCCCTCCCAAACGGCCTCCGCTCGACCCTCCGCGCCCCCTTCCCCTTCGCGACCCGACCCCTCAGCCACGCCTCCCGCACGCCGCAGCTCTGCCCGCCCGCCGGCGGCGGTAGCAGCGCGCTCGTACCGCGCAGCACGCGCACGGCCACGGGCCCGCGCCGCACGTCGCGCGGCGGCCGCGGCAGCGCCAGCACGGTGCTGCGGCGCCCGGAGAGCTGCGGTTGCGCGGGAGCGCTGGCGGCCGGGTGGGCTGGCGCGCGTGCCCGCGCTGCGGCTGCCAGGATGTGTGTGGGTAGGGTGGCCGGCAGGGCGTTGATGTCCAGGGCGGGGCGCTGGTCCGGGTTCGCTTCGTCGTCGTCCTCTTCCTTCTCCTCGGCTTGGGTGGTGTTGGCGGTGAGAGCGGCCGACGCTTGCTCTGCTTTTGATGCGGTGCGCTCGCGCCGCTTTTTGCGTGCTGCGTTTTGCTGCGCGGCTTTGCGGCGGCTGGGTTTGACTGCTGGGTGTGCTGATGCTGGTTGTGCCGCTGCTGCGGTGATCTCTTCTGGTGCTGCGTCATCATCGCTGTCGGCTTGGTCACTCGCCGTCGGTTGTGTCTGCTTAATGGGAGTTGAAGGTGGCAGAGACTCTTTGGCATTGGGAGTGGCAAGTTCAGGTTCGGGAGACTTGCTGCTGAATCTGATGCGTTTTGAATGTGTAGTGGGGGTTTGAAACTTTAGTTCCGCCGTTGATGTGGAGGATGTACCATTCTCTTGCATATTACCTCTCTTACTATTGCTTCTCTTTGTAGTTTGCGGTGTGAAGTATTGCGTCACATCGCCTTCACTGCCATCAGGCTCGGCTGTAGTCTCTTTTCTCGTCGAAGGAGTAACAAGAATCTCTGCAGTTTGTGTAGGACTTTGCATATTCAGTGAGACTTGCAAAACCGAGTTGTCGTCGGTAGAACCGGCGTCTTCAATGTGGCCATGAATGTTCTGTAAGGCGACTGCGGCTTCTTCGAAAGCAGGAAGCAGAGATGAATCGTGAAAGTTTTCAGAGTTGGTTTGCTCATGGGCTTCACCTACGGCTTCCTCTAGCTCTTTTCGAGCCGAAGCTTTCCTCTTCTTACCGCTACCAGTTGTCTCGGTGTCTTTAGGATCTCGTCGTCGCTTCTGCGTCGGTTGGGATTTCTTGGATGAAGACTCTGCCTTTGGGCTCGTCGTATCGAAGCCGTGCCTTGTGACTACCATTGTCGATAGTCAGTTCAGATCTTGTGGGACGATTAGGTTCGAAGGTGAATTGTCGCTGCGAAAATCGAAGGCAATGGCGGGCAGATTGTGGAGGTTGTGAATATAAAACTTTTTGCGGAGCTGCTCCGATTGGCGAGGAGTGGAGTAGCGAGTCCTAGAGTACAAATCGCTCCGAAAGTTACCTTAGGTACTCTGCTGATTTCACCATCAAACGCCTCATCAATCTCTCGCTCTCCAATGTTCAGATTATTATTTAAAGATTGAAAGATTCAATCGTGATGAATCAACCTAGAATAATCCTTCCGCTTCATCTCAGAACAGTGCAATGGCACAATGGCATTTGTAGAGCATGTCGAGCCTCCTATACGGTAGGCCCTAGGTATCAAGCTCGGAATCTATCAGAATCCAGAAGATATCTAGTCGAGCATAAGCCTCGATTGTCATCAGATCCAGTCAAACAAACGGTTCAACCAGGAAAGACCCAGAGAGTGTCACCATTGACGAGAATTGGAAAGGACTATCTTGAACTGGAGCATGCTTTGAAGCAAAACAGAGCGAACTTCTCCCATTCGCTTAGCGCGGACACTGCCGTCAAATTTGTGAAGAGAATAGAATTGAGGGACAGCTACAAAGACTTCAATGGTCTCCTTAACGGTGCGTAACATGACCTGAGCTACTACATTTCTGGTTTTCGCTAACAGTTGAGCAGAACTGAGTATTCAACTGGGTGAAGTTGCCCCATTTGCACGTTGGCTATTCCATTTCTCAAGAGGACTTTTTCAATGGGCTTCGATAGACATGCTCTTCAAAGCTTCTATCGCCGGTGATCCCGCAGCGACGCTACTTGTCGTAGCGTACGGTTATCAAGGCGATAACCTTACTCTTCCGAGGTTTCAGGAAGCGAAGAAGCGACTGAAGGATATTGTCGACAATGATGATGATCAACGGGCTGTGATACAGCAAGCTCTCATACTGATACAGGACGGAGACCTAGATGGAGGCCGACAGATGCTGGAGGATGCAACTCAATCGAAACCTGGAACTGAATTAACATTCAGCAAAGTTTTCGGAGAGTCCAATGTGAAGAGCAAACGGGCTTCTAGTCCAGAGCAACAAGATCCCTTGGCTCTCCTTGATTCAGCCAGAGCTTGGCGCGAACTTGGCTTAGTCCGACTTTCGACTGGAGAGCTTAATGATGCTATTGCAGCTTTTCGAAAAGCTGCTTTCGACCACGACGATGGACTGGCTTACTCCTACCTCGCTTTCCACGAAGAAAGTACCGGAAAGAAATTCTCTTATAAATGGTTGGAATATTCTATCAAAGCCGCGTCTTGCGGTGGGATTGAATCGGCGTTTGCTCTGGGTATGATGTATGGAATGCCTTTTGAGCAAATAGCAAAGCAAGTCAAAGAAGCAAGAGTACGACGAGAGATACTTAATCCGAGCCGTTCATTCAACCGAACATCCTTGTTTGGTCGCGTCTTTGCCTGGCCCTCTGCCAGCTTTCGCGAAGAGGGCCGTCTCCATTGGGCTCGGACATGGATGGAATTGGGTGGAATGAAACTTCACCTCCCCAGTCTCTGGGAACGGGCACAATTTGCGTGGAGGATTGGTGGTTTGTCAGGCGCAAAACTTGCCATTAAGGAAATTATATCTTTCGGCATGTTACCCAAGGAGATATTGGAGAAGAATCCCGGGATGAAATCGAAAGCTGAGGAGCAATTACGTACATGGGCGGCCACGGATATTGGGCAAGATGCGTTGAGACACCTACAAGCAGAACCAGATGTACAAATACCTCAAGGTCTCCTTTCATTGAAAGAGGACACTGGTAGATGGAGGAATATCCGATCGTAGCTAATCGAAGAATCTTCCCGTTGGCTAGATATGTCTAACGAATACAGAGTTTGGCCGGAGCCAATCCAAGGCTTCCACACGCCGGTCTTCTTGTTGTCAACCTTCACCGTTCTCACGCAGACAGAGACCTGTGTGGAGGATTGGCTAGCGACTGAGTCGGTGACGGCTTCTGCACCGAACATCTTTAGTCCATGGGCGGCGATTCTTAGTATGGTCATCCTGTCAATGTGAAAAGATCGACCTATCCCATCGTTCAATGTTGGATTCTTAGAGCAATATCATCTTGCATTCTCCGCTCTAAGCTCAGCAATCAATCCGCCGACATCTCGCTTCACGGCATCACGACTCAATGTCTCTTGTATCATCTTGGTGAAAGCCTGAACCTTCACAAAGGCCATCTTTGTCCATCCAATCATGGCAAGTGCATCGACTGGCTCACCACCATACTTTGCGATTTGGCAGATTTCTCCCTGTCGATTTAGCGTGATAACTACTTCACCCTCTCGAACTTGCTCTTCCGCCAAAGTAGCATCCAATATAGCGATACTGCCACCATCAAAGTAGGAAAAGGTAACACATAGAGGGTGGTGGAGCATAGTCAAAGGAACTGGGTCACGCTCTCTAGGACTGAAGACTTTGACCTGATCTCCTTCAATGGCCACGTCTGGTCGTCGGTAATGTTGTAATGCAGTGGAGAGCGCAATACATGAAGCGTCGACGAGATTTCCATCGTGATCCAAGATATGAATGTCGGCACGAAGGTGAAAACATTTGGAGCCGGCAATAATGCACAACGATTCCGTATCCAAAGCCGAAGATCGCCGCAATGCTTTCTCTAATATGCGAGAAAGCACGGCTTCATCCGTGCTAGGCCTAAATATTTTTCAGTAAAGGCAGCATAGATAGCTATACGTCAGCGCTTACCTACCGACCAACTTCAAATTCAGGCGATGCCATGGGCGAAAACTCCGTGTTTATGGAAAAAATACCATCAAACTTCCGCTCGGGATAAGGCACGGCCACATCACATGATATTCGAGCGATTACTCTTTATTAGGTTAGCATACGACAATAATTTATGTGAATTGGGGTCTTCAAACCTAGTCTTGCCTAGCTGGACGTCTGCGATTCCGTACTCATCTCCCAAAGTCAGCTCTAGCGGTCGGTACTCATCGAATGCTCGATTGTCGACGCGTAGACCTTGGCGCAGAGCCTGGAGAATGAACTCACGATCGTTGAGGGAGAGGTCAGCGGCTCTAGGCATTTTAATTACATTTCATCTATCCATTTGCACTTTGAGAGGAGTTCGTTGAATATAGACTGAATTATAAAGGTCAAGGTTCTGCGGTGAATCTACTCTGCCGACACCGACTCACGCAGGTCTTGGCGCTCGCGGATCTTTTAGCCTCGACTTTGCGCTAATAAAGTGCGATGCTGTGGCTGGTGCTCTGGCCCTAATTCTCGCACTAGATGCTGGTTTCCCAATACCTAAAATCTGCATCTTCACAACCCTATGTTCAGTTCGTAGCTCAAAGTCTTTCCATGCTTGAAACCAGTCGCTGTACGCCAGCGCCGCTTCTCATATTTTGGGGCTGTCCAATCAGCCGCGCCTGCCCCGTACGAAGCCTACCCGGACACCCTCACGACACTAGTCTCAACTTGCAACATCGTCGCGATCTACGTTCTGATGCGATTACACGGGTGCGGCATATCCTTTCTCTCCGCTTTCTTTTTTACTGATCTTGAGGATGTAAAGGTCTCGACAGACATGGTAGTTGCCGCACTCTCTTCCTACCTAGGCTGCCATGCTGAGCCTTCTCTGCGTCGTTTCTCCCGCGTAGGCCCACCACACATCCATACGAAACGATGCGTCTCTTGACATACACTGACGATGGCAAGCTCAGTATCACCGCCGATTTGGTCGACGAGGATACAATGCCCCCCTATGCAATACTTTCTCATACGTGGGGGCTTGACGTGGATGAGGTGACTTTCGAAGACCTTGCAAGTAACGCTGGCAAGGACAAGCCTGGCTATAAGAAGATCCGCTTCTGCGAAGAACAAGCACGTCAAGATGGTTTGCAATACTTCTGGATTGACACGTGTTGCATCGATAAGGCGAATAAGGCTGAGTTCTCCCACGCTATCCGGTCTATGTTTCGCTGGTACCGCAAAGCGACCAAATGCTATGTCTACTTGTCAGACGTCTCTAGTTCCTCTCTTAAAGCCAGCGGAGAAACGAACCCGCCGCTGTGGGAATCAGAGTTCCGGAAAAGCAGATGGTTCACCCGCGGTTGGACACTCCAGGAGCTCTACATGCAAACCCTCCCAGCAGCATACTAAGGCGCCACCCGCTTCTGCAAGTGCTTCGCCTCCATAGCCACCTCCCAGGCCATGGCGCTAGGCTGTCCCACATTGACGCATACCTCCCTTACTTCTGGCAATGGCGCCCGGCACACCCCGGTGCCCATGCTCAGTGCAGACCAAGTAAGGTTATGCGGTGAATGTGGCTAGCTT